>CAADIO010000049.1_pt1 | contig 211492 bp, 208 predicted proteins | sample 2381421 | NCBI WGS metagenome assembly CAADIO01 (sample SAMEA5147530, study PRJEB30075) | plant metagenome | biome: Evergreen rainforest; feature: Forest; material: Leaf | place: Madagascar | collected 2016-11
CAGGACGCCTCGCGCGGGCGCCCGGCGCGTGGCAACGACCGCGGCAACGACCGGGGCCGCGATGACCGCAACGGCCGCGGCGGCAATGATCGCAACCACGGTGGTGGCTACCGCGGCGGTGACGCTCACCGCAACGACCGCGCCGGCGCCAGCCGTGGCGGTCCTTCGCAGTCAGGCCGCGCGGCCATGCCGCCCGCGCGCGGCGCCTGGACGGCGCCGCGCAACGTCGACGCCGCCGAGCAGCGCGACTTCGCGAGCCGCGACGCGGCCCCGCAGGACGCCAGGCCAGCCGCGCCGCAGCGTCCGCGCCTGGCACCCGCCGCCTGGCGTCTGGAGCAGTTGCGCGACGTGCTCGAGTCCGTGCTGACCTGGGAATACCCGGCCGACGCCTCGCTGTCGCACTGGCTGCGCGCGCACCCCAAGCTGGGCGTGCGCGACCGCGCCGAGCTGGCCGAGGCGGTCTACGACATCCTGCGCAACCTGCGCCGTTACCGCCAGTTCGGCGAAAGTGGCGTGGGCCACGCCGTGCGCCGCCTGGCCATCCTGGGTCTTTACAACACGGGCAACGCCGAGGCGGTCAAGGCCGTGCTCACGCCGCCCGAGCAGGAGTGGCTGGCGCGCGTCACCAGCATCGACCTCAATACGCTGCCGCCCGCCGTGCGCGACAGCCTGCCCGACTGGCTGGATGAGCGCCTGGCGCTGCTGCCCGACGCCCAGCCCCTGCGCGAGTCGCTGAACCAGCAAGCCGACCTGGATCTGCGGGTCAATCCCATGAAGGCCGAGCGCGACGAGATGCTGGCCGCGCTGGTCAAGGGCATGCCGCAGCACAATCCGCGTCCCACGCCGTATTCGCCCTGGGGCATCCGCATGTCGGGCCGCCCGCCGCTGAATCGCTGGCCACAGTTCGAGCATGGCCTCATCGAGGTCCAGGACGAAGGCAGCCAGCTGCTGGCCGCGCTGGTCGCGCCCAAGCGCGGCGAGATGGTCATCGATTTCTGCGCCGGCGCGGGCGGCAAGACGCTGCTGCTGGGCGCGCTGATGCGTTCCACCGGCCGTCTCTATGCCTTCGACGTGTCGGCCGCGCGCCTGGCTCGCGGCAAGCCGCGCCTGGCCCGCAGCGGCTTGTCCAACGTGGTGCCCGTGGCCATCGACGGCGAGAACGACGTGCGCGTCAAGCGCCTGGCCGGCAAGGCCCAGCGCGTGCTGGTCGACGCGCCCTGCAGCGGCATGGGCACGCTGCGCCGCAATCCCGACCTGAAGTGGCGCCAGAGCGTGCAGGCCCTGCATGAGCTGTGCGCGCTGCAGAAGCGCATCCTGGAAAGCGCCTCGCGTTGCGTGGCGCCGGGCGGACGCCTGATCTACGCCACGTGCAGCCTGCTGCCCGAGGAAAACGAGGAACAGGTGCGCGCCTTCCTGGCCCGCCATCCCGAGTTCGTGCAGCGCGATGCCGGCGAGATCCTGGCAGCGCGCGCGCCCGATCTCACGCTGGATGGACCGTTCCTGAAGCTGCGTCCCGACGTGCATGGCACGGATGGCTTCTTCGCCGCCGTGCTGGAGCGTGTGAAGCCGGCATCCGGCAAGGGCGCGGCCGAGGCGGCTGCCGGCGTGGCGGCGGCCGCGCAAGCCGAGGCGGTGATCGAGGCTGCCAGCGCGGCAGCCAGCGAGACCTTGGGCGAGGAAGCCCGGGATGGGGAGACGGCGGACGCCGAACCCGGCGAGACGCCGGATGAGGCCACGCCGGTGGCGGATGCCGGCGAGCAGCCGGACACGCCGCCGCGCGACGCCTGAGCCTAGCGGCCGGTGGCCGTCACCCGCCCGCGCACCGTTTCCACGCGCGGCGCGGGCCACTGCCACTGCACCCGCCAGCCCACGTCCTGGAAGCCGGCCGCGGTGCCGGCGTCGTACATCACTTCGCTCATCGGCGTCTTCAGCGGTGGGCAGCCCCGCACCCGCAGCACGGTGGTGCCCTGGGCCACCCACAGGCGTCCGCCCGCCGGGCGTTGCTCCAGCGTCACGACCGGCGCCATCAAGGGTTGGCAACTTGGCGCGCGGACTTCCGCGTAACGCGCCAGGCTGACGGGCGCGGTGCTGTCGGCCTGGCCGAAATGCTGGCGCGGGCCTTCCATGCGTGGCGTGTCGGGCGCCGCGCCAGCCAGGCCCGGCAGCAGCCCAGCCATCAGGCAGCCCGACAGGGCGAATCCACGCAGGCGATCGCCCCTGCGCAGGATGCGATTGTGGTGAAAAGGGGACGTCGCGAGGCGGCGTCCCGGGGCGGCGGCGCAAGGGATGGACAAATCAGACCCGACAGTAGGGGGAAAGGGCGACACGGAAGGCATTTCGTAGGAAAATAGCAGGTATCAAAGACGGCGGACCGGGTGAATTTTCCCCGGCCAGAATGCCGCAAGGCCAGCCACCCGCCACGCGGGCGTTCTCCTGGCCAGCTGGCCCGGCAGATTCCGGGCACGGACAACCCTCTGATGGTCGCGCGCTGAAATCCTTGCCAGAACAGACAGTTAGGCTTTGATTTTGCGCAAAAACTTTTTCGTGTACGACCTGTCACAGGATTGTCAGGTGGGCTAAACTGCCCGCCAATCTACCAGCGAGACCTCATGACATTCATGGATTCCGTGTTTTCCTACGCGCTCGATTTCATCAAGGGCGGCCTGCTCCAGGCTTCCTGGTGGCAAGTCGTGCTCATCACCCTGGTGCTGACCCACATCACCATCGTTTCGGTCACCGTCTTCCTGCACCGCAGCCAGGCGCACCGGGGCCTCGACCTGCACCCCGCGGTGTCGCATTTCTTCCGTTTCTGGCTGTGGCTGACCACCGGCATGGTCACCAAGGAATGGGTGGCCATCCACCGCAAGCACCACGCCAAGTGCGAACGCGAAGGCGACCCTCATTCGCCCATGATCTTCGGTATCTGGAAGGTGCTGTTCCGTGGCGCCGAGCTCTACCGCGAAGAGTCGAACAACGCCGAGACCATGGCCAAGTTCGGCCACGGCACGCCCGATGACTGGATGGAGCGCAACGTCTACACGCGCCACAGCATGGGCGGCATCCTGATCATGCTGGCCATCGACGTCGCCCTGTTCGGCGCCCTGGGCCTGACGGTCTGGGCCGTGCAGATGGCCTGGATTCCCTTCTGGGCCGCCGGCGTCGTCAACGGCATCGGCCACTTCGTCGGCTACCGCAACTTCGCCAGCCCGGACACCAGCACGAATCTCGTGCCCTGGGGCATCATCATCGGCGGCGAGGAACTGCACAACAACCACCACGCCCATGGCACCTCGGCCAAGTTCTCGAGCAAGTGGTACGAGTTCGACATCGGCTGGATGTACATCTCCATCCTGCGTTTCTTCGGCCTGGCCAAGATCAAGAAGGTCGCGCCCAAGCTCAAGCTGGAAGCCGCCGGCAGCAAGCCCGCCGTCGACCTGGGCACGCTGCAGGGCGTCATCACGCACCGCTATGAAATCATGGCGCGCTATGCCGATCTCATGAAGCGTGCCTGCACGCAGGAAATCGCCCGCCTGCAAGGCGATTCCTCCGCCAAGGACGGTGAATCGCTGTCGGTGCTCAAGCGCGCCCGCAACTGGGTTCGCATCTCGGAAGACAGCCTGCAGCCGCAACAGCGCGCCGAGATCGACCAGGCCGTCACGCGCAGCCCCGCGTTGGCCACGCTGATGCAGATGCGCGCCGAGCTGGGCCGTCTCTGGGAAAGCTCCAGCGCCAGCAGCGAGCAGCTGTTGCATGACCTGCAGGCCTGGTGCCACCGCGCGCAGCAAAGCGGCATCGATGGCCTCGAGCAGTTCGCCCTGCGACTGCGCCGCTACGCGGCATGATCGAGCAGCTCAACCCGGAACAACGCGCCGCCGTCACACTCGAACCGCAACACGCCCTGGTGCTCGCCGGGGCGGGCAGCGGAAAGACCCGGGTGCTCACCACCCGCATGGCCTGGCTGATTCAAACCGGCCAGGCCAGTCCATTTGGGCTGCTGGCCGTCACGTTCACGAACAAGGCAGCGCGCGAGATGGTGACGCGCGTGTCGTCGTTGCTGCCCATCGATACGCGCGGCCTGTGGATCGGCACCTTCCACAGCCTGTGCAACCGGCTGTTGCGCGCACATCACCGCGACGCGGGCCTGCCGCAGTCCTTCCAGATCCTCGACACCACCGATCAGCTCGCTGCCATCAAGCGCCTCATCAAGGGCGCGAACATCGACGACGAGAAGTATCCGCCGCGCGACGTGCAGCGCTTCATCAACCACGCCAAGGAGTCGGGCGAGCGCCCGGGGGCGATGGAAGCGTATGACAACCATACGCGGCGCATGATCGAGATCTATGAACTGTACGAAGCGCAATGCCAGCGCGAAGGGGTGGCCGACTTCCCCGAGCTGCTGCTGCGCGCCTATGAACTGCTGTCGCGCAACGCGCCCATCCGCGAGCACTACCAGCGCCGCTTCCGGCACATCCTGGTCGACGAGTTCCAGGACACCAACACGCTGCAATACCGCTGGCTGACGCTGCTGGCGGGCGGTGGCGCCAGTCTCTTCGCCGTGGGCGACGACGACCAGTCCATCTATGCCTTCCGCGGTGCGAACGTCGGCAACATGGCCGATTTCGAGCGCGACTACGCGCGTGGCACGGTCATCCGGCTGGAGCAGAACTACCGTTCCTATGGTCACATCCTGGACGCCGCCAACGCGCTGATCGAGCACAACAGCGGCCGCCTGGGCAAGAATCTCTGGACTTCCCAAGGCGCGGGCGAGCCGGTGCGCGTCATCGAGCAACCCACCGACGGCATGGAAGCCCAGTGGGTGGTCGACGAGATCCGCGCCCAGATCAACGAAGGCCGCGAGCGCCGCGAAATCGCCATCCTGTACCGCAGCAATGCGCAGTCGCGGGTCATCGAACACACGCTGTTCACCGCCGGCATTCCCTACAAGGTCTATGGCGGCCTGCGCTTCTTCGAGCGCCAGGAAATCAAGCATGCGCTGGCCTACCTGCGCCTCATCGCCAATCCGGACGACGACACCTCCTTCCTGCGCGTGGTGAACTTCCCCGCGCGCGGCATCGGCGCGCGCACCATGGAAACGCTGGTCGACATGGCCCGCGCCGATGGCGCCAGCCTGAACGCCACCGTGGCGCGCGTACCCGGCAAGGGCGGCTCGAACCTGATCCAGTTCGTCAGGCTCATCGCCCAGCTGGCCGAGGACACGCGCCAGCTTCCGCTGCCGGAAGCGGTCGAGCATGTCATTGAGCACAGTGGCCTGCTGCAGCACTATCGCGGTGAGCGCGAAGGCGCCGAGCGCATCGAGAACCTGGGCGAACTGGTCACGGCCGCCGCGGTGTTCTCGGGCGAGGACAGCAGCCACGGCCTGCCTTCGGGCCTGCCGCGGCCTGTCGATGACAGCGTGGCGGCCGACATCGATGCCGCGCCCAACCTCGCCGCCGGCCTGTCACCCCTGTCCGCCTTCCTGTCCCATGCCTCGCTGGAGTCCGGCGACAACCAGGCGCAGGCGGGTGAGGACGCCATCCAGCTCATGACCGTGCACGCGGCCAAGGGCCTGGAGTTCGACTCGGTCTTCATCACCGGCATGGAAGAGGGCCTCTTCCCGCACGAGAACAGCATCCTGGATGCCTCGGGCCTGGAAGAAGAGCGGCGCCTCATGTATGTGGCCATCACGCGGGCGCGTGAGCGCCTGACCATCACGCTGGCGCAGAGCCGCATGCTGCATGGCCAGACGCGCTACGCCATGCGCTCGCGCTTCCTGCAGGAGATTCCCGAGCAGCACCTGAAGTGGCTGAGCCCCAAGGTGGCCGCGCCGCGCATGCAGGACAATGCCTGGGGCGGTTCCCGCCAGGGCGATGCGTTCGGCCGCGCCGCCACCGGCCGCATCGCGCCCCGCGAATCGCGTGGCGTCACCACGGGCGTCACCGTGGGCGAGCAGCACTTCCGCATCGGCACGGGCGTGCGTCATGCACGCTTTGGCGAAGGCACCGTGCTGGGGCTGTCGGGTTCGGCGCAAGACGCCCAGGCGCAGATCCAGTTCCGCGACGCCGGCATGAAGACGCTGGCCTTGGGCATCGCGAAGCTCGAGATCGTCAGCTGACGCACACGCGGCAAATGCGGCACAAGCAAACCGGCGCCAGAAGGCGCCGGTTTTGCATCGAAGCTCAGGTTTCCGTCGTGACGCCGCAGCAGGCCAGGAAGGCCTGCATGCCCGGCGACAGCCGGCGCGCGGGATGCCGCACCAGGTACAGGCGGCGCGACAGCGTGCCCAGGCTGGTGTCCAGCACGGTCAATCGTCCCAGCGCCAGCAGGTCCTCCACCGCGCAACGCGACAGGCAGGCCAATCCCAGGCCCTGCGCCGCCGCCTGCTTGATGGCCTCTGTGCTGCCCAGCCGCAAGGGCCGTTCGAAGTGATCCAGTTGCGGCAGCAGGATGCGCTCTGCTGCCTCACCCGTTCCCGAACCGGCCTCGCGCAACAGCCAGCGCGCCGCGCGCAATGCCTGCGGCGTGCGCGCGGCGGGGGGCAGGGCGGCCAGGGGGTGCCCCGGCGCGCACACGACCACCAGCTCGTCTTCCTGCCACGGCGTCACCCGCAGCGTGGGGTCGTGGCACGGCCCCTCGATGAGTCCCAGGTCGATTTCCAGGCGCGCCACGGCCGCCGCCACTTCCCGCGTGTTGCCGATGAACAGGTCCAGCGTGGCTTGCGGCCGGCGCGACAGGAAGTCCGCCATGATCGCCGGCGCCAGGTAGTTGCCGATGGTGGTGCTGGCGCCCAGGCACAGATGCACGGGCTGCCCGCTGGCTGCGCTGCCTGCCGCCGCGCCCGCTTCAACACTGCGCGTGATGTCGCGCGCCGCCTCCAGCGCCACCAGCGCTTGCGGCAGCAGCGCGCGGCCGGTGTCGTTCAGCGACAGGCGCTTGCCCAGCCGGTCGAACAATTGGGTGTCCAGCAGATGCTCGAGCTCGCGCAAGGCGCCGCTGACCGCGGACTGCGACAGCGCGATGCGCTGGCTGGCAGCCGAGGTGCTGCCGGTCTCGGCGATGGCGACGAAGATCTCGAGTTGGCGCAGGGTCAGGTGCATGAGGCAGACAGCTTATCGCTTATTTCGTTAAGACATAACGATATAACCTGTTTTACAGATAAGCGAGCGAAAGGCAAAGTGTGGGTCATATCAACGACGTGTGTTCATCGTATACGCGCGTCGGGCCTTGAATCCTCTCGCCAGCGTCCTCGTCGTGCCTCCCACATCCGCCCATTCCTCGCCCTTCGCCGCCGCCAGCCTGCCGCGCCAGGGGGCGGGCGCCTGGCTGGGCGGCTGGATTGCCGGGCGCGCGCCCGGGGTGCTGCTGGCCGCCTTCATTGCATTGGCCGCCACCACCCTGGGCAGCCTGCCTGCCTTGCAATCACGTGGCCTGGGCGCCCTGACGCTGGCCATCCTGTTCGGCATGGCAGCCGGGGCACTGCTGCCGGCCCGCCTGGACGCACGCGCGGCACCGGGGCTGGATGTCACGCGCCAGAAACTGCTGCGCCTGGGCATCATCCTGTACGGCTTGCGGCTGACCTTCCAGGACATTGCCGCCGTGGGCGCCGCCGGGCTCGTGCTCGACGCGCTGGTCGTGGCCAGCACTTTCGGCCTGGCCTGCTGGGCAGGCTTGCGGCTCTTCAAGCTGGAGCGCGGCACCGCGATGCTGATCGGCGCGGGCAGCGCCATCTGTGGGGCCGCGGCCGTGCTCGCCACGCAGCCCGTGGTGAAAGGCCGCGCCGACCAGGTCGCGGTCGCCATCGCGACGGTCGTCACCTTCGGCACGCTGTCGATGTTCCTCTATCCCGTGGCCTATGCCTGGCTGCAGCAGGCCTGGCCGGGCTTGCTCGATGCGCGCAGCTACGGCCTCTTGGCGGGCGCCACCATCCACGAAGTGGCGCAGGTGGTGGTGGCCGGCAGCGCCGCCGGTCCGCAGGCGGCTGACAGCGCCGTCATCGTGAAGATGGTGCGCGTCATGATGCTGGCGCCGTTCCTGATCCTGTTGTCGGCGTGGCTGGCGCGCAAGGATGCGCCGGAGACCGATTCCGGTACCGGTACAGCCCGCAAGGTGACCGTGCCCTGGTTTGCCGTGGCCTTCGTGGCAATGGCGGGCGTCAATTCCCTGGGCGTCATGCCGGAATCGCTGCGCGCGGCGGGCGCGGCGCTGGGGATGTTCGTGTTGGCCATGGCCATGGCCGCGCTGGGCGCATGCACGCGGCTGGGCGCCATCCGCCGCGCGGGTGCCAAGCCGCTGGCGTTGGCGGCGGGATTGCTGGTCTGGCTGGTGGCGGGCGGCGCGTTGATGGGCGTGGCGGTGCAAACGTTGCTGGGGTGATCCGACGGGCTCATCGGGCTTCGCGCACTTCGCTCGAATCGGGGCGTGCCGGGCAAGCAAAGAGCGGCTTCGTGGATTTCGTTTTCGGCAACGGCCCGGGAGGCACCGTCCGGTATTTCCGGGCGGTCAGCGTGACCCGCGCGACACCGCCAGCAGGACGCCGAAGCCGACCAGCAATCCGCCGAAGGCGCGGTCGATCCAGTGGCGCACCGCGAGCAGCCGGTCGCGCACGGCGCCGGCCGAGAAGCACAATGCCACCAGGCTGAACCAGGCCATGTGCGCCACGGCGATGAAGACGCCGTAGCCGATCTGTACCGCCAGCGGCGTGTCCGGCCGCAACACCTGCATGAACAGGCTGACGATGAACACCGTTGTCTTGGGATTCAGCGCATTGGTAAGGAAGCCAATACGCAGCGCCGCTGCATCCGACAGCGGCGCCACGGCACAGCCTGCCAGCGCGCCGGCGGGCTTGGCCCGCAGCATCCTCACCCCCAGATAAACCAGATAGGCGGCACCGACCAGCTTGATGGCGTTGAACAGCCAGAGCGACTGCTGGATCAGCAGGCCCACGCCGACCAGCGTATAGGTGACATGAACAAGCACACCCAGGCCGATGCCCAGTGCCGTCAGCACGCCCGCACGGCGCGACAGCATCAGGCTGTTGCGCGTGACCATCGCAAAGTCCGGGCCAGGGCTGATGACGGCCAGTAAGGTAATTGTGATTACAGCTATCAATTCAGTCATGTCGTATCCTGTAGGAAAACAGCGAAACAGGCTCATACTATTGGGAATCCATCGTCGGGAATAACGATGTTTTCTAGCAATAATGGTCAGTTGAATTCACCTGTTTCAGATGCGCGCCTGCCGTCCTTGCTGGCGCTGCGCTGCTTCGAGGCTGCCGCCCGTCTGGAGAACTTCAGCCGGGCGGCGGCCGAACTGCACCTGACACACGGTGCGGTCAGCCGTGCCGTGCGTCTGCTCGAAGACGAACTGGGCGTAGCGCTGTTCGAGCGCCGCAGCCGGCGCGTGTTCCTGACCGATGCCGGCCGCAGGCTGGCGCGGTCGGTGGGTGATGGACTCGACCTGATGCGGCAAGCCGTCGGCGAACTACGCGTCAGCGCCCGCCAGGCGCGACGCTGGGTGTTGTCGTGTGAGCCGACCTTGCTGATGCGCTGGTTGATTCCACGCTGGCCGGACTTCCAGGCTCGGCATCCAGGCATCGACGTGCATCTGGTGGCCGGTGGCGGGCCGTTCTCCTTCGGCAGCGGCATCGACTTGGCCATCCGCCGCGACGACTTTCCTTGGCCGGACAACTACCATGCCGAAACCTTGTTCGTGGAAAAGGTCGGTCCGGTTTGCCGGCCAGACAAAGCGACGGCCTGGTTCTCCACGAAGAAAACCAACGCGGTGATGCGTGATGGTGCGCCGCGCCTTCACACGCGCTCGCGGCCGGGCGCGTGGCAGGAATGGGCTGCCGCCACCGGACAGCCCATGCCCGCAGCGCCGGGACAGGTTTTCGAGCATTTCTATTTCAGCTTGCAGGCGGCCGTGGCCGGCCTTGGCGTCGCTATCGGCCCCTGGCAGCTGGTGCGTGGCGATCTGGACAGCGGCGTGCTGGTCGCGCCGCTCGGTTTCATCGAAGACGGCTCGCGCTACTGTCTGCTATCGCCCCAGCCCTTGCCGTCCGAGGGACCCCGGGCCGACTTGCTGGCGTGGTTGCGGGCAATGGCCTGAGTGATCAGCAGCCAAGCGATACCGTACGGAGCAAGGGCGAGTCAGAAGCGAAAGACCGTGCTGCATCATTGCGGCAGGTATGACTGAAAAAGCAAGATCACTATGTACTAATGGTAATGTACTATTGGTACATAGCCAGCCACGCTGGTGATCCAGACGATTCCGTCATTCATGAAGGCTCCCAATGAAACTCTATTTCAGCGCCGTCACCTGCGCGCTTTCCCCCTATATTGCTCTGCTGGAATCCGGCTTGCCGCACGAGTTGGTCGTGGTCGATCTCAAGACGCACACCTTGCCTGACGGCTCCGACTACTACGCCATCAACCCCTTCGGCTATGTGCCCGTGCTGGAACTGGACGACGGCCGCCTTCTGAACGAAGGCGTGGCCATCATCCAGTACATCGCCGACCAGGCCCCCAACAAGCAGCTCGCGCCGGCCAATGGCACGTTCGAGCGGTACGAATTGCAAGGCTGGCTGAACTTCATCGCCACCGATCTGGTGAAAAACTACGACCTGTTGTTCTCGTCGAAAGCCAATCCCGAGGTCAAGCAATCCGCCGTCAGCGCGCTGAATCGGCATTACGCCTGGATCGACGGCATCCTGGCCAAGCGCTCCTTCTGCTACGGCGACAGTTTCACCATCGCTGATGCCTACCTGTTCACCGTGACCGGCTGGGCCAGGCTGGTGAAGCTCGATCTCTCAGCCCACACGAATGTGCAGGCCTGGTTGGCGCGTGTTGCGGCTCGGCCAGCAGTGCAGACCGCCCTGCAAGCGGAACGGTCGTCTGGCGCAACCTGCGGCGCTTGACGGGAACGCGCTCGTGCACGCACTCATCGTTGTCTCTCATCCCGAGGCGCCGCCGCCGCAGACCACGCTCTGCTGGCCCTATTGAAATGAAAAACAGGAACCTGATGATGGCGGATAAACCTTCCTCTGCGCCCCCTCCGCCGCCGAAGCGTCAGCGCCTGACCCGGCAGGAGCGCTTTGCCCAGTTGATCGACGTATCGTGGCAGTTGATAAGAGCGGAAGGCACGGATGCCCTGAGCCTGGGTCGGCTCGCCGAGGCCGCGGGCATTACCAAGCCAACCGTCTATGAACATTTCGGCACGCGTCAGGGATTGCTGGCCGCGCTGTACCAAGACTTCGATGTTCGCCAGAACCGGATGATCGACGAAGCCATCATGGCCAGCGCCCCTACGCTGAAAGACAAGGCGCGCGTCATTGCCTCCAGCTACGTCACCTGCGCGCTGGCCGAAGGGCGCGAGATTCCAGGTGTATTGGCGGCTCTGAGCGGCTCGCCAGAACTCGCACGGTTGCGACAGCAATGCCTGACCGACTACCTAGACAAATGCAAGATCGCGCTCGCGCCCTTCACCGGACCGGGAGCACTCTCGATCGCCGCGCTTTGGGCCATGCTCGGCGCCGCCGATTCACTTTCGTCGATCGCCTTGAGCGGAGAGATCACTGAGCAACAAGCGTGCGACGAGTTGTACGAAGTGATCCTGGCCATGGTTGAGCGTAGTGGATAGATGACTCAGTACCGATGGTGCCAGATGGGCGCACTCCAGCGAACTACCGGGCTGGCGTCATCGTGAAAAAAGGCCGTTGCCATGAGCATGGCAACGGCCTTTATCCCGAACCAGTCCTAAGACGCCGACAAGGCCTCGATCTGCTCCTGCAAACCCAGCCAGCTTTCCTCCAGCTCGCCCAGCCGCTTGGCCGATTCGCCGTGGTCGGCCATCACCTTCTGGCGCTCGTCGCGCCGCGCATCCGTATACAGCTCCGGGTCGGCAATGCGGGCGTCCAGCTCCTGCACGCGCTGGCGGCAGGTTTCCATGTCTGCCTCGACCTTGGCCAGCTGTTTCTCCAGCGGCTTGCGCAGCACCGACAGGCGCTGGCGTTCTTCTGCTTCCTGGCGTTTCTGGGCCTTGCGGTCGACGCTCTGCCCGTCGGCCTGCGCGCGGTTCTCGGCGGCCTGTTCACGGCGGTCCTGCGCCGAGCGCTGGGCCAGCCAGTCGCGATAGTCCTCCAGGTCGCCGTCGAACTCGCGCACCGTGCCGTCGGCCACGATCCAGAACGAATCCACCGTGGTCCGCAGCAAGTGCCGGTCGTGCGACACCATCAGCATGCTGCCGCCGAACTCGGCCAGCGCCGTCGCCAGCGCTTCACGCGTTTCCACGTCCAGGTGGTTGCTGGGTTCGTCCAGCAACAGCAGGTTGGGTTTCTGCCAGACGATGAGCGACAGCGCCAGGCGCGCCTTTTCACCGCCCGACATCGGGCCTACCGGGTCCAGCACGGTGTTGCCCGAGAAACCGAAGCCGCCCAGGTAGTTGCGCAGGTCCTGCTCGCGGGCCTCGGGCGCCAGGCGCATGAGGTGCGCCAGCGGCGTGGCCTGCAGGTCCAGCACGTCCAGCTGCTGCTGGGCGAAATAGCCGATTTCCAGCCCACGGGAAGCCTGGCGCGTGCCGGCCTGGGGCGCCATCTCGCCGGCCAGCACCTTCACCAGCGTGGACTTGCCGGCGCCGTTGGCGCCCAGGATGCCGATGCGGCTGCCGCCGCGCACCATCAGCTTCACGTCGCGCAGGATGGCGGTCTGCTCGCCGTCCGCACGGGTGTAGCCGGCCTGCATGCCTTCCAGCACCAGCAGCGGATCGGGCATGCTGTCGGGCGAAGGGATGCGGATGTCGATGCCGGCCTCCGCGTGCAGCGGCGCCAGGTTTTCCATGCGGGCCAATGCCTTGACGCGGCTTTGGGCCTGCTTGGCCTTCGAGGCCTTGGCCTTGAAGCGGTCGATGAAGCCTTGCAGCCTCGCGGTTTCGCGGGTCTGGCGATCCCAGGCGGCGCGCGACTGGCGCAGGCGTTCGGCGCGCTGGGTGATGAAGTCTTCGTAGCCGCCGCGATAGCGCACCAGCTTGGCCTGGTCGAAATGCAGGATGTGGCGCGCCACCGCGTCCAGGAACTCGGTGTCGTGCGAGATCAGCAGCACCGTGCCCTCGTAGGCGCCCAGCCAGCGCTCCAGCCAGAGCATGGCGTCCAGGTCCAGGTGGTTGGTCGGCTCGTCCAGCAGCAGCAGTTCCGAGGGCGCCATCAGCGCGCGGGCCAGGGCAATGCGCATGCGCCAGCCGCCGGAAAAGCTCGTGACGGGCGCCATCCATTCGTGTGGCTTGAAACCCAGGCCGGCCAGCAGTTGTTCGGCGCGGGACGCCGCGCTCCAGGCGCCGGCCTCGGTCAGCAGGGCTTCCAGCTCGCCGATGCGCGTGCCGTCGCCATCCTCGCCCAGCGCGTCGCGCTCGGCCTGCAGGCTGCGCAGGCGGGTGTCGCCGTCGATGACGAACTCGCGGGCGGGCTGGTCGGTGGCGGCGTATTCCTGCTGCACGCTGGCGATGCGCCAGGAGGCCGGCACATCGAGCGTGCCGGCGTCCTGGTCCATTTCGTGCTTGAGCAGGGCGAACAGCGTGGACTTGCCCGCGCCGTTCTTGCCGACGATGCCGACGCGTTCGCCGGGATTGATCACGAAGTCCGCGGCGTCCAGCAGCACTTTCGTGCCGCGCCGCAGGGTCAGGCCAGAAGCACGGATCACGACAGCAGTTGCTCGCGGGTCAGGAGCAGGATCGGGTCGCCTTGCGCCTCGGTTTCCAGCCACACGGGCTCCAGGCCGGGGAAGGCCGCGGCGAAGTGCGCGTGTTCATGGCCGATTTCCAGCACCAGCACGCCGCGCTCGGTCAGGTAGTCGGGCGCCGCGGCCAGGATGCGCCGCACCAGGTCCATGCCGTCGGTGCCGCCGGCCAGCGCCAGCGACGGCTCGTGACGGAATTCGGCCGGCAGGGCGTCCATGGAGCTGGCGTTCACATAGGGCGGATTGCACACGATCACGTCGTAGGCCGCCTTGGGCAGCGCCGAGAACAGGTCGCTGCGATGCAGCGTCAGGCGCTCCTGCAGGCCGTAGTCTTCCACATTGCAGCGCGCGACGGCCAGCGCGTCTTCGGACGTGTCCACGGCGTCGACCTGCGCATAGGGGAAGGCCAGCGCGGCCAGGATGGCCAGGCAGCCCGAGCCCGTGCACATGTCCAGCGCGCGCGATACGTCGTCCGGATGATCCACCCACGGCGACAGGCCGCTTTCCAGCAACTCGGCAATGGGGGAACGCGGCACGATGACCCGCTTGTCCACGTAGAAACGATGGCCGCGCAGCCAGGCTTCCTGCGTCAGGTAGGCGGCGGGCACGCGTTCCTGGACGCGGCGGTCGATGATGCCCAGCACGCGTTCCCGCTCGGACGGCAGGATGCGGGCATCCAGGAACGGCTCCAGCGTGTCGGGCGGCAGGTGCAGGGTGTGCAGCGTCAGGTAGACGGCCTCGTCCCAGGCGTTGTCGGTGCCGTGGCCGAAAGACAGCTTGGCGGCGCTGAAGCGCGTCACGGCATAGCGCAGCAGGTCGCGCAGGGTCAGCAGTTCTTTGCGTTCGGTAGCGGGCATGGGTAAGGGCGTCAGGGCAGAAAGGGGAAGACTCAGCGCGGCAGCAGGAGGTTTTCCAGCGTGCGGCGGTAGATGTTCTTCAGGGGTTCCAGGTCGGCCACTTCGATGTTCTCGTTGACCTGGTGGATGGTCGCGTTGCACGGACCGAATTCCACCACCTGCGGACAGATCTTGGCGATGAAGCGGCCGTCCGAGGTGCCGCCCGTGGTGGACAGCTCGGTCGTCACGCCCGTCTCGTCCCGGATGGCCGAAGACAGCGCTTCGCTCAGCGAGCCGCGCGGCGTCAGGAACGGTTCGCCGCCCAGCGTCCAGGCGATGTCGTATTCCAGGCCGTGGCGGTCCAGCGTCTGCGTGACGGCGTCCTTCAGGCCCTCCGGCGTGCTGGCGGTGGAAAAACGGAAATTGAAATCGATGACCGCTTCGCCCGGCACGACGTTGGTCGCGCCCGTGCCGGCGTGGAAGTTCGAGATCTGGAAGGTCGTCGGCGGGAAATACTCGTTGCCCGCGTCCCACTCGCGCACGGCCAGCTCGGCCAGCGCGGGCGCCACCTGGTGCACCGGGTTGCGCGCCAGTTGCGGATAGGCCACGTGGCCCTGGATGCCGCGCACCGTCAGCTTGGCCGACAATGAACCGCGGCGGCCATTCTTGATCACGTCGCCCAGGGCCTTGCCCGAGGTTGGCTCGCCCACGATGCAGTAGTCCAGCTTTTCACCGCGCGCGACCAGCGCTTCGCACACCTTCACGGTGCCGTGCACGGCCGGGCCTTCCTCGTCCGAGGTGATGAGCATCGCGATGGAACCCACATGGTCCGGATGCCGGGCCACGAATTCCTCGGCCGCCACCGCGAAGGCGGCGATCGAGCTTTTCATGTCCGCCGCGCCGCGCCCGTACAGGCGGCCGTCGCGTTCCGTGGGCGTGAAGGGCGGGCTCGTCCACTTTTCCAGCGGGCCGGTAGGCACCACATCGGTGTGGCCCGCGAAAACCAGCACTGGCTGCGCCGTGCCGCGGCGCAGCCAGAGATTGGTGACGCCGCCTTCGGCCAGCGTGTCGGCAACGAAACCCGAGGCCGCGAGGCGCTCGGCCAGCGCCGTCTGGCAGCCGGCATCCTCGGGTGTCACGGAAGGTCGGGCGATCAGGTCCTTGACCAGCGCCAGCACGGCGGATTGCGTCATCAGGCCCTCAGCAGCTCGTTGATGCTGGTCTTGGCGCGGGTCTGCGCGTCCACGCGCTTGACGATGACCGCGCACGCCAGGCTGTGGCTGCCATCCTTCGAGGGCAGCGAGCCGGGCACCACGACCGAGCCCGAGGGCACGCGGCCATAGGTGATCGTGCCGCTGGCGCGGTCATAGATCTTCGTGCTTTGCGACAGGTACACGCCCATGGCCAGCACCGAGTTCTCTTCCACGATCACGCCTTCCACCACTTCCGAGCGCGCGCCGATGAAGCAGTTGTCTTCGATGATGGTGGGGTTGGCCTGCAGCGGCTCCAGCACGCCGCCGATGCCCACGCCACCCGACAGGTGGACGTTCTTGCCGATCTGGGCGCACGAACCGACGGTGGCCCAGGTGTCGACCATCGTGCCTTCGTCGACGTAGGCGCCGATGTTCACGTAGGAAGGCATCAGCACGACGTTGCGGCCGATGAAGGCGCCGTGGCGGGCGACGGCGGGCGGCACCACGCGGTAGCCGCCGGTCTTGAACGCGCTTTCGCCGTACTCGGCGAACTTGAGCGGCACCTTGTCGTAGAACTGCAGCGGCGCCTGGCCGAGCACCTGGTTGTCCTGCAGGCGGAACGACAGCAGCACGGCCTTCTTGATCCACTGATGGACCACCCAGTCACCGGTGCTCTTGTCGGCCACGCGCAGGCGGCCTTCGTCCAGCGCGTGCAGCGTGTACTCGACGGCTTCGCGCACGGCGGCGTCGCAGGCGGCGGCCGACAGGTCGGCGCGGTTTTCCCAGGCTTGTTCGATGGTGGATTGCAGGTCTAGGGTCATGATGGCTCTGGTGTCTTCAGATGGGAAATCGGATGGCGTTGCGGAACAGGAATGCGCGTGATGGCAGGCGCAGGGAAAAGAGCGAGGCGTGACGGGGCGAGGGCGCGGACGGCAGGGCCGCCCTGGCGCCTAGCGCCGCCGCCGCGCGAAATCGGCGATGCGGTGGGCGGCTTCCAGGCAGTCGGCCAGCGGCGCGACCAGCGCGATGCGGATGCGGCCGGCGCCCGGATTGGCGCCGTGCGCCTCGCGCGCCAGCAGGCTGCCGGGCAGCACGGTCACGCCCGTCTGCGCGTACAGGTCGCGCGTGAAGATCGTGTCCGAGCCGTGGGTGCCGGCCCACAAATAGAACGAGGCCTGCGGCCGGCGCACGTCCAGCACGGGCTCCAGCACCGGCAGCACCGCGTCGAACTTCGCGCGGTACTGGGCGCGATTGTCCTCGACGTGGCCCTCGTCGTTCCAGGCGGCGATGCTGGCGGCCGTCACGATGGGACTCATGGCGCTGCCGTGATAGGTGCGGTACAGCAGGAAGCGCGCGATCAGCGCCGCGTCGCCCGCCACGAAACCCGAGCGCAGGCCGGGCACGTTCGAGCGCTTGGACAGGCTGGAGAAGCACACCAGGCCGCGGTAATCGTTGCGGCCCAGCCGGCGCGCCGCCTGCAGCGCGCCCAGGGGAGGGTCGTCCTCGTCCAGGTAGATCTCGGAATAGCACTCGTCGGCGGCGATCACGAAACCGTGGCGGTCGGCCAGCTCGAACAGCGTGCGCCACTCGTCCAGCGACATCACGTTGCCGGCCGGGTTGCCGGGCGAGCACACGAACAGCAGCTGCGTCTGCGCCCACACCTCGGCGGGCACGCGGTCCCAGTTGCAGCCGAAGTCGCGCGCCGGGTCGGCATTCACGAAGTAGGGCTGGGCGCCGGCCAGCAGCGCCGCGCCTTCGTAGATCTGGTAGAACGGATTGGGGCAGACCACGCGCGCCGGACGGCTGGGGTCGATGACCACCTGCGCGAAGGCGAACAGGGCTTCCCGCGAACCCAGCACCGGCAGCACCTGCGTTTCCGCGTCGGGCGCGGGCAGGTCGTAGCGGCGGGCAATCCACTGCGAAATGGCCGTGCGCAAGGCAGGATCGCCCTTGGTGGGCGGATACACCGACAGCCCGTCCAGCGAGGCGGCCAGGGCATCCTTCACCCGCTGCGGAGCGGCGTGCTTGGGCTCGCCGATCTGCAGGCCGATCGGGCGCAAGCCTTCCGGCGGCGTGCCCGCTTCGGCCATGAGGGCACGCAGCTTTTCGAAGGGATAGGGTTGCAGAGCGTCGAGACGTGGGTTCATGGGGCAGAATTCTAACAAGCAAGCTACAATCGCGGATTGCCCATGGACAGCTTTGTCTCTTTGTCCATCGCGCAACGCATCAGGCAGGTTCCCAAGCGAAGGTGGCGAAATTGGTAGACGCACCAGGTTTAGGTCCTGACGCCGTAACAGGTGTGGGGGTTCGAGTCCCCCCCTTCGCACCACCCGTCTGATCGCACAACCTTGGCGTTACGCCGACAATCGCCAACACCATAGGCGATTTGAATCCCCCACATATCGTCAATCTCATACCGTTTTGACGATTTCCCACTCAATCGCCTCCCGTGCTACGCCAAGGATTACGCCAAGGCGGCCGACTTGGGGTAGGGGATGGACACACGCTGAAGCGGGGTGACGTCTGGCTGGCCGAGGTCGGCAAGTCCGGCATCCGGGAAGGCAAGCGCTTCGGCACCAAGCGGGAGGCTCAAGACGGGACGGCCCGGCGCGAATTGGAGATCGCCGGCGTGTCGATGACTGGGCCGGTGCCCGAGAAGCTGCAGGCGTTGATGGCGCGCATCCTCGATGCGGGCGGTCCTGAAACTGACTTGGCAGGGAGCATTCCCCTTAAATGCGTTGCTTGTCGCCGGGCTTGTCTTCACCTGGCTTCGACTGGTCGGGATTGCCTTGCTGTTGAGTTTGGGCGTTGATGAGGTAGCCCTTGCTTGGCATGGCGATGCGCCACTACCCACGGTGTGCCTCTCCGAAGCAATCCACTAACGATCATGTGGAACAAACCATCTTTTCGCTCGGAGCCTGGCGTGCGAGAGGGATGTCCTGAAGCGAGCAAACCGCCCTTGGCATCACAGTGGTGGAGACAGCATCGGACGAACCGGAGCTTCGAATGGGTGCGGCGGCGGGTTCGCCTGCCGAGCGTTAGTTTGTAACTAAGCTACCTTTCTCATCTGATGAGGTCCATAGTCCAGATCGGAGGACGCTTTCCTCCGTACACTAGGATCTACATTGAAGAAAGAAACAGGTATCGTGAAGTGGTTCAACAATGACAAGGGCTTCGGTTTCATCATGCCGGAACTCGGTGGCAAGGACCTCTTCGCTCACTACAGCGAAATCCAGGGCAGTGGCCACAAATCCCTCGAGGAAAATCAGCGGGTGTCGTTTGTCGCTGGCCAAGGCGCTAAAGGGCCTTGCGCGACTCAGATCCAGGTGCTCTGAGCAGCTTCGGCCTGGATAGCCGATAGAACGATCGCAAGGCAGGGCCGGTTCCTTTGAAGCAAAGGCACCGGCCCTTTTGTTTGATGCGCTGCGTTGTCTTGCGCATGACCGTCCGGACGGTTGACCCTTTCGCCCCCCGCCAGGCGGTGGTCTTGTCCAATGGCCTTGATGTGTGGGGCCGTCGCTGGTGCCACTTAGCCACTATTTCATCTGAAACAAGTTTTGTTTTTTCGCGAGTCGGATTCGACGCTCAAGTACATTGCGGACACTTTCTGCATTTGAACCTGTTCAATTGCGGCCTTGCTGTCCTTTCTTGATGTGAGTCGTCGATGCTTATCAGTCGAAAGGTTAGCGCCTTGGGCACGGTCAGGTTGTTCGTCAGAGTTCAGTCCTCAGGAGCCTACCGTTGGGAATTGCTTTTCCGAGAGAGGCATGCGGGCACGGAAGTCCTGAGATCCGAATATGGCCCCGAGGATTTGTCCCTCAGGCAAGCTGTGCATGAAGGATTCCAGAGCTTCGACCGCGTGCCGCTATCGGTCGCGATAGCCTGATCACCTACCACTCGGTTTTTTCCGGACATCCCCCGGATACCCGCACTGTTCCTTGCATCCGGGCCTCCCCGTACATTCTGTTGCCGCGCCGCCCGCCTCCTGCGGTTTTTCGCGCTCAACCCCCCGTACAATTGCGCCGCCCGGGCGCCCTGTACATTGGGACAGCACGGCCCGGCCCAAGCTCCCCCCGTCCCACCGGACACTCGACGAATCACCACCATGAGCCACTCCACCCTCCATTACCGCGCCTTCATCTGCCTGCTGGTCCTGGTGTCGCTCGCTTTCGGCTGGGTGCTCTGGCCCCTGGTCGGCGCGGTCTTCTGGGGCTGCATCCTCGCCATCATCTTCATCCCCTTGCACCGCCGCATCCTGGCGCGCACCGGGCATCGCCAGAACCTGGCCGCGCTGCTCAGCCTGGGGCTGTGCCTGCTGATCGTGATCCTGCCGCTGGCCTTCATCACCGGCGCCATCGTCCAGGAAGCCGCCGCGGTCTACGAGCGCATCCGCTCGGGCCAGCTCAATTTCGGCGCCTATTTCCAGCAGACGGTGGACGCCTTGCCGGCCCCCATCCTGTCGCTGCTGCAGCGTTTCGGCGTCAGCGATTTCTCCAGCCTGCAGGCCAAGCTCTCCAGCGTGGCGGTGCAGGCCAGCCAGTTCGTGGCGGGCCAGGCCATCAACATCGGCCAGAACACCGCGCAGTTCCTGGTGAGCTTCGGCGTCATGCTGTACCTGCTGTTCTTCCTGTTGCGCGACGGCGCCTCGCTGTCGCGCCGCCTGCGTGAGGCCATTCCGCTGGGTGAAGAACACAAGCGCCACCTGCTGCGCAAGTTCATCACCGTGGTGCGCGCCACCGTAAAGGGCAACGTGGTGGTGGCCATCACCCAGGGTGCCCTGGGCGGCATCATCTTCTGGGTGCTGGGCATCCAGGGCGCGTTGCTGTGGGCGGTGCTGATGGCCTTCCTGTCGCTGCTGCCCGCCGTGGGCGCGGGGCTGATCTGGGGGCCGGTGGCCATCTATTTCCTGGCCACGGGCCTGATCTGGCAGGGCGTGGTGTTGACCGCCTTCGGCGTGCTGGTGATCGGCATGGTGGACAACGTGCTGCGCCCGATCCTGGTGGGCAAGGACACGCAGATGCCCGACTACCTGGTGCTGATCTCCACCCTGGGCGGCATGTCGATCTTCGGGCTGACGGGTTTCGTGGTCGGCCCCCTGATTGCCGCGCTGTTCATCGCGGTGTGGGATCTCTTCACCAGCATGAACGAGAACGCCGAACGCAGCTGATCCCGGCGCCGGACGCGGTGGCGAGTATGGCCGCCGCGTGACAGCTGTAACCGTTGCGGGCAGGGCCACGGGCAAACCGCCACATTGCGAGGGACTTCCTCAATACCCGACACCCTTGTTTACATCCCGCCGCGGTGTGCTTGGCTATCTTTGATCCCAAGCCGAATCCCGGCGCTCGATGATGGAAACGGAGGGAAACCATGCAAAAGAACCCGATGAATGCCCAGCGCGACAGCGCGCGCAAGGTCTGGAACAAGCCCGTGCTGGCGGTGCTGCTGGCCATGTCGGCGATCTCCGCCGGCTGCAATACCGTGGACGGTGCCGGCAAGGACATCGAGCGCGGTGGTGAAAAGATCCAGGGCGCGGCGGACCGTAACCGCTAAGCCCGGCAAGCATCGCGGTGGCGACGCCGCGTTGGCGTGTGATCCGGCCAGACGCCGGCACACGTCGAAACGCCCTCCGGACGGAGGGCGTTTTTCATTGCGGCGCGCAAAGCGGGCGCGCCGGATTCGCCATCACTGCTGCAAGGTCAGCTTCTGCTTGACCACCACATCCTTGTAGACCGCCAGCTCCTCCTTCATCTGCGCGGCGAATTCCTCTGGCGTGCCGGCCTGGATGATCGAGCCCGTGGCCTCGATGCGCTGCCGGATGCCCGGGTCCTGCAGCACCTTGCGTGTGGCCGCGTTGATCTTGTCGACGATCTCGCGCGGCAGGTTCCTGGGGCCGACGATGCCGTAATAGGCCATGCGGTTGACCGGTTCCAGTCCCACTTCCTTGAAGGTCGGCACGTCGGGCAGGGCGGGCACGCGTTGCGGCGCCGCCACGACGAGCGGTGTCAGCCGCTTGTCCTGGATGAAGGGGAAGGCCGAGGGCAGGTTGTCGAAGATGATGGGCACCTGGCCCGCCACCGCGTCATTCAGCGCGGGGCCGCTGCCGCGATAGGGGATGTGCATCATGTCCGTGCCCGTCGAAAGCTTGAACATTTCCATCATCAGGTGCGTGATGCTGCCGTTGCCGGGAGACGCATAGGCGTACTTGCCGGGCGATTTTTTCACGGCCTCCAGGAAGCCCTGGTAGTCCTTGAAGGGCTGGCCCGGGTGCGCCGCGATCACGTTGGGTGTGGCCGCGATGTTGATGATGGGCGTGAAGTCGCGCGCGACGTCGTACGGGATGTCGGGATTGATGGCCGGATTGGTGGCCGTGGTGGACACGGTGGCCACGCCCAGGTGGTAGCCGTCAGGCGTGGCGCGGGCGGTATCGGCCGCGCCGATGCTGCCGCCGCCGCCGCCCTTGTTCTCGACGACGACGGTCTGGCCCAGTTCGCGGCCGAGCGGCTCGGCCACGATGCGGGCGATCAGGTCGGTGGTGCCGCCCGCGGCAAAGGGCACCAGCAGGCGGATGGGTTTGCCGGGATAGGCGGACTGCGCCAGGGCAGGGCTGCCCAGCGCGGCCAGCAGGCCCGCGCCGATGGCCAGGCTCAGGAAATTGCGACGAATCATGCGGGTGTCTCCTCTGTGTTGTTATGGATACGCGTGAACGCCACGATGGCGAAAGACTAGATGGCCTTGCTCTCCTTCAGCGCCGCAATGGCGGCCGCGTCCAGGCCCAGTTCGCGCAGCACCTCGTCGGTGTGCTGGCCCAGGGCGGGCGGGGCGCGGTGGTAATCCACCGGGGTCGCGGAAAGACGCATGGGGCTGGCCACCGTGGCGATGCCGGCAATGCCGTCGCCGGCATCGCGCGGCAGGTCCACGCGCAAACCGCGCGCCTGGACCTGCGGGTCGTCGAAGGCCTGCGCGATGGTGTTGATCGGGCCGCAAGGCACGGCGCGGTCCTCCAGCAGCGCGATCCACTCGGCGGTGGTGCGCAGCAGCATGACCGGACCCATCAGCGCCAGCAGCTCGGCGCGATGGCGCACGCGCGCCGTGTTGGTGGCGAAGCGCGGATCCTGCGCCCACGCCGGGCTCCCGATGGCCGCGCAGAAGCGCGCGAACTGGCCGTCGTTGCCGATGGCCAGCAGCACGTTGCCGTCGCGCGTGGGGAAGTCCTGATACGGCGCCAGGCTGGGGTGGATGTTGCCGGCGCGCGCGGGCGCGTTGCCCGTGGCCAGGAAGCCGGCGGCCTGGTTGGCCAGCACGGCCACGCCCACGTCCAGCAGCGCCATGTCGATGTACTGGCCACGGCCGCTGGCCTGGCGCGCATGCAGCGCCGCCAGGATGGCGTTGCTGGCATACAGTCCGGTGAAGACGTCGACCACGGCCACGCCCACTTTCAGCGGGCCGCCGCCGGGCTCGCCGTCGGCCTGGCCGGTCACGCTCATCAGGCCGCACATGGCCTGCACCATCAGGTCGTAGCCGGCGCGTTCCGCATAAGGCCCGTCCTGGCCGAAGCCCGTGATGGAGCAATAGACCAGGCGCGGATTCAGCACGGACAGGCTGTCGTAATCGAGCCCGTACTGGCGCAGCCCGCCCACCTTGAAGTTCTCCACCACCACATCGGCCTCGGCCGCCATGCGGCGCAGCAGCGCCTGGCCTTCAGGATGCGCCATGTCCACGGTGATGGAGCGCTTGTTGCGGTTGCAGGCCGTGAAATAGCTGGCCTCGCGCGTGTCCTGGCCCTGCGTGTCGCGCAGGAAGGGCGGGCCCCAGTGGCGTGTGTCGTCGCCCGCGCCGGGGCGTTCCACCTTGATGACATCCGCGCCCAGGTCGGCCAGCACCTGGGTGCACCAGGGGCCGGCCAGCACGCGGGAAAGATCCAGCACCTTGATGCCGGCCAGTGCGGCGCCCATCAGTTGGCGAAGGCCGCCAGGCCCGTCTGGGCGCGGCCCAGGATGAGCGCGTGCACGTCGTGGGTGCCTTCGTAGGTGTTGACCACTTCCAGGTTCACCAGGTGGCGCGCCACGCCGAACTCGTCGCTGATGCCGTTGCCGCCCATCATGTCGCGGGCCAGCCGCGCGATGTCCAGGGCCTTGCCGCAATTGTTGCGCTTGATGAGCGAGGTGGCCTCGACCGAGGCGATGCCTTCGTCCTTCATGCGGCCGAAGCGCAGCGCAACCTGCAGGCCCAGCGCGATCTCGGTCTGCATGTCGGCCAGTTTCTTCTGGATGAGCTGGTTGGCGGCCAGCGGACGGCCGAACTGCTTGCGGTCCAGCGTGTACTGGCGCGCGGTGTGCCAGCAGAATTCGGCCGCGCCCATCGCGCCCCAGGCGATGCCGTAGCGAGCGCTGTTCAGGCAGGTGAACGGACCCTTCAGGCCCTGGATCTCGGGGAAGGCGTTTTCCTCGGGCACGAACACGTCGTCCATCACGATTTCACCGGTGATGGAGGCGCGCAGGCCCACCTTGCCATGGATGGCGGGAGCGGAGAGCCCCTTCATGCCCTTGTCCAGCACGAAGCCGCGGATGGGGCCCACCGCGCCGCCGGCCGAGACTTCCTTGGCCCACACGACGAACACGTCGGCGATGGGGCTGTTGGTGATCCAGGTCTTGGCGCCGTGCAGGCGATAGCCGCCGTCGACTTTCTGGGCGCGGGTGGTCATGCCGGCGGGGTCGGAGCCGTGGTCGGGCTCGGTCAGGCCGAAGCAGCCGATCCATTCGCCGCTGGCCAGCTTGGGCAGGTATTTGGCCTTCTGCGCCTCGGTGCCGAACTCGAAGATCGGCACCATCACCAGCGAGCTTTGCACGCTGGCCATCGAGCGGTAGCCCGAGTCCACGCGTTCCACTTCGCGGGCGATCAGGCCGTAGGCCACGTAGCTCAGGCCGGGGCCGCCATATTGTTCAGGGATGGTCGGGCCCAGCAGGCCCAGCTCGCCCATCTCGCGGAAGATGGCCGGGTCGGTCTTTTCGTGGCGGAACTGTTCCAGCACGCGCGGGGCCAGCTTGTCCTGGCAGTAGGCCGCGGCGGCGTCGCGGATGGCGCGCTCGTCGTCGCTCAGTTGCTGGTCGATGAGGAAAGGGTCGTCCCATTGAAAGCGGGCGTGGGCCATGGTGTCTCCAGTGCGGCGGGCGGGTCGGGGTGGGGCCAGCGAGGCGCCCCGATCTATGCGTGATTGGTACGAGGTTGGAAGTATTCTCCAGCGTAGTGCCGACGGCAGCTGGGCGGCAAGCGAGGAGTTCGCATCCAGGAATGCGATTCAGGAATACTTGGAGTAGAGTGCCTGCCATGCGACGCCACCTTCCTTCCGTCCAGGCGCTGGCCTGTTTCGAATCCGCCGCCCGGCACGAGAGCTACACCCGTGCCGCGCAGGAGCTGTCGCTGACGCAAAGCGCGGTGTCGCGCCAGATCCTGGCGCTCGAGGCCCAACTGGGCGTGCTGCTCTTTCGCCGCACGCGCCACGGCGTGACGCTGACGCCCGCCGGCCGGCAATACGCCCGCCAGGTGGCGCGCTGGTTGCAAGGCTTGGAGCGCGACACGCTGGACGTGATGGCGCACCAGGGGCATGGCGGCGCGGTCTCGCTGGCGGCGGTGCCCACGTTCGCCACGCGCTGGCTGTTGCCGCGCCTGTCGCGGCTGGCCCGCCGGCATCCCGACATCGTGGTGCACATCGAGACCCAGACCCGGCCCTTCCTGTTTGGCGACACCCCTTTCGACGCCGCGCTGTATGCCGGCACGCCCGAGCAGGTCGCCAACTGGCCCGGCGTGCAGGCCCGGCGGTTGATGTGGGAAACGGTCGTGCCGGTCTGCAGTCCGGTCCTGCTGGCCTCGGCGCTGGCGCGCGCCGCCGGGGAAGAGGGCGGGCAGGCCTTGTCGCCGCGCCAACTGGCCGAGCTGCCGCTCCTGCAGCAGAGCACCCGGCCGCAGGGATGGCGGCAGTGGTTCGACGCCATGGGCATGCAGGATGCGCCGCGCGTGCTGGACGGCCCTCGCTATGAGCTGTTTTCCATGACGGCGGGCGCTGCGTCGCACGGCCTGGGGGTGGCGCTCATGCCGCCCATGCTGATCGAGGCGGAACTCGCGCGCGGCGAACTGGTGGTGGCCTGCGACAGGCCCTTGCGCCGGGAGCGGGGCTACTACCTGATCACGCCCGCCCAGCCCCAGCCGCCCGTGCTGGCGGCGTTCGCGCAATGGCTGGGCGAGATGGCCGCGGAGTCCGAGGGAGACCCGCGCGGCGAGTGAGGGTCAGTGCCTCTCGGCTTGCGGCCCGTGGCCGGCGGCCTGCATCGAGGCGCTGCTCAGCTTGTCGACATAGGCGATGCCGATGGCCGACAGGATGAAGGTGATGTGGATGATCGTCTGCCACATGACGCCTGTCTCGGTGAAGCGCGAGTTCGGCGCGCCGATGTTGCCCGCCTCGATGAAGGTGCGCAGCAGGTGGATCGACGAGATCCCGATGATCGCCATGGCCAGCTTCACCTTCAGCACGCTGGCGTTCACGTGGCTCAGCCACTCGGGGCTGTCCGGGTGGCCTTCCAGTCCCAGGCGGGAGACGAAGGTCTCGTAGCCGCCCACGATCACCATGACCAGCAGGTTCGAAATCATCACCACGTCGATCAGGCCCAGCACGATCAGCATGATCTCCATCTCGCCGAAGCCGGAGGCGTGGGTCACCAGGTGCCACAGCTCCTTCAGGAACAGCAGCACGTAGACGCCCTGGGCCACGATCAGGCCCAGGTACAGCGGCAACTGCAGCCACCGTGAACTGAAGATGAGGGATGCCAGCGGGCGCAGCGGACGGGGCGTGGAGGAAGAGGGTGTCATGGTGGGACGGTCGTCCGGCAAGAGGGGGATTCGAGGGAACGGCAAACTGAGTGGGGCGGGATTCTAGCAATTCATCATGGCGTTTTCCCGCATGCCGCCCAGCGGGCCTGGACGGCCCGTGCAGGGGGCCGGAACGGACCCGGCCCACTTTCCGGTAAAATGTCCCGTTGGTCGTGCGCCCAGGCCCTCAGGCTTGCGGTTTTCCCGGCCTGGCGCCGCGGCGCCGGCTGGTCTTCGCCACACGGCGGATGACGCTCCGGGACGGCACTTCGTGGCATCGATCAGGCAATTTCAGGCCTGGCCGATCCCTCCATAACACATTCATTTTCGGGAAATAGGTTTTTCATGCAGCCTGTGGTTGAAACTCTCTCCGGCCTTCAGCGCCGCGTTGATCTGGCCGTTGCCCTGGCCGATGTCGAAAAGGAAGTCCAGGCGCAGCTCAAGCGTGTGGCAAGCACCGCCAAGGTCCAGGGCTTCCGCCCGGGCAAGGCGCCGCTGTCGATCATCGAGCGCAGCCACGGCCCCGGCATCCGCTATGACGTCATCAACAGCCAAGTTGGCCGCGCGTTCGACGACGCCGTCGGTGCCGCCAAGCTGCGCGTCGCGGGCGCGCCCAAGCTCGAACCCAAGACGGAAGGCGTGCCTGAAGGCACGCTGGCCTTCACGGCGAACTTCGAGGTCTATCCGGAAGTCCAGCTCCCCGAGCTGTCGACGCTGGAAGTGACCCGCGCCACCGCTGAAGTGGGCGACGCCGAAGTCCAACGCACCCTGGACATCCTGCGCAAGCAACGCGCGTCGTACGAAGCCCGCGCCGATCGCGCCGCCCAGGACGACGACCGCGTCACCCTGGACTTCGCCGGCTCCATTGACGGCGTGCCCTTCGACGGTGGCAAGGCCGAGGATTTCCCCTTCGTGCTGGGCCAGGGCCGCATGCTGCCCGAGTTCGAAACCGCCGTGACCGGCCTGAAGGCTGGCGACACCAAGACCTTCCCGCTGGCTTTCCCCGCTGATTACGGTGGCGCGGAGGTCGCCGGCAAGACGGCCGAGTTCGCCATCACCATCAAGGAAGTGGCCGAACCCGTGCTGCCGGAAGTCGACAGCGAGTTCGCCAAGTCGCTCGGCCAGGCCGAAGGCGACGTGGAAAAGCTGCGTGCCGACATCACCGCCAACCTGCAGCGCGAAGTGAAGCAGCGCGCCCTGGGCCGCACCAAGAGCAGCGTGATGGACGCCCTGGCCGCCGCCGCCAAGTTCGACGTGCCGCAATCCCTCATCGAGAACGACGCCCAAGGCCGCGTGGCTGCTGCCCGCGAAGACCTGAAGTCGCGCGGCGTGCCCAACGCCGAGTCGGTGCCGATCCCGCTGGAAGCCTTCTCGGCCGAGTCCGAGCGCCGCGTGCGCCTGGGCCTGGTGGTTGGCGAGCTGGTCAAGTCGGCCCAACTGCAAGCCAAGCCCGAGCAGGTGCGCGCCCGCATCGAAGAGTTCGCGCAGAACTACGAGCAGCCCGCCCAGGTCGTCAGCTACTACCTGTCCGACCGCCAGCGCCGCGGTGAAATCGAAGCCGTCGTGCTGGAAGACAATGTCGTCGAATACGTCCTGGCCAATGCCAAGGTCACCGACGAATCCGTGCCTTTCGAACAACTGATGGGAACTGCCTGATGCAACGCTTCACCGATTTCTATGCGTCCATGTACGGTGGCGAGTCGGTGACGCCTACCGGCCTGGGCTACATCCCCATGGTCATCGAGCAGTCTGGGCGCGGTGAACGCGCCTATGACATCTACTCGCGCCTGTTGAAGGAACGCATCATGTTCCTGGTCGGCCCGGTGCACGATGCATCGGCCAACCTGCTGGTTGCGCAGTTGCTGTTCCTCGAGTCGGAGAATCCGGACAAGGACATCTCGTTCTACATCAACTCGCCCGGCGGGTCGGTGTATGCGGGCATGGCCATCTACGACACGATGCAGTTCGTCAAGCCCGAGGTCTCGACCTTGTGTGCGGGCCTGGCCGCCAGCATGGGTGCATTCCTGCTGGCAGCCGGCGCCAAGGGCAAGCGTTTCGCGCTGCCCAATTCGCGCATCATGATTCACCAGCCCTCGGGTGGCGCTCAAGGCCAGGCAACCGACATCCAGATCCAGGCTCGCGAGATCCTGGACCTGCGTTCGCGCCTGAACCGCATCCTGGCCGACCGCACCGGCCAGCCGATCGAGCGCATCGAAATCGACACCGAGCGCGACAACTTCATGTCCGCTGAAGATGCGGTATCGTATGGACTGATCGACCGGGTGATGACGAACCGGGCCGAGGAAGCCTGATTCGGTGGCCTGGTCCTCGATGCCGTCAGGCGTCCGGGCCAGGCCTTCTCCCGCAGTCCTGTTCCTGCGGCGCAGTCCCAGCCACCGGCCTGTGCCGCTCACCGAGACACTAGACGCATATGCCCGAAAAGAAAGGATCAGCCGACGCCAAAGTGCTGCATTGCTCTTTCTGCAACAAGAGCCAGCACGAGGTCCGCAAGCTGATCGCCGGCCCGTCGGTATTCATTTGCGACGAGTGCATAGATCTTTGCAACGACATCATCCGCGAGGAGGCCCAGGCCAACGCGCGCGCCGCGATTCGTTCCGATCTGCCCACCCCCGCCGAGATCAAACGCTTCCTCGACCAATACGTCATTGGCCAGGACTCGCCCAAGCGCATGCTGGCAGTGGCCGTCTACAACCACTACAAGCGCATCCGCCACGGCGAGATCAAGGGTGACGAAGTCGAGCTCTCCAAGAGCAACATCCTGCTGATCGGCCCCACGGGCTCGGGCAAGACGCTGCTGGCCCAGACGCTGGCCCGCCAGCTCGACGTGCCCTTCGTCATGGCCGACGCCACCACGCTGACCGAAGCCGGCTACGTGGGCGAGGATGTCGAGAACATCATCCAGAAGCTGCTGCAGAACTGCAATTACGATGTCGAGAAGGCGCAGCGCGCCATCGTCTACATCGACGAGATCGACAAGATCTCGCGCAAGGCCGACAACCCCTCGATCACCCGCGACGTGTCGGGCGAGGGCGTGCAGCAGGCGCTCCTGAAGCTCATCGAAGGCACGGTTGCCTCCGTGCCGCCCCAGGGCGGCCGCAAGCATCCGAACCAGGACTTCGTCCAGGTCGACACCACCAACATCCTGTTCATCGTGGGCGGCGCCTTCGACGGGCTGGAAAAGGTCATCCGCAACCGCACCGAGCGTTCCGGCATCGGCTTCTCGGCCTCGGTCAACGCCAAGTCCGAGCGCTCGGTGGGCCAGATGTTCTCCGAAGTCGAGCCCGAGGATCTGGTCAAGTTCGGCCTGATTCCCGAGCTGGTCGGCCGCCTGCCGGTGGTCGCCACGCTGGCCGAGCTGGACGAGGACGCGCTGGTCAGCATCCTCACCGAGCCCAAGAACGCCCTGCTCAAGCAGTTCCAGAAGCTCTTCGCCATGGAAGGCGCCGAGCTGGACGTGCGGCCCGCCGCCCTGCGCGCCATCGCCCGCAAGGCGCTCAAGCGCAAGACCGGGGCCCGCGGCCTGCGTTCCATCCTGGAGTCCTCGCTGCTGGACACCATGTACGAGCTGCCCTCCCAGGGCAACATCTCGCGCGTGGTCGTGGACGAAACCGCCATCGAAGGCAGCGGCAAGCCGTTGCTGATCTATGCGGACGAAGCCAAGGAAGCCCCCGCCAAGCCCGACCGCGGCGCAATCCGCGACGCCGCGGCCTGATCTGCCGGTGGTTTCCACCCGGGTAATCCACCGATTGCCCGCGGTGGCTTCCCCTACACTTGACGCCAGCAAGACACGAGCAACCCTGCGCCACGCAGGGTTGCTCGTTTTTTGCGGCCCTCGTCCAAGGAAAATGGCCAGGCGAACTGCCAAGGAAAGCCTCCCCCGACGGTCTCGGGTGTTTTTCGAGGCAGCGTGCATCGAAGGGATCCCGATCCACTATTGATTTTTCGGCTATTGTCTTCATATCGGACCTATGAGCGGCTCGCGGCCCTTGAACTGTCAAAGATCTTTCAGCCGTCCGCAGCCGAAACGCCGTAACTCTTGAAGGAAGCCCATATGTCTGCCAGCCAGACCTTGCCCTCCGAACCGATCGAGCTTCCGCTGCTGCCGCTGCGCGACGTCGTCGTGTTCCCGCACATGGTCATTCCTTTGTTCGTTGGCCGTCCCAGGTCCATCCGCGCCCTTGAAGCCGCCATGGAGGCGGGCAAGAGCATCATGCTGGTGGCCCAGAAGTCGGCTGGCAAGGATGACCCGACGCCTGAAGACGTCTATGAAATCGGCTGCGTGGCCGGCATCCTGCAGATGCTGAAGCTGCCCGACGGCACCGTGAAGGTGCTGGTCGAGGGCTCGCAACGCGCCCGCATCACCCGCATCGACGACGCCGAGTCGCACTTCACCAGCGAAGTCGTGCCCATCGCGCCCGAAGCCCAGCTCGGCGCCGAGACCGAGGCCCTGCGCCGCGCCATCGTCGCCCAGTTCGAGCAGTACGTGAAGCTCAACAAGAAGATCCCGCCCGAGATCCTGACCTCGCTGGCCGGCATCGACGAGGCTGGCCGCCTGGCTGACACCATCGCCGCGCACCTGCCGCTGAAGCTCGAGGAAAAGCAGAAGATGCTCGAGGTGTTCGGCACGTCCGACCGCCTGGAAGCGCTCCTCACGCAGCTGGAAACCGAGATCGACATTCTCCAGGTGGAGAAGCGCATCCGCGGCCGCGTGAAGAAGCAGATGGAGAAGAGCCAGCGCGACTACTACCTGAACGAGCAGGTCAAGGCCATCCAGAAGGAACTGGGTGAAGGCGAGGAAGGCGCCGACATCGAGGAGCTGGAAAAGAAGATCCTGGCTGCGCACCTGCCCAAGGAAGCCAAGAAGAAGGCCGATGGCGAGCTCAAGAAGCTGAAGCTCATGTCGCCCATGTCGGCTGAAGCCACCGTCGTGCGCAACTACATCGACACGCTCATCAATCTTCCGTGGAAGAAGAAGAGCAAGGTCAACAATTCGCTCTCCAACGCCGAGAAGGTGCTGGACGACGACCACTACGGCCTCGAGAAGGTCAAGGAACGCATCCTTGAATATCTCGCGGTGCAGCAGCGCGTGGACAAGGTCAAGGCGCCCATCCTGTGCCTGGTCGGCCCTCCCGGCGTGGGCAAGACCTCGCTCGGCCAGTCCATCGCCAAGGCCACGAACCGCAAGTTCGTGCGCATGGCCCTGGGCGGCGTGCGTGACGAGGCCGAGATCCGTGGCCATCGCCGCACCTACATCGGTTCGATGCCCGGCAAGATCCTGCAGAACATGTCCAAGGTGGCCGTGCGCAACCCGCTGTTCCTGCTCGACGAGATCGACAAGCTGGGCATGGACTTCCGCGGCGATCCCGCGTCGGCGCTGCTCGAGGTGCTGGATCCGGAACAGAACCACACCTTCCAGGACCACTACATCGAGGTCGACTTCGACCTGTCGGATGTGATGTTCGTGGCAACGAGCAACACGCTGAACATTCCGCCGGCGCTGCTGGACCGCATGGAAGTCATCCGTCTGTCGGGTTATACCGAGGACGAGAAGGTGCACATCGCCCGCGAGCATCTGCTGCCCAAGCTGATGAAGAACAACGGCGTGAAGCCCGAGGAACTGGCCGTCGACGAATCGGCCATCCGAGACATCGTGCGTTACTACACCCGGGAAGCCGGCGTGCGCGCGCTCGAGCGAGAAATCGGCAAGGTCTGCCGCAAGGTGGTCAAGCAACTGCTCACGCAGTCGCAGGCTGACGGCGCCAAGGCCGCCGAGCCCGTCGCGCAGGTCAAGGTCAATGCCGACAACCTGAACGACTACCTGGGCGTGCGCCGCTACTCCTTCGGCATGGCCGAAAAGGAAAACCAGGTTGGCCAGGTCACCGGCCTGGCGTGGACGGAAGTGGGCGGCGACCTGCTGACCATCGAGGTTGCCGACATGCCCGGCAAGGGCGTCATCCAGCGCACGGGTTCGCTGGGTGACGTCATGAAGGAATCGGTCGAGGCCGCGCGCAGCGTCGTGCGGGCCCGCGCCCGCCGCCTGGGCTTCACCGACAGCGTGTTCGAGAAGCAAGACATGCACGTGCACGTGCCGGAAGGCGCCACGCCCAAGGACGGTCCGTCCGCGGGCATCGCCATCACCACTGCCATCGTCTCGGCGCTGTCCAAGATCCCGGTGCGTGCCGACGTCGCCATGACCGGCGAAATCACGCTGCGTGGTGAAGTGCTGGCCATCGGCGGCTTGAAGGAAAAGCTGCTGGCGGCCCACCGTGGCGGCATCAAGACGGTGCTGATCCCCGAGGAAAACGTGAAGGACCTGGCCGAGATTCCGGACAACGTCAAGAACCACCTCGAGATCGTGCCGGTGCGCTGGATCGACAAGGTGCTGGAAAAGGCGCTGGAACGCCTGCCCACGCCGCTGCCCGACGAAGAGCCCGCCAAGGCCGAATCGGTGGTGGCTGCCGGCAAGCCGGCCGACGCCGACCCGGTCATCAAGCACTGATCCCGGCCTGGGCTTCGGCCCAAGGCTGGCGATTCGATCCCTGCCTTCTTCTCGCGAGGAAGGCGGGGATTTTCATTTGAGAGCAGGCAAGGAGCCGGGATGGTGCAGGAGGACGAACGCCACGGCGTGCGTATCGACAAGTGGTTATGGGCGGCGCGTTTCTACAAGACCCGCTCGCTGGCCAGTGCCGCGGTCGAAGCGGGCAGGGTGTTGGTGAATGGCGCAAGGGCCAAGCCCGCGCGCATCGTTCGGCGGGATGACCGTATCGACATCACCGGGCAGGCCCAGCAACAGTGGAAGGTGATCGTGCGGGGATTGGCGGAAAAGCGCGGCTCGGCCACGCTGGCGCGCCTGCTGTACGACGAAACGACCGAGAGCATTGCCGCAAGGCTGTTGCGGGAAGAGGCGCGCCGCTGGCAGCCGGAGCCTGAGGAAGACCGCCACGGCCGCCCCACCAGGCGGGAACGGCGTGACCTGGACCGTTATCGCCACGGCGACTAGGCTGCCGTGGCGACGTGCGTGGCGTGCGCTGCCTAGTGCAGCGGCTGCGTGCGGATCAGGCCGACTGCAATGCCTTCGAGCACGAAATCCTGCCCGGGCTGGATCTCGATGGGGGAGAAGTCGGGATTTTCCGGCAGCAGGGCAATCCGCGAGCCGCTGCGCTGCAGGCGCTTGACGGTGACGTCGTCATCGAGACGCGCCACCACGATCTGGCCATTGCGCGCTTCCGGGGTGCGCTTCACCGCCAGCAGGTCGCCATCGAGAATGCCGGCGTCCCGCATGCTGAGCCCGCGCACCTTGAGGAGGTAGTCCGGCGTCTGCGTGAAGAGGCCGGGATCCACGCCCACCTCACGTTCGACATGCTCGGTGGCCAGGATGGGGCTGCCCGCCGCGACGCGTCCAACCAGCGGCAGCAGCATCTGCGCCAGGGCCGGGTGGGGCAGCAAGGCCTGCACCGGCTCGGGCGCCTGGTTGAGCAGCCGAATGCCGCGCGAGGCGCCGGCGGTCAGTTCGATGGCCCCCTTGCGCGCCAATGCCTTCAGATGGTCTTCCGCGGCATTCGGCGACCGAAAGCCCAGCGCCTGGGCAATCTCGGCGCGCGTGGGGGGGAAGCCAGTCTGCGCGAGCGTGCGGCGGATGAGATCCAGGATTTCCTGCTGACGGGCGGTGAGCTTGGCGGCCATGTTTTTCGTACTGTATATGTATACAGGCTCGATTGTGGAGCATGCGCAGGGGGATTGCAAGCGATGGCCGCCTGAAGCGGCGAGGCGCCAAGCCATTGCGCCCTTACACGGCACTGTCGGAGGCTGCCTGGCCAGGCATGGGAATGCCCGTGGGCCGCAGCGCGTAAGGGCCATTGGCCAACTGTTCGCGTAGAAAGCGCACGCACACCCCGATCTTGGCCGACTCCGACAGCCTGCCCGGCGTGACTGCCCAGATATCGGCAGGCCAGCGATACGCGGGGAGCACGGGAACCAGCTCCCCCTTCTGCACGCTCAGCGCGCAATCCCAATCCGCCAGCCGCACGATGCCGTGGCCATCCAGCGCCCATTGGCGAATGATGTCGTTGTTGTTCGAGGAAAGCGTGCCCGTCACCTTCACCGTCTCCAGGCCCTTGGGGCCGACCAGCCGCCAATTGCCGAAGGGTTGGTCACGTTCGCGGAAGACCAGGCAGCTGTGGCGGGACAGTTCGTCCAATTGTTGCGGCATGCCGCGCGCTTCCAGGTAGGACGGAGCGGCGCACAGCAGACGGTGGCTATGCGCGATACGGTGGGCGACCAGATGCGGCTCAGGCACGCCGCCGATACGAATGTCCAGGTCCAGCCCTTCTTCCAGCAGGTCCACCGGCCGGTCCAGCACCGTCAGCGATACCTCCAGTTTGGGATAGCGCTTCGCCAGCAGCGAAATGGCGGGGGCGACGTGATTGCGTCCCAGCCGGAAGCTGGAGCTGACGCGCAGGCGGCCCCGGGGCTCCGACACTTCGTCCGCCAGCGCGTCGCGCAGCTGGCGCACATTTCCCAGGATTTCCCGGGCCCATTCGTAGGTCTGCTCGCCCTGCGCGGTGGCGCTCAGGCGCCGCGAGGTGCGATGCAGCAGCCGCACGCCCAGATCCTGTTCCAGGATGCCGATGCGTTTGCTGACATAGGAGGGCGACATGCCCCATTCGTCGGCCGTGCGGGCGAAGCTGCCCAGGCGTATGACCTCGGTGAACAGGTGCAGGTCGACGAGCGAAGGCTGGTGATCGGCCACGAATCGTGTATTGAGAAGTTCCGGATTCGGGGATTCTAAAAGGTTTCGTGGCCGATACGATATGCGGACATGCCTTGGCTGCCTTTCGTGCAAGGCCATAACAATATCGGGAGAGACAACATGACATCGTCCACCATCACCGTTCAGCGCCTGCTCCTGGCTGCGCTGGCCGCATGCAGCATCGGCACCGTTGCCGCGCAGGAAACCTATCCCGCCAAGGCCATTACCTGGCTCGTGCCCTTTGCGGCGGGCGGTCCCACCGACGCAGTCTCCAGGAACGTCGCGCAACGGGTTTCCGCCGCGCTGGGGCAATCGATCGTGGTGGAAAACCTGGGCGGCGCCGGCGGCACGATCGGCGCCGCAAAGGTCGCGCGCGCCAGGGCTGACGGGTATTCCCTGTTCGTGGGCCATATCGGGACCATGGCGGCGGCGCCGTATCTCTTCAAGTCGCTGCGCTACGACCCCAACCAGGATTTCGTTCCGGTGTTCCGCTTCCCCGACACGCCCATGGCCTTGCTCGTGGGCGCCAATTCGCCTTACCGCACGGCCACCGAGCTGTTCGAGGCGGCTCGCAAGGATCCGGGCAAGCTCACCTTCGGCACGGCGGGCGTGGGCTCGTCTTCCCACTTGGCCGCCGAACATCTCGCGTCGGTGGTCAAGGTGCAATACACCTTCGTGCCCTACAAGGGCACGGGCCCGGCCATGGCCGACCTGATGGGCGGCCAGATCGACGCCATGCTGGACCAGACCAATGTCTCGCTGCCGCAGACCCAGGGCGGGCGCCTGCGCGCGCTGGCCCTGACTTCGCAGGCACGGATGGCGCTGTTTCCCGGCGTCCCGACGCTGGCGGAAAAGGAAGTGCCCGGCTTTCTCGCGTCGACCTGGTACGGGCTGTATGCGCCTGCCAACACGCCGGCGCACGTGATCGACGTCCTGCAAAAGGCCTACGCCGAAGCCCTGGCCGACAAGGAATACGTGCAATCGCTGGAGAAGCAGGGCATTGAAGTGCTGCCCGCCGAGTCGGTCAGCGCCGACGCGCTGGGGCGCTTCATGCGCAGCGAGCAGAAAAAGTGGCAGCGCGTCGTGCGCGAAGCCGGCATCGCCCCTCAGTGATGCCGTGCCCCTCTCTCATCGGGAACAAGGAGACACAGTGAAGATTGAACACGTCGAGGCCATTGCGCTGGACATGCAGCTACAGGAAGTATTCAAGGGCGGCACTTATCAGGTTGCCACCCGTCCCACCATCATCACCCGCGTCCATCTGGAAAACGGCATGGTGGGGGAGACCTACGGTGGCGATGAGTTCCACACCCAGGCACAGATCGTCCAGGTCATTCGCGATCATCTGGGGCCGCTGCTCCAGGGACAGGACGTGCGCGACTTCCAGCGCCTGTGGGAGGCGATGTTCAACATCGACCTGGACCTGGGCAATCGTGGCCTGCATCAGTTGGACATGCACCCGCGTGGCATCCTGCTGCAGGCCATCAGTTGCCTGGACAACGCGATGTGGGACGCGCGCGGCAAGCTGTACGACGTGCCGGTCTACAAGCTGCTGGGGGGCGTGCGCGACCGGGTGCCGGTCATTTCCATCGGTGGCTACTACCCCAAGGACGGCAGTGATCCGGCGGTGGCCATCGCGAAAGAGGTCGAAAGCGTGCGCCAGGCCGGCTGCATCGGCATCAAGATGAAGGTCGGGCGTGCCACCCTGGAGGAGGATTTCGAGCGGGTGCGGGCGGCCCGCAAGGCGGGGGGCAAGGATTTCGTCATCACCGTGGATGCCAACCAGGGCTGGCATCCGCTGGATGCGGTGAAGTTCTGCGTGGCCATGGAAAAGGCTGATCTGGGCGTGCGATGGATGGAGGAGCCGGTCAAATGGTATGACCAGACCGACGGGCTGATGCTGCTGGCGACCAAGACGTCCATACCGATCAACGTGGGCCAGGGGGAAATCACCGGGCGGGCCTGCCGGGATCTCATCACCAAGGGAGGGGTTTCCATACTGAACCTGGACGTGACGCTGTGCGGCGGCATCACCGAATGGCAGCGCGTGGCCGACATGGCGCGGTTCATGAACGTGGAAATGGCGCACCATGAAGAGCCCCAGGTCGCCATCCACCTGATGGCAGCCAACCCGCACGCACTCTTCGTGGAGATCTTCGCGAATCGCCAGCGCGATCCCTTGTTGTGGGAGCTGCCCGAGGGTTTCCCGGACATTCGCGATGGCTACATGGCCGTGCCGCAGGCCCCGGGCCTGGGAATCCGCCTGCGGCCCGAGGTGATCGAACGCTATCGCGTCGACGTCTGAGCCGGGGCGGGCGCCATCGTGCACACGGTGGCGCTCCGCCCAAAAGCAAAAAGGCCCGGATGGGCCTTTTTGCCTGTCCTGCCGGATACGGCGGGATTACTTCAATGCCTTGGCAATCGCAGCCGCCACGACATCGATATTGCGGCTGTTCAACGCGGCAACGCAGATACGTCCCGTCGACAGCGCGTAAATCCCCGACTCTTCGCGCAGCGTCTCGACCTGCGCCGCCGACAGCCCCGAGTACGAGAACATGCCGCGTTGCTTCACGACGAAGCTCAGGTCTTGCGTGGCGCCGTGCGCCTTCACCTTGTTCACCAGTTCCTGGCGCATCAGGCGGATGCGGTCGCGCATGCCGGCCAGTTCCTCGTCCCACAGCTTGAACAGCTCGGGCGAGTTCAGCACGGCAGCCACGACGCTGGCGCCGTGGGTGGGCGGGTTGGAATAGTTGGTGCGGATGGTGCGCTTGACCTGGCTCAGCACGCGGCCGGTTTCCTCCTTGTTGCCGGCCACGACGGTCAGGGCGCCCACGCGCTCGCCGTACAGCGAGAACGACTTCGAGAACGACGAGCTGATCAGCATGGTCAGGCCGGCGTCGGCGAAGCGGCGCACGACCTGGGCGTCCTGCTCCAGGCCATCGCCGAAGCCTTGGTAGGCGATGTCCATGAAGGGCACCAGCTTGCGCGCCTTCACGATTTCCAGGATTTCTGCCCACTGCTCGGCGGTGGGATCCACGCCGGTCGGGTTGTGGCAGCACGCGTGCAGCACGACGATGCTGCCTTCGGGCAGCGCGCGCAGGCTGTCGGTCATGCCGGCGAAGTTCAGGCCACGGGTGGCCGCGTCGTAGTACGCGTAGGTGACGACCTCGAAACCGGCGCGTTCGAACAGCGCGCGGTGGTTTTCCCAGCTGGGGTCGCTGATGGCGACCTTGGCGTCGGGCAGGAAGGCGCGCAGGAAGTCGGCGCCGACCTTCAGGGCGCCGGTGCCGCCCAGGGTCTGCACGGTCAGCACGCGGCCTTCGGCGACCAGCGGCGAGCCTTCGCCCAGCAGCAGCTTCTGTGCGCCCTGGTTGTAGTTGGCGATGCCGTCGATGGGCAGGTAGCCGCGGGCTGCGGCAGCTTCCAGGCGGGCCTGTTCGGCGCGGCGCACGCTTTGCAGCAGCGGGATGCGGCCTTCGTCGTCGTAATAGACGCCCACGCCCAGGTTCACCTTGCCGGGGCGGGTGTCGGCGTTGTACTGCTCGGTCAGGCCGAGGATCGGGTCGCGCGGGGCGAGTTCGACGGAAGCAAAGGGAGAGATCATGAGGGCGGAATGGGCGCTAGGGCCGCAAAGGAGGGGAGGTTAGGAAAGCGTGACGGATGGAGGACAAGGCTGTCGTTCAATCTCGGTTGCCCGTCGGCGTGGGCCGGCGCGGCAGGATGTCTCTAGGGGCGGGATCGGGCCGGGCGTCGGCGCGGGCCCAGGGCGGCGGCAGGAATGCGCCGGAAGGGCAGGGTGGACGCTGGCAGGATCGGGGGGGATAATGTTCTGTTTACCCCACACCAGTCTAGCATGAGCGATAGCGGCTTCGTCGACTACCCGGACAGTCCTTTCCACCTGTACCAGCCTTATCCGCCGGCGGGCGACCAGCCCCGCGCGATCGGCCAACTGGTGGAGGGCGCGCGCGACGGGCTGATGTTCCAGACCCTGCTCGGCGTGACGGGCTCGGGCAAGACCTACACGATGGCCAACACCATCGCGCAGCTGGGCCGCCCGGCCCTGGTGCTGGCGCCCAACAAGACGCTGGCCGCGCAGCTCTATGCGGAAATGCGGGAGTTCTTCCCGCGCAACGCGGTCGAGTACTTCGTCTCGTATTACGACTACTACCAGCCCGAAGCCTACGTCCCGACCCGCGACCTCTTCATCGAGAAGGACTCGTCCATCAACGAGCACATCGAGCAGATGCGCCTGTCGGCGACCAAGAGCCTGCTCGAGCGCCGCGACACGGTGATCGTGGGGACGGTCTCGTGCATCTACGGTATCGGCAACCCCGGCGACTACCACGCCATGGTGCTCATCCTGCGCGCGGGCGACCGGATCGGCCGCCGCGAGATCCTGGCGCGCCTGGTGGCCATGCAATACACCCGCAACGACGCCGACTTCACGCGCGGCACCTTCCGGGTGCGCGGCGAAACCGTCGACATCTTCCCGGCGGAAAGCCCCGAGCTGGCGCTGCGCCTGACCCTGTTCGACGACGAGGTCGAGTCGCTGGAGCTGTTCGATCCGCTGACCGGCCGCGTGCGCCAGAAGGTGCCGCGCTACACCGTCTATCCCGGTTCGCATTACGTGACGCCGCGCGACACCGTGCTGCGCGCCATCGAGACCATCAAGGCCGAATTGCGCGAGCGGCTGGATTTCTACGTCAAGGACGGCAAGCTGGTGGAAGCGCAGCGGCTCGAGCAGCGCACCCGCTTCGACCTCGAAATGCTGCAGGAACTGGGCTTCTGCAAGGGCATCGAGAACTACTCGCGCCACCTCTCGGGCGCCGCGGCCGGCGAGCCCCCCCCCACGCTCATCGATTACCTGCCGACCGATGCGCTCATGTTCATCGACGAGAGCCACGTCACCATCGGCCAGCTGGGCGGCATGTACCGCGGCGACCGGGCGCGCAAGGAAACCCTGGTGCAGTACGGGTTCCGGCTGCCCTCGGCGCTGGACAACCGGCCGCTCAAGCTGGAAGAGTTCGAGGCGCGCATGCGCCAGTGCGTCTTCGTTTCGGCGACGCCGTCGGCCTATGAGAACGAGCACACCGACAACGTGGTCGAGCAGTTGGTGCGGCCCACCGGCCTGGTCGACCCCATGGTCGAGGTCCGCTCGGCGCGGACCCAGGTCGACGACCTGCTGGGCGAAATCCGCCTGCGCGTGGGCGCCGGCGAGCGGGTGCTGGTGACCACGCTGACCAAGCGCATGGCCGAGGACCTGACCGACTTCCTGTCCGAGCACGGCGTGAAGGTCCGCTACCTGCATTCGGACATCGATACGGTGGAGCGCGTGGAGATCCTGCGCGACCTGCGCCTGGGCACCTTCGACGTGCTGGTGGGCATCAACCTGCTGCGCGAGGGCCTGGACATCCCCGAGGTCTCCCTGGTGGCCATCCTGGATGCCGACAAGGAAGGCTTCCTGCGCTCCGAGCGCAGCCTGATCCAGACGATCGGCCGGGCGGCGCGGAACCTAAATGGCCACGCCATACTCTATGCAGACAGGATCACCGATTCCATGCGGCGCGCCATGGACGAGACCTCCCGCCGCCGGGAGCGCCAGCAGGCATTCAATGCCGAGCATGGCATCGTGGCCCGTGGCGTGAACAAGGCCGTGCGCGAACTCATCGACGGCGTCGTGGGGGCCGAATCCCTCAAGCCCAAGGCGGACGACGTGCCCTTGGCCCTGCTGGGCGACGAGAAGGCCCTGGCGCGAGAAATCCGCCGCCTGGAAAAGCAGATGCTGGATCATGCCCGCAACCTGGAGTTCGAGCAGGCAGCCGCCACCCGCGACACGCTGCAGAAGCTGAAGGACCAGGCGTTGCTGGGGCAGGGGTCCATGTAATGGAAGCGGCCGATATGCATGAATGTGGTGCATATCAGACGTTGATGACAGGCCTCGGTGCATGGCCTTTTTTGCACTGCACCCAGCTGTGGACAACTAGGCCCTGAAGTGGGGATTCCTGCCTCGTCAGGGAAGTGAAAGCTGGTTCCTAAGTATTTGTTTTAAAAGAAACTATTCTTGTTTCATGTTTTTTGCACCGCCCTTGCGCACGTGCAAAAAAAACTTGCCTTGTTGCGGGTTTTCCCGCACACTTATGGACATGATGACCAAGGTTCTTTTCGTTTGCATGGGTAATATCTGTCGCTCGCCCAGCGCAGAAGGCGTGTTTCGCCATTTGGTCGCCGACGCCGGTTTGTCCGACGTGGTCGGCGTCGATTCGGCTGGCACCCATGGTTTCCACGTGGGCGAGGCGCCGGACGCGCGTGCGCAGGCTGCTGCCCGCAAGCGCGGCTACGACATGGCCCATCGCGAAGCCCGCCAGGTCACGGCGGAAGATTTCCGTGATTTCGACCTGATTCTGGCCATGGACTGGGAAAACCTGTCCGCCATGCAGCAGCAATGCCCCAAGCAGTATCAGCACAAGCTGATGCTCCTGATGCGTTTCGCCAACGAATTCGAAGAGGCCACCGTGCCCGACCCGTACTATGGCGGCCCGGAAGGCTTCGGCAAGGTCCTGGATTATATCGAGGACGCCTGTCAGGGCGTGCTGGAGCTGGTGCGCAAGCGTGCCACCCAGTATCAGGCTGCCTGATTCCCACCAGACCGGGAATTTCCAGAAAAAACGCGCTTCGGCGCGTTTTTTTACGCGGGGTACCCAAGCAAAATAGTCGGGAATTTGGTATGCTTGAGTTAATTGCTCAGGTATTGGTGAAGGGCGCGGGGACTCCCCCTTGCCATTCCCGGCCTAAAGGAAAGACATCATGCGGCTGACCACGAAAGGGCGCTTCGCCGTGACGGCGATGATCGACTTGGCCTTGCGCCAGCACAGTGGCCCCGTGACGCTGGCGGCGATCAGCCAGCGCCAGAACATCTCGCTGTCCTATCTGGAACAGCTTTTCGGCAAGTTGCGCCGGCACGAGCTCGTCGAGAGCGTGCGCGGCCCTGGTGGCGGCTATTCGCTGGCCCGCCTGGCGCGCAACGTGACCGTCGCCGACATCATCTTCGCGGTGGACGAACCGCTCGACGCCACGAGTTGTGGCGGCAAGCGGGACTGTACGAGTGGCAATGACGGCAAGTCCGGCAAGTGCATGACGCACGAGCTGTGGGCCACGCTCAACCGCAAGATGGTCGATTACCTGGACTCCGTGTCGCTGCAGGACCTCGTGGATCAGCAGCGCGTGCGCCAGCTTCAGGAGGCCAACCAGGAAAAAGCGTGTTCCGCCGTGCGCGTGGACCGTCTGGGTGGCGCTTCGCCCGTTGGCACCGCAAGCGCCAATACGGCCGAACGCCCCCGCCCCGCGCGCGCCGCGGCTTGATCGAATTCAGGAGCCTTTCCCATGACCACCCGTCCCATCTATTTCGATTACTCGGCTACCACGCCCGTCGACCCTCGCGTGGTCGACAAGATGGTGCCCTGGCTTTACGAGAACTACGGCAATCCGGCCTCCCGCAGCCATGCGATGGGCTGGGCTGCCGAAGAGGCCGTCGAGCAGGCGCGTGCCGATGTCGCCGCCCTGGTGAACGCCGATCCGCGTGAAATCATCTGGACCTCCGGCGCCACCGAGTCGAACAACCTGGCGCTGAAGGGCGCCGCGCACTTCTATGCCGAGCGCGGCAAGCACCTCATCACGGTCAAGACCGAGCACAAGGCTGTGCTGGACACCTGTCGTGAGCTGGAGCGCCAGGGTTTCGAAGTGACCTACCTGGACGTGCAGGAAGACGGCCTGATCGACCTGGCCGCGCTGGAAGCCGCCCTGCGTCCCGACACCAGCGTGGTGTCGGTCATGATGGTCAACAACGAAATCGGCGTCATCCAGGACATCGAGGCCATTGGCGAGCTGCTGCGCGCGCGCGGCATCATCTTCCACGTCGATGCCGCCCAGGCCACCGGCAAGGTCGTGATCGACCTGCAGAAGCTGAAGGTCGACCTGATGTCGTTCTCGGCCCACAAGACCTATGGCCCCAAGGGTATCGGCGCCCTGTACGTGCGCCGCAAGCCGCGTGTGCGCATCGAGGCGCAGATCCACGGGGGCGGCCACGAGCGCGGCTTCCGTTCGGGCACGCTGGCCACGCACCAGATCGTCGGCATGGGCGAGGCCTTCCGCCTGGCGCGTGAGGAAATGGCCGTGGAGAACGATCGCGTGCGCATGCTGCGCGACCGCCTGTGGCAAGGCCTGTCGGACGTGGAAGAGGTGTACCTGAACGGCCACATCGAGCGCCGCGTGCCGCACAACCTGAACGTCAGCTTCAACTATGTCGAAGGCGAGTCGCTGATCATGGCGATCAAGGAGCTTGCCGTGTCCAGCGGTTCGGCCTGCACCTCGGCCAGCCTGGAGCCCTCGTATGTGCTGCGCGCCCTGGGCCGCAACGACGAACTGGCGCACAGCTCGATCCGTTTCACGATCGGCCGCTTCACCACCGAACAGGAAGTCGATTTCGCCGTGCAGCTCCTGAAGAGCCGCGTCGGCAAGCTGCGCGACATGTCGCCGCTGTGGGAAATGGCCAAGGAAGGCGTGGACCTGAATTCGGTCCAATGGGCGGCCCACTGAGGCGCGTCGTCGACGAATGGCAAGGGCGCGCCGGGCGCGCCTCGCAAGGATAAGGAGCAATCATCATGGCATACAGCGAAAAAGTTCTGGATCACTACGAAAACCCCCGCAACGTCGGGTCCTTCGACAAGGGCGACACCAACATCGGCACCGGCATGGTCGGCGCGCCGGCCTGTGGCGACGTCATGAAGCTGCAGATCCGCGTCAACGACCAGGGTGTGATCGAGGACGCACGCTTCAAGACCTACGGCTGTGGTTCGGCCATCGCTTCCAGTTCGCTCGTGACCGAGTGGGTCAAGGGCAAGACGCTGGATCAGGCCATGGCCATCCGCAATACGCAGATCGCCGAAGAGCTGGCGTTGCCGCCGGTGAAGATCCACTGCTCCATCCTGGCCGAGGACGCCATCAAGGCGGCCGTCAAGGACTACCAGGACAAGCACGCGAGCTGATATGGCTGTCACGCTGACCCAACAGGCCGCCGATCACGTCGGCCGCTACCTGCAGAAGCGCGGCAAGGGCGTCGGCCTGCGCCTGGGCGTACGCACGACCGGCTGCTCGGGCCTGGCCTACAAGCTGGAATACGTGGATGCGCCGGCTGCCGAGGACCAGGTCTTCGAGAGTTTCGGCGTCAAGGTGTTCATCGATCCGAAAAGCCTGGCCTATCTGGACGGCACCGAGCTCGACTACGCCCGCGAAGGCCTGAACGAAGGCTTCAAGTTCAGCAATCCCAACGAGAAAGCCAGTTGCGGTTGCGGCGAATCGTTCACGGTGTAAGCCTTGGCTGACGACCACTTCAGCCTGTTCGGCCTGCCGCGCGCGTTCGCGCTGGACGCCGACGCGCTCGAGCGCGCCTGGCGCGACGTCGCTGCGCGCGTGCATCCCGATCGCTACGCCACCGCCTCGGCTGCCGAGAAACGCGTGGCCATGCAATGGTCGGCCCGCGCCAACGAGGCCTATCGCACCTTGCGCGATCCGCTGCAGCGCGCGCGCTATCTGTGCGAAACCGAAGGCGTGGACCTGCAGACCGAAAGCAACACGGCGATGTCGCCGGATTTCCTGATGCAGCAGATGGCCTGGCGCGAAGCGCTGGACGATGCGCGCGAATCCGGTGATCCGCAGCGGTTCGCGGCGCTGGCCGAGGAACTGCGCGATGCCGAGCGTGAACTCCGGGCGGCGGTGGGGTCGTTGCTCGACGAAAAACAGGACGCAGCCCAGGCCGGCTTGCGGGTGCGGGAATGGATGTTCCTGGACCGGCTGGCCGAGGCGCTGCGCGCGGAGGCGGGCGCGACGTCGCTGCGCTGATCGCGCGCCTCGTTCGCCCGGAAGAAGAATTGCGGCGCCCGGCAAGGGCGCCACCGTGGCCGCCGTTGCCAGGCGTGCCGCGCAGGACAGGATACATATGGCTTTTCTGCAGATTTCCGAGCCGGGTGAATCGCCCGCGCCGCATCAGCGCAAGCTTGCCGTGGGCATCGACCTGGGCACCACGCATTCGCTGGTGGCCGCGGTGCGCAGCAGCGTCGCCGAGGTCCTGCGCGATGCGCAGGGCAGGGCGCTGCTGCCTTCGGCCGTGCGCTACACGCCGGATGGCGAGGTGGCCGTCGGCGCCGAGGTGTTGCCGCTGCAGGCGAGCGATCCGCTGAATACCATCGTGTCGGTGAAGCGCTTCATGGGGCGTTCGCTCGCCGAGGCGCAAGCCTCGCGCGCGCCCTACGAGTTCGTCGACGCGCCGGGCATGGTGCGGCTGCGCACCGTGCAGGGCGACAAGAGTCCCGTCGAAGTGTCGGCGGCCATCCTCTCGGCGCTGCGCGAGCGGGCCGAGGCGACGCTGGGCGACACGCTGGTGGGCGCGGTGATCACCGTGCCGGCCTATTTCGACGACGCACAGCGCCAGGCCACGCGCGACGCCGCCAAGCTGGCCGGCCTGAACGTGCTGCGCCTGCTGAACGAGCCGACCGCGGCCGCGCTGGCGTATGGCCTGGACCATGATGCCGAAGGCGTCTATGCGGTGTATGACCTGGGTGGCGGCACGTTCGACATTTCCATCCTGCGCCTGACGCAGGGCGTGTTCGAAGTGGTGGCCACGGCCGGCGACACGGCCCTGGGCGGCGACGATTTCGACGCGCTGATCGTGGATGAATGGGTGAAGGACGATCCCGCCGCGGCGCAACAGGCGCTGCGCGAGCCGCGCGCCTATCGCGCCTTGCTGGTGGCCGCGCGGGCCGCCCGCGAAGCGCTGTCGGCGCAGGAAAGCGCCGATTACGCCGTCGAGCTGCCCGATGGCCAAGGCCTGGCGGGCACGCTGACGCGTGCGCATTTCGAGACGCTGGCGCAACCCTTGCTGTCCCGCACGCTGGAATGCGTGTCCCGCACGCTGCGCGATGCGCGCCTGGCGCCTGCGGACGTGCGCGGCGTGGTGATGGTGGGCGGCGCGACGCGCATGCCGGTGGTGCGCCGCGTGGTGGGCGAACTGTTCGGCGCCGAGCCGCTGACCGACCTCGATCCCGACCAGGTGGTGGCGCTGGGCGCCGCATCGCAGGCCAACCTGCTGGCGGGCAACCGCGCGCCGGGCGAGGACTGGCTGCTGCTGGACGTGCTGCCGCTGTCGCTGGGCCTGGAAACCATGGGTGGCCTGGTCGAGCACATCGTGCCGCGCAACAGCACCATCCCGGTGGCGCGCGCGCAGGAGTTCACGACCTTCAAGGATGGCCAGTCGGCCATGAGCATCCACGTGGTGCAGGGCGAGCGCGACCTGGTGTCCGATTGCCGCTCGCTGGCGCGCTTCGAGCTGCGCGGCATCCCGCCCATGGTGGCGGGGGCGGCGCGCATCCGCGTGACCTTCCAGGTCGATGTGGACGGCCTGCTGGGCGTGTCGGCGCGCGAGCTGACCACTGGCATCGAGGCCTCGGTGACGGTCAAGCCTTCCTATGGTCTGAGCGACGAGGAGGTTGCGCGCATGCTGGCCGACAGCATTTCGCAGGCCGATGCCGATGCGCAGGCCCGCATGCTGCGCGAGCAGCAGGTCGATGCCCGCCAACTGGTCGAGTCCGTGCAGGCCGCGCTGGCCGCCGACGGCGACCTGTTGTCCACGGAAGAGCGCGCCCGCGTGGATGCCGCACTGGCCGATGCCGCCGGCGCACAGTCGCTGGAAGACGCCGATGCCGTGCGCGCACGGGTCCAGGCCTTGTCCGACGCCACCGATGAATTCGCTGCCCGCCGCATGGATCGCAATATCCGCGCCGCGCTGTCGGGCCGCAAGCTGGATGAACTTGCCTGAACCGCCATGCCGAAACTGACCGTATTGCCGCACCCCCAACTCTGCCCCGAAGGCGCCGTCATCGAGAACGCGCCGCGCGGCGAGTCCATCTGCCGTGTGCTGCTGGATAACCACATCGAGCTGGAACATGCCTGCGAGCTGTCCTGCGCCTGCACCACCTGTCACGTGGTGGTGCGGGAAGGCTTCGATACGCTGGAAGAGGCTTCCGACAGCGAAGAAGACATGCTGGACCGTGCCTGGGGTCTGTCCTCGACCTCGCGCCTGTCCTGCCAGGCCCGCATCGCCGACGCCGACCTGACCGTGGAGATTCCCAAGTACACGATCAACCACGCCAAGGAAAATCACTGATGAAGTGGACCGATACCTACGCGATCGCGGAGGGGCTGGCGGACGCCCATCCCGAGGTGGACCCCAGGACCGTGCGCTTCACCGATCTGCACGCCTGGGTGCTGGCGCTGCCCGGTTTCAACGACGATCCCGAGCGCAGCGGCGAGAAGATCCTGGAGGCCATCCAGATGGCCTGGATCGACGAGGCGGAATAAGCCCGTCCCGGTGTGCAGGGCTGCGGTAAGCCCTTATGGCAGCTCGGGCGCGCGGGCAAGGTATCATCGATACCCCGTCATCCGTCCGTGTGTTCCCGTCCATGATCGCCACCCCCCTGCGCTTCGGCCTGGCCGCCAACCGCCTCCACCACGAGACGCCCGACGCGGCGTTGTTCAAGTGGCTGCGCGCCTGCTCCGACACGATCCGCCAGCTGGGCGTGCAACTGCACACGGTGGGCCGCACGCATGACGCCATCGAGCGCGAAGGCATGCTGCCCGGTTATTCCGGCCTCATCCGCTATCCCTATGGCCGCGAAGGCGGCCTGATGAAGCTGGTGGCCCGCGTGACCGAAGGGCGCGATGACGTTGCGCCGTTCGACGGCGCCATCTACCTGATCGACCCGGTGGACCCCTCGTCCATCTTCCCCGAGGCGCTGGCCCTGAAGCGCCAGTGCATCACGCATGGCCGCCCCTTCATCTCCACGCTGGCCGGCGCCATCGAGTGGATGTCGGTCGAGCGCATCCATGCGGGTCTTGCGCTGGATGCCGCGCAGCAGCGCAGCTTCGATTTCTCCAGCCAGACGCTGGCGCTGATCTCCCACGATGCCCTGAAGGAACAGATGGTGGCGTTCGCCGCCGACCATTTCGACCTGCTGTCGCGTTTCTCCAAGCGCGTGGCCACGGGCACCACGGGCGGCCTGCTGAACGAGCTGGCCTGGTCGCGCGGCTGGCCGCGCGAGCGCGCCTGGGTGCAGCGTTACCTGAGCGGCCCGCTGGGCGGCGACGCGCAGATCGCCGAGATCGTGCTGGAGCGGCAATGCCAGCGCGTCATCTTCTTCGAGGACCCACACGTCGCCCGCCAGCACGAGGCCGATATCCAGCTGCTGGAGCGCGCGGTGCGCGTGGTCACGGATATCGCCAGCTGCGCGACCTCGCCCACCGTGGCGCGCCGTTGGGCGCAGGCAGTGGAGCGTTCGGGCGTCTGAGCCTGGGGCCGTGCCCGACCGGGAAAGCAACAAGGCCGCAACAGCGGCCTTGTTGCTTTTCGTGCCGTGCTTGGCTCAGCGGCAGCGATACGCGGCAATGCCGCAAGCCAGCGACAAGAGCAGCGACACGCCTGCCAGCGGCAGGAGGTAGCCTGCGCCGTCGGTGTGGCCGCCACCCGCGGTGGCCGAGACGCTGCCCATCCACAGGATGAACGAGGCGCCCGCCGACAGCAGGAAGAGGGCGCAGGCGACGCACGCCACGACGAAACGCATGCGTCCGGGCAGGCGCCGGCGCGCGGCGCCGCGCAGCCCGGGGAACAGCAGGTATGAAAGCCCGGCGAGCAGGAGGGCGAAGATGACGAGTTTCAGCAGCATCGCCGGGCCACGTCCTCAGTCTTCGCGGCGCAGGTGCGGGAACAGGATCACGTCGCGGATGCTGGCGCTGTCGGTCAGCAGCATGACCAGGCGGTCGATGCCGATGCCGCAACCGCCGGTGGGCGGCATGCCGTATTCCAGCGCGCGGATGTAGTCCGCATCGTAGAACATGGCTTCCTCGTCGCCGGCGTCCTTGGCCTGCACCTGGGCGCGGAAGCGCTCGGCCTGGTCTTCGGGGTCGTTCAGTTCCGAGAAGCCGTTGGCGATTTCACGGCCGGTGATGAAGAGCTCGAAGCGCTCGGTGATGCCCGGCTGCGTGTCCGATGCGCGGGCCAGCGGCGAGACTTCCACCGGATAGTCGATGATGAAGGTGGGGTGCCACAGTTGCGACTCGGCGGTTTCCTCGAAGAGGGCGAGTTGCAGGGCGCCCAGGCCGGCGCGCGACAGCACGGGGCCATCGACGTCCGCACCCAGTGTCTTAAGTTCGGCGCGCACGAACGCCACGTCGTCGAGCTGGGCCTGCGTGTAGTGCGGGGCGTACTTCAGGATGGCGCCGGTGATGGTCAGGCGGTCGAAGGGCGCGCCCAGGTCCAGTTCGCGGCCCTGGTACGCCAGCTTGGCCGTGCCGGCGGCGGCAATGGCGGCGCGGCGGATCAGCGTTTCGGTGAAGTCCATCAGCCAGCGGTAGTCCGCATAGGCCGCGTAGAACTCCATCATCGTGAATTCGGGGTTGTGACGCGGGCTCACGCCTTCGTTGCGGAAGTTGCGGTTCACCTCGAAGACGCGCTCGAAGCCGCCGACGATGAGGCGCTTCAGGTACAGCTCGGGCGCGATGCGCAGGAACATCTCCATGTCCAGCGCATTGTGGTGCGTGATGAAGGGCTTCGCCGCCGCGCCGCCCGGGATGGGGTGCAGCATGGGGGTTTCCACTTCGAGGAAGCCGGCCTCCAGCATCTGCTGGCGGATGCCGCCGATGGCCTTGCTGCGCGCCTCGAAGGTGCGGCGCGTGGCGTCGGTCATGATGAGGTCGACGTAGCGCTGGCGGTAGCGCAGTTCCTGGTCGGCCACGCCGTGGAACTTGTCGGGCAGCGGACGCAGCGACTTGGCCAGCAGGCGGGCCTGCGTGGCGTGGATCGACAGCTCGCCCTTGTTGGTCTTGAAGATGCTGCCTTCGATGGCGATGATGTCGCCCATGTCCCACTGCTTGAAGGCGGCGTAGGGCTCCTCGCCCAGCGTGCCGCGCTCCAGGTAGATCTGGATGCGGCCGCTGCCGTCCTGCAGCGTGGCGAAGCTGGCGCGGCCCATGACGCGCTTGAGCATCATGCGGCCGGCGACCTTGACCGTGACGGCCTGCGCCACCAGCGCTTCCTGCTCCTGCTCGTCGAAACGCGCGTGCAGGTCGGCGGCATGCGCATCCGGCGTGAAATCGTTGGGGAAGGCCACGCCGGCTTCGCGCAGTTTCGAGAGTTTGGCGCGCCGCTCGGTGATCAGGCGGTTTTCGTCCTGGGCGGTCGGGGCGGCGGGCGTCGTGTCGGTCATGATGGGTGCGTCAGTGGGTCAGTCGTAGTGGCGGATGTCGTCGATGACGGTCGTGCCGAAATCGTCGCGTTCGAGATAGGCGAGGATGCGCTGGGCGGTCTGCTCGGGGCTGCTGAGCGCACCGCTGTCGTGCATCTGCTGGAAGCGTTCCAGCGCGGGGAAGCTGGCGGGGTCGCTGGCGCGGATGGCGGCCTGCATGCTGGTGTCGATCACGCCGGGCGCCAGCGACACGATGCGGGCGCCCGCGGTGCCCTGTTCCTGGGCGGTCACGCGCGAAGCCATGTCCAGCGCGGCCTTGGTGGCGCAGTACACCGTCCAGCCCGGATTCGGGTTGCGGCCGGCGCCGGACGAGATGTTGAGCACGCGGCGGTCGGCGTTCAGGCCCTTGAGCCGGGCCAGGAAGGCCGAGGAGAGCAGCAGCGCCGCATTCACGTTCAGGTTGAAGGCGGTGGCGATGGCGGCACTGTCGTCCAGTTGGTCGGCGCGCGCCACGGGCGCGAGCGTGCCGGCATTGTTGATCAGCCGGTAGCGCAGCCCGGCGTCGCGCGGCAGGGCGTCACACACCTGGCGCGCGGCCCGGGTCGCGGCGGCGGGGTCGGACAGGTCGACCTGCAGCTGTTCCAGCTCGGCGCCCTGGGCGCGGGCGAGCTCGTCCAGCGCCGGGTCGACGCCGCGCGACAGGGTCACGAGCCGCGTGCCGGGATGCACGAGCCCACGCGCGAGCGCGGCGCCGAGGCCGCGCGACGCGCCGGTGAGGATGGCGATGGTGGTGATGGACATGCCGCTACGCTCCTTGAGCAGGACACGCCACGGCCGGGGCCGTGGCGTGCGTGGGTCAGACGCCTTGCTTCAGGCTGGCCTGGATGAAGGGGTCCAGGTCGCCGTCGAGCACCTTCTGGGTGTTCGAGATTTCGACGTTGGTGCGCAGGTCCTTGATACGGCTCTGGTCCAGCACATAGGAGCGGATCTGGTGGCCCCAGCCCACGTCGGTCTTCGAGTCTTCCAGCTTCTGCTGTTCGGCCATGCGGTTGCGCATTTCCAGCTCGTAGAGCTTGGACTTCAGCATCTGCATGGCTTCGGCGCGGTTGCGGTGCTGCGAACGGTCGTTCTGGCACTGCACGACGATCCCGGTGGGCATGTGCGTCAGGCGCACGGCCGAATCGGTCTTGTTGATGTGCTGGCCGCCCGCGCCGCTGGCGCGATAGGTGTCCACGCGCAGGTCGGCCGGGTTCACCTCGACCTCGAAGGAGTCGTCCACTTCCGGGTAGGCGAAGACGCTCGCGAACGAAGTGTGGCGCCCGCCCGAGGAGTCGAAGGGGCTCTTGCGCACCAGGCGGTGCACGCCGGTTTCGGTGCGCAGGTAGCCGAAGGCGTATTCGCCTTCGATCTTGATCGTGGCCGACTTGATGCCGGCGATTTCACCTTCCGACTCTTCCAGCACTTCGGCCTTGAAGCCCTTGCGCTCGGCATACTTCAGGTATTGGCGCAGCAGCATGGACGCCCAGTCCTGGGCTTCGGTGCCGCCCGCGCCGGCCTGGATGTCCAGGAAGCAGTTCAGCGGATCGGCCGGATTGGCGAACATGCGGCGGAATTCCAGCGCTTCCAGCTTTTCCTGGAACCCGTCGGCGTCCGTCTCGATGGCGAGCAGGGTGTCGTCATCGGCGTCGCTTGCTGCCAGCTCGAACAGTTCCTGCGCGTCGGCGATGCCCGTGCCCAGGGCCGAGAGCGTCTCGACGACGTCTTCCAGGCTTTTCTTCTCGCGGCCGAGATCCTGGGCGTGCTTGGGATCGTTCCAGACCGCCGGGTCTTCGAGTTCGGCGTTTACGACTTGCAGGCGTTCAGTCTTGGCATCGTAGTCAAAGATACCTCCGCAGTTGCAGCTCGCGGTCGGCGTAGTCCGACAGGCGGGCGGCGATCTGGTTCTGGCGTTCGGCTTCCATGCACATTCCTTTGGCGTATTCTTGGCGTAACTGAGTATTTTACCGCGCCGCCGCGAAGGCCGCAGCCTGCAGGCTGGGTCAGCCGGGCGGCGTGCCCCGTCAACCGCCGAGTCTTGCCATGTCTGATCCCCGTCTCGATTACGTTACCTGCGCCAGCCCCGCCGGCCTGCACCGCATGGCCTATTGGGAGTGGGGCGATCCCGACAACGACCGTGTGCTGGTGTGCGTGCACGGCCTGACCCGCACCGGCCGCGATTTCGACGTGCTGGCGCGGCGCATGGCCGCCGAATACCGGGTGGTCTGCCCCGATATCGCCGGCCGCGGACGTTCCGACCGCCTGCGCAACCCGCTGTTCTATACCGTGCCGCAGTATGTTTCCGACATGGTGACCCTGCTGGCGCGGCTGGACGCGCGCACGCTGGACTGGGTGGGTACCTCGATGGGCGGGCTGATCGGCATGGCGCTGGGCGGCTCTGCCGCCCTGTCACGCCTGGCGCCGGCGGCGGCGCCGGCGGGGCTCGGCGAGTTGCCGGGCACGGGGATTTCCGTGGGCCGCATGGTCATCAACGACGTCGGCCCGACGCTGGAGACCGCCGCGCTGGCGCGCATCGGCCAGTTCGTGGGACAGCCGGTGGCGTTCGACAGCTTCGAGGAGGCGGTGGGCTACGTGCGCACCGTCTCTGCCGGTTTCGGCCCCCACAGCGACGCCCAGTGGCAGGACCTCGCCCGCCACGTCTATGTGCCCCAGGCCGGACGCTGGGTGAAACATTACGACCTGGGATTGGCCCAGCCCTTCGCCCAGCAGGACCGGGCATCCGCGGCCGCGGGCGAGGAGTTGCTGTGGCAGCTCTACGAGGCGCTGGATTGTCCGCTGCTGGTGCTGCGGGGCAGTGAGTCCGACCTGTTGTCTTCCAGCACTGCCCAGCAGATGCTGGCGCGCAACAGCCGGGCGAGCCTGTATGAGGTGGCGGGCGTGGGGCATGCGCCGACGCTGATGGCGACGGACCAGGTGGAGACAGTGGCTGCGTTCCTGTCGGCGCCGGCCTAGGCCTACAATCAAGCCATGCGCACCGCTGTCCCCCTCATCTACGACCTGCATTGCCATTCCACCGTCTCCGACGGGCTGCTTGCCCCGGAAGCGGTGGCGGAACGCGCCTATGCGAATGGCGTGGACGTGTGGGCGTTGACCGACCACGATGAAATCGGCGGGCTGGCGCGCGCGGGCGACGCCGCGCGCGCGGTGGGCATGCGTTTCGTGACCGGGGTGGAAATTTCCGTGACCTGGGCCAGCCAGACCGTGCACATCGTGGGCCTGGCCTTCGACCCCGCCGATGCAGCCATGGCGGCCGGCCTGGCCGATACCCGCGCCGGCCGTGCGCGCCGGGCGAAGCAGATGGGCGAGCGACTGGCTGAGATGGGCATGCCGGGCGCCTATGAAGGCGCCTTGCCCTTCGCCGGCAATCCGGCGCTCATCAGCCGCACGCACTTTGCGCGCTACCTGGTTGAAGCCGGTTATTGCCCTGACGTGCAGACCGTCTTCAACAAGATCCTGGGCGACGATTGCCCCGGGCACGTGCCCATGCAGTGGGCCACGCTGGCCCAGGCGGTGGCGTGGATCCACGGCGCGGGCGGACGGGCCGTGATCGCCCATCCGGGCCGCTATAAATATTCCCCCGTGCAGTTCGGCGCGCTGTTCGATGAATTCCGCGACCTGGGCGGGGAGGGCATCGAAGTGGTGACCGGCAGCCATCGGCCCGACCAGTACCGCGAATACGCGGACGTCGCACGGCACTATGGTTTCCTGGCGTCTTGCGGCTCGGATTTCCACGGGCCGGGCGAAAGCCGGCATGATCTGGGCAGCCTGCCGCCGCTGCCCGCCGGCCTGAAGCCCGTCTGGCACGACTGGGCTTGAATGCGGAAAGGGCGGCGCGGGCCGCCCTGTTTTTCGGGAGGGTGTCCGCGCGGCCTCAGCTTCCCTCGGTCACCAGCGCGCTTTCGAAGAAATAGTCCCGCCATGACGTGGGCCTGGTCTTGATGGCGCCGACCTCATGCAGGAATTCGGCGAGCTTGAAGGTGTTCTGTGGCTGCAGCGTATAGCGCACGTCCGGGTGGCTGATGATCGCTTCGATTTCCTCGACCGGCAGGTTCGACCCTTCCAGGCTGGCATAGATTTGCGCGGCCCGTTTCTTGTCGCGCAAGACCAGTTGCAGGCCTTCCTCCAGCGCCTTGCGCAAGGCCGCGACGGTACGCGGGTTCTTGTCGTGGAAGGTGCCCGTGGTCCACAGGATGTTCAGGGTGCTCGGTCCGCCCAGGATGTCATAGGAACCCGTCACCTTGTGGATGGCGGGATCCTTCAGGGCCTTGAACCAGAAAGGCGGGCTGGAAAAATGGTTGTTGATCTCGGTCTTGCCCGAGAGCAGCGCCGCGGTGGCCTCGCCGTGCGGCAGGCTGACGGTGTATGCGTCATAACGGGCGAACTGCGCCTTGCCGTGTTTCTGCGCCGCGGCGATCTGCAACAGCCGCGCATGCAGCGACACCGTCGTGGCGGGCAGCGCGATCTTGTCGGACGGGCCGAGGTCGTCCAGGCTCTTGACGGCGGGATTGCGCGACAGGAGGTAGACAGGCAAGGAACCCAGCGCGGCGATGGCCTTGATGCGCTGCCTGTTCCGCGTCCGGTCCCAGATCGTGAGCAGCGGCGGCAGGCCGGTGGACGCGACGTCGATGCTGTCTGAAAGGATGGCGTCGTTGATGGCGCTGCCGCCGGACAGCTGCCGCCAGTCCACCGCGATGTCCAGGCCATCGGCCTTGCCGTGTTTCTCGATCAGCTTCTGGTCGCGCACCACGTGCAACACGATGTCGCCGACGTCGAATTGATAGGCGATGCGCAGGGTGCCTTCGGCGCTGGCGCAGGTGGCGCCCAGGCCAAGGATGAGGGGAAGGGTGGCGCGGAGCAGCGTGCGTAGCGGGGACGCGAGGAACATGATGAGCCAGGAGAGTGTTGCGGAGCAGGCATTCTATGTAGCCGGCGCCGCCGGGGGTAATACGCAGTTTTCACTTGCATATGCTTGCCTGTGAAACACCGCTTGCCGGCGCGGGCCGCGCCTGGGCTGGGCTAACATTCCCGTCAGGCCCACTCTGCTCCAATCCGATATGAACAAGGCTTTCGTCAAGGAATCCGACCGCGACGACGAGGACGACATCCCCGAAGCGCAGGCGCTGCCCGCGGGCACGCGCAACTACATCACGCCGGAAGGCTACGAGCGCTTGCGCGCCGAGCTGTCGCAACTGATGAATGAAGAGCGTCCGGCCGTGGTGCAGATCGTGTCGTGGGCGGCGTCCAACGGCGACCGCTCCGAGAACGGCGATTACCTGTATGGCAAGAAGCGCCTGCGCGAGATCGACCGCCGCATGCGTTTCCTGACCAAGCGGCTGGATATCGCGGAGGTGGTGGATGCTTCGCTGCAGCCCAACCGCGACCAGGTGTTCTTCGGCGCCACGGTCAGCTATGAAGACCGCGCGGGCGAGTCGCACACGGTGACCATCGTCGGCGTGGACGAGGCCGAGCCGCTGGCGGGCAGGATCAGCTGGATCTCGCCGGTGGCGCGGGCGCTGACCAAGGCGCACGAGGGCGACACGGTGGTGCTGCGCACGCCGGCCGGGGTGGACGAACTGGAAATCCTGGAAGTGAGCTACCCGCCGCGCGGGTAGGAAAGCGGACCGATCAGCCCTGCACGTCCTGCAGGTCTTCTTCCTGGCCGTAGTACTTCACGCCGATGACGATGCGGTCGCGGCCCTGGCTGCGGCGATGGCGGTTGGTGTCGCGCAGCGAATAGACGCAGCCGCAATATTCCTGCTGGTAGAACGCCTCGCGCTTGCTGATCTCGATCATGCGCGCGGCGCCGCCGCCTTTGCGCCAGTTGTACGTCCAGTACAGCATGTTCGGATAGCGTGCCGCGGCGCGCTCGCCGCAGCCGTTGATCTGGTTCATGTCCTTCCAGCGCGAGATGCCCAACGAACTGGTGAAGGTGTCATAGCCGTGTTCGAAGGCATAGAGCGCGGTGCGCTCGAAGCGCATGTCGAAGCAGGCCGTGCAGCGCGGGCCGCGCTCGGGCTCGTTCTCCATGCCCTTGACGCGTTCGAACCAGTTGTCGACGTCGTAGTCGGCGTCGATGAAATTGATGCCGTTGTCTTCGCAGAAACGGATGTTCTCGTTCTTGCGGATTTCATATTCCCGGACAGGATGGATGTTCGGGTTGTAGAAGAAGAGTTCGTACTGGATGCCTGACGCCAGCATGGCCTCCATGACCTCGCCAGAGCACGGGGCGCAACAGGAGTGCAGCAGCACCTTGTCGCGGCCTTTCGGCAGCGTGAGCGCCTTGCGCGTGAGGACGGGGGCGTCGGCGGAGGGGTGGCGGTCTTGAGTACTCATGGGGCGTCTGGGGCGTCTCGGCAACGAGTCTTGGCGCGGCGGGAATGGAAAAACTGGGCGCCAATCCCGCATTTTACCTGCCATGCGCGCCGCCGGGCCAGCCGGGCGGCCCCGCGTGGGTTTGATCCGGATCAGCCGCCGGGCGGTTTCGGGCCGGGTTGGCCCAGGCCCGTGCCACGCTCGCGTCCCAGGCCGGTGGCGTCGCCCGGGGCGCCGCGTTCGCCCATGACCGCGTCCCACAGGGCGCACACGGCCTGTCGTTCGGACGCGACATTCTCGGGCGGCACGCGGGCCTTCTCCGCGCCCAGCAGCCGCAGCGCGTGCTGGCGCTTGCGCAGGCTGCGGTAGGCGTCGCCGGCGGCCTGGGCGACCGCCTCGTCCACCAGGCCGGCCGCGCTGGCCAGGCGCAACAGCGTGATGTTGCCCAGGTTGTCGACCAGCTGCGGGTGCGCGTGCGCATGGCGCAGCACCAGGTATTGCGTGACGAATTCCACGTCGACCATGCCGCCGCGGTCGTGCTTGAGATCGAAGTCCGGGCCGGGGTTGGGGTGGCCCGACGCGATGCGTTCGCGCATGGCGCGCACTTCGGCGGCCAGCGCCTCGGGCTCGCGCGGCGTGAGCAGCACCGCGCGGCGCACGGCCTCGAACTGGGCGCCCACTTCGCCGTCGCCGGCGGCAAAGCGCGCGCGGGTCAGCGCCTGGTGTTCCCACAGCCAGGCGTGGCGTTGCTGGTACTGCTCGAAGGCCTCCATCGACACGGCCAGCAAGCCTGCGTCGCCGTCGGGGCGCAGGCGCAGGTCCACTTCATAGAGCCGGCCCGAGGAGGTCATGGTCGACAGCCAGGAGGTCATGCGCCGGCCCAGCTTGGCGTAGCGCTCGGCCGCGTCGTCGGCCGGATCGTCGAAGAGGAAGACCAGGTCGAGGTCGGACGCATAGCCCAGTTCCTTGCCGCCCAGCTTGCCGTAGGCGATGACGGCGAAGCGGGCCGACTCGCCGCCCTTGGCACCCCGCACCAGCGGCCAGGTGCGGCGGATGGTCTCCTCGAGCAGCAGGTCGGCCAGGGCGGACAGCTGGTCGGCCAGCTTCTCCACGCTGAGTTCGCCTTCCAGGTCCTGCGCCAGCAACTGGAAGCTGGCCTGGCGCTGCACGTCGCGCATCAGGTTCATCTGGCGTTCGATGTCGGGCTGGCCGTCGGGCAGGCGGCAGGCGTTCAGGTCCGCCTGCAGCTGGCGGGCGATCTGCGGGAAGTCCAGCGGTTCGAAGAGGGTGCGCCAGTCGATCAGGCCGTCGAGCAGCAGCGGGTGCTGGGTGAGGTATTGCGCGGCCCAGGGGCTGGCCGCCACGATGCGCGCCACGCGCGCCAGCGTGTCGGGGTATTCGGCCAGCAGGGCCAGGTAGGCGCTGCGTTGCGCGATCTGTTCGATCAGGTCGAAGAGGCGGATGGCGGCCTCGCGCGGCGCGGTGGTCTGGCGCGCCGCCGCGACTGCGGCGGGCAGCAGGGCGTGCAGGCGCTTGCGGCTGGTCTCGGGCAGGGTGCGCACGCGATGGCTGGCCAGCAGCGACTCGGCGCGTTGCAGCACCGGCGCGGCGTCGTCGCCGAAGGATTCCTGGATGCGGTCGGCCAGTTCGGCCTCGACGTCGCCGCCGCTGCGGTCCTCGTCGCCGCGGCCGCCGTTGCCGGACTCCGGCTGGCCGGCGGCGCCCTGGCTGCGTGCGCGTTCCTCGCCATCGCCCAGGCCGGCGATGCGGAAGGCGTTGCGGAAGATGCCCGCCACGAATTCGCGGTGGTCCGACAGTTCCTTTTCGAACGCCGGGCTTTCCATGCCCAGCGCGTCGGCCAGCTGGGCGCGGCGTTCCGGGTCGCTGGGCAGCAGGTGGGTCTGCTCGTCTTCGCGGTATTGCAGGGCGTGCTCGGTGCGGCGCAGGAAGCGATAGGCGGCTTCGAGCTGCTGCGCGTCAGCCGCGGGGATGAGGCCAGCCTGCGCCTCCACGCGCAAGGCATCGAGCAGGCCGCGCTGTTGCAGCGCCGGCATGCGCCCGCCGCGGATGAGCTGGGCGAGTTGCACCACGAATTCGATTTCGCGGATGCCGCCTTCGCCCAGCTTCACGTTGTTGATGGTGTCCACGCCGGTGCGCGCCAGCGCGCGGCGCTGCCAGTCCTGGCGGATGCGTTCGCGCAGGCCGCGCAGCGCCGAGAGCGCGTCGAAGTCCAGGTATTTGCGATAGACGAAGGGCACGCGCAGGCTTTCCAATTGCTGGCGCTGCGAGGCGGGATTGCTGCCTTCGAACGCCTGCCCGGACATGGTGCGGGCTTTCAGCCAGGCATAGCGTTCCCATTCGCGGCCCTGGGCCACCAGGTACAGCTCCAGCGCGTCCAGGCTCCAGGCGAGGGGCCCGGCGTCGCCGTCGGGCCGCAGTCGCAGGTCCGTGCGGAAGACGTGGCCGTGGGCATCGACCTCGGAGATCACCGGCATCATGCGTTGCGTGAGGCGGCCATAGAACTCGTGGTGGGACAGGCGGCGCCGGCCGTCGGTCTCGCCTTCCTCGCCATAGAGCATGATGAGATCGATGTCGGACGAGACATTGAGCTCGCGCCCGCCAAGCTTGCCCATGCCGAGAATCAGCATTTCCTGCGGCGCGCCCTGCGGGTCGCGCGGTACGCCGTGCGTGGCGGCGAGATCGGCCGCCACGCTGCGATAGGCTTGCGCGACGGCGATGTCGGCAAGCGTGGTCATGGCGCCGACCACTTCCTCCAGCGGCGCGCGGCCATCCAGGTCGCGCACGATCAGCCCGCAGAATACCCGCTCGCGCAACTGTCGCAGCACGCGCCGGCAGTCTTCCACCGCCAGGGCGGGCGCGTCCGTGGACTGGCCGGCCAGTTCGGCGAACCAGCTTTCCAGCGACGCGGACGTGACGGGTTGCGCGCAAGCCTGGGCAAGCCAGTCCTGCAGCTTGGGGCGGGCGGCGAGGCGGCGGCGCAGGTGGCCGGACCAGTTCAGGGCACTCTCGGGCAGGGACATGGTGGTGTGCGGAAACAGGGGGCAAGTGTGGCGGTGCCGCTATTAGACATGGAGAATGGCCGCAAGGCGACGCCACGCGGCCTGTAACCAGCTGTCAGGACCGTGGAACAAACTCCCGCGCGGCCTCTCCATCAGGTATAAACGGAAGATTGAACTGCCCCCAATTTTTCCGCCTCGATGCCGCCATCGGTGGCGCGGCAGCCAGTCCGCATTGCCCGAACCCGTCCACCGCCTCCCATTTTGTCCAAAACGTTCTTCCGCACGCTGTTCTGGGTCGCCATGGCCGTCTATTTCGCCATCGCGGTCACGCTGCTGGTGCTGCGCTATGGCGTGTTGCCGCGCGTCGACAGCTGGCGTCCCCAGATCGAACAGGCCGCCAGCCAGGCGCTGGGCGGCGAGGTACGCATCGGCCGCGTCGAGGCCGACTGGCGCGGGCTCAATCCGCGCTTGGCCTTCCACGATGTGCGCGTGCACGACACGGGAGGGGCGTCGCCGGTGCTGGACATCCCCTCCGCCACGGGCGTGCTGTCTTGGCGCAGCGTGCTGCAACTGACACCGCGTTTTCTTTCCCTGCAGATCGATGGCGTGGCCTTGCGCCTGCGGCGCGACGCGGAAAACCGCCTGTGGGCGGCGGGCCGGTCCTTCTCGCTGGAAGGCGGCGGGGAGGGCATGTCGCTGGACGATCCCGCGCTGAAATGGATCGCGGCGCAGAAGGAGGTCGTGCTGCGCGGCGCGACCCTGGTCTGGCAGGATGACCTGCGCGCGGCGCCGCCGCTGACGCTGGCGCAGGTGCACTTGCGCCTGCGCAACGGTCCTTTCAGCCATGCGCTGGTGCTCAATGCCGCGCCCCCGCCGGCCCTGGCGCGCGGCATTTCCGTGCGCGCGGCGATCGATCGCAGTTTCTTCTCGCTGGCCACGCTGGGCGACCTGCGCGACACCGCGCGCCAATGGCGCGGGCAGGTCTATGCCGAACTGGAGGATGCCGAGCCGGTCGCCTGGCGTCCGTGGGCCGACGTGCCGACGGGCGCGCATGGGCGCGCCGCCTTCCGGGCCTGGGGCCAGTTGCAGGAAGGCAAGCTGGCGCAGGTGACGCTGGACCTGGCGCTGCGCGACCTGCGCATGGAAAGCGATGAACTGGACATCGGCTTGCGCATGGGCGCCTTCCAGGCCCGCCTGGAGGGTGCGCCGGGCGATGTGCTGGCGGGCGCACTGGAGCCCGAGATGCTGCGCACGCACGAACGTAATGGTCTGGTGCTGCAATTCACCGCGCGCGATATGTCGTTGCGGGCGGGCGCCGTGTTCGATCCCGGCCTGCCGGACCTGCGTGAGGTCAGCGCGGACCTGTCCTTGAACCGGCCCGATGATGGCCCCCTGGTGCTGCGCGTGCGCCAGGCCTTGATCGAGAACGACGACCTGCGGGCGACGCTGCAGGGCGAATGGCGCGACGAAGGCAGCTCCTCCGCGGGCACCGCCGACCTCAGCGGACAGCTGGAACGCGTCTCGCTGCCGATGCTGTGGCGCTACCTGCCCAGCGAGGTGTCCGGCGATGCCAGGCAATGGCTGTCCCAGGGGCTAGTGGCGGGGCAGGTCAGCGGGGCGGCGTTCACCGTGCGGGGCGACCTGGCGCAATTCCCGTTCGACGGCGAAGGGGATCCCGGCAACTTCCGCGTGGCGGGCAGCGTGGCGGGGGCCATCGTCGACTATGCGCCGCCCCGGCCCACGCGCAAGGGCTGGCCTCGCCTGGAGGGCCTGAGCGGGACCTTCGAGATGCTCCGCGATACGCTCAGCCTGCGCACACAGGGCGGCCTCGTGCGCGTGACGCCGCGGCACGCCGTGGCGCTGGAGACGGTCGAGGCCGTCATTCCGAACATGAACCGGCAGGGTGTGCACGTGAAGGTCGAAGGCACGTCGCAGGGCGACGCGGCCGCTTACCTGGCGCTGTCCGGCGCGTCGCCGCTGGGCACCTTGCTCGATGGCCTGCTGGACGATACACGGGCCACGGGCCAGTGGCAGGTGCCCATCAAGCTGGATATTCCCTTGCTGGACGTGGACGACACGACGGTGGCGGGCAGCATCCTGTTCGATGGCGGCGAGGTGCGTCAATGGGCGGATATCCCGCCGTTGCGGCAGGTGCGCGGCAGGCTGGGCTTCACCGAGAAGGGCATGTCCGCGCATGACATCACCGGCCAGTTCCTGGGCGGCGGCTTCCGCCTGAATGGCGAGCTGGCCAGCGACAAGCCGGGCCTGGCGTTCACGGGCACCGCCAGCGCCGCGGGCATCCAGCAATTGAGTCCTTCCGCCGGGCTCAAGCGCCTGAGCGGGCAGACGCCCTACACGGGCAAGCTGGTGATGAACGCGGCCAAACAGGTGGATGTCTCCGTGGCCTCGGACCTGCGCGGGCTGGCCCTGGATTTCCCGGCGCCTTTCGGCAAGGCGGCCGCTGCGCCGCTGCCCTTGCAGGCCGAATGGACCGCCGCGCAGGATGCCGGTCCCGACAACCGCCGCTGGTTGACCGTGACGGCCGGCGAGAACATCAACATGCTGTTCGAGCGCCACATGGGCCAGCAGGGCGGCGCGTATTTCCGGCGTGGCGCCTTGGGCGTGGAACGGGCTGCCAGCCTGCCCGAGGCAGGCATGAGCGTCAGTGCGCGGGTGCCCGTCTTCGACGTGGGCGCATGGCAGGTCGTGGACGAGGAGTTTTCCGGCAATGGCGCCGTGGCGCCCGGCGTCGTGTCGGGGGCCGCGGCAAGCGCCGGCGCCAAGCCGGGGGCGACGAAACCGGCGCAGGCGGCTGCTTCCCGCGACGAGACCCTGTTCCCGGGTGTGCAGCGGATCTCCCTGCAGGCTGGAAAGTTGCAGATGGGCGGCCATACCTTCGATGATGCGAACCTGTATGCCACGCGTCCCGCCGCCGACCAGTGGCGGGTCGAGCTGGCATCCAGGCAGGCCGAGGGGGCGGTGTCCTGGCGCGAGGCGTCGGGCGCGATTGCCGGCCAGGTGACGGCGCGCTTCAAGCGGCTCGCGCTGGGCGAGGCGCCCGAGCCCGGCGCGCATGACAAGCCGGCGCCCAAGCCAGAGGGCGACGAGGAGCCCAATTTCAGCGAGGATGCGCTGTCCGATCTGCCAGGCGTGGACTTGCGGGTGGACAGCCTGGCGCTGTATGGGCGCGAGCTGGGCGAGTTGGATCTGGAGGGCACGAACCAGGAACGTGGCCGCCGCTGGCAACTGGATCGCCTGACCTTGAAGACGCCAGAAGGTACGCTGAGCGCGACGGGCACCTGGCGCACCAGCGGCCTGGATCGCGGTTTGACCACGGATGCGCGGCTGGAGGTGTCGGACCTGGGCAAGCTGCTGGGCCGCCTGGGATTCCCCGATCGCGTGAGCGGCGGACATGGCGAGATCAAGGGGAAATTGGCGTGGCGCAACCTGCCGTGGCGGCACGATTACGCCGACCTCACGGGTACGCTGGACGCCAGCCTGGACAACGGCCGTTTCGTGCACCTGAAGTCGCGCAGCGCGCGCCTGCTGGAACTGCTTTCCCTGCAATCGGCGCAACGGCTGGCGCGGCTGGACTTGAATCCGGTGTCGGCGCTGCGCGAAGGCTTCCCCTTCGATACGCTGCGCACGCAGCAGCGCTTTGCCAATGGCCGTGTCAGCACCGAGGGCTTCAAGGTGACGGGCCCGGCCGCGACCATCGTGCTGGCGGGCTCCACCGATCTCATCAACGAGCAACTGGACCTGCACGCCGTGGTCATTCCCAACCTGGACGCCAGCGGCGCGGCGATTGCCGCGGGCATCGCGGTCAATCCGATCATCGGGATTGGCGCGTTCCTGACGCAATGGCTGCTGAAGGCGCCCTTGGCGCGCGCCATGACGGCCGAGTACAGCGTGCAGGGCAACTGGGAGGACCCCAAGGTCGAGCCCATCGACACCTCGGCTACCGGCCTGAAGGTGGAGCGTTCGACTGACCGCCTGCCGGAGCCGGTGGGCAACTGAGACCGGGCCGCAAGGGCCAGGCCGAATCGATTCCCGCGCTGCAAAGAACAACGCCAGGCCGTCCCCTGGGGGCGCGAGCCTGGCGTGTGCGCGGGCGGAAGGGCTGCGAGGAGCCCTCTGGCCTGTGCCGGCCTTACTTCTTCATCATGTCGAAGAATTCGGCGTTGTTCTTGGTGGCGCGCATCTTGTCCATGATGAACTCCATGGATTCGATCTCGTCCATGTCGTGGATGAATTTGCGCAGCACCCAGACCTTCTGCAGCAGGTCGGGCTTGATCAACAGTTCTTCGCGGCGCGTGCCCGACTTGTTCAGGTTCATGGCCGGATAGATGCGTTTTTCGGCCAGGCGGCGCTCCAGGTGCACTTCGGAGTTCCCGGTGCCCTTGAATTCCTCGTAGATCACTTCGTCCATGCGGCTGCCGGTCTCGATCAGCGCGGTGCCCAGGATGGTCAGCGAGCCGCCTTCCTCGAGGTTGCGCGCGGCGCCGAAGAAGCGCTTGGGACGCTGCAGGGCATTGGCGTCCACGCCGCCGGTCAGCACCTTGCCCGAGGCGGGCACGACGGTGTTGTAGGCACGTGCCAAGCGGGTGATCGAATCCAGCAGGATCACCACGTCTTTCTTCATTTCGACCAGGCGCTTGGCCTTCTCGATCACCATTTCAGCGACCTGCACGTGGCGGGTGGCCGGCTCGTCGAAGGTCGACGCCACCACTTCGCCGCGTACCGTGCGCTGCATTTCCGTCACTTCCTCGGGACGCTCGTCCACCAGCAGCACGATCATGACCGCATCGGGGAAGTTGGTCGTGATGGCATGCGCGATGTGCTGCATCATGACCGTCTTGCCCGACTTGGGGCTGGCGACGATCAGGCCGCGCTGGCCCTTGCCCAGCGGGGCGAAGATGTCCAGGATCCGGCCGGTGAAGTTCTCTTCGCTCTTGATGTCGCGTTCGAGCTTCATCGGCTGGTTGGGATGCAGCGGCGTCAGGTTCTCGAACATGATCCGGTGCTTGATGGACTCGGGCGGCACGCCGTTGACCTTGTCCACCTTCACCAGCGCGAAATAACGTTCGCCATCCTTGGGCGTGCGCACTTCCCCCTCGATCGAGTCGCCGGTGTGCAGGTTGAAGCGGCGGATCTGCGACGGCGAGATATAGATGTCGTCGGTGCTGGCCAGGTACGAGGTGTCTGGCGAGCGCAGGAAGCCGAAGCCGTCCGGCAGCACTTCGAGAACACCGTCGCCGAAGATCTGCTCGCCCTGCTTGGCGCGGCGCTTCATGATGGCGAACATCAACTCCTGCTTGCGCAGGCGGTTGGCGTTTTCGATTTCCAGGCCTGCGGCCATTTCCAGCAGCTGCGAGACGTGCTGCGCCTTCAGTTCATTGAGATGCATTGCTTGAGGGGGACAGGGATAGGGAGGAGGGAATGCCGGCGGACCACAGACGGGCCCGCGCGAAGAAAAACAATATTGGCGCAGTTTACAACGAACTGTCCAGGAATGCCGCGAGTTGGGACTTCGACAGGGCGCCGACCTTGGTCGCGGCGACCTGGCCGTCCTTGAACAGCATCAGCGTGGGGATGCCACGGATGCCGTACTTGGCGGCGATGTCCTGGTTTTCGTCGACGTTGAGCTTGGCAACCGTCAGGCGGCCTGCGTATTCGCCGGCGACCTCTTCGAGGATCGGGGCGATCATCTTGCAGGGACCACACCAGGCGGCCCAGTAGTCGACCAGGACGGGCTGGCCGGATTGGATGACGTCGGCTTCGAAGCTGGCGTCGCTGACGGTCTTGATGTTTTCGCTCATGGTGATTGTCTCGCGGATATCGGGCCGCGCTGGCACGGGGGCCTGGGCCCGGGGAGCTGGGTACGAAGATGGTTCGGAAAGTTGAACGCCTGGGTCCCGCGTGGTGCCGCGCCAGCAGTGCTGGACGGGAACTGTAACGCAGGAAAGCATACCATCGAGAATACCACCGGCAGGCGGGGTGGACCCAAACGACCCTGCTCACTTCATGCCCGTTCCAGCTCGGACCGCGACAATCCTCGCGCTATCCGTAAAATGTCGGTTTTTTTCCACAGCAGTTGGGGATAACTTCTTGGCCACCACACCGCGATACACCGAATCCTCGATCCGGGTCCTGAAAGGGCTGGAGCCCGTGCGCCAGCGCCCGGGGATGTACACCCGCACCGAAAACCCGCTGCACATCGTGCAGGAGGTCATCGACAACGCCGCCGACGAGGCGCTGGCCGGCCACGGCAGGCAGGTGCAGGTCACCCTGCACGCCGACGGCAGCATCTCGGTCGAGGACGACGGCCGGGGCATCCCGGTCGGCCTGCATCCCGAGGAAAACGCGCCCGTCGTCGAACTGGTCTTCACGCGCCTGCACGCCGGGGGCAAGTTCGACAAGCAGGGCGGCGGCGCCTATGCCTTCTCGGGCGGCCTGCACGGCGTGGGCGTGTCGGTGACCAATGCCCTGGCCACGCGCCTGGAAGTCGTCGTCTGGCGCGACGGCGGCGTGCACCGCCTGGTCTTCGCCAATGGCGACGTCATCGAACCCATCGCGCCGTTCCCCGAGGGCGGCCGCAAGAAATCGGGCACCCGCGTGCGGGTCTGGCCCGACGCCAAGTATTTCGACAGCCCGGCCATCCCGCTGGCCGAGCTCACCCACCTGCTGCGCAGCAAGGCCGTGCTGTTGCCGGGCGTGAAGGTGGTGCTGCGCAACGAGAAGACCCAGGACACCAAGACCTGGTTCTACGAAAAGGGCTTGCACGGCTACCTCGCCGAAGCCCTGGCCGGCGCCGAGTTGATGGTGCCGTTCTTCGAGGGCGGCGAATACGCCGGGCGCGACCACGAGACCTTCGCCGAGGGCGAGGGCGCGCAGTGGGTGGTGGCCTGGACCGAGGACGGCAACGCCGTGCGCGAGTCCTACGTGAACCTCATCCCGACGCCTGCCGGCGGCACCCACGAGGCGGGCTTGCGCGAAGGGCTGTTCGCCGCCGTGAAAGGCTTCGCCGAGTTGCACAGCCTGCTGCCCAAGGGCGTGAAGCTGCTGCCCGAGGACGTGTTCGCCCGCGCCAGCTTCGTGCTGTCGGCCAAGGTGCTGGATCCGCAGTTCCAGGGCCAGATCAAGGAAAAGCTGAACAGCCGCGACGCGGTGCGCCTGGTCAGCGGCTTTGCCAAGACAGCCCTGGACCTGTGGCTGAACTCGAATGTGGAGTACGGCCGCAAGCTGGCCGAGCTCGCCATCCGCCAGGCCCAGGCGCGCGCGCGCTCGGCCCAGAAGGTGGAAAAGAAGAAGAGTTCGGGCGTGGCCGTGCTGCCGGGCAAGCTGACCGATTGCGAGTCCAGCGACGCCACGCGCACCGAAGTGTTCCTGGTGGAGGGCGACTCGGCGGGCGGTTCCGCCAAGATGGGTCGCGACAAGGAGTTCCAGGCCATCCTGCCCCTGCGCGGCAAGGTGCTCAATGCCTGGGAAGTCGACCGCGACCGGCTCTTCGCCAACAACGAGATCCACGACATCTCGGTGGCCATCGGTGTCGATCCGCACGGTCCCGACCAGGAGGTGGATCTCTCGGGCCTGCGGTATGGCCGCATCTGCATCCTGTCGGACGCGGACGTCGACGGCTCGCACATCCAGGTGCTGCTGCTCACGCTGTTCTACCGCCATTTCCCGCGCCTGGTCGAACGCGGCCATGTCTATGTGGCGCGTCCGCCGCTGTTCCGCGTGGACGTGCCGGCGCAGGGCAAGCGTCCGGCGCGCAAGCTCTATTGCCTGGACCAGGGCGAGCTCGAGGCCGTGCAGGACAAGCTGCGCAAGGAAGGCGTGCGCGAAGGCGCCTGGAGCATCAGCCGCTTCAAGGGCCTGGGCGAAATGAGCCCCGTGCAGCTGTGGGAAACCACCATGAATCCCGACACCCGCCGCCTGCTGCCGGTGGGCTATGGCGAGATGGACGCGCTGGAAACGACGCGCATGTTCGACATGCTGATGGGCAAGGGCGAGTCGGCCCAGCGCCGCAGCTGGATCGAAGAGAAAGGCAACCTTGCCGAACTGGATATCTGACGCATATGAGTGAAGACAACCAAGCCGGCCTCTTCGACGCCGACGGCGGCGAAGCGGCCATCACGCTGGGCCGGTACGCCGAACAGGCCTACCTGGATTACGCCGTGTCGGTGGTGCGCGGACGCGCGCTGCCGGACGTGGGCGACGGCCAGAAGCCGGTGCAGCGCCGCATCCTGTACGCCATGCAGTCCATGGGGCTGGCCTCGGGCGCCAAGCCGGTGAAGGCCGCGCGCGTGGTCGGTGACGTGCTGGGCAAGTACCATCCGCACGGCGACCAGGCCGCCTATGACGCGCTGGTGCGCATGGCGCAGGATTTCAGCCTGCGCTATCCGCTCATCGACGGCCACGGCAACTTCGGTTCGCGCGACGGCGACAACGCCGCCGCCATGCGATACACGGAAGCGCGCCTGACGCCGTTCGCCCGCCTGCTGCTGGACGAACTGGACGAAGGCACGGTCGATTTCGGCCCGAACTACGACGGCAGCCAGCAGGAGCCCCACATGCTGCCCGCGCGCCTGCCGGTCATGCTGCTGAACGGCGCCTCGGGGATCGCGGTCGGCATGGCCACCGAGATTCCCGCGCACAACCTGCGCGAGGTCGCCCAGGCCTGCGTGGCGCTGTTGCGCAATCCCAAGCTGCCCGACAGCGAGCTGCATGCGCTGGTGCCGGGGCCCGATTTCGCGGGCGGCGGCCAGATCATCACGGCGCCCGCGGATATCGCGCAGATCTATGCTTCCGGCCGTGGGTCGCTGAAGGCGCGCGCGCGCTGGCAGTTCGAGGAAATGGCGCGCGGCCAGTGGCAACTGGTGGTGCACGAGTTGCCGCCTGGCGCCTCGTGCCAGAAGGTGCTGGAAGAGATCGAGGAAATCACCAACCCCAAGATCAAGGCCGGCAAGAAGGTGCTGACGCCCGAGCAGCAGCAGGCCAAGGCCTTGATGCTGGGCCTGCTGGACGCCGTGCGCGACGAGTCGGGCAAGGACGCCGCCGTGCGCCTGGTGTTCGAGCCCAAGACCTCGCGCGTGGACCGCGACGAATTCGTCAATGCCCTGCTGGCGCAGACCAGCATGGAAAGCAGCGCGCCGGTCAACCTGGTCTGCATCGGCACCGATGGCCGCCCGCGCCAGAAGGGCCTGCGCGAGATCCTGACCGAATGGCTGGCGTTCCGCACGGAAACCGTGGTGCGCCGCACGCGCCATCGCCTGGACAAGGTGCTGGACCGCATCCACGTGCTGGAAGGCCGCATGGTGGTCTACCTGAACGTGGACGAGGTCATCCAGACCATCCGCGAGTCGGACGAGCCGCGCGCCGCGCTGATGACGCGCTTCTCGCTGACCGAGCGCCAGGCCGAGGACATCCTGGAAATGCGCCTGCGCCAGCTGGCGCGCCTGGAAGGCTTCAAGATCGAGAAGGAACTGGCCGACAAGCGCGTCGAGCGCGAGAAGCTGCAGGTGCTGCTGGACGATCCGAATGCCTTGAAGCGCACGATGGTCAAGGAGATCGAGGCCGACGCCAAGCAATACGGCGACGAGCGCCGCACGCTCATCGAGACGGCCGAGCGCGCCGTCATGGAAACCAAGGTGGTCGACGAGCCTGTCACGGTCATCGTGTCGCAGAAGGGCTGGCTGCGCGCCCGCCAGGGCCACGGCCATGATCCCTCGCAGTTCGGCTTCAAGTCGGGCGACGACCTGTATGGCGCCTTCCCGTGCCGCACCACCGACACGCTGATTGCCGTCTCGGACCGTGGGCGCGTGTATTCGGTGGCGGTGTCCACGCTGCCGTCCGCGCGCGGCGATGGCGCGCCGATCACCAGCATGATCGAGCTGGAAGCGGGCGCGCGCATCGTGCACATGATCGCGGCGGCGCCGGACAGCCTGTGGCTCATGGCCACGCAGGGCGGTTATGGCTTCGCGGCGAAGCTGTCGGACATGGCCACGCGCCAGCGTGCGGGCAAGCAGTTCGTGTCCCTGGAAGAGGGCGACGCGCTGCTGCGTCCGTCGCCCTGCTTCGAGGGCGCCCGGCAACTGGCGCTGCTCACCGCCAAGGGACGCCTGCTGGTGTTCGGCCTGGACGAGGTCAAGCGCCTGTCGGGTGGCGGCCGCGGCACCGTGCTGATCGGCGTGGACGCCCCGGACACCTTGTCGCAGGTCGTGCCCATCGGCACGCTCGGCCTGCGCGCCTCGGGCATCTACCGCAACAAGGAAACCGAGGACGTGCTGGCGGGCGCCACGCTGGAACCCTATGTGGGCAAGCGGGCGCGCAAGGGCAAGCAGCTGGATGTGCGGGTCAAGCAGGCGGTGCTGTCGCCGGTGCTGCCGGCCGCGCAATAACAGCGCGCCGCACCTTGGGCACGCGGGCCGGCTGCCCGCGTGCAAAAGCCTCGCCACCGTGTGGCGGGGCTTTTTGCTTTGCGGGGTGCGGGGGTGCGCGGACCGCGTCAGTCCGGCACGGCCTGGCCGCTTTCCAGGTAGCGGACAGGCTTGCCGCCAGGCACGGCGGCGGCCAGTGTTTCATCGCGGACGACAGCGCTTCCGCGTACGACGGTATGGATGGGCCAGCCTGTCACGCGCATGCCGTCGTAAGGCGTCCAGCCGCTGACGCTGGCGATCCACGCGTTGTCGAGGGTGCGGCGCGCGGCCAGATCCACGATCGTCAGGTCCGCATCCATGCCGAGCGCGATACGGCCCTTGCCTTCGATGCCGAAGACGCGCGCCGGACCCGCACTGGTCAGGTCCACCAGCCGTTGCAGGCTCAGGCGGCCCTGGTTCACGTGGGTCAGCATGAGCGGCAGCAGGGTCTGCACGCCGGTCATGCCGCTGGGGGATTGCGGATAGGGCTTGGCTTTTTCTTCGAGCGTGTGCGGCGCATGATCGCTGCCGAGCACGTCCACGACGCCTTCGCGGATGCCTCGCCACAAGGCCTCCTGGTGTTGCGGTCCACGAACTGGCGGGTTCATCTGGGCGAGGCTGCCCAGGCGCTCGTAGCATTCCGGCGCGCTCAGGCTGAGGTGGTGCGGGGTGACCTCGACCGTGACGCGGTCCTTGTGCGCGGCCAGGAAACAGATTTCCTGCGCCGTGGAAACGTGCAGCACATGCAGGCGTCGTCCCGCCTGGGTGGCCAGTGCCACGACGCGTTGGGTCGCCATCAGGGCGCTCGTTTCGTCGCGCCAGACGGGGTGCTGGCGCACGTCGCCGCTGGCCTCGGCAATGGGCTTGCGCGCGCGCAGCCTGGCCTCGTCCTCGGCATGCACGGCCAGCCGGCGGCGGCCATGGCGCAGGATGCGGCGCAATACCGCATCGTCGTCCGCCAACAGGTCGCCGAAGGAACTGCCCATGAAGACCTTGACGCCCGCGCAGCCCGGCAGCGTTTCCAGGCTGGCCAGCTGCTCGGCATTCGTCGCGGAGCCGCCGATATAGAACGCGTAGTCGCACCAAGCCTGGTGCCTGGCGATCTCCAGCTTGGCCTGCAGGCCATCCGCCGACAGGGTCAGCGGCTGGGTATTGGGCATCTCGAAGATGGCGGTGACGCCACCCAGCACCGCGCCACGCGTGCCGGCTTCCACGGTTTCCTTGTGTGTGAGGCCGGGCTCGCGGAAATGCACCTGGCTGTCGATGACGCCAGGCAGCACGTGCAGGCCCGTGGCATCCAGCGTGTCGTCCGCATTCCAGGCGCCGCGCAGGTGGCCCAGCGCCACGATGCGGCCGCTCACGCAGGCGATGTCGATGTGTTCGGGCCCGTTGGGCGTGAGGACCGTGCCGCCTTGCACCAGCAGGTCCGCATGGCGCAGGGCCAGGCGCCTGGCTGCGTCCAGGGTGTTGCGTGCCATGACGATGTTCTCCTTCGGCCGGCCTAGAACTCGTTCTGGATGCGCTTGTAGCCCAGCACCAGTTCATTGTTGGTGCGGGCGACATCCTCGGAGAACTCGCTGGCGTCTGCGGACACCTGCGGCAGCGCCAGCAGGTCGGTGTCGGGACCGATGCGCTCGGTGGAGCGGACATGGAAGCCTGCCGGCAGGCGCACGCCGTCGACGACGGCGTTGTAGCGCACGACGCAGCGGTCGCCCACGGTGCAGTTGAACAGCACGCTGTTGAAGCCGATGAAGACGCCGCTGCCGACCGTGCAGGGACCGTGGACGATCGCCCGGTGGGCGATGGAGGTGCGCTGGCCGATGTCGACCCTGGCGCCGGACTTGGAGTGGATGACCACGCCGTCCTGGATGTTGGAGTGTGCGCCGATGATGATGGGTTCGATGCGGTTTTCGGCATCCATTTCATCGGCCCGGATCACGGCATAGGGGCCGATGAAGACGTTTTCCTCGACGATGACCAGCCCGCAAAGGATCGCGGTGGGGTCGACGAAGGCGCTGGGGTGGATCCGGGGCAGGTCGCCTCGGGGATTCTTGCGGATCATGGCAGTCCTGGGGGAAGAAAAAGGGAAGGCGGAGCGTGGGCTGCCGGGTCGTGCATCGATGAAATTGAAATGATATAACATAATAAAAAAAACAAGCTTGCACGATTTTCATCACACCCCAGGCCGCAGTGTCCTGGGCTTTTTCCCTCTTTCCGGATTCCCCATGCCCCCGACTTCCCGCGCTGGCACGACGCGGCGCGTGCGCCGCCGCGCCGCCTCGCGCTCCTTGCGGCACTGGCTCACCGCCAGCCTGGTGATCAGCACCGCACCGTACTGTCCCGCTTCCCTGGCCGAGGAAGCCGATGGCCGTGACACACGGCGTGGCGCGACGGTATTGCAGCCGGTCACCGTCACCGGCGCCCTGCCTTCGGATGCGACGAGCGAAGGAAACGGCCGCTATGACGCGCCGCTGGCGACGGTGGGCGGCAAGGCGGCCGTGCCCGTGCGGGAGATTCCGAACTCCGTCAGCGTGATCACGCGCCAGCGCATGGATGACCAGAACCTGGTGCGCGCCGAAGAGGCGTTGGCGCAGGTCACGGGCGTGACGGTGACGCCCTGGGATGGCGCGACCTACCAGATCCGTTCGCGTGGCTACTTCCTGGAGCCGAGCCTGGATGGCGTTCCCGCGAACGGCAGCCTGAACGCCACGCAGCAGTTCGACCTGGCCATGTTCGATCGCATCGAGGTGTTGAGAGGCCCCGCCGGCCTGTTCATGGGCTCGGGACAGCCTGGCGGCACGGTGAACTTCGTGCGCAAGCGGGCGCCGGCCGAGTTCGGCGGCTCGGCCGTCGTCAGCTACGGCTCGTGGGCCAACCGACGCGGCGAGGTCGACCTGGGCGCGCCATTGAACGCCAGCGGCTCGCTGCGTGGCCGCGTGGCGGCGTCCTTGCAGGAGCGCAATTTCCATTACGCGGACGCGAACAACAGGAAGCGTTTCGTCTACGCCACGCTGGACTACGACCTGAGCCCGGCGACCTCGTTCTCGGTGTACGTGGCGGACCAGGACGACAAGACCGATCCGTTCTCGGGGCTGCCCGCCTACACGGACGGGCGACAGCTGGATGCGCGCCGCTCGTCCAATCCCATGGCGCCCTGGAGCCGCTACGACACGCGCAACCGCATGCTGGGCGCGCAGGCTGGGCATCGCCTGGCGAATGGCTGGCGCATGGTGCTGCAGGCCAGCCGCGCCGAGCGCGATTGGCGCCTGCTGGACGGCTCTCCCGCGGCGGGTGTGAACCCGGCCACCGGCAATATCGCGCGCTATGCGCGACGGGGCTGGGACGACGAATCCAGCCGCGTGGCGGTCGATGCCTATGCCACCGGCCCGTTCGCCTTGCTGGGCAGGCGCCACGAGGCGACGCTGGGCTACAACAGCGAGCGCTATCGTGGCCAGACGCTGTATGGCGCGCAGTCCGACATCGCCAATGTTCCCTTCGGCGAACCGAGCCGCGTGCCCGCCGCCAGCGTCGAGCCTTATGTGCGCGGCTCTGGATACGAAACCCGCCAGAGCGGCATGTATGGCCAGTTGCGCCTGTCCGTCACCGACCCGATGACCGTCGTGCTGGGCGCGCGCGTCAGCCGCTACGCCACGCGCAGCCGGTCCGTCGCGCCGTCGGCGCGGACGGACTGGGCCGAGAGCACGCGCGAAAGCGGCCAGGTCACGCCGCATGCGGGCATCGTCTATCGCTTGAACGATGCGCTGTCGGCCTACGCCAGCTATTCGGAAATCTTCATGCCGCAGTCGCAGCGCGATATCGGCGGCAAGGCGCTGGATCCGCGCGAAGGCAAGCAGGTGGAGCTGGGCGTGAAGGGCGACCTGAACGGCGGACGGCTGCAGTTCAGCGCGGCCGTGTTCCGCACCCGCGACGTCAATCGGTCCTACGCCGATCCGGCCAATCCCGGCTTCTTCCTGCAGGCGGGCGAGGTCGAGGTCAAGGGGGGCGAGGTGGAGGTCAGCGGCAGCCCGATCGAGAACCTGCAGCTGACGGCGGGATATGCCTACCTGACCAGCAGCTATGTGGTGGATCGCAACCAGGCGGGCGCGGCGTTCTCGCTGTTCGAACCGCGCCATGCCTTCAAGCTGTACGGCACGCAGCGCTTCGCCGGCACGCCCTGGCAGGCCAGCGCGGGGCTGCAAGTAAGCAGCGCCGTGGCGGGCACGGGGACGGCTGGCGTGCGGGAGGGGCATGGCTATGCCATCGTCAACACGCAACTGGGCTATCGCGTCGACGCCGACACGATGCTGGCACTGTCGGTGAACAACCTGCTGGACCGGCGCTATTACGCGCGGGTGGGCACCCTGAGCAACTACAACTTCTACGGAGAGCCGCGCAGTGTTGCGCTGACCTTGCGCACGCGGTTCTGAGCGCCTGACAACGCACGTGGGGCGCCCACAGGCGCCCCACGTTGGGTCAATCAGGCAGACCTGCTCAGACGGTTTTCATGCGTCGTCCTTGGGCCGCCCAGATGCCTGCCAGGATCAGCAGGGCGGGCACGAAGACCCAGAACTCCGACGGGCGGTCGGGGTTGGGCACCTTCACTTCCACCACGTCCCAGCCCTGTTCCCAGCTGGCCTTGGCGGCCGCGCTGCCGAAGCGCACGTTCGACACCTGGACCATGTCGCCCAGCGACATGACGCCGACGCCTGCCAGGGCAAGCCGCTTCATGCCGGCGGCGTCGCCTTGCGCGGTGTCACCCTCGGGCAAGGCCGGCACCCGCACGGCGACGGTCTTGCGCAGGTCGTCGCCTTCCAGGTTCATGCCCTCGATGACGGCGACCAGGCGCGCGTTTTCAGGCAAGGCCGCCGCCGTGGCGAGGATCTCCGCCGCGGGGCGCGGCGCATGCTTGGGCGCCAGGTGGTTCATGAACCAGTCCGGGCGGAACAGCATGAACGTCACCAGGAAGAGCAGCAGCATTTCCACCAGCGTGCAGCGGATGCGCATCCAGCGCATGGTGGCGGCGGCAAAGGCAAGCGAGGCCAGCGTGGCGCCCGTCACCACCAGGGTCAGCTCCCACCAGCCTTCGACGTCGATCAGCAGCAGGAGCGGGTTGAAGACGAACATGAAGGGCAGCACGGCCGTGCGCATGGCGTAGGTCACGCCCTGGATGCCGGTCTTGATGGGGTCTTCCCCCGAAATGGCCGCCGCGGCGAAGGTCGCCAGCCCCACGGGTGGCGTGATGTCGGCCATGATCCCGTAGTAGAAGACGAACATGTGCACGGCGATGAGCGGGATGATGAGGCCGCTCTGCGCGCCCAGCTCCACGATGACCGGCGCCATCAGCGTGGCCATCAGGATGTAGTTCGCGGTGGTGGGCATGCCCAGGCCCAGGATCAGGCAGACCGCGGCCGTGAAGATCAGCATGAGCAGGACGTTGCCCATGGAGATCAGCTCCACGAATGCCGTCATGCGCAGGCCCAGGCCGGTCAGCGTGATGCCGCCCACGATCAGGCCGGCCGTGCCGCAGGCAATGGCGATGCCGATCATGTTGCGGGCGCCGTCTTCCAGGCCCAGGATCGCGTCGGTCGCGCCCTGGCGCCAGGCCGGCGCCGCATTCTGCTTGCGGAACCAGGCGGTCAGCGGACGTTGCGTGACCATCTGCACCAGCATGGCGACGACCGCCCAGAACGCCGACAGGCCGGCCGACAGTTCTTCCACGCTCAGGCACCACACCAGCACGCCGATGGGAATCAGGAAGTGCAGGCCGGCGCGCACCGTGGGCCAGGTTTCGGGCCGCTGCGGATTGGTGATGCTGATGTCGGTGGGCAGGTCAGGGTGGCGGGCGGCCATGCGCAGCAGCCACACGTTCAATGCCGCCAGCATCGCCAGCAGGATCCACATGGCCGCGGCGCCCGCAATCTGCTGCACGCCGACGCCGATCCAGTAGACCCCGCCCATGACGATCAGGGTCCCTGAAATCCCCATGCCCCAGCCCGCCAGCTTCTGCAGGAGGGTGCGCGGCTTGCCGGCGCTCATCATCGGCTGGATGCCGAGCTTGAGCGCTTCCAGGTGCACGATGTAGAAGAGCGCGATGTACGAGATGCTGGCCGGCAGGATGGCGTGGCGGATGATGTCGGTGTAGGGAATGCCCACATACTCGATCATCAGGAAGGCGGCCGCGCCCATGACGGGCGGCATGATCTGGCCGTTCACCGACGAGGCCGTCTCGATGGCGCCGGCGCGTATGCCGCCGTAACCGGCCTTCTTCATCAGCGGGATGGTGAAGATGCCGCCCGTGACCACGTTGGCCACCGACGAGGCCGAGACCAGGCCGTTGACGGCCGAGGACACCACGGCCACCTTGGCGGGGCCGCCGCGCAGGTGGCCCAGCAGCGCGAACGACACCTGCATCATGTAGTTGCCGGCGCCGCTCTTGTCCAGCAGCGAGCCCAGCAGCACGAAGATGAAGATGTAGGACACCGACACGCCCAGGGCCACGCCATAGACGCCTTCGGTGGTCAGCCACATGTGCGAGACCAGGCGTTCCAGCGAGGCGCCGCGGTGCGCCAGCACGTCGGGCAGCCAGGGGCCGGCGAAGACGTACAGGATGAAGATGGCGCCCAGGATCGTCATGGGCAGGCCCAGCGCACGGCGCGTGACCTCCAGCAGCAGCGTCAGGCCCACGGCGGCCATCGCCACGTCCATGGCGGTGGGCTGGCCCGGACGTTGCGCGAGTTCGCTGTAGAAGAGGAAAAGATAGGCGCCGCAGAAACCGGCCGCAATGGCCAGCAGCCAGTCATAGAGCGGCATGCGGTCGCGCGGCGAGGATTTCGTGATGGGATAGGCCAGGTAGCCCAGGAACATCGCGATGCCGAGATGGATGGCGCGCGCCTCGGTGTCGTTGAAGATGCCGAAGCCCAGCGAGAAGGGCAGGGGCGAGGCGTACCAGAGCTGGAACAGCGACCAGAACAGCGCGCCGAACGCGAGCAGGGCGCCAGCCAGGCCGCCGGCCTTGCGGCCGCCGCGGTCGACATCGGCCACCAGTTGCTCGAGTTCCGCGCTGGGTGTGACGGGAGCTTGACTCATGATGAACACTTCCGGAAAGCGGGGGGCGGAGCGCGGTCGCGGATGAACCGCGAGGCGCGTGCGCCTGGCGGCGGCGCATCGCGCGCCGCCGTGGGGACAGTCAGGAGGGACAGGGGCCGCCGGCGTCGGCCGGCGGCTGGGTCAACAGGAGGCCGGCAGGCCGGCCACCCCGTTTACAGCAGGCCCTTTTCCTTGAAGTACTTCTCGGCGCCAGGATGCAGCGGCGCCGACAGGCCGTTCTTCACCATGTCCTCGGGCTTGAGGTTGCCGAAGGCGGGGTGCAGCTTCTTGAAGTCGTTGAAGTTCTCGAACACGGCCTTCACGATCACGTAGACCGACTCGGCGGGCACGTCTTCCGAGGTGACGAAGGTGGCCGTCACGCCGTAGGTTTCGACGTCGTTGGGATTGTTCGGGTACAGGCCGCCCGGAATGACCGCCTTGGCGTAGTAGCTGTACTTCTTCAGCAGCTCTTCCACGGCCGGACCGGTGATGGACGCGAGTTGCGCGCCGCAGCTGGTGGTCGGGTCCTGGATGTTGGCCGAGGGGTGGCCCACGCCATAGAAGAAGCCGTCGATCTTGCCGTCGCACAGCGCGGCGCCGTGCTCGTCGGGACGCAATTCACCGGCCAGCGCGAAGTCCTTCAGCGTCCAGCCCTTGGCGGCGATCAGCTGTTCCAGCGAGGCGCGCGTGCCCGAGCCGGGGTTGCCGACGTTGAAGCGCTTGCCCTTGAGGTCGTCGAAGGTCTTCACGCCCGCTTCCTTGCGCACCACCACGGTGAAGGGCTCGGGGTGGATGGAGAACACGGAGCGCAGCTTCTTGTAGGCGCCGCCGTCCTTGAACTGGCCCTGGCCTTCATAGGCGTTGTAGCCCACGTCGGATTGCACCACGCCCAGGTCGAGCTCGCCGGCCTTGATCGTGTTCACGTTGAACACCGAGCCGCCGGTGGATTCCACCGAGCAGCGCAGGCCGTGTTGCGCGCGGTCCTTGTTGACCAGGCGGCAGATGGCGCCGCCCGCGGCGTAGTAGACGCCGGTGACGCCGCCCGTGCCGATGCTGACGAATTTCTGCTGCGCGGCAGCCGGCAGCGGCGCGGCCAGTGCAGCGGCGAGCGCGGCCGCGGTGCCGAGCATGAGCCCTTTGTTGCCCAGGTGTTTGGTTGCGAAATGACGCATGACTAACTCCTTTATATGGGTTTTCCCCGTTGTGTGCCGGCCCCGGGCCGGCGGTCGAGATGATAAGCCGTGTCGGCGTGCGCGCGCGACCCCGCGTTTGCACTCATGAACGGCTGGCCTGCGAATCTGTCGGTGTCACTGCGCCTGCAGGGCGTCGTCGATGGCGCCGGCGAGGCGATCCACCAGTTGATCCAGCTCGTCGTCGCTGATGATGAAAGGCGGCGCGAGCAGGATGTGGTCGCCCTGTTGTCCGTCGATCGTGCCGCCCATCGGGTAGCACATGAGGCCGCGCGCCATGGCCGCGCGCTTGACGCGCGCATGCAGCTGGCGGGCTGGATCGAAGGTGGCGCGCGTGGCGCGGTCCGCCACCAGCTCCACGCCCTGGAAAAGACCACGTCCGCGCAGGTCGCCCACGTTCGGATGCTCGCCCAGCCTGGCCTGCAGGCGCGCCATCAGGCCTTCGCCCTGGCGGCGCACGCGCGCCAGCAGGTCGTCGCGCGCAATGATTTCCTGCACCGCCAGCGCGGCGGCGCAGGCCGTGGCGTGGCCGAGATACGTGTGGCCGTGCTGGAAGAAACCGCTGCCCCGGGCCATGGCGTCGACGATGTGTCCTTGCGCCATGACCGCGCCGATGGGCTGGTAGCCGCCGCCCAGGCCCTTGGCGATGGCGATGAGATCGGGCGTGATGCCCTCCTGCTCGATGGCGTAGCGCGTGCCGCTGCGGCCCATGCCGCACATGACCTCGTCGGCGATGAGCAGCACGCCGTGACGGTCGCAGACTTCCCGCATACGGCGGAAATAGCCCTGCACGGCAGGCACCGCGCCCAGCGTCGCGCCCACCACGGGCTCGGCGACGAAGGCGAGCACCTTGTCCGGGCCCAGGCGCTGGAAGGTGTCCTCCAGTTCCTGGCCCAGCCGGTCCACGTACTGCGCCACGGATTCGCCTTCGTGGCGGTCGCGGTATTCATAGCAGGGCGAGACATGCGTCACGTCGACCAGTAGCGGCGCGAACTGCGCGCGCCGCCAGGCATTGCCGCCCACGGCCAGGGCGCCCAGCGTGTTGCCGTGGTAGCTCTGGCGCCGCGCGACCAGGTACTGGCGTTGGGGCTGGCCGATCTCGACGGCGTACTGGCGCGCCATTTTCAGCGCGGCCTCGATGGCTTCGGAGCCCCCCGACACGAAATAGGCGTGGCTGGTGCCCGCGGGCGCTTCGGCCACCAGGCGCTCGGCCAGCTGTTCCGCGACTTCCGTCGTGAAGAAGCCCGTGTGCGCATAGGCCAGCGCATCGATCTGCGCATGCATCGCGGCGCGCACCTCGGGATGGTTGTGGCCCAGGCACGACACCGCGGCGCCGCCAGAGCCGTCCAGATAGGCGCGGCCGTTGCTGTCGAAGAGCCAGACGCCGTCACCGCGCACGGCGGTGGGCGGGGTGTGTCGCAAGGAGCGGTGGAAGACTCGGGTGTCGGTCATGGCGTGTCGGAAGAGGGAGAGTCGGAGGAAAGGGAGGGGGATGCGGCGTGCGCCGCGTTCGTGTGCTTGCGTTCGCCGGCCTCCGGCGTGGCGCGCCAGTAGGCGCGGCGCGCGCGCAGGCGGGTCTCGACGGCGGACAGGCGGGTCAGCACCTCGGTGCCGCCGCGCGCGGCCAGGCGTGCCACCAGGTGTTCGGCCAGCCCCAGCAGGCCTGCCGTGGTGTGGAAGAAGGAGCCGGGCCGTCCCTGCGCCTGGCCGGTGTCGGGCGGCGTGAAGACCAGGGTGTGGCGTGCCTGGGCGGTGTAGGGCGCAAGCGCACTGTCGGTGAGTGCGATGAGGGCCACGCCGCGCGCGCTCAGTTCGGTGGCCAGCTGGACCGTCAGCGCGGGGTAGGGGGCTTGCGAGATCACGACCAGCGCGTCCCCGGCCTGCAGCACGTCGGCCGCCTCGGCCTGCATGGCGCCCAGCCCGTCGACGAGGATGCCGTTGCTGCGCACGAGCTGATAGGCATAGCGCATCTGGAAGGCGATGCCGAAGCTGGAGCGCGTGCCCAGGAAGCCCACCAGCCGCGCCTGCAGCATCGTCTGGGCGGCCGCGTCCAGCTGTTCCAGCGAATTGGCCTGCTGCACGGAGCGCAGGGCGTCCACCTGCAAGCCGGTCAGGGCGGCGTGGCCGTCCAGTTCAGGTCCGGCCTGCAGGGCTGCCGCGCGTTCGCGCAAGGTGGTGTTCGCCTTGCGGGCCAGCGCCTGCTGGCAGGCTTGCCGCAGTGCGTCATAGCCGTCGTAGCCGGCGGCACGCGCCAGCCGCAGCATGGTCGCGGGCGAGACCTGGACGGCCTCGGCCTGCCTGCGCATGGACCACAGCCCGGCTTCGGCCGGGTGCGAAATGATCCAGCGAGCGGCACGCTGCAACTCGGGCGTATAGCTCGCGTAGCCCTGTTGCAGGCGCTCCTGTGCCGACGTGGCGGCCATGGCGCTTTCCCCTTGGATTGACGTTTTGAAACAGATGGTACATGGAACTAAATAAAAAAAACATACGTTTTCCTGCTTAGGGGAAAACCCGCCAGGCCACTGTATTTACAAGGGATTTGCGTCCGGGTGGAAGGTTGACAGCCTAGAGTGGCGCCGGTAGCATGGGCCTCAAATTATTCGTGCACTAATTAATCTTATTGAATTGGTTTTGTTATGAATGATTCTGTCACAACACAGCAGTCGGCACCCACGCCGTCGCCGCAGCAATACGACCTGCGGATCCTGCGCGCGCTGCGCCGCATCACGCGTTCCGTTGCGCTGCATTCGCGCCAGTTGGCCGCGTGCAGCCAGATCACGGCGCCGCAACTGATCTGCCTGCGCGCCATCCTGGCCGCCGGGGGGCCGCTTACCGCGACGGCGCTCAGCCGCGAAATGCACCTGAGCCCGAGCACGGTGGTCGGTATCCTGGATCGCCTGGAGGACAAGGGCCTGATCACCCGCGAGCGGGGCCGCGAAGACCGCCGCATCGTCTTCGTGCGTGCCACGGCCGCGGGCGACGCCCTGGCCCGCGAGGCGCCTTCGCCTTTGCAGAAGCGCCTGGCGGATTCGCTCAACGCGCTGCCGGAACTGGAGCAGGCCACCATCACGCTGTCGCTCGAGCGCATCGTCGACCTCATGGAAGCCGAGACGCCCGCAGGCGAGGCGCAGGCCGACCACGGCTCGCCCATCCTGGACGTGCCCACGCACGGCGCGCCGCCCGAATCGGGGCTGGTCGTATGAGCGAAGCCATGACGCTGGCGCCGGTGGCGGCCCACGCGCTGCGACCGCCGCGGCGTGAGGATGGCGCGGCCATCCATGCACTGATCCAGGCCAGCCCGCCGCTGGACCTGAATTCCGTCTACGCCTACCTGCTGCTGTGCGAACACCACCCAGGCACGTGCGTGATGGCCGAGCGCGACGGCGCGCTCGACGGTTTCATTTCCGCCTATGTGCCGCCCGGCCGCGACGACACCTTGTTCGTCTGGCAGGTGGCGGTGCACGAGCGGGCCCGCGGCCACGGCCTGGGCGGCCAGATGCTCTCGCATCTGCTGGCCCGGCCCGCGTTGGCCGGCATCCGTCATGTCGAGACCACGGTCGGTCCCGACAACCAGGCTTCGCGGCGCATGTTCGCGGGCCTGGCCCGGCGTCTCGGCACTTCGGTCGCCGAATCGCCACTCTTTCCCGCAAGCCTCTTCGGCGGGCAAGGGCATGAAGATGAAGAGCTGTTGCGGATAGGTCCGTTCGACGTTTCCAGCGAGGCTGGGAGGAGAGATCGGGGTTAGCCATCACCCCGGGGCAGGCAGAGACGCCATGCCTCGAAGTACGTACGCAGGTACCCAAACTCTAATGAGGGAGAAAGATATGGATTTGAAAATTTTTGATCGTATGGAGTCCGAAGTGCGCGGCTACATCCGATCCTTCCCGGTGATCTTCAACCAGGCCAAGGGCTCGGTGCTGATCGACGAGAACCGTAACGAATATATCGACTTCTTCAGCGGGGCTGGCACCCTGAATTACGGCCACAACAATCCTGTCTTCAAGGAAAAGCTGGTCGAGTACGTCGAGTCCGACGGCGTGGTGCATGGCCTGGACATGGCCACCAGCGCCAAGAAGCAGTTCCTGGAAACGGTCGAGCGCGTGCTGCTCAAGCCGCGCAACTGGCAATACACGCTGCAGTTCACCGGCCCCACCGGCACCAATGCCGTGGAAGCCGCGCTGAAGATTGCGCGCCAGGTCAAGGGCCGCCAGAACATCATCTCGTTCACGCACGGTTTCCACGGCGTGAGCGGCGGTTCGCTGGCCGTGACCGCGAACGCCAAGTTCCGCAATGCAGCCGGCGTGTCGCTGGCCAACACCAGCTTCATGCCCTATGACGGTTACTTCGGTCCCGATGTCGACAGCATCGCGTGCATCGAGCGCATGCTCGAGGATCCCAGCAGCGGGTTGGACAAGCCCGCTGCCGTGATCGTCGAGACCGTCCAGGGCGAGGGTGGCGTGAACGTCGCCACGCTGCGCTGGATCAAGGAACTGGAAAAGCTCTGCCGCCGTCACGACATGCTGCTGATCGTCGATGACATCCAGGTCGGTTGCGGCCGTACCGGCAGCTTCTTCAGCTTCGAGTCGGCCGGTATCCGTCCCGACATCATCACGCTGTCGAAGTCGCTGTCGGGCTATGGCCTGCCGATGTCGCTGGTGCTGATGAAGCCCGAGCTCGACATCTGGAAGCCCGGCGCGCACAGCGGCACTTTCCGCGGCAACAACCTGGCCTTCGTGACGGCCACCGCCGCGCTGGACACGTATTGGACCAGCGATGCGTTCTCCACCGAAATCCAGCGCAAGGAGCGCATGGTGCGCGACTGGCTGGAAAACGTGGTGCACAGCTATCCCAACGCCGGCCTGGCCGTGCGTGGCCGCGGCCTGATCCAGGGCCTGGTGACCAACGGCGATCCCACGCTGGCCGGCCGCATCGCCAGCAAGGCTTTCGAGCAGGGCCTGGTGATCGAGACCTCGGGCGCGCAGGATGAAGTGCTGAAGCTGCTGCCGGCGCTCACCATCGAGGACGAGCTGCTCACGCGCGGCCTGGAAGTGATCGAGCGCAGCGTCGGCGAGGCGCTGGCCGAGAGCGGGCAACAAGGCGCCCGCGTCCTGAAATTTGGAGGTAAGGCACGATGATCGTACGTAACGTGAAAGACGTGATCGGCACGGAAAACGAAGTCAAGACCGATACGTGGATGAGCCGCCGTGTGCTGTTGAAGAAGGACGGCATGGGCTTCTCTTTCCACGAGACGACGATCTTCCCGGGCGGCCAGACCCACATCCACTACCAGAACCATCTGGAAGCCGTGTGGGTCGTCGAGGGCGACGGCGAGATCGAGACGATTGCCGATGGCAGGAAATACAAGCTCGAACCCGGCGTGGTCTACGCGCTGGACAAGAACGATGAGCACTGGCTGCGCGGCGGCAAGGAACCCTTGCGCGTGATCTGCGTGTTCAACCCCCCGCTTACCGGCCTGGAGGTGCACGACGAAAAGGGTGTGTACCCGATCGTCGAAGACCAGGCCGCCTGATTCGAAGGAGGATTCATGATTAGTCCTGCGAAAGATCCCTACGCGTCACGGACCGACCGCGGTTCGGCCATCATCGCCCGGCAGGATCCGGTGGTGCATGGCAACGGCGACTATGCCGATGCCCTGAAGCGCGAGCAGCTGGATGCCTATGAGCGTGACGGTTTCCTGCTGCTGGAAGACGTCTTCTCGGAAAAGGAAGTGGCCGCACTGTTGGCCGAGGCCGAGCGCATGACGCGCGACCCCGCCATCATCCGCCGCGAAGAGTCGATCACCGAGCGCAACAGCGACGTGGTGCGGTCCATCTTCATGGTGCACGTGCTCAGCCCCGTCATCCTGAAGCTGGCGCGCGACCCGCGTCTCATCCACGTGGCGCGCCAGATCCTGGGCTCCGAGGTGTACATGCACCAGTCCCGCGTGAACCTGAAGCCGGGGTTCAAGGGCAAGGAGTTCTACTGGCACTCGGACTTCGAGACCTGGCACGTGGAGGACGGCATGCCCAACATGCGCGCGCTGAGCTGCTCGGTGCTGCTGACCGACAACAATGCCTGCAACGGCCCGCTGATGCTGGTGCCGGGTTCGCACCACCAGTTCATTTCCTGCGTGGGCGAGACGCCGGAGAACCACTACAAGGACTCGCTGAAGAAGCAGGAGTATGGCGTGCCGGATCCGGTGAGCCTGCAACTGCTGGTGGAGCAGGGCGGCATCAAGCCCATGACCGCCAAGGCGGGCTCGGTGGTGTTCTTCGACTGCAACACCATGCATGGCTCGAACAGCAACATTTCGCCGTGGCCGCGCGCCAACGTCTTCATGGTCTACAACAGCATGGAGAACACGTTGAATGCGCCCAAGTATGGGCTGGCGCCGCGTCCCGAGCACATCGCCACGCGTTCGAGCTTTTCGGCGCTGACGCCGCTGGACACGCTGAAGTCGGTGCGCTGATGCCTGCATGACCCGGCATCGCCCATCGGGCGCTGCCACCGCCGGCCCCCTCGTGGGGCCGGTTTCGTTTTTGGCGCCGGCCTGGGTCGCCCGTCCCAAGGGCCCGGCGCCGCGCATAGGCATTGCGGCCATGGGCGCAAGCCAAAAACTATAGAATGTCGGCCTTCCCACCTGAAACGAGCGAAATTCCATATCATGCAACGCATTATGCTGCGTGCGAAGCTGCACCGCGTTACCGTCACGGAAGCCGACCTGCACTACGAAGGGTCCTGCGGCATCGATCCCGACCTGCTGGACGCCGCCGACATGCGCGAGTTCGAGCGCATCGAGCTGTATAACGTGACCAACGGCGAGCGCTTCGACACCTACATCATCAAGGCCGAACGCGGCAGCGGCAAGATTTCGCTGAATGGCGCCGCCGCCCGGCGCGCCCAGGTGGGCGACCTGATGATCATCTGCACCTACGGTCCCATGTCCGAAGAGCAGGCGGCCACGCACAAGCCCCGGGTGATCCTGGTGGACGAGCAGAACCGCATCAAGGAAATCCGCAAGTTCGAGGACTGACCTCGGCTCGGGTGGCGGCCCGCTTGGCTGTCGCCCTTCATGCCCCGCGCGGTGCGCGGGGACTTCGACAGACCAGCCCCCCGTCACTGCCATGAGCTTCCAGGTTACCGTCCTTCCCAGCCAGCACACCTTCACCGCCGACGCCAGCCAGACGCTGCTGGACGCCGCGCTTGCCGCGGGCATCGTCCTGCCCTACAGCTGCCGCAACGGCGCATGTTCCACCTGCAAGGGCAAGGTGGTGTCGGGCGATTTCGAAGCCGGCGGCACGCCCGCCCAGATCCTCTCGCCCGAGGAGATCGAGCAGGGCTACACGCTCTTCTGCCAGGCGCATGCGCGTTCGGACATGGTGCTGGAATCCAAGGAAGTGCGGCTCGCCAGCGACATCCAGATCCGCAAGCTGCCCGCCCGCGTCATGACGCTCGAGCGCGCCGCGCCCGACGTGACGGTGCTGACGCTGCAATTGCCCGCGACCGAGCCGTTCCGCTATTACGCGGGCCAGTACATCGAGGTCATCCTGAAGGATGGCCGCCGCCGCAGCTATTCCATGGCCAGCGCCCCGGACGCGGGCGGCCCGCTGGAACTGCACATCCGCCACCTGCCTGGCGGGGTCTTCACCGACCACGTGTTCGGCGCTGGCGCCACGCAGATGAAGGAGCGCGAGATCATGCGCCTGGAAGGGCCGCTGGGCTCGTTCTTCCTGCGCGAGGACAGCGACGCGCCCATCGTCCTGCTGGCCAGCGGCACGGGCTTCGCGCCGGTCAAGGCCATCGTCGAGCACATGCAGCTGGCGGGCATCCGCCGCCCGGTGCGCCTGTACTGGGGCGGCCGCCGCCCCCAGGATCTCTACATGCATGCGCTGGCCGAAGGCTGGGCCGCCCAGATTCCCGATTTCCAGTACATCCCGGTGGTCTCCCAGGCCTTGCCCGAGGACAATTGGACGGGCCGCACGGGCTTCGTGCACGAAGCGGTCATGCAGGACCTGCCCGACCTGTCGGGCTGGCAGGTCTATGCCTGCGGGACGCCGCTCATGGTCGATGCGGCCCGCCGCGATTTCGGCGCGCGCTGCCAGTTGCCCGAAGAGGCGTTCTTCGCCGATGCCTTTACCTCCGAAGCCGACGTGGCTGCCCTGAAGGGCTGACGCCCACGGGGATCCGGTGGATTGTTGCGCGGCCGCCCCCGGGCGGCGCCCGCCGCGCACGGAGTGCTTTGGGCGGGCGCGCAGGCCGCGTTAAACTGCGTGATCGCCCGCGCCCGCGCGGCCGCCAAGCCAGGCATCGTGCCGGGCAGGCGCGCCCCGGCAGGCCCGGGCCTGGAGCCACTCTGGAATGAAAATCGCGGTTTTGGGCAGCGGCATCCTCGGCACGTCCAGTGCCTGGTGGTTGCGGCAGGCTGGCCACGACGTGGTCGTGCTCGACCGGGCCGCCGGCCCTGCCCAGGAAACCAGCCTGGCCAATGGCGGCCAGATTTCCGTTTCCTATGCCGAGCCCTGGGCCAACCCCCAGGCGCCCCTGAAGCTGCTGCGCTGGATGCTGCGCGACGACGCGCCCCTGCTGTTTCGCCCCCAGGCGGACTGGCGCCAGTGGCAGTGGGGCCTGGCCTTCCTGCGTGAATGCCTGCCTGCGCGGCTGGCCCCCAATATCCGTGCGCTGGTGTCCATGGCGGAATACAGCCGCGGCATCCTGCGCCAGATGCGCGCCGCGCTGGACATCGACTACGACCAGCTCTCGCGCGGCATCCTGAACATCTATCGCGACCCCGCCCAGTTCGAAGCCTCGCAACGCGCCGCCGGCATGATGCGCGAGTTCGGCGTGGACCGGCGCGCCATCAGCGCCGACGAGGCCGTGCGCATCGAGCCCGCGCTGGCGGCATACCGCCACCGCCTGGTTGGCGCGGATTACACGCCCGAGGACGAAAGCGGCGACGTGCACCGCTTCACCGTGGCGCTGGCCGAACGTGCCGCCGACGCAGGCGTCGAGTTCCTGTTCTCCACCCAGGCCACCCGCCTGCACACCGAAGGCGGCCGGGTCAGCGGGGTCGAGCTCATCGGCGCCGACGGCCGCTACGGCCTGCTGAAGGCGGATGCCTACGTGGCCGCGGCGGGCAGCTTCACGCCGGCCCTGGTGCGCCCGCTGGGTGTGTCCTGCCCGGTCTATCCGGCCAAGGGCTATTCCGCCACCTTCCCGGTGCTGGACCCCGATGCCGCGCCCTCGGTCAGCCTGACCGACAGCGGCAACAAGGTCGTCATCAGCCGCCTGGGCGACCGCCTGCGCATGGCCGGCACGGCCGAGTTCGCGGGCTATTCCCGGGCCCTCAATCCCGCTCGCTGCCAGATGCTCACGCAACTGGCCGGCGAGCTGTTTCCGGGCGCGCTCGACATCGGGCGCGCCGCTTACTGGTCGGGCTTGCGCCCGGCCACGCCTTCCAACGTGCCCCTGATCGGCCGCACCCGCGTTCCCAACCTGTACCTGAACACCGGACATGGGACGCTAGGCTGGACCATGGGCGTCGGCTCGGGGAAGGCCTTGGCGGACATCGTGGATGGACGCCGGCCCGAACCCGACTTTCCCTTTATTGGCTTGTAGACAGACGCTATGAACATGATGCAAAGCGCGGGCGTTCCCCGCATCGTGCGCGCCGCCGGGCACGCGCTGGTCCTCGGCCTGGCCGGTGTGTCGGCGCAGGCCATGGCCGCCACCGACGTGCAGGTCTGGCACACCCTGAGTCCGGCCAACAAGGACCAGCTGGAAAAGATCGTCAAGCAGTTCAACCGCGACCAGAAGGACGTGCGCGTGGTGCTGAAGGGCTTCGACAGCCAGGCGAATCTGCGCGACGAGGCCACCCGTGCCGTCGCCGCCAAGAAGGGTCCGCACCTGGTGCAGATCGAGGACAACCACTCGCCCGACGTCATCGCCGAGCACAAGTCCATCCTGCCGCTGTACCGCCTGCTGGACGACTACCCCATCAAGGACCTGGGCTGGTTCCTGCCGCAGACCTCGAGCTTCGTGCGCGACAACCGCGGCCGCCTGCTGGCCTTCCCCTGGATGGCCGAGATCCCGGTCATGTTCTACAACCTGGACGCCTACAAGAAGGCGGGCCTGGACCCCAAGGCGCCTTCGCGCACCTGGAACGACCTGCAGGCCGACCTGCTGAAACTGCGCGACAACACGGACCTGAACTGCCCGTACGCGACCAGCCAGCAGGTCTCGGTGCACCTGGAAAACCTGGCGCCCATGAACAACCGCCTGTACACCAGCGCGAACAACGGCCTGGACAAGGGCACGCCCAAGTTCAATTTCGATTCGCTGTACATGCGCCACCTGTCGCTGATGGTGAGCTGGAAGCGTTCGCTGCTGCTGACCGAGCACACCGACGACGACCGCGCCGATGCGCTGTTCGCCAAGGGCCAGTGCGGCGTGCTGACGGCGGGCTCGGGCGCGCTGGGCAGCATCCTGGCGGGCAAGGTGCCTTTCGGCGTGACGCCGCTGCCTTACTACTCGCAGGTCGCCAAGCAACCGGGCCGCCCCTTCGTGAGCGGGTCGGCGCTGTGGGCGGTGGCGGGCCATCCGCGTGACGAGGACAAGGCCACGATGGCGTTCCTGGCCTACCTCGCCAAGCCGGTCGTGGCGGCGCAGTGGCACCAGAACACGGGCTTCCTGCCCTTGACCGACGCTGCCTTCCGCGCGGCCGACGTCTCGTTCTACAACCGCATTCCCGGCGCGCAAGCCGTGGTCGAATCCGTCCGTGCCACGCCGGCGGCGTCGGCGCGCGGCTTCCGCCTGGCCAACTATCCGCAGGTCGAGCAGATCTTCAACGCCGAACTGCAGACCGCGCTGTCCGGCGACGTGCCGCCCATGCGCGCGCTGAACGTGGCATCCGAAAAGGCGGAAGCGGCGATGCGTCGCTGATGCCCGCAAGGAATCGCGCCTGATCCAGCCGGCCCTTCGGGGCCGGTTTTTTTTTTGCCGCCGGACCGCCCCAAGGCAAAAGCGGCCCCCTCCGGGGCAGCAAGCCGAAGGCGCGGCGTGGGTTTTTTCTTGCCTGTCCGCATTGCCTTGCCGCTGGCTTGGAGGTTCGCGCCGGCCCCTGTGTTCGCGAGATCCATCGGGACTAGCCACGCTTTTCGGGGGCGGTGCGACGGGCCACCATGCAGCCGTGATTCGATTTCCGCTGCAAGGTGAACCATGACGCGATCCGTCTTCCTGCTGTGTCTGCCGCCATTGCTGGCAGGGTGCCTGGCCACGCCCACGGGGCCTGGCTGGACACCGCCCGCGGCCGCAAGCTACGACTTCAACTGGCGCCTGTCGGGCGAGCGCGCGCTGGCGCCGCAGCAGGTGTTTCACGATGGCCAGGACACCTGGCTGCAATTCGCGCCCGGGCAGGCCGTGCCGGCCTTGTTCGCGCAAAGCGCGCAGGGTGAACGTGCCTTGCCTTACCAGTCCCGTGATCCCTATGTCCTGGTGCGCGGGGTGTGGCCCGCGCTGCTGATGCGCGGCGGCTCGGCGGTGGCGCGCGCGCAGTATCTGGGGGCGGGGCAGGGAGGCGGGCGGGCGCCGGCGGGTCGTGTGGAGCGGGATGGCTTGCCCGCGGCGGGGGAGGCGCATGCCGTGCCCGTTGAGCTGCCGCGTGTCGATGCGTCGCCTGCCGTCGCGCCGTCTTCCGTGCGCTACGACGCTTCACCCGCGCAGGGCACGATGCGTGCGGTGTTGCGCGACTGGTCCCGCCAGGCGGGATGGACGTTCGAGCCCGAGCACTGGACGGTGGCGGTCGATATCCCGCTGGCGGGCACGGCCTCGTTTTCCGAGGGCTACGAAGCCGCGGTCAGCGAATTGCTGCGCGCCACCGAGCTGGGCGAGCAACCCTTGCAGCCTTGCTTCTATGCCAATCGCGTGTTGCGGGTCGTCAGCCTGCGCGAGGCCTGCGACCGGACGGCGCCCGTCGGCGAGGGCGCGGCATGAGCACGGCAGGCGTGTCGCGCGTCTGCCGCGGCCTGCTGTTGCTGGGCGCATGGCAAGGCCTGTCGGCGTGTGCGTTGGTGCAGCGCCTGGACGAACGTTTGCTCGACGGCGAACGGCGCCAGGCAACACTGCGCGCCGGTCACGATGCCTTCGCGCGCAGCGTGACCGATGCCGCCGTGCGGCGCGGCGGGCAGCATGTGGCGCGCGCCTGGCTGGCCGGCCGCGCGCAGCCGCTGGCGCGCGAGGTGACCCTGCCCGCCGCGTTGCGCCGTGACGTCAACACCACGCTGCTGTTTGCCGACGGGCAGGCCAACCTGCTCGTGCTGGCCGAGCGGATTTCACGCGCAACGGGCATCGCGGTGCGCGTCCAGCCGGATGCCTTGCTGCCGCAGGAGCAGTTCCTGCCCAGGCTGGCGGCGGGCGCAACCGGAGCGCCCGTGGTGGCCTTGCCGACACAGGCCAGCTTCGGCGATGGGCCGCGTCCGCTGCCCGACGTGCTGGACGCCCTGTCGTGGCGGCTGGGCGTGCACTGGCGGTATCGGGATGGCGTGGTCGAATTCTTTCGCGTGGAAACGCGGGTGTTCGACGTGCGTTTGTTGAGCCTGGATGCGCGGGCCGACGCGCGGCTGGGGCGGCGGGGGCAGGACGAGCCGGGCGGTTTCGAAAGCGCATCCAGCACCGCGCTGACCGCGGGTGAACCCGACGGGCTGGCCGCGCTCACGCGCCGTATCGAACCCTTCCTGTCGCGCGCCGGCGTGATCGCCGCGCCTGCCGGGGGCGCAGGGTCCATCATCGTCACCGACACCCGCGATGCGCTGGATCGGGTCGCGCGGTTTCTCGAAACCGAGAATCGCAACCTGACGCGCCGCGTGCGGCTGGTGTTCGAGGAGGTCACGCTCATCTCGGATCGGCAGAACGAAGGCGGCATCGACTGGCAGGTACTGCATCGCAGCGGCCGCGCGGCGGCCTCGCTGGCGGGCGCCGCCAGCGGCTCGGTCACAGAGGGGGCAAGCCTGGGAGCCGCCTTGGTGGGCGGTGACGCGGATGGCTCGAAAGCCCTGGTCAGCGCGCTGGCCAGGATGGGCACGGTGCTGCGCCACACCAGGGTGCCGGTCTATACGCTGAACCGCCGGCCGGTTACGCACGCGGTGCGCACCACCTTTTCCTATATCGACCAGGCGCAGACCGCCTCGGGCGGGGCCATCGTCGGCGCGCCGCTGGGCAGCGCCTTGCCGTCGGTGTCGGTCACGCAGAAGCAGGAGACCACCGGCACGTTCCTGACCCTGCTGCCTGACGCGCAGGCGGACGGGCAGATCCTGTTGTCGGTGTCTTACGACAGCACGGTGGCGCAGCCGCTCCAGACGGTCACCTTGGGCGCCGAGGAAAACCAGGTGCGCATCCAGCAACTGACCGTCGATGGCTCGGGCACCGTGCAGCAGGTGGCGCTGCGGCCTGGGCAGGCCATGATCATCGCGGGCTTTGACCGCAGCCAGGACGATGCCCAGCGCAGCCGGCCCTTGGAGGGCTGGCCCCTGCTGTCAGGGGGGCGTGATCGCCTGTCGGGGCAGCGTACCACTACGCTGGTGATGGTGAGCGCCGAGGTCGAGGAGGGGTTCTAGCCATGCCGTGGCAACTCGAATCGGCCGAGGCCGGCAGTCCGCTGCGGACCGCTCGCGCCCAGGGGCATGTACTGGTCTTCGGGCTCGATTGGCAGCCGCTGCTGGGGCGCGACGTGCCCAGGCTGGCCCTGGCGCGTGCCCGCGGCTTGCGCGCCAGTCACTACGTCTGGTCGGCAGGGCAGGGCGCGAGCGTGGGCTGCGCCCGGCTGCGGCGCCCGCGTGCGCGCCGACGGGAAGCCTGGTTGTCGGCAGCCGTGGCCGCGCGCCTGGCAGCGGGAACGCCGTCCGGCGTGGTGCTGCTGGCGCTGGAGGCAGGGTGCGTCTGGCTGTCGGCGTGGCATGCCGGCGCTGTCTTGGCGGACAGCGACCGTGTGCATGACTCGCGCGCGTCGGCGGATGCCGCGCTCGACGCACTGGCGGTCCGCTATCCGGGGCTGGCGCGCTTCGGCAATGTGCCGATGGATGGGGGATGGCAACTGCTGGAAGCCGCCCAGGTGCTTGCCGCGGCAGGAGACGCGGCGCGTCTCCTGCCCGTGGTGTCGCAGCGGCGCCGCGCGCTGGCAGGGCTGGCGGGAACGTCGCTTGCCCTGGCAATCGGGTGGCGCGCCTTGCGGCCCGTTGCGCCAGCGCGGATCGGCACGGTGGCGGTGGACCCTGCGCAGGCCTGGGCCGATGCGCTGGACAGGCACGCGGCCAGCGTGCCCTGGCATGGGCCTGCGGCGTTGGCGCGTGCCCTGAGCGCCTTGCGCGCCTTGCCGGCCTCGGTGACGGGGTGGTTCCTGCGCGATGCGCAATGCCTGCCAAGGCACGATGGCTGGCATTGCCAGGCGCGCTATGCGCGGGGGACGCTGGGCCGCAATCTCGATCTGGTGGCGGTGGCGCCGCCAGGCTGGGCCGTGCATTTCGACCTGCTCGATGGCGCAAGGCTTACCTGGGTCGTGGCGCATGACGGCGCCGGCGTGCCTTGGCGGCGCCTGGGCAGCGCCCGTGACACCGAGCTGGTGCTGGCCAGCCGCCTGCAGCGCCACGCAAGGCTGTTTTCCGCCATCCGCGTGGATGCCTGGCAGGTCTTGCCCTTGGCGCCACCCGCAGACGCCCAGGGAGCAGCGTTGACCTGGCCAGAGGACTGGCCCGCCGTCGGCACGCGTCAATTGACGATCGAGGGGCCGTTGTACGCCTATGCCTTGCTGCAGGACTGGGAGGTGGCGGCAGCCTGGCAGAGCCTGCAACTGCAGGTGCAGCACCCCTCCGATGCGGCCCTGGCCGCGCGCCGGGCCACCGTGCGCTTGCAAGGAGTCTTGTATGAAAAGCATTGATCCGCGCGGGCCGTCACCGGCATGGCCGGCCGTATTGCTGGCAGGCGTGCTGGCCTTGCCGCAGGCATGGGCGGACGAGCCCCTGGCATCCCCGCCTGCCGGCGCGGCACCGGCGTTGCCGACCAGTACAGCCGTCCAGGATGCGCCGGCGCCGCCGGACGGCCAGCGGGTCTGGTCGCAGGCGCCCACCGTCCAGGACCTGGTTCGCCTGGACCTGGAGGCCGCGCTGGCGCAACGGCGCGGCCAGTGGCAGGCGCCGGGGGAGCCACCCCGTGCGGGCATGCCGTCCGCCGGCGGCAAGCCCGACGCGCCGGCCTTGCGCCTGGCTGCCATCTACGGCGTGGGCAGGCAGCTGCAGGCAGAGCTGCTCAGCGAGGGGCGGCGGGTCGTCCTGCGAGCGGGCGGTGGCAGCGCCGCGCCGCAAGGGTTGCGCCTGCTCTCCATCGACGGAGAGTGCGTGCGCGTGCGGGCACGCGATGACGTGGTCCATGCCCTGTGCCTGGCACGTGCGGAGGCCTCATGAGCCGCGCGCGCATGCTGATGCCTGTGCCGCCAGGCGTGGCGCCCCCGCGTTGCGTCGCGCTCTCGGGGCAGGACGATCTGGCGCGCATGACGCCGCCGCTCGACCGGGTGCTCTGCGACGACTTCGATCTTGCCGGCCTGGCGGGCAAGCTCTGTCCGGCGCGGCGCGAGGATGGCAGCGCGGTGATCTTCGCGGTGCAGGACGAGGCGCGCTCGGATGCCGCCTGGGAGCTGGCGCGGCAGTTGCAGCAGCGCGGCTATCGCCTGGCTGAGCCGGTGTGCGTCATCCTGCCCGCGACGCTCCTGCTGGCGCTGGCCAGCCGCCGCGTGCGCAGCGACACCTTGAACAGCCGGCGGCAGGTGCTGGCGGACCCGCAGCGCTCGGCCCTGTCGCACGCGTTTGCGGAAATCGTGGCCTGGGGGGTCCGGGCGCATGCCAGCGACATCCACCTGAATGTGCGCACGCGGCACGCCGAGTCGCAGGTGCGCTACACGGTTGCGGGCCGCTACGTCTCGCCCGATTGCTATGCCCGCATGCCCACCGCGACACTCAGGGAAATCCTGTCGGTCGCGTGGATGGAAGTGCAGGGCGGCAACGGTTCGGTCTTCGACCCTGCCATCGAACAGCAGGGCCGGATCTGGCACCAGGCCGCGGGCCGGCAAGTCATGCTGCGCTGGGCCTCCCTTGCCACGGATGCCGGGCCGTCCGTGTGCCTGCGCATCGTGCGCCTGGACGACACCGTCGCCACGGCGGACCTGGCGGGCCTGGGCTATCTGCCCGGCCAGGTCGATATCCTGGCCCGGGCATGCCGGGTGGAAGGCGGCGCGGTGGTGCTGGCGGGCGTGGTGGGGTCCGGCAAATCCACCACGCTCGCGGGCATGATGCGCACCATCCCCGAGACCCGCAAGGTCATTACCCTGGAAGACCCCGTGGAATACCTGATCCCGGGCGCGCTGCAGAACACGGTCGGCCGCGACCTGGAAACGCCCGAGGCCACCGTTTTCGACGCCAAGTTGCGCACCTTGAAGCGCAGCGCCATGAACGACCTGATGATCGGGGAAATCCGGGATGTGCAGACCGGACGTGCCTTCATGGACCTGGCGGGGTCGGGCGTCAGCGTCTACACCACCACGCACGCGGGTTCGGCGGTGCTGGTCGCCGAACGCCTGGCATCGGATTTCATCGGCATCGCGCGCGATTTCCTGGCCACGCCGGGCGTGCTCAAGCTGCTGGGCTACCAGGCCCTGCTGCCCGCCTTGTGCCAGGCGTGCGCGCTGCCGCTAGCCAGCCTGGGCGCTGATCGGCGCGACATCAGGGACTGGCGTGGCTGGGTGGGCGGCATCGAGTCCGCCTACGGCGTGGACTGTGCGGGCATGCGGGTGCGCAATCCCGCGGGCTGCCCCCAATGCGCGCCGGGGCAGTTGCCAGGACTGGCCGGCACGCGCGGGCGCACGGTGGTTGCCGAGTTCGTCGAACCCGACGCGGATCCAGAGTGCCTGCGACTCATCCGTGCCCGCGACAACCTGGGCCTGGCGAGGCATGTCGCGGCCAGCCGGCGCGCGGCTTTCGACAGTCCCGACATGAACGGGAAAAGCGCCATGGCCTGCGGCTTGTACAAGGCTTTGCAAGGTTGGGTGGATCCGCGCGACGTCGAAGCCCGGTTCCGGCCCTTCGATCACGTGCCGGCCTGGGAGCGCGGGCGATGAGCGCGGCAGGTCGGCAGCACGCCATCGCGGCGCTGGCGCATCGCGCCGCCTGGTTCCATGCCTCCCGGCAACTGCGCCGGGAGCGGGCGGACTACTACGAATACCTGGCCGAACGCATGGCCGCGGGCGTGGGCGGCAAGACGCTGCTCGCGCTGTTCCGTGGCGATGCCGCGCGGCGAGGCAATGCCCCGCGTGCGCGGCTGTCCGCGGAGTGGGCGCGGCGCTGCGAGGCTAGCGGCGGCGATCTGTTCGAGGTCTGGTCCGGCGTCTTTCCCGAGGAAGACCTGCTCCTGCTGCGCACGGCGCAGCAGGCGGGTGCGGCGGCGCTGGTCCAAGCGCTGCGCGACCTCGCCGATGCCACGCGGCTGGTCGAGGGCGCCCGCCGCACCTTGCGCCAGACCCTGGCCGCGGGCGTCGTGGCGCTGTGCGTGCTGGCGGGCATGCTGGCGGCCGTGCCGCACTACACGGCGCCACGCCTGTGGCGCACGTTCCAGGGCGTGCCGCTGGAGCTCCACGGCCCCGCCGCGCAGGCGTTCCAGCAGTTCTCGGTTTGGCTGCAAGCGTGGCTGCCAGCGTGCCTGTCCGGCCTGTGCATCGTGTTGTCCGGCTTCGTGCTGAGCCTGCCACGGCACACCGGCCGTGTGCGCACCGTGCTCGACCGCCACGCGCCGTGGTCGCTGTATCGCGACTTCCAGGGTCTGCGTTTCCTGTTGCTGCTCGCGCTCCTGCTGCGTCCCCAGGGCCATCGGGTCATCGCCTTGCGCGACGCGCTGGCCCGTGTCGCGGGCAGTTCCGGGGTGTGGGTGGCCTGGCAGGCGCAGCGCGTGGGCGATCGTCTGGATGCCGGTTGGGCCGGCGCGGATGTCTTCGATACCGGGCTCTTCGACCCCGAGTTGGGCGGGTTCCTGCAGGACATGATCGATGCGCACGGCATGGACACGGGCCTGCGGCGAGCCACCGAGCGGCTCAGGACGCAGGCGCTGCGGCGCCTGTCGGGCCAGGCGCAGGCGTGGCGCTGGGTCTTGCTGCTGGGCGCGCTGGCCGGCCTGCTGGCCCTGGCGGCGTGGCACTACGCCGTCATCGACGACCTGCGCCGCGCCATGATGATCCACCACGCTGGCCGGTGAGGACCTGCGCCGCTGCCCCTTGTTTTCCCGTGCTTCTGGAGACTTTCCGATGTCTTGCAACATTTTCCGATTGCCGCGCCCATCCCTGCCTCTTGCGCGAGGTTACCCGCGCGCCGGGGCAGCCAGCCAAGGCGGTTTTTCCCTCATCGAGGTCTCCATCGTCACGGCCATCATCCTGCTCATCGCAGTGGTGGGGGTGCCGGCGGTCAATGCCTATGTCATCGAGAACCGCGTCCCGCGCGTGGCCGAGGAACTGCAGCGTTTCGTGTTGAGACTGAAGGTCGGCGCACAGGGCGCCGGCAGCGGGCCATACGCGGGCGTGGGCACGCGCCTGCTCGGCCAGAACTTCCAGCGTTCCGGCGTGCTGTCCGTGGCAGGCGAGGGCGATGGCGCCCAGGTGGCGCATGGCCTGGGCGGCAGCGGCCGGGGCGGCGACGGCGTCGTCACGCTGGCGCCCGAGAACGGCGCGGGCGATGCGTTCGTCCTTCGGCTGGGCGAGGTCAACGATGCGGCGTGTCCGGCGCTGGCGTCCATTTTGCAACGGCTGGCCGAGCAGGTCTCGGTGTCCAGCGACAAGGGCACGACCTTGCTCAAGAGCGACCTCGTCAATCCCCGGATCGCCTACAGCGCGGTGCTGGCCCAGGCGGCCTGCAGCGACGGAGACAGCAATGCGTTCTCCTTTGTCTTTCGCTAGCGTTCCGCTCGCCGGGCGGCGGCTTGCCCCGCTTCCGCGCCAGCAGGGCTTTTCCTTGCTGGCGCTGGCGGTGGCGGCCGCCCTGTCGACATTGGTGGCCGTCTGGGCGGCCAGCGCCTGGGTGGCCAGGCTCGACGACGCGGCTGCCGAGTCGGTGGGTGCCTGGCTGGTGGCGCTGCATGCGGCCGCGGCGCCCGTCGTGCGGGAGATCGAGCGCACCGAACGGGGCGAGGCCGGCCCGCCGCTCTCGCCGGCGCTGACCGGACTGGCCCGGCTGCCCGTGGCCACGCTCAAGGCCCTGGGCCATTTGGAACCCGGCTTCCCCGAGCGGTCGGCCTGGGGGGCGCCTGCCAGGCTGGAACTGTTGCGCAGCCAGGCTTGTCCTGGGCCGCAATGCCGGATCGACCTGTTGCTGCATACGCCGGTGTCGGGTGCGGAGGGGCGGGCATCCGATGACGTCGGGCGCATCGGTGGCGTCCTGCTGGCTGCGCGGGGGCTGGCTGGCGCCATCCATCCCCAGGCGCCCGGACAGCTCCGCGGCGCCAATTTCGCGTTGCCCAACCCGCCTGCCCCGGGCCTGGCGGCGCTGCCGGTGGGCACGGTGGCATTGCACGCCAGGGGAGCGCCCCTGGTGGACGATCCTTACGTCCGCCGGCGGGACACCCGTGACCCTGATCTGCAAGGGCCGCTGACGGTGGCGGGCGCGATCCACGGCGGGGCGGAACTGCTTGTCGACGGAACGATGACCGGCCGGGGCGACCTGCGCATCGCCGGCCAGGTACAGGGCGGCGGTATCGTGGCGCTCGGCGCGGTCTCCGGTGCCGAGGTACGCAGCCAGGGGCGGCTTTCCAGCGGTGAATACCTGATGCTGGAGGCCCAGGCCGTCCCGGGCTCCCCCTGTTCTTCGGCGGGCCTGGTGGCACGCGACGCGTCTGGCGCGCTGCTGGCATGCCAGCAAGGGACTTGGCGCCTGCAAGGAGGAGGCTTCGGCGGCATGTTCCTGATGGAGGCGTCGGGCCGGTGCGTGACAGGGGACGGTTTCAAGCCCAATCCCGTGACCGGCGCCTGTTCGTGCCCCGCGGGCTTTCTCCCTTATCCGGTGGCCCTGACCCGGGGCGGCTTTCATGACGAGGACTTCCAGTTCTATCGCACCTATGTCTGCATGCCCTGATGTTCGGGCCGGCGTGGAGGCACTGGCTCTATAATCAAAGATTCGCCCCTACCCGGCCCGCATCGCGATGAAAGTTTCCGAAATCCGCCAGAAATTCCTGCAGTTCTTCCAGTCCCAGGGCCACACCATCGTGCCTTCGTCGTCGCTGGTGCCCGGCAACGACCCGACGCTGCTCTTCACCAACTCCGGCATGGTCCAGTTCAAGGACGTGTTCACCGGCAAGGAGAGCCGTCCCTATCGTCGCGCCACGTCGGCCCAGCGCAGCGTGCGCGCCGGCGGCAAGCACAACGACCTGGAAAACGTGGGCTACACCGCGCGGCATCACACGTTCTTCGAGATGCTGGGGAACTTCAGCTTCGGCGACTATTTCAAGCAAGATGCCATCCGTTATGCCTGGGAACTGCTGACCAAGGTCTACCAGCTGCCGGCCGAGAAGCTCTGGGTCACCGTCTACCAGGAAGACGACGAGGCCCATGACATCTGGGCCAAGGAAGTGGGCGTGCCGGTCGAGCGCATCATCCGCATCGGCGACAACAAGGGCGCCCGCTACGCCTCCGACAATTTCTGGCAGATGGCCGAGACCGGCCCCTGCGGTCCTTGCACCGAGATCTTCTTCGATCACGGTCCCGACGTCTGGGGCGGCCCGCCCGGATCGCCCGAGGAAGACGGCGACCGCTACATCGAGGTCTGGAACCTGGTGTTCATGCAGTTCGAGCGCGACGCTTCCGGCACGCTCACGCCGCTGCCCAAGCCCTGTGTCGACACCGGCATGGGCCTGGAGCGCATTGCCGCCGTGCTGCAGGGCGTGCACTCCAACTACGAAATCGACCTGTTCCAGAAGCTCATCGCCGCCGCTTCGCGCGAAACCGGCTGCCAGGACCTGCACGAGAATTCGCTGAAGGTCATCGCCGACCACATCCGCGCCTGCGCGTTCCTGATCGTCGACGGGGTCATCCCCAGCAACGAAGGCCGCGGCTATGTGCTGCGCCGCATCGTGCGCCGGGCGCTGCGCCACGGCTACAAGCTGGGCCAATCCAAACCCTTCTTCCACCGCCTGGTGCCCGACCTCGTGCAGGAAATGGGCGCGGCCTATCCTGAACTCGAGCAGGCCGCCAGCCGTGTCGCGCAGGTGCTCAAGCAGGAAGAGGAGCGTTTCGGCGAAACGCTGGAACACGGCATGAAGATCCTCGACGCCGCGCTCTCCAAGGTCGAGCAGGGCGGCCGTGTCGAAGGCACGACGCTCTTCACGCTGTACGACACCTACGGTTTCCCGGTCGACCTCACGGCCGACATCTGCCGCGAGCGTGGCGTGGAGGTCGACCTCCACGGTTTCGAGACCGCCATGGATCGCCAGCGCGAGCAGGCCCGTGCCGCCGGCAAGTTCAAGGCAGCCGAAGGCCTGTCCTATGACGGCGTGCAAACCCGCTTCGACGGCTACGACACGCTGTCGGGCGATGCCCGCGTGGTCGCGCTGTACGTTGGCGGCACCGCCGCGCAGACCGTGCAGGCCGGCCAGGAGGCCATCGTGGTGCTGGACGCCACGCCTTTCTACGCCGAGTCCGGCGGCCAGGTGGGCGATGCCGGCGTGCTGCAGGCTGATGGCGTGCGCTTCGTCGTCAACGACACCCAGAAGATCCAGGCGGGCGTTTTCGGCCATCACGGCGTGCTGGAATCCGGCACGCTGTCCGTGGGCGACAGCCTCGCTGCCCAGGTCGACGTCGAGCGCCGCGCGCGCACCGTGCGCAACCACTCGGCCACCCACCTGATGCACAAGGCCTTGCGCGAAGTGCTGGGCGGCCACGTGCAGCAGCGCGGTTCGCTGGTCGACCCCGACAAGACCCGTTTCGACTTCGCGCACGATGCGCCCATGACGGCCGACCAGATCGCCGAGGTCGAGCGCATCGTCAATGCCGAGGTGCTGGCCAACGCCCCCGTGCAGGCCCGTGTCATGGCCTTCGATGACGCCGTGCAGGAAGGTGCCATGGCGCTCTTCGGCGAAAAATATGGCGACAGCGTGCGCGTGCTGGACATCGGCAGCTCGCGTGAACTGTGCGGCGGCACCCACGTGGTCCGCACCGGGGACATCGGTCTCTTCAAGATCGTGGCCGAAGGCGGCGTGGCTGCCGGCGTGCGCCGCGTCGAGGCCATCACGGGCGACAATGCCCTGAAGTGGGTCCAGAACCTGAATGCCACGCTGGCGCGTGCCGCGGGCGCCTTGAAGACCCAGCCTGCCGAGCTGCCCGAGCGCATCGCCCAGGTGCAGGAGCAGGTGCGCGCGCTGGAGAAAGACCTGGAGCAGGCGCGTGCCAAGCTCGCCGCCAGCGCCGGCAACGACCTGGCCGCCAGCGCCGCCGTGGACCTGGGGGGCGCCAAGCTGCTGGCCGCGGTGGTCAAGGACGTCGATCCCAAGGCCCTGCGCGGCATGGTCGACCAGATCAAGGATCGCCTGAAGCCTGCCGTGGTGCTGCTGGCTGCCGGCGGCCCCGATGGCAAGATCAGCGTGGTGGGTGGCGTCACGCCCGAGCTGGTCGGACGCGTCAAGGCCGGTGACCTGGTCGGGCACGTCGCCGGCCAGATCGGTGGCAAGGGCGGTGGCCGCCCCGACATGGCCATGGGGGGGGGCGTCGATCTCGCGGCCTTGCCTGCGGCGGTCGACAGTGTCCGCCAGTGGGTTCAGGAACGGCTATGATCATCGGCCTGCGTCGGCTGTTCCGTCGCGGGCCGGCGCCCGAGGCGCCCAAGACACCCATGAGTGAAAACGAAACTCCTGACGGCGCCGCAGAGCCACCCATGCACCACATGGTGGTGGATGCCTGCGGCCTGTCCTGCCCCTTGCCCATCCTGCGCGCCAAGAAAGCCCTGGCGCAGCTGGAAAGCGGGCAGGTGCTGAAAGTGCTGACCACGGATCGCAACGCGGTCAAGGACTTCCAGGCCTTTTCCCGCCAGACCGGCAACACGCTGCTGTTGCAGCAGACGGTCGGCGCCCGCGTCCTGCATTACCTGGAGCGGCGCTGACACCCGGGTTTCATCCGGTGTTTTCCCGCGTGGAAGGCCCTGAAGTACACTGCGGCTACAACATTTTTACGGTAACGAAGGCTTTTTGTTGCCAATCCTTCTGGTTGGGTGCTATCCTAACTGGCTTTTCTCAACATTTTCAAGGAATTACCTATGGTGGTGATTCGCCTGGCCCGCGGTGGGTCCAAGAAGCGACCGTTTTACAACGTAGTGGCAGCTGATTCGCGCAACCGTCGCGATGGCCGCTTCATCGAGCGCGTGGGTTTCTACAACCCCGTCGCCAACGAAAACGAAGAACGTCTGCGCCTGGCGCTGGACCGCGTCAAGCACTGGACCGACACCGGTGCCCAGCTGTCGCCGGCCGTTGCTCGCCTGGTCAAGGACTACTCGGCCAAGGTTTCGGCCGCAGCGTGATGGCTCACCCCCGGGGCGCTGTCGCGCTTCCCTTCCAAGGGGGCGCCACCGGCGGACCGGCAAAGCCGGCTCCGCGATGGCCTGGATCGGGGGTAACCGCCGCACTGATCGTGGGCGGGACTGAATGAGCACTACGCAAAACGCCAAGCCCGACGATCTCGTCGAGCTGGGTCGCATTACGTCAGCCTATGGCGTGCGTGGCATGGTCAAGGTGCAGCCGCACTCTGCCCAGGCCGAGGTGCTGCTGGCCGCAAGGCAATGGTGGCTGGGACGCCAGTCTCCGCTTGCCGCCTCGCGTGACGCACCAGACAGCGTGCCTGCCGATCTGCGGCTCGTCGGCGTGAAAACCTCCCGTCCCCAGGGTGCCACGGTCGTGGCCGCGCTGGAAGGGTTGGTCGACCGCGACGAGGCCGAAGCCTTGCGCGGCACCAGCGTCTTCGTGCCGCGCTCCGCTTTCCCGGCGCCGGATGATGACGAGTATTACTGGGTCGACCTGGTCGGCTGCATGGTCTATGGCGTCGATGACGCCGATGTCCCCGTGCTGCTGGGCCGCGTGGATGCGGTAACCGAAAACGGCGCGCATGCGCTGCTGGACGTCGCCTGCCTGCAGGAAGTCCAGGGCGAAGCCGAGCCGTCCCCGGTGTTGTCGTCCAAGGGACGCCAGCGCTCGCTTCTCGTACCGTTCGTGAACGCTCACGTGCTCAATGTCGACCTCGGCGCACGCCGTATCGACACGAACTGGCCGGCCGACCTCGACTAGGCCCTGACGCGCGGCTTCGCCCGCGCCTTTTGCCATGCGCTTCGACGTGCTTACGCTGTTTCCCGATATGTTCGGAGTCGTTCGCGACCTCGGCGTGACGGGGCGCGGGCACGCGCAGGGCCGCTGGGCCTTGCGCGCCTGGAATCCACGCGACTACACGCATGACGTTCACCGCACCGTGGACGACCGTCCCTATGGCGGCGGACCCGGCATGGTCATGCTTGCCCAGCCCTTGGAAGACACCCTGGCCGCCGTGCGCGCCGACCGTGCCGCCGCGGGCGCGCCGCCCGCGCGCGTGGCCTTGCTGTCTCCCACCGGCCGCCGCTTCGACCAGGCGGCCGCGGGCGAGCTGGCGCAAGGTGGCGGCCTGGTCCTGGTCTGTGGCCGCTACGAAGGCGTGGACCAGCGCTTCATCGACCGCTGCGTCGATGAGGAATGGTCGCTGGGCGATTTCGTGCTGTCTGGCGGCGAGCTGGCCGCCATGGCCATGATCGACGCCACGGTGCGGCTCTTGCCCGGCGTGCTGAACGATGCGGAGTCCGCCTTGCAGGACTCCTTCCACCGCAATGTGTCGGGCCTGCTCGACAGCCCGCATTACACGCGTCCTGAAGTCCATGCGTCCCTGGCCGTGCCGGCGCCCCTGATGTCCGGGCACCACGCCCGCATCCAGCGCTGGCGGCGTGATCAATCCCTGGCGTTGACCGCCGCGCGCCGCCCGGAGCTCATCGAACAGGCGCGCCAGCGCGGGGAGTTGAGCAAGGAAGACGAGCGCGTCCTGGCGGCGTTGCGCGACGTGGCTGCCCAGGCGGATACATCCGGTTCCTGAACACTGAACACGCGCGCGTCCGTCCCGGCTGCTCACCGCAGACGTCCGCTTTTCAGTCCTTCCTTTCCGCAGCGGCTGCCGCCGCGGCCACTTGCGGGCTGCCTCGCAGCACCAGCCACAAGGCCACGGCGATCAGGCCCGTGCTGCCCAGATGGGCCAGCGTGACAGGTTCGTCGAAGATCAGCCAGTCCCACAGCACGCCGAATATCGGGATGATGAAGGTCACCGTGGTGGCCTTCAGCGGCCCGATGTCCGCCAGCAGGCGGAAGAACACGATGTAGGCATAGGACGTGCACAGCAGGCCGAGTCCCAGCATGGCCAGCCAGGCATTCAGCGGCGCGTCCAGCCAGCCCGGCGGCGTATCGCCCAGGCTGGCGTGCAACATGAAGGGCAACAGCGCCAGCACGGCGCCGACCTGGCTGCCCAACGCCATCAGCCGATTGTCGAGCCCGCCGCGCTCGGTGATCCAGCGGCGGGTCATGAAGCCGCCCAGCGCATAGCACAGGGTGGCCACCAGGCAGGCGCCCACGCCCGCCAGCATGCGGGCCTCCACCGCCACGGGGCCGGCCTGCGTCAGCACCGCCACGCCCATCAGTCCCACGCAGACCCCGGCCAGGCGCGCCAGCGTGGCACGCTCGCCGAAGCACAGCGCGCCGATCAGCACGCCCATGAGTGGCGTCATGGCATTGAAAATGGCGCTGTAGCCTGCCGGCAGGCGCTGGGCGGCGAAGGCGTACATGAGGAAAGGGGCGGCCGAGCTGAGCACGCCCAGCAGCAGCGCGTGGCGCAGCTTGCCGTCGAAGCGCAGGGGCACGCGCAGCGACAGCACCACGGCCAGCAGGCCCAGCATGCCCAGCGAGACACGGAAGAAGGCCGACGGCACGGTGCCCAGGTAGGGCGCTGCCGCGCGCAGGAAGATGAAGCTGCTGCCCCAGAGCGCGGCCAGGAACAGCAGCCTGGCGAGATCGACGGGGCGCAATTCAGGTCTCCAGGGTGGGCTGCGGCCCGGCCAGGGCAGGGAAGGTGATGGTCACCTGGAAGCCCCGTCCATCCAGGCCGCTGCCGCACAGGCGCGTGGCTCCGTGCAGGGCGGCCACCCGGGCCACCAGCGACAGCCCGATGCCGCTGCCGCGTTCACGGTTGCCCGGCACCCGATAGAAGCGGTCGAAGATCTTCTCGTGTTCGTCGGTCGGCACGCCGGGGCCGTTGTCGGCCACCGACAGCGTCACGCCGCCGAGCGGGGCGGGATGGCAGCGCACTTCGATGCGGCCGCCCACGTGGCCGTGGCGGATGGCGTTGTCCAGCAGGTTGCCCACCAGCACGCCCAGCGCATCGACGTCGCCGCGGATGCGGCAGGGCGCCACGTCCAGCTTCAATTGCAGTTGCTTGGCGCGTGCCTCGCTTTCGAACTCCCGCGCCATGACGTGGATCACTCGGTCCAGTGCCACGGTCTCGGTCAACTGGGCATCGTGCAGGGCGTCCAGGCGCGCCTGGTCCAGCAGTTGCTCGGCCAGCCGGGCGCTGCGGGCAATGCCTTGCTGCAGCTTGTCCAGCGCTTCGCGGGTGGCGGCCGGGTTGTCCGCCTGGCGAGCCACCTCGGCATGGCTGGCCAGGACGGCAAGCGGCGTGCGCAGCTCGTGCGCGGCGTCTGCGACGAAGCGCTTTTCGTTCTGTACGGCTTCGTCCAGCCGCGCCAGCAGGCGGTTGATGGCATCGATGAACGGCTGCAGCTCTTCGGGCAGGTTGGCGTGGGGCAGGGGCGTCAGGTCCAGCGCAGGCCGGGCCAGGATGTCCTGGCGCAGCGTGTTCAGCGGGCGCAGCGTGCGGCGCAGCACGAACCACACCGCGCCGGTCATGACCACGACGAACAGCAGCGTCATGCGCATGCTGCGTTTCAGCAGGTCGCGGAATTCGGCGCGCAGCTGGGTCTGGCTCTTGGCGACCTGCACCTGGATCAGGCCTTCGGCATCCGAGATCGAATAGACCCGCCAGTTTTCCTCGCTCAGGTGGATGTCGCTGAACCCCAGGCCGAAGTCGGGCCGCAAGGCCGAGGGCGGCGAGCCGGGCGAGCGCATCAGCAGCACATTGCGATGCAGGTCCCAGATCTGGAACGAGAGTTCGTCGCCCTTGAAGAGATAGGGCGGGTCGGCGCCCAGGCGATAGTTCTCGGGCCCGTCGGGGCTGGCGGCGGTCTGCGTCAGGCGCCTGGGCGTGGACATGACGATCTGGCTGGCCACGTCCTTCAGCGACTGGTCCCACAGGCCGGTTTCGGCGCGGGTGTACTCGTGCATCCACTCGATCCGGCTGATCACGCTGAAGACCACCAGGATCAGCATGAACGTCAGGAAGAGCCTTTTGCCGAGGGAGTTCACGCGGTGGCCTCGCCCAGCCGGTAGCCATAGCCGTGGACGGTGACGATGAGGTCGTCGCCCAGCTTGCGCCGCAGCTGATGGATGTAAACGGCGATCGTGTTGCTTTCGATGGTGCCGTGATCGCCGTAGACGGCGTCTTCCAGCTGGTGGCGCGTCAGGGTGTGGCCCTGGCGTTGCATCAGGGCCTGCAGGGTGAGGTATTCGTGCAGGCTCAGCGCCACCGGCGTGCCGTCGCGCGTCACGCTGCGCGTGGCGGTCTCGATGGCGACGTCGCGATAACTGAGCAGCGGCAGGACCGTGCCGGTGCTGCGCCGCAGTACGGCACGCAGCCGCGCCAACAGCTCGTCCAGCGGAAAGGGCTTGACCAGGTAGTCGTCCGCTCCGGCGTCCAGCGCCTTCAGCCGCTCGCTCAGGTGGTCATGCGCGCTGATGACGAGCACGGGCGTGGGGTCGAGCCGTGCGCGCATGGACTCCAGCACGCTGTGGCCCGAGCGGTCGGGCAGGCCGAGGTCCAGCAGGACCGCCGTGTAGGCATGATCGGTCAGGGCCAGGCGCGCGGCCGCGGCATCGCTGGCCCAATCCACCAGGTTGGCGCCGCCTTGCAGCAATCCCGCGCGCAGGCCATCGCCCAATAGCGCGTCATCCTCGACCAGCAATATCCGCAACGCCGCACTCCCATTCATTCATGCGTGGCGCCCGCCCGGGCGCCACGCGGCAGGCGCCTGTCTAGGCAGCCAGCTTGGCCCGTTGCGCCTGCACCAGGCTCAGCGTTTCGCTGAACTGCGCCAGGCGTGCCTTTTCCTGCTCGACCACCGCGGCCGGCGCGCGCTCGACGAAACTGGCGTTCGAGAGCTTGGCGTTGGCACGGGTGATCTCGCCTTCCAGACGTGCGATTTCCTTGTCCAGGCGCGCGGTTTCCGCCGCCACGTCGATTTCGACGTGCAGCATCAGGCGGGCCTGGTCCACGACTTGCACCGGCGCGCCCAGGTCGGGCAGCGTCGCCACGACGTCCACCTTGGCCAGGCGCGCGAGCGCGGCCAGGTAGGGGGCGTTGCGGGTCAGCGTTTCCGCGTCGCCTTCCGCCAGCAGCGGCACACGCTCGGCGGGCGACAGGCCCATCTCGCTGCGCAGCGCGCGCACGGCGTCGACCTGGCGCTTGAGCGCCGCGACGTCGGCTTCGGCGGCCTCGTCCAGCGCGGCCGGGTTGGCCACCGGATAGGGCTGCACGCTCACGCTGCCGTCGGCGTCGGCGGTGCGCACGCCTGCCACCACCGAGACCTTCTGCCACAGTTCTTCCGTGATGAACGGAATGACGGGGTGGGCAAGGCGCAGCACCACTTCCAGCACGCGGATCAGCGTGCGGCGCGTGGCCTGCTGCTGGCCCGGCGTGCCGCGCTGCAATTGCACCTTCGCCAGCTCCAGGTACCAGTCGCAGTACTCGTCCCACACGTAGCGGTACAGGGCGTTGGCGATGTTGTCGAAACGGTAGTCGTCAAAGCCCTTGGCCACTTCCATTTCCAGGCGCTGCAGCTGGCTCACGATCCAGCGGTCGGCGAACGACAGGTCGGCCGGGTCCGGCTGCTGGGCCGCGCCGGCATGGCCCTCTGTGTTCATCAGCACGAAGCGCGTGGCATTCCACAGCTTGTTGCAGAAATTGCGATAGCCTTCGCAACGCTTCAGGTCGAAGTTGATGTTGCGGCCCAGCGTGGCATAGGCGGCCATCGTGAAGCGCAGCGCGTCGGTGCCGAAGGCGGGAATGCCGTCGGGGAACTGGCGGCGCGTCTTCTTCTCGATGTCGCCGGCCTGCTTGGGGTTCATCAGGCCGTAGGTGCGCTTGGCCACCAGGCTTTCGAGGTCGATGCCGTCGATCAGGTCCACGGGGTCCAGGGTGTTGCCCTTGGACTTGCTCATCTTCTGGCCGTCGGCGTCGCGGATGAGGCCGTGCACGTAGACATGGCGGAACGGCACCTGGCCGGTCAGGTGCGTGCTCATGAAGACCATGCGCGCGACCCAGAAGAAGATGATGTCGAAGCCGGTGACCAGCACGCTGGAGGGCAGGTAGCGTGCCAGGTCGGGCGTCTCGTCGGGCCAGCCCATCGTGGTGAAGGGCACCAGCGCGGACGAGAACCAGGTGTCCAGCACGTCGGCATCGCGCGTGAGCGGGCCGTCCACGCCGGCGGCGCGGGCCTGCGCGATGGCTTCCGCCTCGTCGTGCGCCACGAACACCTGGCCGTCGGCCGCGTGCCAGGCCGGGATCTGGTGGCCCCACCACAGCTGGCGCGAAATGCACCAGTCCTGGATGTTTTCCAGCCACTGGTTGTAGATGGTCGTCCAGTTCTCGGGATAGAAGGTCACGTCGCCATTGCGGACCACCTCCAGCGCGACTTCCGTGATGCTGCGGCCGGCGTGGCGCGTGCCGGCGGGCGCGGGCTGGCTCATGCCGACGAACCACTGGTCGGTCAGCATGGGTTCCAGCACCACGCCGGTGCGGTCGCCCTTGGGCTGCATCATCTTGTGCGGCTCGATCTTGACCAGGTAGCCGCCGGCTTCCAGCGCCGCCACCACGGCCTTGCGGGCCTCGTAGCGCTCCAGGCCGCGGAAGGCCTCGGGGCCGTTCTCGTTGACGTGCGCGTCCAGCGTGAAGATCACGATGAGCGGCAGGTTGTGGCGCTGCGCGCAGGCATAGTCGTTGAAGTCGTGCGCGCCGGTGATCTTGACGCAGCCCGTGCCGAAGGCCGGGTCGACGAAGTCGTCGGCAATGATGGGGATGTTGCGGTCGCACAGCGGCAGCTCGACCTGCTTGCCGACCAGGTGGCGATAGCGCTCGTCGTCGGGATGCACGCACAGCGCGCCGTCGGCCAGCATGGTTTCCGGCCGCGTGGTGGCGATCGTCATGCCGCGCAGCGTGACCGTGTTGCCGTCCTTGTCGGTGATCGTCTGCGGTCCGTCGACGAAGGGGTATTCGATGTGCCACAGGAAGCCGTCGGTCTCTTCCGACACCACTTCCAGGTCGGACACCGCGGTGAGCAGCTTGGGATCCCAGTTCACCAGGCGCTTGCCACGGTAGATCAGGCCTTCGCGGTACAGGCGCACGAAGGTTTCCACGACGCCGCGCGACATGCGCTCGTCCATGGTGAAGTATTCGCGCGGCCAGTCGGCCGAGGCGCCCAGGCGGCGCACCTGGCTGGTGATGGTGCTGCCGGACTGTTCCTTCCACTCCCAGACCTTCTCGACGAAGGCCTCGCGGCCCAGGTCGTGGCGCGACACCTTCTGGGCGTCCAGCTGGCGCTCGACCACGATCTGCGTGGCGATGCCGGCATGGTCGGTGCCGGGCACGAAGACCGTGTCGTCACCCTTCATGCGGTGGTAGCGCACCAGCCCGTCCATGATGGTCTGGTTGAAGGCGTGGCCCATGTGCAGGGTGCCCGTCACGTTGGGCGGGGGGAACTGGACGGCATAGGGCGCGGCGACGCCGCCATCGGCGGGTTGGACGTGCTGGCCGGCCTTGAAGTAACCCCGGCGCTCCCACTCGGCGTACCAGCGCGACTCGAGCTCGGCGGGTTCGAAGCTCTTGGGCAGTTCGGGCGTATCGGCGGAGGCGGGGGCAGTCATGAACGGGAATTCCGGGGTGATGGGGCTGTCGAATGGGGGCCGGCGTGGCGGTGGGCGGGGCGAAATGCGAGGCAAAAGCCGCCGCGCCCGGCGCTTGCGCCATGAGGCGAACCCGCAATTCTAAGAGATATGGATTGAAGCCTTGGCATGCTAGAATCCCGGGTTGGTGAAAATATTCGCGAAGTATCTGAATTCATTCAACAAATTCAGGTCAAACAAAGTTGCCGGGAAAAGTTGCCCGGCCACTTCGTCCAGCAGAAATCACTCGGCGGGACCCGCCGACAAGTTCGCTGCTCAGTCCGCTGAGCAAACCATTGAAGAAACCGGAGTTTTCCAGCATGTCCACTATTGAGCGCACCCTCTCGATCATCAAGCCCGACGCCGTCGCCAAGAACGTCATCGGCCAGATCGTGTCCCGCTTCGAACAAGCCGGCCTGAAGGTCGTGGCTGCCCGCCTGACCCAGCTGTCGCGCGCCGAAGCCGAGCGCTTCTACGCCGTGCACAGCGCCCGTCCTTTCTTCAAGGACCTGGTCGACTTCATGATCTCGGGCCCCGTGTTCGTGCAAGTCCTGGAAGGCGAGAACGCCATCCTGAAGAACCGTGACCTGATGGGCGCCACGGACCCCAAGAAGGCCGAGAAGGGCACCATCCGCGCCGACTTCGCCGACAGCATCGACGCCAACGCCGTGCACGGTTCGGACGCCCCCGAAACCGCCGCCGTCGAAGTCGCTTTCTTCTTCCCCCAGATCGACGTCCACGGCCGCTAAGCCACCGGACCCGGTCCCCCGCGCCATGACTGCCACCAACCCCGTCAACCTGCTTGGACTCGATTCCGCCGCGCTTGCCGACATCGTCGGACAGTGGGGGGGAAAGCCGTTTCGCGCCAAGCAACTGATGCGGTGGGTGCACCAGCGTGGCGTGGGCGATTTCGACGCCATGAGCGACCTGGCGCGCGATTTCCGCGCCCAGCTCGCCGGCCAGGCCGAGATCGCCACCCCGCCCGTGCTCACCGAGCAACGCTCCACCGACGGCACCCGCAAGTGGTTGTTCGACGTGGGGCAGGGCAATGCCATCGAGACCGTCTTCATTCCCGAGGACGACCGGGGCACCCTGTGCATTTCCAGCCAGGCCGGCTGTACCGTGGCCTGCCGCTTCTGTTCCACCGGTCATCAAGGCTTCAACCGGAACCTGACGACCGCCGAAATCATCGGCCAGCTGTGGCATGCCCGCCGGACCCTGTCCGACGACACGGGCTCCGCGCGCCTGGCCGGGGCCGGCGAGGCCGATGCGCCCGCCAAGCTGATCAGCAACGTGGTCATGATGGGCATGGGCGAACCCCTGCTCAACTACGAGCCCGTGCTGGCGGCGCTGCGCCTCATGCTCGACGACAACGCCTATGGCCTGTCGCGCCGCCGCGTCACGGTGTCCACGTCCGGCGTGGTGCCCATGATGGACAAGCTTGGCCGCGATTGCCCGGTGGCGCTGGCCGTTTCGCTGCACGCGCCCAATGATGCGCTGCGCGACGACCTCGTGCCGCTGAACCGCAAGTATCCGCTGGCCGAGTTGCTGGCTGCCTGCGAGCGCTACCTCGAACACGCGCCGCGTGATTTCATCACTTTCGAATACTGCATGCTCGACGGCGTCAACGATTCCGACGCGCATGCCCGTGAACTGGTGCGCATCGCGCGCCAGGTCCGTTGCAAGCTCAACCTGATCCCTTTCAATCCTTTCCCGCAGTCGGGGCTCAAGCGCTCGCCCGCGGCGCGCGTGAAGCAGTTCGCGCAGCGCCTGATGGACGCCGACGTGCTGACCACCGTGCGCAAGACGCGCGGCGACGACATCGACGCCGCCTGTGGCCAGTTGGCCGGGGATGTGAAGGATCGCACCCGCATCACCGAACGCCTGTCCACCCGCAAGAACGCCATTCCTATCGTGGAGCTCCGTGCATGAAGCTGGATACCGCCGCAGTTCCCGCCTCCAAGGGCGTGCAGGCTGTGGGCGCCAGCGGGCAGCCTGGGTCGCCGGCGTCGGCTTCCAGCGTGGCGGCCTCCGCGTCGGTGGGGCCCGCGCTGCGCGCCTTGCGCCAGGCCAAGGGCCTGTCGCTGGAAGAAGTGTCCAGCCGCCTGAAGTTCTCCCCCCGCCAGATCTCGGCCCTCGAGGAAGAGCGCTGGAAGGACCTGCCCAGCGGCGTGTCGCTGCGCGGGCTGGTGCGCAACTATTCCCGCCTGCTGGGCGCCGACCCCGATGCGCTCACGGCGGCGCTCGAGCCCTACCTGGGCGGCACCGCGGCGGGCCTGGCGCGTTCCATCAATCATGTCCATACCGCCGCGCCTGCCGAAGAGCGGCAGGGGTCGGGCTCCGGCCTCTGGCTGGCCCTGATCGTCCTGCTGCTCCTGGCCGGCCTGGGTTACGCTTTCTGGCAGGGCTGGCTGCCCACGCAATGGCTGTCGTCGTTCGGCCTGGGCGCGACGCCCGCCGCCGGCGGCAACTGAGCCCGCCACGACCGGATTGCCGCGTGAACACTTGCCGCGGCCATCGGGTCTTCGTCCGGAACCACGCATCATGCAAGACACCCTGATTCCCTGCGCCGATCCCCAGCCCGCGCCCGTCGGTCCGCTGGGCCGCCACGCCACCCGCGCCGTGGCCGTCACCTGGGGTGACCGCGTCGTCACCATCGGCGGTTCCGCGCCCGTGGTGGTGCAGTCCATGACCAACACCGACACCGCCCTGGCCATCGACACGGCCATCCAGGTCAAGGACCTTGCCCTGGCGGGCTCCGAGCTGGTGCGCATCACGGTGAACACGCCCGAGGCAGCCAAGGAAGTGCCGGCCATCCGCGAGCAGCTCGACCGCATGGGCGTGCCGGTGCCGCTGGTGGGCGATTTCCACTACAACGGCCACAAGCTGCTCACGCAGTTTCCCGATTGCGCGCAGGCCTTGTCCAAGTACCGGATCAACCCGGGCAACATGGGCGGGGGCAAGAAGCGCGACGACAATTTCGCCCAGATGATCGAAGTGGCTGCCCGCTACGACAAGCCGGTGCGTATCGGCGTGAACTGGGGCAGCCTCGACCACGAGCTGATGGCGCGCATGATGGACGAGAACAATCGCCGCGCGCAGCCCTGGCCGGCCCAGGCCGTCATGCGCGAGGCGCTGGTGGTGTCGGCCATCACCAATGCCCGGCGCGCCGAAGCGCTGGGCCTGGGCGGCGACAGGATCGTGCTGTCCTGCAAGGTCAGCCACGTCCAGGACCTGATCGCCGTCTATCGCGACCTGTCATCCCGTTGCGACTACCCGCTGCACCTGGGCCTGACCGAAGCCGGCATGGGCAGCAAGGGCATCGTGGCGTCCACCGCCGCCCTGGGCGTGCTGCTGCAGGAGGGCATCGGCGACACCATCCGCATCTCGCTCACCCCCGAGCCGGGCGGCGACCGCACCCGCGAAGTCGTGGTCGGGCAGGAAATCCTGCAGACCATGGGCCTGCGCGCGTTCACGCCCATGGTCGTGGCGTGCCCGGGTTGCGGACGCACCAGCAGCACCTTCTTCCAGGAACTGGCCGACGACATCCAGTCCTTCCTGCGCCGCCAGATGCCCATCTGGCGCGAGCAGTATCCGGGCGTCGAGTCCATGAACGTCGCGGTCATGGGCTGTGTCGTGAACGGTCCCGGCGAAAGCCGTCATGCCGACATCGGCATCAGCCTGCCCGGCACGGGCGAGATCCCCTCGGCGCCGGTGTTCGTCGATGGCGAGCGCACGGTCACGCTCAAGGGCGACCACATCGCCCAGGAATTCCAGGCCATCGTCGAGAACTACGTGGCGCGCCGGTATGGCGCCCCCCTCGTGGTCCAGGACTGAACCCGCGGACGGCTTTCCGGTCCGACCCTGGACGCAGGAGGCGTTGTCTCCTGCCGTTCCTGCAGCAATCTTTCAGAAGCAAGTAAACTGGCCGCCGCGCGCGCGAGACACGCTCAGCGCCACGGACAACAAACAATGACCCAGGCTTTCCAGAAACTCGCCGCCATCCGCGGCATGAACGACATTCTTCCCGAGGCGGGCGCCCGCTGGGAGCAGTTCGAGGCCATCGTGCGCGACTGGCTCCAGTCCTACGGCTACCGCAACATGCGCGCGCCGGTGCTCGAGCACACGCGCCTCTTCACGCGCGGCATCGGCGAGGTGACCGACATCGTCGAGAAGGAGATGTACTCCTTCACCGACTCGCTGAATGGCGAGTCGCTCACCATGCGGCCCGAGTTCACCGCCGGCATGGTGCGCGCGGCCATCGAGCACAACCTGCTCTATGACCGGCCCCAGCGCGTCTATGCCATGGGCCCGGTGTTCCGCCATGAGCGCCCGCAGCGCGGCCGCTATCGCCAGTTCCACCAGATCGACGTCGAGGCCCTGGGCTTCGCCGGTCCCGATGTCGACGCCGAGATGATCGTCATGCTGGCCCGCCTGTGGCGCCAGCTGGGCCTGGCCGACATCCGCCTGGAATTGAATTCCCTGGGCCAGCCCGAAGAGCGCGCCCGCCACCGCGAAGCGCTCATCGCGCACCTGGAGCAGCACCGCGACATCCTCGACGAGGACGGCCAGCGGCGCATGTACACCAATCCCCTGCGCGTGCTGGACACCAAGAATCCGGCCATGCAGGCCATGGCCGACAGCGCGCCGCGCCTGTCCGATTTCCTGGGCGATGCCTCGCGCGCGCACCTGCGGGGTGTTTGCGACCGCCTCGACGACGCCGGCATCGCCTATCGCATGAACCCGCGCCTGGTGCGCGGACTGGACTACTACAACCTCACCGTGTTCGAGTGGGTCACCGACAGGCTGGGCGCCCAGGGCACCGTCTGCGGCGGCGGCCGCTACGACGGCCTCATCGAGCTGCTGGGTGGCAAGCCCGCGCCTGCCGTCGGCTTTGCCATCGGCGTGGAGCGCCTGCTGGACCTCTGGTCCCAGGGCGAGGCGCCCGAGGCCCAGCCCGAGTGCGACGTCTACATCGTCCACCAGGACGAAGCCGGCCAGCGGCAGGCGGCCAGGCTGGGCGAGCAGTTGCGCGACGCCGGCCTGCGCGTCGTCGTGCATGCAGGCAGCACCGGCTTCAAGTCCCAGTTCAAGCGCGCCGATGCAAGCGGCGCCCAGGTTGCGGTTATCCTTGGCGCCGACGAGCTGGCTGCCCAGGTGGCCAGCGTCAAGTGGTTGCGCGGCACGCAGCAGGAAGGCAGCGGGCAGCAGCAGGTTCCGTTCGCGGAATTGGCCAATGTTTTGCTGCCGGGCCGCCCCAAGGCAAAAAGCGCCCCCTAGGGGGGCGCAGGCCGAAGGCGCAGCGTGGGGGCCTTTTTTTGAAATCCAAGGTGTAGTGGCATGGCATACGATCTCGACGAACAGGAAAAACTCGACTCCCTCAAGGCCTGGTGGGCACGCTACGGCCTGGCCGTCTCGGCTGCCTTGCTGGTGGTGATGGCCAGCCTGGCTGGCTGGCAGGGCTGGCGCTGGTACGAGGCGCACCGCGCCACGCAGGCCATGGGCTATTTCGAGGCGCTGCAGGAAGCGGCGGGGCAGCAGGGCGATGACGCCGCTGCACGCATCAAGGCCGCCAGCGCCACGCTGCGCGACGATTTCCCCGGAACACCCTATGCCGGCCGCGGCGCGCTGCTGGCCGCCCACGCGCTGGCCGAGCGCAAGGACGTGGCTGGCGCGCGTGAGCAGCTGGAATGGCTGGCCCAGGCCAAGGACACCACGCTGCAGGGCGTGGCCCGCCTGCGCCTGGCCGGCCTGCTGCTGGACCAGAAGGAATACGATGCGGCCCTGGCGCAACTGAATGACGTGCCCGCGGGCTTCGCGTCGCTGTACGCCGACCGCCGCGGCGACGTGCTGGCCGCGCAAGGCAAGCGCGAGGAAGCCCGCGCCGCCTGGGACAGCGCCGTGAAGTCGCTCGAGCCGGGCAGCCCGCTCGCGGCCGCGCTGCAACTGAAAATCGACGCCCTGGGCGGAGCTTGAGATGCTGAACCTGAACTTCCTGCGCGCCGCGCGCGCCGCTTTCTGCGTCACCGCCGCGTTGTCGCTGGCAGGTTGCGGCCTGTTCGCCAGCGATGACGGCCGCTACGACCCGGCCGACCTGACCGACTACGCCCCGGGCGCGTCCGCGCAGGTGGCGTGGCGCACCTCCATCGGCAGCGGCGGCGGCATCGGCCTGTCGCCCACGGTGGTGGACAGCGCGGTGTACGCGGCCTCGGCCAATGGGTATGTCGGCAAGTACGACCTGCTGACGGGCCGTGAGGTCTGGCGCACCCGCGTCGACGGCGACCTGACCGCTGGCGCCGGCAGCGACGGTGTCACCACCGCGGTGGCCACGCCCAAGGGCGAAGTCGTCGCCTTCGACGACACCGGCAAGGAAAAATGGCGCAGCCGCGCCACCAGCGAAGTGACCGTGCCCCCCGTGGTGGGCTATGGCCTGGTCATCGTGCGCAGCGGCGACTACCGCATCCAGGCCTTCAACGCCGACAGCGGCGAACGGCTCTGGAACGTACAGCGTCCCGGCCCCGCGCTGGCCCTGCGCAGCAGCGCGCAGATGATCCTGGCCGAAGGCATGGTCATCGCCGGCATGCCCGGCGGCAAGATGTTCGCCGTCCAGGCTTCCACGGGCAACGTCCAGTGGGAAGGCACGGTCGCCACGCCCAAGGGCTCGAGCGACCTCGAACGCGTCACCGACGTGGTCGGCGTGCCGCGCGTGGCCGGCCGCCTGCTGTGCGCCGTCGCCTACCAGGGCCGCGTCGTCTGCTTCGACGTTTCCGCCGGCGGCCGTCCGCAATGGGCGCGCGACTTCTCCAGCAGCGTCGGCCTGGCGCTGGACGACCGCTTCCTGTACGTGCCCGACCACACCAGCGTGGTGCATGGTTTCGCGCTCGACAATGGCGGCAACATCTGGAAGCAGGAAGCCCTGCGCAACCGCCGCCTGAGCTCGCCGGCCGTCCTCGGCCGCGCCGTGGCGCTGGGCGATTATGATGGCTACGTCCACTTCCTGGCCCGTGAAGATGGTCACCTGCTCGCCCGCGTCTCCGTGGGCGGCGGTGCCATCCAGGCGCCCCTGCAGGCCACGTCGCAAGGTGTGCTGGTGCAAACCGGCAACGGCGACCTGGTCATGATTTCCGTCAACTGATCGATACCGCTGTGTCCCTGAAACCCGTCGTCGCCCTCGTGGGCCGCCCCAATGTGGGCAAGTCCACACTGTTCAACCGCCTGACGCGCTCGCGCTCCGCCCTGGTGGCCGATTTTTCCGGCCTGACGCGCGATCGTCACTATGGCGAGGGGCGCGTGGGCGAAAAGCCCTTCATCGCCATCGACACCGGCGGCTTCGAGCCGGTGGCAAAAACCGGCATCCTGCTGCAGATGGCCCGCCAGACGCAGCAGGCCATTGCCGAGGCCGACGCCGTGATCTTCCTGGTCGATGCCCGCGCGGGCGTCAACGCCCATGACCACGAGATCGCCCGGCAGCTGCGCCGCAACAGCCAGCGCGTGCTGCTGGCGGTGAACAAGGCCGAGGGCATGGCGCACAATGCGGCCATCTCCGAATTCCACGAACTCGGGCTGGGCCAGCCGCTGGCCATCTCGGCCGCGCACGGCGACGGCATCGTGGAACTGATCGAGATGGCGCTGGAAGGCCTGGGCGACGAGCCCGCGCCGGTATCCGACGAGGACGATGATTTCGGCGACACCGATCCGGGCTTCGATCCCGATGCGGATCCGGAAGTCGAGGACGCCCCCGAGGAACCGGTGGCGCACCGCATCAAGCTGGCCATCGTCGGACGTCCGAACGTGGGCAAGTCCACGCTCATCAATACGCTGCTGGGTGAAGAACGCGTCATCGCCTTCGACATGCCCGGCACCACCCGCGACGCCATCGAGATCGACTTCCATCGTGGCGGACGGGATTACACGCTCATCGATACCGCAGGCCTGCGCAAGCGCGGCAAGGTCTTCGAGGCGGTCGAGAAATTCTCGGTCATCAAGACCCTGCAGGCCATCGAGGCCAGCAACGTCGTGCTGCTGATGCTGGACGCCCAGCAGGAAGTCTCCGAGCAGGACGCCCACATCGCCGGCTTCATCCTGGAGACGGGCAGGGCGCTGGTGGTGGGCATCAACAAGTGGGACGGCCTGGACGAAGAGCGCCGCGAACGCATCGTGCGCGAATTCGAACGCAAGCTGCGCTTCCTGTCGTTCGCGCGCATGCACACGATCTCGGCGTTGAAGGGGCAGGGCGTCAATGCCGTGCTGAAGTCCGTCGACGCCGCGCACGCCGCGGCCTTCGCCAAGCTGTCCACGCCCAAGCTCACGCGCGAGCTGCAGGCAGCCGTCGAGCAGCAGCAGCCGCCCCGCAAGGGCATCTTCCGGCCCAAGCTGCGCTACGCGCACCAGGGGGGCCAGAACCCCCCGCGCATCATCGTGCACGGCAGCGCACTGGACGCCATTCCGGACTCCTACCGCCGCTACCTGGAAACGCGTTTCCGCGATGCCTTCAAGCTGGCGGGCACGCCCCTGCGCATCGAATTCAAGTCCTCCCACAATCCCTACGTCGACAACTGATCCATGAGCCGCTTTTGGAGCGCCGTGGTCCACGGCCTGTCGCCCTATGTGCCGGGCGAGCAGCCCAAGCTGCAGAACCTGGTCAAGCTCAACACCAACGAGCTGCCCTACGGCCCCTCGCCGCGCGCCATTGCCGCCATCCAGGCGGCGGCCGATGACAGCCTGCGCCTGTACCCCGATCCCGGCGCCAGCGCGCTGCGCGAGACCATCGGCAGGCACTATGGCGTGCCGGCCGATCACGTCTTCGTCGGCAACGGGTCCGACGAAGTGTTGGCGCACGCCTTCATGGGCCTGCTGCGCCACGAGCGTCCGCTGTGGTTTCCGGACATCAGTTACAGCTTCTATCCGGTGTATTGCGGCCTGTACGACATCACGTCGCGCAGCGTGCCGCTGGCCGATGATTTCAGCATCGATCCGGCGGACTACCTGCCGGGCGAGGCGGGCGCAGCCGGCGCCATCATCCTGCCGAATCCCAACGCCCCGACGGGCCGCGCCCTGACGCGCGCCGAGGTCGAGCGCATCGTGGCGGGCAATCCCGACGCGGTCGTGGTCATCGACGAGGCCTACGTCGATTTCGGCGCGGAGTCGGCCGTGCCCCTGGTGGCGCAGTACCCGAACCTGCTCGTGGTGCAGACCCTTTCCAAGTCGCGCGGCCTGGCCGGCTTGCGGGTCGGCTATGCCATTGGCCAGCCGGTGCTGCTCGAGGCGCTCGATCGGGTCAAGAACAGCTTCAACTCCTATCCGCTGGACCGCCTGGCGCTGGCGGGCGCAATGGCGGCCATCGAGGACACGGACTATCTGGCACGGACCTGCCGGACCGTCATCGACAGCCGCGAGACGCTGGTTGCCGGCTTGCGGCAGGCGGGTTTCGAGGTGCTGCCCTCGGCGGCCAATTTCGTGTTCGCCCGCCACCCGGGACGCGATGCCGCGGCCCTGTCGGCGGCGTTGCGCGAGCGCGGCATCATCGTGCGCCACTTCTCCCGTCCCCGTATAGACCAATTCCTGAGGATCACCGTCGGTACCGACGCCGAGTGCCGGACGCTCCTCGACGCACTGGCGCAGATCCTCTCCTGACGCGGCTTTGCAGCCAGTTCGACGGCTCACGGGAACTGTCTTCCCGTGGCGCGCTCAAACTGGCGATGTGCGGGAAAACCCTGTAGAGTGCAGGTATCCGTGCCTTACCCCCAAAAACAACACATGGAGCCTGGCCAATGAGCAATAAAGGGCAAACACTGCAAGATCCGTTTCTGAACACCCTGCGTAAGGAACACGTTCCGGTTTCCATCTATCTGGTCAACGGCATCAAGCTGCAAGGCCAGATCGAATCGTTCGACCAATATGTCGTCCTGCTGCGCAATACCGTGACGCAGATGGTCTACAAACACGCCATTTCCACCGTCGTGCCTGCACGCGCGGTCAATTTCCAGGTTGATACGCCTGCTGAGTAAGTTCCGGCCGTCTCCCGCCCTGACCGCAGTGCCTTGCGCCCGCCGCACGTTTTCGTGCAGGCGGGCGTTGTTGTTCTCACCCCCCGAGGCGCTGCGCGCCTCCCCCCTCAAGGGGGGCGGTGCTGGTGGACCGGCAAAGCCGGCTCCACTGCACCCCGGATGGGGGCCGCAGTATTCTGGGGATTGTTTGCATAACAAGACTGTCCTGCGCCGTGCCTTGCGCGACAAGGACGCCGCAATGAGGAGGGCGCCATGCGCGCATTGATTATCAGCGTCGACCTGGGGAATCCCGACTTCCTGCCCCATGCCGAGGAATTCGCCATGCTGGCCAAGGGCGCCGGGGCCGAGGTCGTCGCCACGCTGACCGTGCGCCGGTCGCGGCCCGATGCGGCCTATTTCATCGGCACCGGCAAGCTGGAAGAGGCCATCGCCATCAGCCAGGCCGAGGAGGCTGACATCGTGCTGTTCGACCAGGCCTTGTCGCCAGCGCAGCAGCGCAACCTCGAACGCAAGCTGAACCTGCGCGTGGTCGACCGCGTGGCGCTGATCCTGGACATCTTCGCGCTGCGCGCCAAGAGCCATGAAGGCAAGCTGCAGGTCGAGCTCGCCCAGCTCCAGCATTTGTCCACGCGCCTGACGCGCCTGTGGTCCCACCTGGAGCGGCAGCGCGGTGGCATCGGCATGCGCGGGCCTGGCGAATCCCAGCTCGAAATGGACCGCCGCATGATCGGCGCCAAGGTGCGCGTCTTGCGCGAGCGCCTGGACAAGGTGCAGCGCCAGCGCCAGACCCAGCGACGCGCGCGCGAACGGGGCAGCCACCTGTCGGTCTCGCTGGTGGGCTACACCAACGCCGGAAAATCGACGCTCTTCAACGCGCTGACGCGTGCCGGTGCCTATGCGGCCGACCAGCTTTTCGCCACGCTGGACACCACCACGCGGCGCATCTGGATCGAAGGGGCAGGGCAGGTGACGCTGTCGGATACCGTGGGGTTCATCCGCGAGCTGCCCACGACGCTGATCGCCGCCTTCCGCGCCACGCTGGAGGAAACCGTGCATGCCGACCTGCTGCTGCACGTGGTCGATGCCTCCAGCCCGCAGCGCGATGAGCAGATCGCCGAAGTCGACAAGGTGCTGGTCGAAATCGGTGCCGCGGATATTCCCCGCATACTGGTCTATAACAAGATAGACGCGGCGGGTTTGGAGCCCCGGGTTGACAGGGACGCACATGGTACGATTGCGCGAGTATTCGTAAGCGCCGTTGAGCGCGCTGGCCTAGAGGCGTTGCGCGGGGCAATTGCACAGGTCGGCACAACCGCAGGAAACAATGCGTCCATTCACCAAACTGTTCAATCTGAATGATCCCGGCTGGGGCCGGGGCAACAATGGCGGCTCGCAGCCGCCGCGCCGCCCCCAGAAAGGGGACGGCCCGCCTGACCTCGACGAAGTCTGGCGCGATTTCAACCAGCGCATCAGCGGCCTGTTCGGCCGCAAGGGCGGCGGCCGCAACAACAATCCCGGTGGTGGTGGTTTCTCGCCGTCGCCGCGCGGCACCCGCATCGGCGTCGGTCTCATCGCCGGCATCGCGCTGGCGGTCTGGCTCGCCAGCGGCTTCTTCATCGTGCAGGAAGGCCAGGTCGCCGTCGTGACCCAGTTCGGCAAGTACAAGACCACGGCGCCCGCGGGTTTCCAGTGGCGCCTGCCGTATCCCATCCAGAGCCATGAGGCCGTCAACGTGTCGCAACTGCGCACGTTCGAAGTGGGCTTCCGCGGCAGCTCGCGCAACAAGGTCATGCCCGAATCGCTGATGCTGACCGACGACGAGAACATCGTCGACATGCAGTTCGTGGTGCAGTACCGCCTGCGTGCCGATGGCGCGCCGGACTACCTGTTCAACATGCGCGACCCCGACGAATCGGTGCGCCAGGCGTCCGAAACCGCCATGCGTGAAATCGTCGGCAAGCAGCGCATGGACTTCGTCCTGTACGAAGGCCGTACACAGGTCGCGGGCGAGGTGCAGAACCTCATGCAGCAGATCCTCGATCGCTATCGCACGGGGATCCAGGTCAGCACTGTCGCCATCCAGAACGTGCAGCCGCCCGAGCAGGTGCAGGCTGCCTTCGACGACGCGGTCAAGGCCGGCCAGGACCGTGAGCGCCAGATCAACGAAGGCCAGGCCTACGCCAACCAGGTCGTGCCGCTGGCGCGAGGCCAGGCGTCGCGCATGCTCGAGCAGGCCGAGGGCTACCGCGCCAAGGTCGTCGGCGATGCAACCGGTGATGCCGCGCGCTTCACCAGCATCGTGGCCGAATACCAGAAGGCGCCTTCCCTCATGCGCGAGCGCATGTATCTCGAGACCATGCAGCAGGTGTTCCAGAATGCCAGCAAGGTCATGGTCGACACGCAGAACGGTAACAACATGATCTACCTGCCTCTGGACAAGATCGTCCAGCAATCGGGCAAGGATGCAAGCAAGGGCGCGCCCACCACCAACGCGCCTTCCAGCCTGCCTGGCGCCAGCCAGCCTGCCGTCCCCGCCATGCCGCGCCCCACCGTCGGGCAGACCGGCGCCGGCGCCAACACCCTGACGCGCGATCGCGCGGCACGCTGAGGGGAGGCTGACCATGCAACGTTTCACTCCCATCGCCGTCATCCTGCTGATCGTCCTGGCAGCGCTGTCTTCCTGCATGTTCATCGTGCGCGAACGCGACTACGCCCTGGTGTTCGCACTCGGTGAAGTCCGCCAGGTCATCAGCGAACCCGGCCTGTACTTCAAGGCGCCGCCCCCGTTCCAGAACGTGGTGACGCTGGACAAGCGCATCCAGACCATCGAGTCGCCCGATGCCGAGCGCATCCAGACTTCCGAAAAGAAGAACCTGCTCATCGACTCCTACGTGAAGTGGCGTATCGTCGATCCGCGCCTGTATTACGTGACCTTCGGTGGCAACGAGCGCGCCACCCAGGAACGCCTGCAGGCCCAGATCCGCGACGCGCTGAACGCCTCGGTCAACGTGCGCACCGTCAGCGACGTGGTGTCCAAGGAGCGCGACAAGATCATGTCCGAGATCCTGACCAACGTGGCTCGCCGTGCCGAGCCGCTGGGTGTCGAGGTCGTGGACGTGCGCCTGAAGCGCATCGAGTTCGCGCCGGAAATCTCCGAGTCGGTCTATCGCCGCATGGAGGCCGAGCGTACGCGCGTGGCCAACGAGCTGCGCTCGATCGGTGCTGCGGAAAGCGAAAAGATCCGCGCCGAGGCCGACCGCCAACGCGAGGAGATCATCGCCGAAGCCAACGCCAAGGCACAGGCCACCATGGGCCAGGGCGATGCCCGCGCCAGCCAGCTGTATGCCGAGGCCTTTGGCCGCGACCCGCAGTTCTACAGCTTCTACAAGAGCCTGGAAGGGTATCGTGCGGCGTTCTCGGGCTCGGACGACATCCTGGTCGTGGATCCGTCGTCGGAGTTCTTCCGCTTCATGAAGTCCGCCCAGGGCGCGCCCGGTACGCCGGCGCAGGCGGGCGCGCAACGCTGATCTCACGCGCCGCCACAAGGGTGTTGCCCCGGGGTGGCGCGATGAGTCAAAACGGGTACAATATCCCGTAAGCTAGAGAACACTACGGCTTGCCGAATATGCGGCGGCTTGGGGCTTACACCCCAAGCCGCTTTTTTATTGCGTTTTTGATTTATTCCAGGCAATCAATGATAGGCAACTGGCTGCTGCCGGAAGGTCTGGCGGACACGCTTCCCGCCGAGGCTCGGCGCATCGAGGAACTGCGACGCAAGCTGCTTGATCTCTACCGTACCTACGGTTTCGAGATGGTTGCGCCGCCGCTGGTCGAATACATCGATTCGTTGCTCTCCGGCACGGGCGGCGACCTGAATCTCAGCACCTGCAAGCTGGTGGACCAGTTGTCCGGCCGCACGCTGGGCGTGCGCGCAGACATGACCACCCAGGTCACGCGCATCGACGCCCACTTGCTGAACCGCGCCGGTGTCACGCGCCTTTGCTATTGCGGCACCGTGCTGCACGCACGTCCGGCGGGCCTGCTGTCCAGCCGTGAGCTGCTGCAGATCGGCGCGGAAATCTACGGCCATGCCGGCTTCGAGGCCGACATCGAAGTGCTTCAGCTGGCCCTGGAAAGCACCCGCCTGGCAGGGGTGCGCGAGCCCCGTCTGGATCTCTGTCATCCGGGCCTGGTGCGCGCCATCCTGGATGCCGATGCGGGCACTGCGGCGCATGCCGAAACGATCTATGCCATCCTGCGCGACAAGGATGTCCCGGCCCTGGTCGAGTTGTCCGGGCGCGTGGAAGGGGTGCGGGCCGAGACCTGGCAGGCCTTGCGCAAGCTGCCCGACCTGTATGGCGGGGCCGACGTGCTGGCCCGTGCGCGCCAGGAGTTGCCCCTGCTGCCGGGCGTGGCGGCCGCGCTGGATGCGCTGGGCCAGCTCATCGCCGCGCTGGATGGCGTGAGCGTGGGTGTGGACCTGGCCGATGTGGGGGGCTATGGCTACCACTCCGGCGTCACGTTCTCGATCTACGCGGAAGGTTGGCACGACGCGCTGGTGCGCGGCGGCCGCTATGACGACGTCAGCCGCGCCTTCGGGCGTGCGCGACCGGCCACCGGCTTCAGCCTGGACCTGCGCAAGCTGGCCGCCGGCCTGCCGCCGGCGGCGCCTTCGCGTGCCATCCGGGCGCCGTGGGGGCAGGACCCTGCCCTGGTGCAGGCCTTGCGGTCCTTGCGGGCTGCAGGAGAAGTGGTCGTGCAGAACCTGCCCGGCCATGAGCATGATCAAGACGAATTCGTCTGCGATCGCGAATTGGCGCTGAAGGATGGCGCCTGGACGTTGCGGACGCTGTAGCGCTTCAAGCAAGCTGTTTCTCGCTCCGTCCTCGGGGCGTGCCTTCGGGCGCGCGCGCTGGGCGGTCAATACGGAATTCCGTGGACTTTTTCATCGTTGGCGACAATGAGCAAGAACGTTGTGGTGATCGGCACCCAGTGGGGTGACGAAGGCAAAGGCAAAATCGTGGACTGGCTGGCCGAATCGGCCCAGGGCGTGGTCCGCTTCCAAGGTGGCCACAATGCCGGCCACACCCTCTGGATCAATGGCCAGAAGACCATTCTGCGCCTGATCCCCTCGGGCATCATGCACCCGGGCGTGACCTGCTACATCGGCAACGGTGTGGTGCTGTCGCCCGAGGCGCTGCTGAAGGAAATCGCCGAGCTCGAGGCTGCCGGCCTGGACGTGCGTTCGCGCCTGCAGATCTCGGAAGCCTGCCCGCTGATCCTGCCGTATCACGTGGCCGTGGACCAGGCGCGCGAGTCGCGCCGCGGCGATGCCAAGATCGGCACGACCGGCCGTGGCATCGGCCCGGCCTATGAAGACAAGGTGGCTCGCCGCGCGCTGCGCGTGCAGGACCTGTTCGACGCCACCACCTTCGACGAGAAGCTCGCCGAGGCGCTGGATTACCACAACTTCGTGCTGACCCAGTACCTGGGCGCCAAGGCAGTCTCCGCCGACGAGGTGCGCGACCAGGCCATGGCGCTGGCGCCTGCCATCGCGCCGATGGTGCGTGACGTGTCGAACAACCTGTATGCCGCCCAGCAGGCCGGCCAGAACCTGCTGTTCGAAGGCGCGCAGGGCGCGCTGCTGGACATCGACCACGGCACCTATCCCTATGTCACCAGCAGCAACTGCGTGGCGGGTGCCGCCGCGGCCGGCGCTGGCGTCGGTCCGCAGACCCTGCACCACGTGCTGGGCATCACCAAGGCCTATGCCACGCGGGTGGGCTCGGGTCCGTTCCCCACCGAACTGATGAACGACGTGGGCGCGCACCTGGCCTCCGTGGGCAAGGAATTCGGTTCGGTCACCGGCCGTCCGCGCCGTTGCGGCTGGTTCGATGGCGCCGCGCTCAAGCGCTCGGTGCGCCTGAACGGCATCTCCGGCCTGTGCATCACCAAGCTGGACGTGCTCGATGGCCTGGAAACGCTGCAGCTTGGCGTGGGCTATCGCATGGATGGCCAGTTCCACGACACGCTGCCGTATGGCGCCGCTGCCGTCGGCCGCGTCGAGCCCGTGTTCGAGGAGCTGCCCGGCTGGACGGAGTCCACCGTGGGCGTCACCGAGTTCGACAAGCTGCCCGCCAACGCGCGCCGTTATCTGGAGCGCATGGCCGAGGTCAGCGGTGTCGGCATCGACATGGTGTCCACCGGCCCGGATCGCAACGAAACGATCCTGTTGCGTCACCCCTTCAAGTCCTGAGTCGTTCCTGACGCAAACGGAGATCGCCCTTGAGCCTGCCGCCCAGCACCGACCGCGACCTGTGGGTATCGTGGGAGCAATACCACCGCCTCATCGAAACTCTGGCGCTCAACGTCTACCAGTCGGGCTGGCGCTTCGACCAGATCGTCTGCCTGGCGCGTGGCGGGGTGAGGGTGGGGGACGTCCTGTCCCGCATCTACGACGTGCCGCTGGGCATCCTGGCCACCAGCAGCTATCGCGAAGCGGCCGGCACGCAGCAGGGCGAGCTCGACATTGCGCAGTTCATCACCATCACGCGCGGCACGCTGTCCGGCCGCGTGTTGCTGGTCGACGACATGGTGGATACGGGTCTGACCTTCAACCGGGTGCGTGAGCACCTGCACCGCCAGTTCCCGGGCATTACCGAGATGAAGAGCGCCGTGCTGTGGTGGAAGGGTCATTCCCAGGCGATTCCCGACTATTACGTGGATCGCCTGGATTCCAATCCCTGGATCCACCAGCCCTTCGAGGATTACGACAGCCTGCGTCCGGACCAGCTCGAGGCCTGGATGCGCAAGGGCGTTCGCGGTTGATTTCGCTTGATTTCCGGCATTTTGGTGCTAGAATCCATGATTGCCTGAAATCTTAGTCAGGGAAAGGTCGGAGGCATGTCGCATCCGGCCGCATTCATGACATTTTCCCGTGTGCGGGTTTTTTGCCTGGCGCCTGTTGCGAAACTGATTTGCAAAGCTGACTTGCCAAGCAAATAGCCAAGCGATTCCAAGGTTCCGCTGGAAGGCCCCTGCACACTGTTCAGAACACAAACCCAGAGCAAAGCACTTACATGCCTATTGTCCGTCTGAAAGAAAACGAGCCGTTTGAGGCCGCCCTGCGTCGCTTCAAGCGCACGATCGAAAAGACCGGTCTGCTGACCGAGCTGCGTTCGCGCGAGTTCTACGAAAAGCCCACCGCCGAGCGCAAGCGCAAGGCTGCTGCCGCGGTGAAGCGCCACTACAAGCGTATCCGTAGCCAACAGCTGCCTCCGCGCCTGTATTGATTCCTGGGTGATCAGGATTGATTCCTGATTCATTCATCCAGGAGTTGCTCGCCCGGGTCGACATCGCTGAAGTCGTCGGGCGCTACGTCCAGTTGCGCAAGGGCGGGGCCAACCTGCTTGGCCTCTGCCCCTTCCACAACGAAAAATCCCCGTCGTTTACCGTCAGTCCCGTCAAACAGTTTTATCACTGCTTTGGCTGCGGCGCGCATGGTAGCGCCATCACATTCCTGATGGAGCACACGGGGGCCAGTTTCCCTGAAGCGGTTCGTTCGCTGGCCTCGACGGTCGGCCTGTCCGTTCCCGAGGAAAACCGCAGCCCTCGCCAGCAGGCGGAAGACGCGCGCCGGCGCGAGGAAGTGTCGCGCCACAGCCAGATGCTGGAAATGGCGCTGGCGCACTATCGCAAGTCGCTCAAGCAGTCGCCTGCGGCCATTCGGTACCTGCAGGAGCGCGGCTTGACCGGCACCATCGCGGCCCAGTTCGGGTTGGGGTGGGCTGACGCCGACCGGCAGGGGCTGGCCAAGGTCTTTCCGCGCTACGACGACCCTTTGCTGGTCGAGGCGGGACTCGTCATCGAGTCCGAGGACGGCCGCCGCTACGACCGCTTCCGTGACCGGGTGATGTTCCCCATCCGCAATGCGCGGGGGCACCTCATCGGTTTTGGCGGCCGGGTGATCGGCAAGGGCGAGCCCAAGTACCTGAATTCGCCCGAGACGCCTATCTTTTCCAAAGGCAATGAGCTGTATGGCCTCTGGGAGGGTCGGCTGGCGGTGCGCAGCGAAGGCCAGGTCGTGGTGGTCGAGGGCTACATGGACGTGGTGGGCCTGGCCCAGCAGGGCGTGGGCAATGCCGTGGCCACGCTGGGCACGGCCACCACGCCCACGCACGTGCAGAAGCTGCTTCGCGCCAGCGACAAGGTGGTGTTCAGCTTCGATGGCGACAAGGCTGGGCGGCGCGCCGCCTGGCGGGCGTTGCAGGCTTGCCTGCCGCTGCTGCGAGACGATATTTCGATCCGCTTCCTGTTCCTGCCCGACGACCACGACCCTGATTCCTATGTGAGGGCGTTCGGGCCGGAAGCGTTCCGGGCCTGCCTGGACGAGGCGGTTGCCCTGTCGCGGTTCCTGCTCGATGAGCTGGCGTCGCGGCATGACCTGTCGGAAGTGGAGGGCCGTGCGGCATGCGTGCACGAAGCCAAGCCGCTGCTGTTGGCGGTGCCGGAAGGCACCTTGCGCCTGCAGTTGCAGCATGAGCTTGCCAGGCAGGTGCTGTTGACCTCGGATGAGCTGGCGGGGATTCTCGCTGCCGCCGGTCCGGGGCCTGGGGCCAAGCCTGTGCCCGGCCGGCCGTCCGCGCCGGCTGCCTCTGCGCCGCCCGCGGGCCAGGGGGCGGGGGATCACGGCGAACTGCCGCCGCCCTGGGAGGGCGGCATGGTGGTGCCGGACGACCCCGACCTGGGCTGGCAGCCTGCCGAGAGCGGGGGCGATGAAGGGTATTACGGCGGCTATCCCGATGCGGGATCGTCTTCAGGATATGGAGGTGGCCAGGCCCAGCAAGGGCCGGGCTACGGCAAGGGGGGCGGTGGCCGCCGGAATTTCGGTGACCGCAAGGACCGCGGCGAGTGGAAGGGCAAGGGCAGGGGGCGCGACGAAGGTCCGCCCAGCCTGGCGCCGCCTCCCGGACGCCGGCCCGTCACCAGCCTGGCCAAGCGTTTGCTGCGCCTGCTGCTTTCGCATCCGGAACTGGTGGACGAGATGGGCGAGCAGCAGCTTGAAGTTCTGGACAAGGGCCCCCATCTACACCTTGTGCGGGATCTCGTGGTGCTGGCGCAGGCCAGCGGGGCGCGTCATCTGGGTGCGCTCCTGCAGGCCGCGGAGCCCGATTCCGACCTGGCGCTGGTGTTGCAGCAGGCCCTGGCCGACGTGATGGCCCAGGCGGAGCTGCCCGAGCCCCAGGTCGAGTGGGAAGACGCGTTGCGGCGCATCGAGCTGGATGCGCTGCGGATAGAGCAGTCCGAGCTGGTGCGCGGTGGCCTGGCCGATCCGGCAGCCAAGGCGCACTACCTGGAACTGTCACAGCGTATTACGGTGCTAAATAAGTCTTCCGCACGCTAAATGCGGTAAAATAAAGGGTTTCGCGGACGGGAAACCGTCCAATTGTTTCTCCGAAGCAATCCAAAGCGCTGTCCGGTCGCGGTTTTCCGGGCAGCCATCGGTACAACTGCAGTGGAAAGCGCAGACAACGCGCATGACAACGCGCAGTGAGCATCTTCAGGTCTGTCCGTGTTGCACGGGCAGCACTCCATAGGTAATGTGGCTGATATTCCTGGCCACGGAAGCGAATATGATCCAGTCCAACGGCAAGAACTCCCCCGCAAACAACGCGCCTGAACAGGCGGCCGCCGACGTGTCCCAGGGCGCGCCCAAGAAGGCCGCGCGCCCGGTCGTGCGTGCTGCGGAAAAGCCTGCCGTCAAGGCTTCCGTGAAGGTCGCAGCGAAGGCCGCGGCCAAGACCGCGGCGCCTGCCAAGAAGGCTGCCGCCAAGACTGCCGCCCCCGCCAAGGCCGCCGCGAAGACGACGCGCGCCAAGGCCGGTTCGGCCGACGCCGCGCGCGCCGAGGAAAAGCTGACCGAAATGGTGGCACGTCCCACCGGCACGGGCCGTCGGCCCGGCCGCCCCTCGAAGAATGCCTCGGCTGGCAACAACAACGGCGATGGCGATTTCGATGACGGCGGCGATAACGACGGCGAAGGCGAAGTCGTGCCGGATTTCAAGCCGGCCAAGCGCGGCAAGCGCGGCAAGGCCGACCCGAAGGACCTGATCGCGCGCGGCCCGGTGTCGCCCGAGGAGTACGAGGCGCGTCGCAACCGCCTGAAGCAGCTGATCAAGCTGGGCAAGGACCGCGGCTACCTCACCTACGGTGAAATCAACGATCACCTGCCCGATGACCTGGTCGACGCCGAGGCCATCGACGGCATCATCAGCACCTTCAGCGACATGGGCATCTCGGTCTACGACCAGGCGCCCGATGCCGAAACGCTGCTGATGAGCGAAAACGCGCCCGTGGCCGCCACCGACGACGACGTCGAGGACGAGGCCGAGGCCGCACTGACCACCGTGGACTCCGACTTCGGTCGCACCACCGATCCCGTGCGCATGTACATGCGTGAAATGGGCTCGGTCGAGCTGCTGACGCGCGAAGGTGAAATCGAGATCGCCAAGCGTATCGAAGACGGCCTGAAGCACATGGTCATGGCCATTTCGGCTTGTCCCACCACCATCAACGAGATCATCACCCATATCGGCCGCGTGCGTGAAGGCACCGCCCAGATCGACGAAGTCGTCGACGGCCTGGTGGATCCGGAGGATGGCGAGGAATACGCCGGCGCCGGCGTCAGCGACGACAGTGACGACGACGGTCCCGCCGGCGGCATGAGCAGCCGCCAGCTGGAAGACCTGCGCGTGAAGGGCCTGAAGAAGTTCGACGACGTCAGCAAGTGGTTCGACACCATGCGCAAGGCCTACGAGCGCGATGGCTACAAGTCGGCCACCTACATCGAGGCGCAGGAAGCCATCCAGAACGAAATGATGGGCATCCGCTTCACCGCCAAGATGGTGGAGCGCCTGGCCGACACGCTGCGCAACCAGGTGGAGGAAGTCCGCCAGCTGGAGCGCGCCGTGCTGCACACCTGCGTGGATCGCGCCGGCATGCCGCGCAGCCACTTCATCAAGGTCTTCCCTGGCCACGAGACCGACCTGGCCTGGGTCGACGGCGAAGTCGCCGCCGGCCACGACTATTCGGCCACGCTGGAGCGTCACGTGCCTGCGGTGCACGAGCTGCAGCAGAAGCTGATCGACCTGCAGTCGCGCGTCGTGCTGCCGCTGAAGGACCTGAAGGAAGTCAACAAGCGCATGGCCACCGGCGAAGCCAAGGCTCGCAAGGCCAAGCGCGAAATGACCGAGGCCAACCTGCGCCTGGTGATCTCGATCGCCAAGAAGTACACCAACCGCGGCCTGCAGTTCCTGGACCTGATCCAGGAAGGCAATATCGGCCTGATGAAGGCCGTGGACAAGTTCGAATACCGTCGCGGCTACAAGTTCTCGACCTATGCCACGTGGTGGATCCGCCAGGCCATCACGCGCTCCATCGCCGACCAGGCGCGCACCATCCGTATCCCGGTCCACATGATCGAAACGATCAACAAGATGAACCGGATCAGCCGCCAGATCCTGCAGGAAACCGGCGCCGAGCCGGATCCCGCGACGCTGGCCGCCAAGATGGACATGCCGGAAGACAAGATCCGCAAGATCCTGAAGATCGCCAAGGAACCGATCTCGATGGAAACGCCCATCGGCGACGACGACGACTCGCACCTGGGCGACTTCATCGAGGACACCGCCACGCTGGCGCCCTCGGACGCGGCGCTGCATGGCTCCATGCGCGACGTCGTCAAGGAAGTGCTGGACTCGCTGACCCCGCGCGAAGCCAAGGTCCTGCGCATGCGTTTCGGCATCGAAATGAGCACCGACCAGACCCTGGAAGAAGTGGGCAAGCAGTTCGACGTCACGCGTGAGCGCATTCGCCAAATAGAAGCCAAGGCACTGCGCAAGCTGCGTCACCCGAGCCGTGCAGACAAGCTCAAGAGCTTCCTGGAAGGCCAGTAATCTCTACATCGGGCCTCTAGCTCATGCCTGGTTAGAGCAGCGGACTCATAATCCGTTGGTGCCGAGTTCGACTCTCGGGGGGCCTACCAACAAAATCAAGGGGTTGCGTGTGATCACGCAGCCCTTTGTTTTTTTCTGGTGGGGTGGCGCTGGCGGCGCTGTGCCGCGCCAGGGGCTGCGAGTCGAGTCGCCACAAAAAACCGCCCGAAGGCGGTTCCATGAGTCCGGCAACCCTCAGGCAAAACGCCTGGCGACCGCGCTCCTCACGCTAGCGGCATTGGCCGGCAGCTTTCTGCAGGTCGTTGCATTTGGCTGAGCTCACCGAATTGGCACCTGAACAAATGGCGCTGGAATTCACCGCGCCCATCATCGAGGTGATGTAGCACTGGTGCTTGCGGCCCTTGGTCGTCGCCACGAAGTTGATGGCGCCCGACACTTCCGCGGAACGGTCGGATATGGTGACGCGGTCCGCGGTGGTATCCAGTGCGAACGCCGCCTTGCGAGCCAGTTCCTCATCGGAGACGACGGCGTTTCCGACAGTTCCGCAGCCTGCCAGAGAGATAAGCAGGCCTGCAACGCATAGGGCTTTGGTCGTTTTCATTGGTGTCCTGGTATGGGAATGGAGTCGATGGCGGATCGCCTTGATCCGGCCATGCCGTCGCGTAACGGCTTGGCGATTGTAAGGGAGGCTGGACGGCGGGTAAGTCAGGGATTCAGCGGTTCAGGCCGACCTGTCCGTGATGCTGCCGGATGGTGGACGTGGTTCGGCGAAGACGCGCAGCGTCGCCTTGATCACCGCGGTACCTTGCTGCCTACTGCCCGCCGTGCAGCGCGCGGTTGCGATACAGCAGATAGAGGGCCACCGGCGCGCCCACCAATCCGATCACCGCATTCAAATGGAAGACATGGCGGCTCCAGGGCAGGTGCACGATCAGGTCGGCGGTCAGGGCAAGCACCGCGCCGATCAATGCAGCGGCCGGGAGCAGCAGGCGGTGGTCCATGCTGTGCATCAGGGCGCGCGCCAGTTGCGCGGCAACCAGGCCCAGGAAGGCGACGGGGCCGCAGAAGGCGGTGACCAGCCCGCACAGCCATGCCACCAGGCACAACGTGGCGCCCTTCACCCAGCCGACGTGCGTGCCGAGCGAGGCGGCGTAACGCTCACCCAGCAGCAATCCGTTGAGCGGCTTGACGAGCGCCGCGCTGGCGGCAAGGCCGAACACGATGCCGGGCAGCAGGATGCGCAATTGCTGGCGGGTGGCGCCGGCAAAGCTGGCGTCATCCCATGCCTTGAAGGCGGCCGCCTGGGTGTCGTCGATGAAATGCATGCTGGCGCTGATGAGGCCGACTGCCAGGTATCCCAGCATCAGGCCGGCCACCAGCAAGGTGACGACGCCCACGTGACGTGACAGAACCGTCAGTGCCGCCAGCACGACGCAGGCGCCGGCAACGGCGGCCACGGCCAGGCCCACGTCGCCTGCCAGGCCATGACGCAACAGGAAAGCATTGCCGGCCAGGCTTGCGACGGTCACGAGCAGGGCCGCGCCCAGCCTTGCGCCATGCACGATGCCCAGCACGAACGGGTCCGCCAGCGGATTGCGGAACAGCGTCTGCAGCATCAGGCCCGCGACGCCCAGCGCAGCGCCCGAGAACACGGCGTTGATGGCGCGTGGCAAGCGGAATGCCAGCACGATGTCACGCCAGGCAGGGTGGGAGGTCGATCCTGAAAACACGGCATTCAGGACCTCGTCCAGCGGGATGGCAACCGCGCCCAGCGACAGGGAGGTCAGGAACACGGCAAGGCCGGCAAGCAGCAATAGCGTGTATCGCAGCCAAGGCGATGGATCGGGGGCGGGGAGGGCAGTCGAGGTCATGGCAGCTTGCGCAGGAATTGAAAAGAGGAGGGGGCCGGAGAACCGCCAGCCGCCAATTCGGGGTGCAGGACCTGCACGGCTTCCTGCAATTGCACATGGGGCCGGGTCAGGCCCTGGTCGCGCAGCGGGGCTGCCCATGCGCCGGCATAGCCCCGGTCCCAGGCGTAGACCTGTTTTCTCCGGGCCGCCAGGAACCAACCGTGCAGGGAGGAGGCTTGCCGCCATGCCTGCAGGCTGGCCTGGCCGCCCAGGGTGCCCAGCCACACCTCGGCCTGCGCGCCCTGGACATAGGCAAGCTCGAAAGGAAGGTAGACCAGGCTGCTGGTGCCGGCGACGGCGTCCAGCGCGAACTTGCCCCCTGCGTCACGAATGAGGCGCGCGCGGTGGTTGTCGTGGGCGAAGGTCTCGAAACTGTCTCGGCCCGCGACGTGGCCCGCCAGCACCAGCGGCTGCCGCGAGGCTTGCGCCGCGAGTTGGCGCCAGTGCGTGTACTCGGTCTCGATCGCGTCGAACAGCGCCTGCGCACGCGCTTCGCGATTGCCCAGCAATGCCAGCAGCTTCAGCCATTCGGCGCGGCCAAGCGGATGCGTTTCGTGGTGATCCGCCTGCACCAGGGCCCGCACCCCCATCTCATGTAGGCGCGGGTGCAGGTTGCTGTCGGGGTAGGCGGAATAAAAGCTCAGGTAGACATCAGCTTGCGCAGCCATGATGGGTTCGATGCTGGCGTGTCCCAGGCCGCGCATTTCCGTGACCTGTCCGGCCTGGATGCGATCCCTTACGGCGGGCACCGTGACGTCCTGCGGGTTCGCGACGCCATGCAGCCTGTCCACCATGCCCAGTTCGTCCAGGGCGCCCAGCAAGGCCGGGTCGCCCGTCACCAGGCGTTGCACCGGCACCTGTATGACCGTCGTGTGGGGCGCATGCGCAGGCGTCGGTGCGCCGCACTGCACGAAGAGATAGCTCAGCGTTTCGCCCGTGTTGATGCTGGGCGTGAACTGCAGGCGCTTGTAGTGCAGCCCGTACTCCACGCTGAGCTGTGTCGAGTGCCGGAAACTCAATTTGTCGGGGAAGTAGTCGACGCCAGGCTGGTAGTCTGCCACGCAGGCGCTGTCCAGGTTATGGCGGGGGCCTGCCTGGCCGAGGACGAGCGCCGGCCAGGCCTCGCGTGGCACAGGGTCGCTCTGCTGGCATCCGGCCAACGCAAGCACGAGTGTCCAGCCGGCGCCCTGGCGGATCCGGTGCGCGAGGCTCATGACGACCGGACCGCGGGCTCGTCGCTCGACGGCGCTCGCGCCAGTGCTTCCAGCTCGGTGGCGAGGTGGCCCAGCGTCGGATGGCATGAGGGCGTTCCATCGGCGCGGACAACCGTATAGCCCCTTGCATCGGCATGCACATGCAGTGGGGCGTCGGCACGGTCGGCATAGCCGACGCGTGCAAGGGCCCGTCGCGCCCAGGCGGCATGCATGCCGGTGCCGCTCACTCGGGCAGCCCGGGACAGCAGGCCGGCGGGCCTGAGCGTGGCGTGCGCCAGGTCGAAGACCAGTCCATCGCTGGCGAAGGCGGAGGCCAGGGCGCCTGAAAGGGCCAGGTCTTCGGGGGCGCCCACGTGCAACTGGCGCGCGCCGTCGATGAGCCAGAGCGTATCGGCAAAATGCAAGGCCAGTTCCAGGTCATGGGTGGACAGCAGCACCGCCAGCGCGCGGCTGCGGGTGAGCGTGCGCAGCAGGCTCATGACCTCGATCCGCCGGGGCAGGTCGAGAAATGCCGTGGCTTCGTCCAGGACCAGCGCGCGGGGCTGCTGGGCCAATGCGCGCGCAATCATGATCTTCTGGCGTTCGCCGTCAGACATCTGGGTCAGCCGTTTGCCTGCCAGGGATAGCGCCTGCATCTGGCCCAACGCCGCCTGTACCTGCTCCCGGTCCAGCGGGCCAAGCCGCCCGCCCCACCCGGTGTGGGGATGGCGTCCCAGGCTCACCACGTCCTCGCCACGCATGGCCAGTCCGTCGACGCGCTCCGTCAGCACGACGGCAAGCCTGCGTGCGCGTTCGCGTAGGCCCAGTGTGTGCAAGGCCTGTCCGTCGAGCGCGACGGCGCCCGCGATGGCGGGCTGCATGCCGCACAGGGTGCGGATCAGCGTCGACTTGCCCGCGCCATTGGCGCCGATGAGGCAGACGAAACGCCCGCCGGGCGCCTCCAGGTCCAGCGGACCCAGAAGCGGCACCCCGCCGTGGCCGGCGACCAGCCCTCGTGCCGCCAACGCCATCAGAGCGTGATGCCCAGTGTGACGAATACCGACCGGGGGGCCCCGGGGAAGGTGGGCACGAACGCGCCGCCGGAGTCGTAATAGCGCCGGTTCGTCAGGTTCTGCACCGTCACCTGCGCCTTGTAGCGCTGGGCCGGGCCGAAGCGATAGGCGACGTTGGCATCCCAGCGGGTATAGGCGGGCAGCACGAAGCTGTTGTTGCTGTTGGCCTGGCGGGCGCCGACGTAGATGGCGCCCAAGCCGGTGCTCAGTCCTTGCGCGGGACCCGGGAAGTCATAGGTCGTCCACAGGCTGGCGCTACGGCGCGGCGCGTTGGCGGCCAGCTTGCCCACCATGTCCGGATCGCTGTCGCGGGTCACTTCGGCTTTCAATTGCGTATAGCTGGCCAGGACTCGCCATTGCGGCGTGACCGTGAATGGCACGTCGATTTCCCAGCCGCGGCTGCGTTGCTCGCCCACCTGGATGACGTAGTTGAAGTCATCGGGGTCGGACACGACGCCATTGCGGCGGCGGATGTCGAAGAGGGCGATGGTCGGTTCCAGGCGGCCTTCCAGAAGGCTGAACTTTGCGCCGATTTCCGTCTGCTCGCCGCGCGAGGGTTCGGGCAGGGCGCCGTCGCGCAGCAGGCCGCCCGCAGGCTCGGTCAGGAAGGACTTCGACCAGCTGGCATACAGCGAGACCGCATCGACGGGCGTCCAGGTCAGCCCCACGCGCGGCGAATAGGCCTCGTCGCTGCGGCGGACATTGCCTTCCACCGGGAGGTAGTTCGCGCGGCCGGTGCTGCGGGCCCGGTCGTAACGCAGGCCCAGCAGCAGGCGCCACTGCTCGCCCAGTTGCAACTCGTCCTGCAGGTACAGGCCGGCGTTGTGGCTCTTGTAATGCGTGGCGTCATACGGAGAGAGCGGTCCCGCCACGGCGCCATGCACAGGGTCGTACAGGCTGATCGGGAGATTGACCGGGAAGCCGAAAGGCCCCAGGTTCGCGTCCGCGTGGAAATCCCATTTGCTGTAGTTGTAGTCGGCGCCGACCAGCAGGCGATGGCGCACGGCGCCGGTCTTGAAGCGGCGAGTGGCTTCGGCCATCACGGAACGGTCGTTCTGCTCGTCGACGTTGCGTTGCTTGCGGCGGTTCACCTGCGGGTCGGCGGTATTTTCGCCACTGAGCGGCGGGAAGCCGTAGGCATACCAGTCCGCGTCCGTGCGCGCCCAGGAGCCCTGCAGGCCGGCGCGGATGTCCCAGCCGTTGCCCAGCCGGTGATCCAGCACGATGGAGGCCAGGGCGCTGTCATTGTCCAGCCGCGTGTCCCGCTCCGCATAGTTGCGGCGGATCGGCACGTCCAGGAACAGGGGGCTGTTGCCCAGCCCGCGGTCGAACGCCGAGTGCTTGCGGCCCAGCTCCATTTCGGCCGTGACCGTGGTGCGCGGCGAGGGTTTCCATTGCAGCACGGGCGAAATGAACTGCGTCCGGGCGTCCACGAAATCACGGAAGCTGCCGTTGTCCTGCCAGGAGCCGGTCAGGCGATAGGCAAGCGTATCGCCCAGCGGACCCGTGCTGTCGAAGGTGCCCCGCATGAAGTCATAGCTGCCTCCCGTCACCTCCATCTGCGTCTGCGCACGGTCCAGGGGTTTCTTGGTGACCAGGTTGACCGCGCCGCCGGGCTCGAAGCGGCCATAGAGGGCAGAGGCCGGTCCCTTCAGGACCTCGATCTGCTCGATGTTGACCAGCTCATCGACGGGGGCGAACACGCTGCGGCGAAAGCCGTTCTTCAGGTTGGCCTGCGTGGCGAAACCACGCAACAGGAAGCGGTCGTTGCTGCCGCCCCAGCCCACTTGCGGGGTCACGCCCGGCACAGTGCGTACCGCTTCGCCAAACGTGGTGACGCCACGGTCCTCGATCAGTTCGCGCGTGACGGTCTGGATCGAGAAAGGGGTTTCCTTGACGGAGGTGTCGCTTTTGTTGGCGGTCGGCGCCACGATGGCGCGATAGGCGCGCTCGCGCGTCCCGATGACCGTGATCGTATCCAGTTCGGCGGGTTCGGCGGCGGGCGTTTCGCCGGCGAAGCAGGCCAGGGGAGTGGCCACGGCCAGGGTACGCCGCAGCCAGCGCGAGGAGGAGGGAAAACGTGGACGGAGCATGAGGAGGCGGAATGAGGGGAAGGGAGGAGGAGCGTGGGCGGGCTAGCCCTTGTTGCGGTTCTTCGCGCCACCCTGGCGCGCCTTGAAGCGCGGGTTGCTCTTGCAGATCACGTAGATGCGGCCACGGCGGCGCACCACCTGGCAATCACGATGGCGTGTCTTGGCATCTTTCAGGGAGGAGAGGACTTTCATGCGAGGCTCCTTGAGCAGGGATAGGGTCAACAGGAGCGCATGGGGTGTCTGGGTGCCAGATATTGAGATGATATAACGTATCATAAATTGCTTCCGTATTGTCCCGCCAGTCCCCTTTTTTATGGTGGAATGTGGGCCCGTTCCCTGAAGATGCTGGATCTGCAATGCCTACGACCCTCTTTCGCCGGGCCGCCCAAGCCGATGTGGCCGCCATCGTCGCCCTGTTGGGCGAGGATCCGATCAGTGCGGCGCGCCAGGCGGGCGCACAGGTGAAACCGGAAGCCTATGCGCAGGCCTATCAGGCGATCGATGGGGATCCGAACCAGCTTCTCGCGGTGGCCGAGGAAGACGGGGAGATCGTGGGTACGCTCCAGTTGACCTTCATCCCGGGCCTCTCCCGCGGCGGGGCCTGGCGTGGCCAGATCGAAGCCGTGCATGTGTCTTCCGCGCGGCGGGGGAGTGGCGTGGGGGCTGCCTTCCTGCGCTGGGCCCTCGAGACCTGCCGTGCCCGAGGTTGCAAACTGGTCCAGCTGACGACGGACAAGCGCCGTGTGGATGCGCATCGCTTCTATGAGCGCCTGGGCTTCGAGGGCAGCCATTTCGGCTACAAGATCAAGCTGGATTGACGGGACCGGATGGGGAAAATACGGACCAGCGACTGTAAGCGGTGACCAGGGCAAGCTCATTCCCCGCTGCTTGGAAATCGCCTGTTCATGCGGGTTTGGGAAAAAATCCCGTGCTGCAACAGCCTCCCGACAAAATCCCCATTTGTGCAACAAAGCCCCGGAAATCCCCGCCTGGCCTGGGTTTGTCCGTAGTCTACGTAGCAAGCGAGCTGCCTGGTCAGATCGCTTCCCTCGTCAGACTTTCCCCTCTACGACCCGGAGACGATCATGGATCCCTTGACTGAGTTTGCGGTGCTGGCGGTTTGCTGGTTGATGCTGGTGGCGTACATCTTTACCCGCGGCCGTCAGGTTGCGGAGTGGTTGCGGCAGCGTGCGGGTGGGCTCAAGCCTGCGCCCGTGATGGTGTCCAAGGCTGCGCAGCGACCGGTGCCGGCCCGGAGCCGTTCCGGCTATTGAGCTTGATGGGCGTGGGGGTGCAAAGGCTGGGTTTCGCCCTCATGTTCATCGTATTTCAGATAAATGTCGTACCATTGTTTGAAACGACATAATCTGTTATTTTTTCATTTCAGTGCGGCATTTTCGGTAATTAAGCCGTCTTTTTCGGCGTTCAGAATCCTGAACTTTCCTGTCTGGAGAGTTCCGTGTCCCGCCGTCCCATCAATCAAGACGAACCTGCTCGCGCCGAGACGCAGGCTTCCAATGCCCAGCAAGACGCACGCACGCTGCCTGCCGTGTCGTCTTCCGCACCGCCCGTCGTTACCGTCAATCCCCTGCGCCGTGCCCTGTTGAAACTGGGCGCCAGTTCGTGGCTGCTGCCGTCGATGGGCGCGGCCGGGCTGCTGAGCGCGTGTGGCGGCAGCGATAACGACGATCCCCCAACGGGAACGCCGGGCGAGCCTCAGCCCGATCCGGAAACGCCGATTGAGGATGGCCGCATCTCGAGTTTCGGTCTGGCGGTGCTGCCGGACACGCAGTTCTATTCCCGTTATTCCACGGTGGACACGGGCAACCAGTTCGATGCGCTGTACGGCAGCGAACCGTTCCGCGCGCAGACGCAATGGATCGTGGACAACGCCCAGGCGCTGAAGGTGCCGTTCGTGATCCACGTGGGTGACATCGTGGACCGCGCAACCGTGCAGGCCGAGTGGGAAGTCGCGGATGCGGCGATGAAGGTGCTGGAGGACGGCGGCGTGCCGTACTCGATCCTGGCCGGCAACCACGATGTGCGCAGTCCGATCGGCTACGGCGATGACCCCGTCAACGGCACCGATGAGGATCGTGACCTGGCCATGGAGCCTTACCTGGACTGGTTCAGCGCGGCGCGCGCGGCCAGCCAGCCGACCTTCGGCCAGCGCGATGCCAGCGGCTTCCACGAATATCACATCTTCACCGCCGAGGGTCAGCGCTTCCTGGTGCTGTCCATGTCGTGGCGCGCCTCCGATGCGGCGCTGGCCTGGGCCCGCCAGGTGCTGCGCGATCATCCGACGCTGCCCGCCATCCTGGTCAATCACGACCTGCTGAACATCGACCGCGATGGCGTGAGTCCGCTGGAGACGCCTTATGGCCTGATGCTGTGGGACAAGCTGATCCGCGACAACGACCAGATCTTCATGACGCTGAACGGCCACTTCCATGGCACGGCGCACCTGACGAAGCTCAACGATTTCGGCAATGCGGTCGAGCAGATGGTGGTCGACTTCCAGATGGCGTACCAGGGCGGCAACGGCCTGATGCGCTTCTATGAGTTCGACCTGACGAGCAATCGCATCAAGGCGCTGTCCTTCTCGCCCTGGGTGCCGCAAAAGCCCGCGGACAAGCTCAACGAGTTCGACCAGGCGATGCTGACGGGGCCGAACGAGCAGTTCGAGATCGAGATGAATTTTGCGCAGCGTTTCGCGCGCTTCAATCCCGAATTCGCCGCGGCCGAGCCCAGCAACCTGCCGCTGGCCGAAGCGGCCACGGCCCTGGTGCTGGGCAACTTCCAGGACCTGGAGCCGCCGGTGCGCACGCCGGCAGCCGATGCCGACGACTATCCGAAGATCGCCGAGACACTGGCGCATTGGCGCTTCGTGGGCGCGGCCGGCAATGCCGTGGCCGACGGCGCGACGGTGGCGGACTTGTCCGGCAATGGCAACGACCTGACGCGCGGCGCGCTGAACGTGCCGCCGACGAACGCCGCGCAATTGAGCGACCTGCAATGGGTCGGCGACAAGCATTTCCTGTCCGCCAGTCCCGGCAGCGTGTCGTTCCGCAATGCCAGCGGCGCGCCGCGCCTGAGCTATTTCCATACGGCTGCCGGCGCGCCCCTGAATGCCGAGACCTTCGACAGCGGCTATACGGTGGAAGCCTTCGTCAAGCTGGACAAGAACTGGACGGCGGACACCAATGCCTGGATGAACATCATGACCCGAGGCGGGCGGCGCGGGAACATTCCCGGCTTCAGCGGCGGGCCGCAGTCGCCGCCCCTGCAGTTCGCGATCTCCAACTTGCGGGAAGTGCAATGGGAAGTGGCGACCCAGGACAACAAGGCCTCACGCACCAACTGGTCTGGCGAGATCATGCTGGATACGTGGCTGCACATCGCCATCGTCAACGACCCCGCCACGCGGGCCACCACGATGTACGTGGAAGGCGCGCCGGTGTTGCGCAACGCCGTGGATGGCAGCGGTCTGGCGACGCTGGATGAGCCCTGGTACGTGGGCGCGGGTTTCTGGGATGCCGGCCCGCCCTCGAATGGCTTCCTGGGCGACATCAGCGAAATCCGCGTGGTGTCCCGGCCGCTGGCGCCGGCCGAGTGGCTGACCGCGCGCGAAACACGCTAAGCCAGTTGCCGTCCCTGGCAGGGCGCCGGATCTTGCGGTCCGGCGCCCGCGCTGGCGGGACGTCGTGCCGGGAGGGGAGGCGGGGCCGGGTCGGACTAGAATAGCCGGACCTTTTCCGGATGCTCCCCGCACATGGCGACCGACACGCTCGAATTCCTCTTTCTTGGCATGGTGGCCATGGTCGTGGCTGCCATGCTTGGCGGCGCCCTGGCCGGGCGTGCGCGCACGGTGGGCGCCAGCCTGCGGGCCTGCGCCGTGCTGGCTGTCGTGTCGGCGGCCGGGGCCTACGGCTTGGCCCATGCCAGCGGCCCGCAAGGGGCCGCGTCCTATGCGCCGCTGCTGGCCTGCGCGGCGCTGCTGTTCACCCTCGTCATTGCATTCTGCGCATCCCTGATGGCGCGCCGTCTCCACGCGCGCCGCTGACGCGCGCTTTCCCATTTTTCCTGTCCTGCGCATGCCCCTCATCGAATTCACGCTTCAAGGCGATTACATCGAAGTCAATCAACTGCTCAAGCTGGCCGGCCTGTGCACCAGCGGCGGCGAGGGCAAGCAGTGGGTGGCCGAGGGCCGCGTGCGGGTGGGAGGCGAGATCGAGTCGCGCAAGACCGCGAAGATCCGCGCGGGGCAGATCGTGGATTGCGACGGCACGCGCATCGTGGTGCGAGCGGGGTCCGAAGAGGTGGCGGACGACGAGGAGGGCGGCGCGCCTGCCTGAGGCAGGGCGCGCCATGCCGCCCGGCGAGCCCGGGCCGGGCTGTCCGTCAGATCGCGCCGGGCGCGATGTTGCGGTGGGCCGGGATCTGCAGGCCCTTTTCCAGTGCCGCCATGCTGGTGGGCAGGTCGACCTTCACGCCCAGGTCGCGCATGGTGGAACCCAGCGCGTGCACCGTGCGGAAGAGGTTGTGCGAGCGGCATTGCTCACCCATCTGGCCGATGCGCACCACGGGTAAGCCGAAGGAGCCCGAGATCTCGACGTGATAGCGCTCGGAGATGTGCGCGCACACCTGGCCGTTGTCCAGCGTGCGGGGCACCTCGATGCCCACCACCGAATTCAGGCGCGAAGCCGTGGGGGCGAAGAGCTTCAGGCCCATGGCCTCGATGCTCTGCTGCAAGGCCAGCGAGCAGCGGGCATGGCGTTCGAAGCGGGCGGGCAGGGTTTCGCCGCAGACCAGGCGCAGGGCTTCGTGCAAGGCCAGCACGCCCGAGACCGGCGCGGTGTAGTGGTAAGAACCCTTGTGCCAGAAGTTGGTGGCCAGGCGCGCGTCCAGGCACCAGTGGCTGTTGCTGTCGGTGCGTTGCGCGATGCGCTCCCAGGCTTCGTCGGAGAAAGCGATCAGCGAGACGCCGGGGATCGAGGACAGACCTTTCTGGCCACCGGTGATGACGGCGTCGATCTGCCAGGTGTCCATGTCCAGTGGCATGGTGCTCAGCGTGCAGACAGCGTCGACGATGACGAGACAGCCGTGGCGCTTGGCGAGCCTGGCGATGGCGGGCAGCTCGCGGTTGAACACGGTGTTGGAGGTCTCGCCCTGCACGATGGTCAGGCACTCGGGCCGGTGGGCCAGGAGGGCGGCCTCGACCTCGTCCAGCGTGGCGGCGCGGTGGCCGTCGATTTCCAGGACGGCGACATCGGCGTTCAGGCGGCGGCTCATTTCGGCCATGCGCGCGCTGAAGAAGCCGTTGACCACGCACAGCACCTTGCTTTGCGGACGCACCAGGTTGCTGATGGCCATTTCCATGGCGGCCGAGCCTGGGCCCGCGACGCCCAGCACCCAGTTCGAACGGGTCTGGAAGACGTAGCGCGCCATCTCCTTGACCTGCGTGATGATGGTGGACATGGTGGTGCCGAGGTGGTTGATGACCACCGAATTGGCGCGCGCCACGGCATCGGGGATGGGCACGGGGCCGGCGCCCATCATGAGCAGGGGGTCGTCGGGCAGGATCTCGCTCAGGGGGCGCACCACCGGTGCGCTCAGGTAGGGGGAGGTGGCAGCCGGGGAGGGCGCGTCCGCATCGAGAACGGAAGGGACGGAAAGGCTGCCGGATACGTCTAACATGGTCGCAAGTCACCGCTAGGAAAAGGGGACGCGCGTCGACTGGCGCGCGTAGCCTCCTATCATACGACTGCGGCAGGCCCTGTGTCGGACGCTTGCGACATCTCCCTCGCGCACGGATGCCAGCCCGGCTGGGCTGGAGTACAGTGTGCGATTGCCCGGCGCGCCCATTTTCGCTTCTGCGCCGCCTCTTTTTCCTGCTCCTTTTCCCTTCATGCCCGCCTATCTCTCCGGCCTGTGCCGCCGCAGCTTGCGCCTGTTCCTGACCCTGCTCAAGGTCATGCTTCCGGTGCTGATCGCGGTCCGGGTCGGGGAATCGCTGGGGCTGGTGCAACTGGCGGGGCAGGCCCTGGCGCCCATCATGCAGGTGTTCAACCTGCCGCCCGAGGCGGGCCTGGTCTGGATGGCGTGCCTGGTGGCGGGCATCTATGCCGGCCTGGGCGCGTTGATCGGCCTGGCGGCCGTCATGGACCTGACCGTCGCGCAACTGAGCGCGCTGGCCGCCATGATGCTGTTCGCCCACGCGATTCCCGTCGAGCAGGCCATCGTGCGCCGTGCCGGCGCCAGCTTCTGGTTCACCAGTGCCCTGCGTGTCGGAACGGCGGCCCTTTATGGCGCGGCGGTGTCCTGGCTGTGCGCCGCGCTGGATATCCTGCAGCAACCCGCCACGCTGGCCTGGTTGCAGGGCTCGGGGGCGGGCGAGCGCGCCGCCCAGGACCACCTGGCCTGGGCGCAGGGCACGCTGGTGTCGCTGGGCACCACCTATCTCATCATCGTGGCGTTGCTGGTGCTGCTCGACGTGTTCGAGCGCATCGGCCTGACCCGGCGCATCACCGCGCTGATGGTGCCAGTGCTGCGGGTATCGGGCCTGGAGGCGCGGGTGGCGCCGGTGACGACCGTGGGCGTGCTGCTCGGGCTCACGTATGGCGGCGCACTCATCATCGAGGCTGCGGCGCGCGAAGGCTATTCGCCGCGCACGCGCCTGCTGGCCCTGAGCTGGCTGTCACTGTCGCATTCGCTCATCGAGGACACGCTGCTCATGATCGCGCTGGGCGCCGATTTCTGGATCGTGCTGGTGGGCAGGGTGCTGCTCACCATGCTGATCGTGGCGGTGATGGCGCGGGTCTGGCGCCAGCCGGCGGGGCAGCCATTGGCAGGCGCCGCCTAGTGCCTGCCAGGTAGCCGATGGCGTGTTTCGCCAAGTCGCCCAGCAAGGTATTTCAATTTGATGTATACTTCTTTTCTCAGACGCGGGGTGGAGCAGTCTGGCAGCTCGTCGGGCTCATAACCCGAAGGTCGTAGGTTCAAATCCTGCCCCCGCAACCAGTCATGTGAAAAAACCTGCAAGCCGATGCTTGCAGGTTTTTTTTATTCTCCCGCCCACGGTGCTTCGCAGGCGATTTCGCGGATGACGGGTTCGCCGTCGCCCGCCGAATAATCCGTCTCCTCGCAAACCGCTGCCCGGTAGCCGGTGCCATCGTGCCGGTACAGGGTATGCCGGTACTGGGCAGCGGCTGCCCGTACGTGAACGCGCAGATCCAGCCAGCCTTCATGCCGCGTGGCAAGCACTTCGAGCCCACCCGCCTCCTGCAGGATGACCTGCCACCGCTTGCCGGCACGCCGCAGGACGGCCAGTTCGCAGTTCACGCCGCCGCACGATTCCCAGATTGCGTATTGCGGCATGCCGCTGCCATCCAGGTGGAGGACCTCCGTGGGAGAGCGCCACGCCTCAGCGCCTGCCTCTTCCTGGAAGGGCAGGCTGGGCGTGGCGATTCCGGCGGCCATGAACAGTCGTCGCGCCAGCCAGAATTCACCCGCCTCGCCGGACATGGCCTGGCCAGTCGCGCCAGCTTGCCTCAGGACCCGCGCCACGTCGTCACGGTCGAAGGCGGCGGCGATCGCCAGCGGCGTCGCGCCGGCCAGCGGCGCCTCGGGGTCGGCGCCCCGCGCCAGCACGGCGGACAGCACGGCGCGCGGCGCCGCCGGGCTCGCCTCGTCCTCCAATGGCGGCAGGCAGCCCAGGTAGCGCGCCAGCGCCTGGTCCGGCGCCACCTGTTCCAGCAGCCTCAAGGACAACTCGGCATCGCCCGCGCAAGCCGCCGCCTCGAATGCCGCGACGGGATCGGCCAACGGAACGTGGCGCGCCAGCGCCAGGGCGGCGAGATCGCCGCCGCCCTGGCCGATGATCTGCGGCCAGGGCAGTGCTGCGATGCGCGTGGCATCGCAGTGCGTCACCAGCCAGCGGGTGGCTGCCTGCCGCTGGATGCGCACGGGGTCGGGCGTCGCGGGGCCCGCAAACAGATCCGGCGGCACGGTGTAGCGCCAGGCGCCGGCGGCCTCGGTGACGTTCTCCCCGGTGCATGCCTGCGGGTGCGGCGCGTGGGCAGAGAGCGCCGCCTGCCACGCCGGCGTCTCGGCCAGCATGGCCTGCAGCGGACTGCCGATGCGCTGCAAGGAGACCTTGAGCAGGAAGGCGAACAGTGTGGGAGGCTGAGGCGTTTGCGTCCAATGCGCCGCGTGGTCCAGCGGTGCATCGAGAGGGGTTTGCGCCACGAGCCGCGCGAGCAGGGGCTTGGCAGCGTCTTGCGCCGGCAATGCCTGCAGCAGCGCGACGGCTTGCGCCGGCGCGGGCCGCAGGCCCGCGGAAAACAATACGTCCAGCAGCTCGATGCGGCCGCCCTGCACGTGCGGGACCGCGACCTCGAAAAGCGCGCGGCAGGCCGGCGAGGCGCGTTGCGGCGCAGGCAGGAGGGCCAGGCCCGCCGTGGCGTTTTCCCATTGTCCGTCGTGGCCGTCCTTCGCCATGTCGGCCAGGAGCGCGCAGCGGGACTCGACGGGCGCGATGCCCACCAATTCAAGGGCGAAGTCGCGTTCGCCTGCGATCCGGGCGATCCACGTCGTGGGCATCCCGATCGGGCCGCCGAACACGCTCTGGAACGGCTCTGCCAGCGGCACCCTGGCCTGAGCGACGAAGACACGGATGATATCGCGGGCGGGCTCGCGCGCGGCAGGCGGCGCGGCGTCCAGCCGGGTGATGGCCCGCATCAGCAGCGGCCGGGGCCGCGCCGTGTCGGTGTCCGAGGGCGTGGCCTGGGCAAGCGCCTGCCGCAAGGCGTCGACATCGCTTGCCATGATCGCGCGTTCCAGCGGCGTGGCGTCGCCAGCCAGCGCGGGGGTGGGGCAGGCGCCGGCCAGCAGCGCGGCGAGCAGGGTGGTGGCCACCGCGGGCACATGGAGCAGGCGTTGCCAGGCGGTCGTCATTTCACCCCTGCACGCGCCATGCGCGGTCCACGTGGACGATGCGCACGCGCCGGAAATGGAGCCGGGTGCCTTCCTGGTGGCACGGGAACCTGGCGGCCAGCAGGAGCAGGGAAGGAGGGGGGCGTGGGAGCGTTCATCGTTGCGGTCCGCTTGCCAGGTTCCGGGCCCGTGAAGGTGGTGCGAGGATAGCATGCAGCCTTGGGCGTAGAATGCCCGCATCCGGCAAGCCATCAGGCCCGGGCAAGAGGTGGCTCGCCCTATGTCCCTTTCCTATCTGCGCAGTCTCACCGCGAGTGAGCGCAGCCCCGAGGCCAATCGGCATCTGGCCTATTACCTGACCTTCGTGGCCGGCGCGGCCAACGCGGGCGGCTTCCTGGCGGTCCAGCACTACACCTCTCACATGTCCGGCATCGTGTCCGCCATGGCCGATCACCTGGCGCTGGGCGCGGTGACGCTATTCATGGCGGGAGGCCTGGCGCTGGCTTCCTTCATTGCTGGCGCCGCCGTGTGCGCCATGCTCGTCAACTGGGCGCGTCGCGCCGGCTTGCACAGTGAATATGCCCTGCCACTGATGCTGGAGGCGGGCTTGCTGCTGACTTTCGGCTTGTTGGGCGGCAACCTGGATACCTTCCGTCAGTTGTTCCTGCCCGCGACGGTGTTGCTGCTGTGCTTCATCATGGGTTTGCAGAACGCGATGGTGACCAAGGTGTCGCGGTCCGAGATCCGCACCACGCACATCACCGGCATGGTCACGGACATCGGCATCGAATTGGGCAAGTTGTTTTACTGGAACGTTGCGCGAGGAGACGAAGCGACGCTGGTGCGCGCCAACCGCGGCAAGCTGCGGGTGCTGAGCGCGCTGGTGGTCTTGTTCTTCGTGGGAGGGCTGGCGGGCGCCTGGGGGTTCAAGCATGCAGGCTTCATCGCCACGCTGCCCCTGGCCGCGCTGCTGTGCGTGCTGGCGATGGTGCCCGTGCTGGATGACCTCAGGGCGCGGGTCGCCGCGCGTTGAGGTTCCGGCGGGAGAAAAGGGCGGGCCGCCGGCGGCCCGCGCCTGTCATGCCTCAGTTCAGGCTGGCCGGCGTGCGGTCGCCGTCGTAGCCCAGCACGTCGAGCGCGGCATCGTAGGTCTCGACTTCCGAGCACAGGAACACGGCCACGTCGCCCGGATCCATGTTCTCCAGCACCTCGCCCACCTGATCGTAGGCCTGGCCCACGTTGTTGACGGCGGCCGCATGGATCTGCGCATCGCTTTCGAACTGTTCGGCCGGCACGATTTCCGCCAGGGCGTTGAGGTCGGCTTCGCTGATGACGACGTAGGTGCTGATCACGTGGCCTTCCACGGTGCTTTCCAGTGCAACGCCGCCCCGGGCGTCGGCGATCTTGGTACTGACGATGTCCATGCGTGTCCTGCCTGAAAGAAGTTGCGGTCCGGCGCCCTGCGCTCCGTCCGCTTGCGCAGCAGACTATACCAGCGGGAGATGGCGCTTCCTGTGGCGCAGGAGGCGTTCGCCGCCTGCATGAAGCCTGTCTGGCAGTGCCAGCGTTGCGTCAGATAGACGAATTGCGTCGTGCCGGCGCTGTTTTGTTCTGACAGATGGAGCATTGGGCAAGTTTCGGGGCTTGTCTCAAGCAAGGGGAAGTGCGGACGTACAGTTGTCTTGTTCCGGAGGTATGCTGTCCTTTTCCCTAGGGGCCCCTATGCTTCCGAACCACTATGTCTACAAGGGGTACCGACTGTCGGCGAACGTCGAGCGAGTCCTGTCCGGGTCGGGCGGGGGCCTGGATGGCGTGACGTTCCGTGCAAGCCTGCGCATCATGCGCGCCGACTTGTCTGATGAGCCTGGTATCGAGTGCGAAGTGCCTGCGTTTTCCGATGGGCAGGGCCGGCATAGTCCGCGCGAGGCCATCCATGCGGCAGTCGAATATGGTTGCCAGGTGGTGGATGCCTTGCCAGCCGCCAACCCATCGGGCGTCGCCGGTGTCAATACCCAAGGGTAATTATCTTATCCGGGGGGTTGACGTTGTTGCTTTTCACCGTCATAGTTCGCGGGCAGATCGTCAAGCGACGCGGTTTTCGGTGCACCAGTCGCCCTAGTTGGTACGTCGGTTGTTCTCCTTCCCTTCCTTGATCGTTCTGGCACTTTTCAGGCTCGCGTCTACATAATTCAAGGAAGCAAAAACATCATGGCAACCGGTATCGTCAAGTGGTTCAATCCCGAAAAGGGTTTCGGCTTCATCGTTCCCGATGAAGGCGGCAAGGACCTGTTCGCTCACTACTCGGAAATCCGCGTCGAGGGTTTCAAGTCGCTGGAAGAGAACCAGCGCGTGAGCTACGAAGTCGGTGCTGGCCCCAAGGGCCCCAGCGCCAAGAACATCCAGCTGGTGTAAGCCTTCGGGCTGCGGCGTCAGCCGCGCACAGCAGGAAAAAACCCGGCTTCTGGCCGGGTTTTTTGTTTTGGCGCGTCATCCTTTGGTCGTGGCACCTGACCTCCCCCGTCTCAGCATGCGGTTACAAGCTGACAGGACACCATACCTGCCGCGTCAAACCAGGCGGCTAGAATCGGGGCTGTTACAGATACGGGAAAGAGGGAGTTCTTCATGCTGCGAGCCAGTTTCATCGCCACCAGCCTGCTCGTGCTGGCTGGCTGCGCCACCCAGGCCCCGGCGCCCGCGCCCACCACTGGCGGCTCGGCGCCTTCAGGCGTGACGCCTCCACCCCCGCCGCCAGAGGTGCCCAGCGCAAGCCAGGAGCCCGTGGAGCGCCTGCGTGGTGCCTACAGCAAGACACAGGGCTGGACGCTGTGTGGACAGACGGCGCCTGCCGCCTTGCAGACGCCTCTGCGGGGCGAGCTGGATGCATTCGCGCCGGGCACCGACAGCTATTTCCTGGATGGCTGGGGCCGCCGTGGCCCGCAGGGCGTCGAGCTGGTGAGCGTCGAGCGCATGCATACGGAAGGGCCGGGTTGCGAAGAGCCCCTGGATGGCTTCGTCTGGGTGGCCCACGGCCAGGAGCCGTTCTGGGCTTTCGGCGTGACGACGTCCGGCATCCGTTTCAAGCCCGAGGGCGAGCCTTCGCGCACCTATGCCTATGTCAAGCCCGAGATCGTGGGGCAGCAACTGGTGTATCGCGGCGACGACTTCGAGTTGGTGCTGAACAAGCAAGGCTGCCAGAGCACGATGGCCGACGCGCGTTATGCGTGGGCCGCCCGCCTGCAGGCGGATGGCCGCAGCTGGCAAGGCTGCGCCTGGCAGGGGCTGCAGTCGGAGGGCGAGGAAAAGCTCTGAGGCAAAGGTGGGGCCTCGCCGCCCTGCCAGACCGGCAGCGATGAAAAAAACCGGCGTGAACCGCCGGTTTTTTTCATCGCGCACGGGCGCAGGCGTCAGACCTTCTTTTCGCCGCCCAGGGCTTCGACCAGGTCGTCCAGCATCTTGGTGAGCTCGCCGGTCATGAGCGCCATGTCGGTGTCGAAGCGCTGGTCTTCGGCGAGCCCCGTCGAGTCGGTGTTCTCCTTCAGCACGTCGAGCGGCGCGACGCGCTTGACGTCCAGCCCTTCGGTGAGCACGAAGGAGACGCGGTCAGCCCAGGTCAGGGCAAGCTTGGTGCACTGCTTGCCCGAGGCGATGTGGCGGCGCAGGTCGTCGGGTTCGGGCGTGTGCTTCACGTAGCGCACGGCCGCGCGGCTGTCGCCGCCGGCGCTCAGCTCGGTGTCCTGGTCGATGGTGAAGTTCGACGGTGCCTCGTCGCTGGCCAGCCAGCCGGTCATTGCCGCGGCGGGCGAGATCTCGACGTAGAGCGGCTCGACAGGGAAGGGGTCGACGGACTTGGCGAGCAGGCCCAGCACTTCATCGGCCTTGGCCGAAGCCGCCGCATCGATGACGAGCCAACGGCCCGTGGGATTGATCCACACGCGGGTGTCGCGCGTGATGCTGAAGGCGCGCGGCAGCAGTTCATCGAAAACCTGTTCCTTCAGGTCCTTCATCTGCTTGCGGCCCGGCTTGAAGCCTTGCTGCGCTTCCAGTTCCTGGGCGCGCGCCTTGGCGACCTGGTTGACCACGGTCGTGGGCAACAGCTTCTTTTCCGTGCGCAGCGACAGCAGCATCTGGCCGCTTACCGAATGCACCAGGGGACCGTCCTCACGCACGGGCACCCAGCCCAGCGTCTGCATTTCCAGGGCGTTGCCCGACACGAAGGCCGCAGGCGCAAGCTTGGCCTCCAGCTCTTCAGCGGACAGTTTCCAGGCGGAGGTAAGGCGATAAGTCTTGAGATTCTTGAACCACATGGCAGGCGCTGGGCAAAAGGGAAGATTCTATAACGAGCCGGCAGCCGACCCCCAGGACACTTCCGCAACAGCCGTTGACGCCATGCTGCAAGGCAGTCCGCCGAGGCCACACACAGGGAGGCAAGTACCTCAGGGAGCCGGGGTGCAGTGGAGCCGGCTTCGCCGGTCCGCCAGCACCGCCCCCCTGGGGGGGAGGCGCGCAGCGCCTCGGGGGGGGGGGTGAAAAAAAAGCGGCCCGGCTGAATCCAGCCAGGCCGTCAGGGGGAACACACGATGCCGCGCATATAAAGGCTCGCGGGGACGCGACAAAGGTGCCAGAGAACAGATGCTACCGGTTCCCACCTTGGGGATCATTCGTGGCAACCGGGGTTTCGGTGCATGTCTCTGGAACGAAGTCTACTGCCGCGCGTCTGAATTCCGCCTGAACAGCGGCGCTGCGGTCAGGCCAATATGCGGTCTCGTGAAAATCCCATTGGATGCAACTTGTCCGCAAAATACGCCAGGGCCAAAAAAAGCCCCCTTTTCAGGAAAAGGGGGCCTGAAAGCCGGATGGGCGCAGCAGTGCCACCCGGCGGGGGACCGTCGATTTACGCGTTGATGTCGTTGTCCTTGGTTTCGCGCACGAAGAGGGCGCCTACCACCAGGGTCATCAAGGCGATGATGATCGGGTACCACAAGCCATCGTAGATGTTACCGGTTGCCGCCACGACTGCAAAGGCCACCGGGGGCAGGAAGCCGCCGAACCAGCCGTTACCGATGTGATACGGCAGGCTCATCGAGGTGTAGCGGATCCGGGTCGGGAACATCTCCACCAGCATGGCGGCGATGGGGCCGTAGACCATCGTAACGTACAACACCAGGATGAAGAGGAAGAATACGACCATGGGCTTGTTGACTTCGGCCGGATTCGCGCCTGCGGGATAGCCGTGGTCGCGGATGGACTGGGTCAGGGACTTGTTCAGCTCGGCCGAGCGGGCGGTGAAGGCTGCCTTGTCCATGCCGGCGCCTTCGAACGATTCGAACTCGTCCTTGCCGATGCGGACCTTGGCCACCGTGCCCGCGGGCGCCGCCTGGTTGTCGTAGTTCACCGAGTTGCGCGCCAGGAACGACTTGACGATGTCGCACGAGCTGGTGAACGACGAGGTCCCGACCGGGTTGAACTGGAACGAGCACGCGGCCGGGTCCGCGATCACCGTCACCGGTGCTTCCGCCTGGGCACGCTCCAGCGCCGGGTTGGCGTAGTGCGTGATGGCCTTGAAGATCGGGAAGTAGGTCAGCGCGGCGATCAGGCAGCCTGCCAGGATGATCGGCTTGCGGCCGATCTTGTCCGAGAGCCAGCCCCAGAACACGAAGAAGGGAGTCGCCAGCAGCAGCGCGATCGCGATCATGATGTTGGCCGAATTGGCTTCCACCTTGAGCGTTTGGGTCAGGAAGAAGAGCGCATAGAACTGCCCCGTGTACCAGACGACCGCCTGGCCGGCCGCGAGGCCGAAGAGGGCGAGCAGCACGAGCTTCAGGTTGGCCCATTGGCCGAAGGATTCCTTCAGCGGCGACTTCGACCCCTTGCCTTCTTCCTTCATCTTCTTGAAGGCGGGCGACTCGTGCAGCTGCATCCGGATCCAGACCGAGACCGCCAGCAGCACGATCGAGATCAGGAACGGGATGCGCCAGCCCCAGGCGCGGAAGGCCTCCTCGCCGAGCGCGGTGCGCACGCCCAGGATCACCAGCAGCGACAGGAACAGGCCCATCGTGGCGGTGGTCTGGATCCAGCTGGTGAAGAAGCCGCGGCGGCCGTGCGGCGCGTGCTCGGCCACGTAGGTGGCTGCACCGCCATACTCGCCGCCCAGCGCCAGGCCTTGCAGCAGGCGCAGGATGATGAGGATGATCGGGGCGATCATGCCGATGGATTCGTAGGTGGGCAGGACGCCGACCAGGAAGGTCGAGGCGCCCATCAGCACGATGGTGACGAGGAACGTGTACTTGCGCCCGACCAGGTCACCCAGGCGGCCGAACACGAGGGCGCCGAAGGGACGCACGGCGAAGCCGGCGGCAAAGGCGAGGAGGGCGAAGATGAAGCCCGCGGTGGGATTGACCCCGGAGAAGAAGTGAACCGCGATGATCGCGGCGAGCGACCCGTAAAGATAGAAGTCGTACCACTCGAAAACGGTGCCCAGGGAAGACGCGAGAATGACGCGCTTTTCCTCCCTGGTCATTGGCGCCTTGGCGCCGGCTGCGGGAACGGCAGTGCTCATGATGTCTCCTCGTTATTGGCCAGCATGGAGTGCCGCCTGACTGGGCCTGGGCATGCGTGGCCCCTTGCGGGGTGGCGGGCCGATGGCGCAGCGTGGAGGCTTTATCGCCGCTCTGTTGTGTTCCGGATGTGAGCCCTTCCCGGGACGGAACGGCTCACATTCAGGCGCAGCAGATCAGCGTTCCCTTGTGGTGGGTGCTGTGCAACCCCGGGGATCGGGGCCGTTACAAGGTAGGCGCGAAGACTGACGTCTATCTGACGGAACCCTTACTTGAATCTTAATTATGTAATTGTTTGTGTCGTTTCCCTGGGGGCTCAGGGATAGTCCCGATCCGGCAGGGTGCCTTCGCCGGGCAGATAGGAGGAGGCTGGCCGCAAGCGTGCCAGCGTCAGGCGCACGCAGGTGCCGGTCGCGCCGGCGTCCAGGTAGGGGTTGTCGATGATGCCGACGTGGGCCTGGTGGCGCTGGGCGATTTCGCGCACGATGGCCAGGCCCAGGCCGCTGCCGTTCACACCCGTGCCCAGGACGCGATAGAAGCGGTCGAAGACGCGTTCCCGCTCGCCGGGGGCGATGCCCGGTCCGGTGTCGTCCACTTCCAGCACGGCCTGGCTGCGGCCGTCGCGGATGCGCACCGTGACGTGGCCGCCTGCCGGGGTATAGCGCAAGGCGTTGTCGATCAGGTTGTTCAGCAGCTCGGCCAGCAGCAGGGCGTTGCCCAGGACCGGCACGCGCGTGTCGGGGCCTTCGAAGCCGAGGTCGATGCCCGCCAGCATCGCCTGTGGCACCCAGTGCTGGGCCTGCTCCTGGGCCAGCGCGCTCAGGTCCACCTCCGCCATGGGCAGCGCGTCGGCATTCTCGGCATTCGCCAGCAACAGCAACTGGTTGACCAGCCGCGTGGCGTGTTCGGAGCCGGTCACGAGTTGCCGCAGGCTGAACTGCATTTCCTCCGGTGTGGCGTCGCGCAGCGCCAGCTCGGCCTGGGTGCGCAGGCCCGCCAGCGGGGTCTTCAACTGGTGCGCGGCATCCGCCACGAAGCGGCGCTGGGCCTGGATGGTGGCCGACAGGCGCGCCAGCAGGTCATTGACGGCGCCCACCAGGGGCGCGATTTCCGATGGGGCGGCGTTTTCGTCCAGGGGCGACAGGTCGTCGGGACGGCGCGCGCGCAGGCGTTGCTGCAGCGCATTGAGCGGCGCGATGCCGCGCGACAGGCCGAACCAGACCAGCAGCACGGCGATCGGCAGGACCACGAACTGCGGGATGATCACGCCTTTGATGATGTCGTTGGCCAGTTGTTCGCGTTTTTCCAGCGTCTCGGCCACGGTCAGCAGCACGGGCCGCGCGCCGGGCGAGGCGGGTTCCATCCAGATGTAGGCCTGGCGGATGCCGAAGTCGCGCAGCGTGTCGTCGCGGTACAGCACCTCGCCGGGCCGCGAAGGCGTGCCCAACGCGGGCAGCGGCAGTTCACGGTCGCCGCCCAGTATCTGTCCCCTGTCGTCCAGCACCAGCCAGAAGACGCTGTCGTCCTCGTCGGTGCGCAGCAGGCGCCGGGCCGCGGGCGTCATGTCCAGGCGTGTCTCGCCGTTTTCGACGATGACCTGCGCCGCCAGCACGCGCAAGGTGTTGGCCAGCGTGCGGTCATAAGGCACGTTGGCGATGTTCTGCGCCACCACGTAGGTGATCGCCACGCTCATGGGCCACAGCAGGAAGAGGGGGGCGAGCATCCAGTCCAGGATCTCGCCCAGCAGCGACCGGTGGGCGGGCGCGAAGTTCGGGCCCGCGCTGCCGCGCTGGATGATGTCCAGCGCTTCCTGGTTCAGGGCTTCGGTGGGGGTTGCGGGCTCAGTGGGCGGTTGCTGGCTGATCCGTGCCACGGAGGTCTCCGCCGTTGTTGCGATCGATGGCGGCGTCGCGTTCCAGGCAGTAGCCGAGCCCGCGCACGGTGGCGATCTTCACATCGCTGGGCTCGAGCTTCTTGCGCAGGCGATGGATGTAGACCTCGATGGCGTTGGAGCTGACTTCCTCGCCCCATTCGCAGAGGTGATCGACGATCTGGTTCTTGCTGACCATGCGCCCGGCGCGCGTGAGCAGGATTTCGAGCAGGCTGACCTCGCGCGCCGAGAGGTCGAGCGTGTGGCCGTCGACCTGGGCCACGCGCCCGGTCTGGTCGAAGACGAGGCGCCCATGGCGCAGCACCGTGGCGCCGCCGCCCGCGCCGCGGCGGGTGAGGGCACGCACGCGGGCTTCCAGTTCGGACAGCGAGAAAGGCTTGGCCATGTAGTCGTCGGCGCCCAGGTCCAGGCCCTTGACGCGCTGCTCGACGCTGTCGGCGGCGGTCAGGATCAGGACGGGCAGGTGCGAGTTGCGCGCGCGCAGGCGGCGCAGCACTTCCAGGCCGGGCAGGTGGGGCAGGCCGAGGTCCAGGATGAGGAGGTCGAAGGCTTGCGCGGCCAGCGCGGAGTCGGTGGCCAGGCCGTCGTGCAGGCTGTCGACGGCATAGCCGTTGCGGCGCAGCGAGCGGGACAGGCCGTCGGCCAGGATGCTGTCGTCTTCTGCGATGAGTATGCGCATGGCCGGAGTGCCGCGGTTAGGAGGGCGGCCGGCATGGCGGCGGCGCGCCCGGGACCGGACGGCGCCGGGTCTGGGCCCGCTCGCCGCCAGTGTCTTGTCTCACGGAACCGATTCTGTCACAGGGGCGGGCGACTTGGACACAGGGGATAACGCGGGGATGGGACAAGCGCCGGGAGGGTGGAAAAAAACCTCCGCACTGTGCATTTATCCAGTACAATCCGATGCCATAATGCCTCGCAAGGAAAGACGGTGGCGCCCGGCAGGGGCCGCCGCAGGAATCCTCCGGGACGGCTCGAAGCGCGCCGCGCCGGGCAGACCGATCACCATCAAGGACTCGTACATGGACGACAAACAGAGCAAGGCCGCCGCGGCGGAAAAATCCAAGGCGCTGGCCGCTGCGCTGTCGCAGATCGAAAAGCAGTTCGGCAAGGGCTCGATCATGCTGTACGGCGGCAACGAGGTCGAGCACGACATCCAGGTCGTCTCCACCGGCTCGCTGGGCCTGGACATCGCCCTGGGCGTCGGCGGCCTGCCGCGCGGCCGCGTGGTCGAAATCTACGGCCCGGAATCGTCGGGCAAGACCACCCTGACCCTGCAGGTCATCGCGGAAATGCAGAAAGTGGGCGGCACCTGCGCCTTCGTCGACGCCGAGCACGCGCTCGACGTGCAATACGCCTCCAAGCTGGGCGTGAAGCTCACCGAGCTGCTGATCTCGCAGCCGGACACGGGCGAACAGGCACTGGAAATCACCGACGCGCTGGTGCGCTCGGGCTCGGTCGACCTGATCGTCATCGACTCGGTGGCGGCCCTGGTGCCCAAGGCTGAAATCGAAGGCGAAATGGGCGACTCGCTGCCCGGCTTGCAAGCCCGCCTCATGAGCCAGGCGCTGCGCAAGCTCACGGCCACCATCAAGCGCACCAACTGCATGGTCATCTTCATCAACCAGATCCGCATGAAGATCGGTGTCATGTTCGGCAACCCCGAAACCACCACCGGCGGCAACGCGCTGAAGTTCTACTCGTCCGTGCGCCTGGACATCCGCCGCACCGGCTCCATCAAGCGTGGCGAGGAAGTGGTCGGCAACGAAACGCGCGTGAAGGTCGTCAAGAACAAGGTGGCGCCGCCTTTCAAGCAAGCCGAGTTCGACATCATGTACGGCGCGGGCATCTCGCGCGAAGGCGAAATCATCGACCTGGGCGTGCAAGCCGGCGTGGTCGAGAAGTCGGGCGCCTGGTACAGCTACAACGGCGACCGCATCGGCCAAGGCAAGGACAACGTGCGCGAATACCTGCGTGAGCGTCCCGCGCTGGCCTTCGAGATCGAGAACAAGGTTCGTGCCCAGATGGGCGTGGCCGAGCGTGCCGCCGGTGTCGTGGCGGCCACGGCCGACTCCGAAGAGGGCTGATGTCCTCCTGGGGGACCCGCAAGCCTTCAGGCCCTGGTGCCCGACCTGCTCGATCCGAGCGAGCGGGCACGCAGGACGAAGCGTCAGTGCAAGGGATCTCGGACAACACCTCCGAGGATCCCGACAGTGGCGAAAATCCCTCGGCGCGTGGGTCCGCGCGCCGAGGGCCCTCCCTGAAGGCCCGGGCCGTCGATTTCCTGTCGCGCCGTGAGCATGGCCGCCAGGAACTGGGCCGCAAGCTGGCCCGCCACAGCGACGACCCCGAAGAGATCGAAAGCGTGCTCGACAGCCTGGCCAAGGAAGGCTGGCTGTCGGATGCCCGTTATGCGCAAAGCATCGTGCAGCGGCGCGGCGAGCGCCAGGGCACGGCGCGCATCGTGCAGGAACTGCGCCGCAATGGCGTGGATGCCCAACTGGTCGACACCTTGCGGGCGGAACTGCAATCCACGGAATATGAGCGCGCCCGGCAGGTCTGGGCCAAGCGTTATGCCGACAAGCCCGCCACCACCCCCACGGAATACGCACGGCAGGCGCGCTTCCTGGCCGCGCGCGGGTTTGGCGCGGGCATCATCGGCAAGATCCTGAAAGGCAGCGGCCTGGACGAAGAGGGCTAGCCACTGGCTGCCTTACGGTTCGTCCCCGTGCCGCAGGATCTTGTCCAGGAAGGCGCCCACGCGGGCAGGACGCGCCCGCTGGCTGCTGAAGAATACCCCCGTCGGCAGGTCTTCGAGGATGCGCCCGCCCGTGTCCATGAAGACGACCCGGTCTCCCACGCGGCGCGCGAAGCCCATTTCGTGCGTGACGCACACCATGGTCATGCCGTCCTTGGCAAGGCGCGTCATGACGTCCAGCACCTCGCCGACCATTTCCGGGTCCAGCGACGACGTCGGCTCATCGAACAGCATCACTACCGGGTCCATGCACAGGGCGCGGGCGATGGCCACGCGTTGTTGCTGTCCACCCGACAATTGCGCCGGGTATTTGTCGCGGTGAGCGGACAGGCCGACGAGGTCCAGGTAGCGCAGGGCCTGTTCGCGGGCTTGCGAGGTGCTGCGGCCCAGCACCTTGCGTTGCGCGATGCCCAGGTTGCCCAGCACGTCCAGGTGGGGGAACAGCTCGAAATGCTGGAACACCATGCCCACGCGCCGTCGCAGGCTCGGCAGGTCGACGTTCGGGGCGCGCAGGGCGACGCCGTCGACGACGATGTCGCCTTGCTGGACGGGTTCCAGGCCATTGAGGGTCTTGATGAGCGTGGACTTGCCCGAGCCAGACGGGCCGCAGACCACGACGACCTCTCCCTTGGCGATGTCCAGCGTGCAGTCGTCGAGTACCTGCGTGGCGCCATACCACTTGGAAACGTTGCGGATGTTGATCATGCCAGGTTCATGCGGTGGCGGGCCGCGCGCTTGTCCAGCGCCGCGCCAGCTGGGTCGCGCCCAGTTGCAGCGCGGTGCACAGCAGCCAATAGACGGCGCCGACGAAAAGGAAGATTTCCGCTGGCCGCACCATCACGCGTGCGTTGACCTGCGTGGCCAGGAAGGAAAGCTCGGGCACGCCGACGATATAGGCCAGCGAACTGTCCTTGATCAGTGTGACCCATTGGTTGATGAAGGAGGGCAGCATCATGCGCAAGGCCTGGGGCAGCACCACGTGACGCAGTGCGCCCCACCGGCTGAAACCCAGTGCTTGTGCCGCATTCCACTGGCCCGTGCCCACGCCTCGGATGCCCGCGGCGACGCCATGACCGAGATAGGCCCCGCTGACCAGCGCCAGCGCCAGCATCACCGACAGGACGCCCGGCACGTCCAGGCCGAACACGATGGGCAGCATGAAGTAGGTCCAGAAGATCAGCATCAGGACCGGGATGGCGCGCAGAAAGCCCAGCACCGTGGTCAGCAGCGCCAGCGCCGGGCCGCGCAGCATGGCCAGCAGCACGCCGAACAGCAGTCCCAGCAGGGCCGAGGCAATACCGCCGCCCACGCTCAGCAGCACCGTGAGCAGCGCGCCGCCCGGCGGTCCTTCGGGAAAGGTGCCCCAGAGCAGGTAGCTCAGGTCATTGCGCAGGAAGGAGAAGTCCATGCCGTTCAGCCCGCCCTGCCCAGGCCCGTGCGTGCCTGGCGACGTTGCAGGGCCTGCCCCAGCACTTCCAGCACGGCAATCGCCATGATGTAGAGCAGGGTCGCGGCGCCATACACCTGGAAGGTCTTCCAGGTTTCCGCTTCGGCCTGGCGCGAACGATACGACAGTTCCATCAGGCCGATGGCCATGCCCAGCGACGTGTTCTTCAGGATGTTCATGTACTGCCCGAGCAGCGGCGGGGTGGCGATGCGCAAGGCCTGGGGCAGCACGATATGACGCAATACCTGCGGCGGGGTGAAGCCCAGCGCCGTGGCCGCCGCGCGCTGGCCCGGTGGCACGCCGCGCAGGCCCGAGCGGATGTCTTCGCCGACATAGGCGGTGGAGTAGAGGGTCAGGCCCACGATCGCGGACAGGAATTCGAACGAGGGCCAGCGTGCCAGCGTGACGTTGCCGATGGTCAGCGCATGCACGCTGTTGAGCCAGGCGACCGCGGCTTCGGGCAGCAGGGCGGGCACGCCGAAGTACCAGAAGAACAGCTGCACCAGCAGCGGCGTATTGCGAAACAGGGAAAGATACGCCCCGCTGGCATGGACCAGCGGGGCGCGGCGACTTTCACGGGCGACGGCGAAGACGGCCCCCAGCAGCGTGGCGGCCATGGCCACGAGCAGTGTCGCCCAGAGCGTGGTCAGCCAGCCGTCGAGCAGCCAGCCCAGGTACCTGGGCGCCAGGATGGCGTCGGGCAGGTTCAGCGCTTGTCCCCGATCTTGAAGATGCGCGCGAGCGGCGTCTTCGTGTCGGGACCGAACCAGGTGTCATAGATCTTCTGTGCGCGGCCGTCGGCCTCGAGTTCCTGCAAGGTGGTGTTCACGTACTCCGTCAGCGCGGTCTCTCCCTTGGGGATACCCACGCCGATATAGTCCTGCGAAATCGCAAAGGCGGGGATCTCGTACTTGTCCTTGTCGGGCGCGTTGGCGAGCAGGCCGATCAGCTTGGGGCCATCCTGCGAAATGGCCTGTACCTGGCTGTTGCGCAGCGCGGTGAAGGCGAACGGCGTGTCGTCATAGGCGACCAGCGTGGCTTTCGGGAACTGGTTGCGCAGCTGGATCTCGTTGGTGGTGCCGCGGTCCACGCCGATGCGCAGGCCGTTCAGTTGCTCGGGCTGGGTCAGCGTGCCCTTCCTGGCAATGAACTGCGTGCCCGACGCGAAGTAGGGGATGCTGAAATTCACGACCTTGGCGCGTTCTTCGGTGATGGTGAAGTTGGCGAACACCAGGTCCACCTTGCCCGCGCTCAGCAGCGGCACGCGATTGGCCGGATTGGTTGGAACGATCTCCAGCTTCACGCCCAGTTTCTTCGCGAATTCGTTCGCGTAGTCGACGTCCAGGCCGACGATCTTGCGGGTCTTCTCGTCCACCGAGCCGAAGGGCGGATTGGCGTCGAAGGCGGCCACGCGCAGCACGCCGTTCTTCTTGATGTCGTCCAGGCGATCCGCCCAGGCAGACGTCGAGGCGATGGCAGAGACGAGGGCGGCGCCGATGGCAAGCAGATGATGTCGTTTCATGGGGTGCATCCTGTTGGGTGGGAGTAGCGGTGCCCATGCTATGGAAAGTCCCAGGATTCACGAACGACAAAAAGCGAATTAGCAAAAGCGCATGAGGGCGCTTGCGCGGGCGTCCCGCACGTGCCACCACACGCTCGCGTGCGTGCGTGCGCGCCATGCAGGCAGTGTTCCTTGCTCGCGTGCCCGGGCGCCCGGGCGGCGGGTCAGCCCCGCACCGACTTGATACCCGCCAGCGTCTTGAAGCAGCCCTCCCGGGCGATGTTCAGGAAGTCCTGGATATAGGACGCCTGCGCATCTTCCGTGCGCACGGCGGCATACAGCGTGCACCAGACGCCTTGCGGTCCCAGGTGCACCACGTTCATCCAGCCTTGGTCCAGATACTCGGTCAGCGCCCAATTGGGCAGCGCCGCGACGCCGCGGTTGCTGGCCACCAGTTGGGCAATGATGGGCGTGAGTTCCGCACGGCGGATGCTGGCGGGCTCGACGTCCGCCGGGTCCAGGAACTGCGTGAAGACATCCAGGCGCTGCTTGTCCACCGGATAGGTGATGAGGACCTGATCGGCCAGTTGCGCCGGATCAATGAACTTGCTGCCGGCCAGCGGATTGGCCTGGGCCACGGCCAGCACCACTTCGTAGCGAAAGAGCGGGATGTATTCCACGGCTTCCAGCGGCTGGGGGTCGGAGGTGATGACCAGGTCCAGGTCGCCGCGTACCAGGGCGGGCAGGGGGGCGAAGGAGAACGCGGCGGAGAGGTCCATGCTGACCTCGGGCCATTGGCCACGGAAGGTATCCAGCGCAGGCATCAGCCATTGGAAGCACGAGTGGCATTCGATGGCCAGGTGCAGCCTGCCCGTGCGGCCGGCTGCCAGGCGTTGCAGTTCCCGTTCCGTGGCGCGGATGCGGGGCAGCACCTCATCGGCCAGGGCCAGCACGCGCAGGCCCGCGGTGGTCAGGCGCGCGGGACGCGTGCGGCGGTTCAGCAAGGGCGTGCCCAGGCGTGACTCCAGCTCGCGCAATTGATGCGACAGCGCCGATTGCGTCAGGTGCAGCCGCTCGGCGGCCTCGAGCAGGCTGCCGCCGTCACGGATGGCGGTCAGGGTTTCCAGGTGGCGAATTTCAAGCATGGGCGAGGGCTGCGGGCGCGGCGGCAGGGAAGAGGGCCCCTGGCGATATGCGCCGGGGTCAGAAGTATATATGTTATGAAATTTCCTCAATCATTTCATGCAAAATTTGATTTTGATTCATGGGATAGTCCGCTGACAATATCGCACTGATTGAAAATTCTTTGCGAAAAGGCGGACTCACCATGACGACCATTCATAATCTGGGTTTCCCCCGTATCGGCGTGCAGCGTGAGCTGAAGCATGCGGTGGAAGCCTATTGGGCAGGCAAGCAGGATGCTGCTGCCCTGGAAAACGTGGGCCGCGAGTTGCGCGCCCGCCATTGGCGTGTGCAGGCCAGCGCCGGCGTGGCGCGCGTGCCGGTGGGCGACTTCGCCTGGTACGACCAGATCCTGGAGTGGACGACCACGCTGGGCGCCGTGCCCGCCCGCTTCGGCCAGCCGGAGGGCGCGCCCGTGTCGCTGGATACCCTGTTCCGCATGGGCCGTGGCCGCGCGCCCACGGGCACCCCGGCTGCTGCTTGCGAGATGACCAAATGGTTCGATACGAACTACCACTACATCGTCCCTGAGCTGACGCCGGGCCAGACCTTCCGCATTGCCCGGGAAAGCCTGTTCGAACAGGTGCGCGAGGCGCAGGCCCTGGGCCACGACGTGAAACCCGTCATCCCCGGGCCGCTGACCTGGCTGTGGCTGGGCAAGGGCGACAGCTTCGGCGCGGGCGCGGGCGACGAAGGCAAGCTGGCGCTGCTGGATGCGCTGCTGCCGGTCTATGAAGACGTGCTGGCCCGCCTGGCCAAGCTGGGCGTGGCCTGGGTGCAGGTCGACGAGCCCATCCTGGTGCTGGACCTGCCGCCAGCGTGGCAGCAGGCCTTCCAGGCGGTGTATGCCCGCCTGGCCGCCAGCCCGGTGAAGCTCCTGCTGGCGACGTATTTCGGTGGCCTGCGCGACAACCTGCAATGGGCTGCGGCGCTGCCGGTGGCGGGCCTGCACGTGGACCTGGTGCGCGCCCCGGACCAACTCCAGCCCGTGCTGGATGCGCTGGGCCAGGACAAGGTCCTGTCGGCGGGCGTCATCAATGGCCGCAACATCTGGCGCGCCGACCTGGATGCGGCGCAAGCGCTGCTGGCGCCTGCCGTGGCAGCCCTGGGCGAGCGCCTGTGGGTCGCGCCCTCGTGCTCGCTGCTGCACGTGCCGGTGGACCTGGCCAAGGAAGGCGGCCTGGACGCCGAGTTGCGCGGCTGGCTTTCGTTTGCCACGCAGAAGCTGGACGAACTGAGCCTGCTGGCCCGCGCGCTGGGCGGATCGCCTGATCCCGCTGCCCAGCGGGCGCTGGCGGCGCAGCGCGATGCCCTGGCCGCGCGCCGGCAATCGCCGCGCATCCACAACCCGGCCGTGGCGGCCCGGCTGGCAAAGATCCAGGCGGTTTCGCGTGACCGGGCCCCCTTCGCCGAGCGTATCGCCGCCCAGCAGGCAGCGCTGTCGCTGCCGGCCTATCCCACCACCACCATCGGTTCCTTCCCGCAGACGGCCGAGATCCGCGGCCTGCGCCGTGACTGGAAGTCGGGCGCCCTGGGTGACGCGGCCTATGAGGAGGCCATCCGTGCCGAGATCGAGCGTGTGGTGCGCTTCCAGGAAAAGGCGGGCCTGGACGTGCTGGTGCACGGCGAACCGGAGCGCAACGACATGGTCGAGTATTTCGGCGAACTCCTGGCGGGCTTTGCCTTCACGCAGAACGGCTGGGTGCAGAGCTATGGCTCGCGTTGCGTGAAGCCGCCCATCATCTTCGGCGACGTGGCCCGTCCGGCGCCGATGACCGTGGGCTGGTCTGCGTATGCGCAGTCGCTGACCAGCAAGCCGATGAAGGGCATGCTGACCGGCCCGGTCACCATCCTGCAGTGGTCCTTCGTGCGGGACGACCAGCCGCGCCAGGAAACCTGCCGCCAGCTGGCGTTGGCGCTGCGCGACGAAGTGGTGGACCTGGAGCAGGCGGGCATCCGCGTCATCCAGATCGACGAGCCGGCCTTCCGCGAAGGCCTGCCGTTGCGCCGTGACGACTGGCGGGCGTATCTCGACTGGGCGGTGGATTGCTTCCGCCTGTCGACGGCGGGTGTGCGGGACGACACGCAGATCCACACCCATATGTGCTATTCCGAGTTCAACGACATCATCGAGTCGATCGCGGCGATGGATGCCGACGTGATCACCATCGAAACGTCGCGCTCCAACATGGAGCTGCTGGAAGCCTTCGAGGACTTCAGCTATCCGAACGACATCGGACCCGGGGTGTACGACATCCACTCGCCCAACGTGCCCGAGGTGGACTGGATGGTGGGGCTCATGAAGAAGGCGGCCTCGCGCCTGCCCAAGGAGCGCCTGTGGGTGAATCCGGACTGCGGGCTGAAGACGCGCGCCTGGCCCGAGACCGAGGCCGCGCTGGTCAGCATGGTCGAGGCCGCGCGCCAACTGCGCCAGGCGGCCTGACGGCGGCAGGGGCAGCGGTTCGGGTAAACCCGAATCCTTGCCCCGCGCGGGTTGGCGCGACATGGATTGTTCATTGGGCTGAGCTATACTTTTGTGCTTTGTTGCTCCGCAACACTCATCGTTTCAGCTTACAGGTCCGCCCACCGCCGCCCGCGTTCGTCATGCCGCTTTCGCCCTCCACCGCCAGTCGCCAGCCGCTGCACACGCGTTGCGTGCGCGTCGAGGCATTTGGCCGTGACGATGGGCTCTGGGATCTCGAAGCCCAGATGACAGACGTGAAGTCGTACGACTTCCCCGGCAGGAAAGGCCTGCACAAGGCAGGCGATCCCGTGCACGACATGCACCTGCGGATCACCATCGACGCCGATTTCAACGTGCTTGCCGCCGAGGCCGCCTATGATGCGGCGCCCTACGGCACAGGCTGCTCCGCCATCGAACCCTCCTATGACGGCCTGGTCGGCCTGAACCTGCTGCGCGGCTTTCGCCAGCGGGTCAAGGAGCGCTTCAGCCGCGAGGCAGGCTGTACGCACATGACCGAACTTGCCGCCGTGCTGCCCACGGTGGCGGTGCAGACCATGGCGAATCGGCGCCGGACAGAACCCCAACCCGAGGACGTGCGTCCCTTCCAGCTGGGCGGCTGCCATGCCTTGCGCCTGGACGGGCCCATGGTCAAGGAACACTATCCCCGCTGGTACGTCGAGCCCACGGGCTAGGCGATGGGGGCCGCTCTTTTGCTTTTCACTCTCCTTCTGACAGACAGGTAACACATGAAAATCCACGAGTACCAAGGCAAGGAACTTCTAAAGCAGTTCGGCGTTCCCGTGCCGCGCGGCATCCCCGCATTTTCCGTCGACGAAGCCGTGGCTGCCGCTGAAAAGCTGGGTGGACCGGTCTGGGTCGTCAAGGCGCAAATCCACGCGGGCGGCCGCGGCAAGGGCGGCGGCGTCAAGCTGGCCCGTTCGCTGGACGACGTGCGCAAGCTGGCCTCGGAAATCCTGGGCATGCAGCTGATCACGCACCAGACCGGCCCGCAAGGCCAGAAGGTCAACCGCCTGTACATCGAAGACGGCGCCGACATCCAGAAGGAATACTACGTCTCGCTGGTCACCGACCGCGGCACGCAGCAGGTCGCCTTCATCGCCTCCAGCGAAGGCGGCATGGACATCGAGGAAGTGGCCCACGCCACCCCCGAGAAGATCATCACCGAATTCGTCGATCCGCTGACCGGCCTGTCGGCCGAGCAAGCCAAGAAGATCGCCGACGCGATCGGCCTGCCCGCCGACTCGACCGCCCAGGCCGTGGACGTGTTCCAGAAGCTCTACAAGTGCTACATGGACACCGACGCCTCGCTGGTCGAAATCAACCCGCTGAACCGTGACGGCAAGGGCAACATCATCGCCCTGGACGCCAAGTTCAACTTCGACTCGAACGCGCTGTTCCGCCACCCCGAAATCGTGGCCTACCGCGACCTGGACGAAGAAGATCCGGCTGAAATCGAAGCCAGCAAGTTCGACCTGGCCTACATCCAGCTCGACGGCAACATCGGCTGCCTGGTGAACGGCGCCGGCCTGGCCATGGCCACGATGGACACCATCAAGCTGTTCGGCGGCGAGCCCGCGAACTTCCTGGACGTCGGCGGTGGCGCCACGGCCGAGAAGGTCACCGAAGCCTTCAAGATCATGCTGAAGAACGAAAGCGTGAAGGCGATCCTGGTCAACATCTTCGGCGGCATCATGCGCTGCGACGTGATCGCCGAAGGCGTGATCACCGCGTGCAAGGCCGTGAACCTGAGCGTGCCGCTGGTCGTGCGCATGAAGGGCACGAACGAAGAGCTGGGCAAGAAGATGCTGGCTGAGTCCGGCCTGCCGATCATCAGCGCCGACACGATGGCCGAAGCCGCCACCAAAGTCGTTGCCGCCGCCAAGTAAGAATTAGCCAAGGAAACTGTAAATGTCGATTCTCATCAACAAGGACACCAAGGTCATTACCCAGGGCATCACGGGTAAGACGGGCCAGTTCCACACTCGCATGTGCCGTGAATACGCGAACGGCAAGAACGCGTTCGTGGCCGGCGTGAACCCCAAGAAGGCCGGCGAGGACTTCGAAGGCGTGCCCATTTTCGCCACCGTCAAGGACGCCAAGGCCGACACCGGCGCCACCGTGTCGGTGATCTACGTGCCGCCCGCGGGCGCTGCCGCCGCCATCTGGGAAGCTGTCGAAGCCGAACTGGACCTGGTCATCTGCATCACCGAAGGCATCCCCGTCCGTGACATGCTGGAAGTGAAGAACCGCATGAAGGCCAAGGGCAGCAAGACCCTGCTGCTGGGCCCGAACTGCCCCGGCCTGATCACGCCCGACGAAATCAAGATCGGCATCATGCCCGGCCACATCCACCGCAAGGGCCGCATCGGCATCGTCAGCCGTTCGGGCACCCTGACGTACGAAGCCGTGGCGCAAGTCACCAACCTGGGCCTGGGCCAATCCAGCGCCGTCGGTATCGGTGGCGACCCCATCAACGGCCTGAAGCACGTCGACGTCCTGAAGCTCTTCAACGACGATCCCGACACCGACGCCGTCATCATGATCGGCGAAATCGGCGGCCCGGACGAAGTTGCCGCCGCCGAGTGGGCGAAGGACAACATGAAGAAGCCGGTGGTCGGCTTCATCGCCGGCGTCACCGCGCCTCCCGGAAAGCGCATGGGCCACGCCGGCGCGCTGATCTCGGGTGGTGCCGACACCGCCGACGCCAAGCTGTCCGCCATGGAAGCTTGCGGCATCCGCACCACGCGCGATCCGTCCGAAATGGGCAAGCTGTTGAAGTCGGTGCTGTAACAGGCACAGGCTTGCCGTAGCCGGCGCGCCAGCAGGCGTCTCGTCACGGCGCCAGGCACGATCCGCACCCCGCCAAGCAGGCGCACGCCTGCCTGGCGGGGTGTTTTGTTTTCAGCGTATCTCCTGCATCGTCATGGGGCACCGATGCCGTGTCGCCCAGGCCCCACGGGCCTTTTCACGTTTTCCGCATTCAAGCAAACGTCAGGTTGGGAAAGCCGCCTGAAACTACAATGACAGGAAAGTCGGCACAAGAACGACACAACCACTCCGTCCGCAAAAATCGCCACCCTCGGCTCGCGCAAGGCGATGGACGTCCGGCAATCGCGCGCCTTTGCGCCTGCCCATACCTATATATTGGAACCGAGGGAAATGGAACTGTCTTCCACCGCATTCTGGATCGCCCTGATCCAGATCATCTGGGTCAACATCCTGCTGTCCGGCGACAACGCCGTCGTCATCGCGTTGGCCGCGCGCTCACTGCCACAACACCAGCAACGCACCGCCATCGTGGCGGGGTCGGCCGCCGCCATCATCATGCGGATCGTGCTGACGCTGGTTGCCGCCCAGTTGCTGCTGCTGCCGTGGCTGAAGGTCGTGGGGGCCATCCTGCTGGTCTATATCGGCGTGAGCCTGCTCATGCCCGAAGGCGAGGAGGAGGGCGGCGGCGCCAGGCAGGGCACGCTGTGGACGGCGATCCGCACCATCATGGTGGCGGATCTGGTCATGAGCCTGGACAACGTGGTGGCCGTGGCCGCCGCCGCCATGGGCGACACGACGCTGCTGGTGGTGGGCCTGGCCATCAGCATCCCGCTGGTCATCTTCGGCAGCTCGCTGCTGCTCAAGATCATCGATCGCTTCCCGCTCATCGTCTGGGTCGGCGCCGCGCTGCTGGGTTTCGTGGCGGGCGAGATGTTCGTCGGCGACCCCGCGCTGGACGTGCCGCTGCATCGCTTCGACGCCATGCTGGGCATCTCGCACCATACGCTGTCGCTGGCCGCGGGTGTGCTGGGTGCGCTATTGGTGCTGGGGCTTGCTAGGGTTTTCCTTAAAAATAAGCAGAAAGTCGAAGGCTGAATGAAAGCTGAACTACAATCCTCGGCCTCGACATAGCGAGAGGCGCCACGTTCCCGGCGCCGCCGTTTTTTTCCAAAGCCGTAGGGGGAGTTCAAAGTGCTAGAGTTTTTCCAGACCCTGAGCTGGGCAGCAGTGTTCCAGATCATCCTGATCGACATTCTGCTGGGTGGCGACAACGCCGTCGTGATCGCGCTGGCGTGCCGCAACCTGGAGCCCAAGCAGCGCATGCAGGGCATCCTGTGGGGGACGGCGGGTGCCATCATCCTGCGCGTCATCCTGATCTTCTTCGCGCTGACGCTGCTGACCATCCCGTTCCTGAAGATCGTCGGCGCATTGCTGCTGGTGTGGATCGGCGTGAAGCTGCTGATCCCGGAAGATGACCATCACGACAACATCAAGGGCGGGTCTTCCATCCTTTCGGCCATCAAGACCATCATCGTGGCCGACTTCGTGATGAGCCTGGACAACGTCATCGCCATTGCCGGCGCGGCGCAGAACGCCCACGCCGACCACCAGCTGGGCCTGGTGATCTTCGGCCTGGTCGTGAGCGTGCCCATCATCATCTGGGGCAGCACGCTGGTCCTGAAGCTGATCGACCGCTTCCCGCTGGTCGTGACTTTCGGTGCCGCGCTGCTGGGCTGGATCGCCGGCGGCATGCTGATCACCGATATCATGATCGAGCGCAACTTCGGCGTTCAGCCGCTTGTGGTCAAATTGACGGCTGAAGTCATCGGCGCCGTGCTGGTGGTCCTCCTGGGCCGCTACCTGGCAAGCCGCAAGAAAACCGCCGTCACGGAAGCCTAAGTCATGAGTCTGCGCAAGTCCTCCCAGCCCCACCAAGCCGAAACTGGTCTTAGCCTGTTGGGAGGCTTGCTCGTGCTGGCGGTGATCGGCATCGCCATCGCCGTCGCGACCCAGTTCCTGATCTGATCGCCAGAACAGAAGCCGTGTCCGTGCCAGCATTGCCAGACCCATCACGCTTGGTCATTGCGACCCGCGCGAGCCGGCTTGCCCTGTGGCAAGCCGAGCACGTGCGGGATCGCCTGCTGAAGCTGTATCCGAACTGCGAGGTAGAGCTGCTCAAGCTCACGACCCGCGGTGACCAGATTCTCGACCGCACCCTGTCCAAGGTGGGCGGCAAAGGCCTCTTCATCAAGGAGCTGGAAACAGCCCTGCTGGACGGCCGCGCGGATCTCGCCGTGCACTCCCTGAAGGACGTGCCGGTCGATCTGCATTCTCCTTTCTCCCTGACCGCCGTGCTGCAGCGCGCCGACCCGCGCGATGCGCTGGTGTCACCGCGCCATGCCTCGCTGGCCCGCCTGCCTGAGGGTGCTGTTGTCGGCACCTCCAGCCTGCGCCGCGAGGCGCAATTGCGCGCCCGCCATCCTGGCCTGATCGTGCGGCCGCTGCGCGGCAACCTCGACACCCGGCTGGGCAAGCTCGACGCGGGCGAGTACGACGCGATCGTGCTGGCTGCCGCGGGCCTGGAACGCCTGGGCCTGGGCCATCGCATCGCCGGCCGTCTTTCTCCCGAAGACAGCCTGCCGGCCGCGGGGCAGGGCGCGCTGGGCATCGAAGTCCTGGACACCCGCGATGACCTGCGCGCCTGGCTGGCGCCGCTGGCCTGCGGCGAGACGACCGCCTGCGCGGTTGCCGAGCGCGCGGTGTCGCGGGCCCTGGGCGGTTCCTGTCAGGTGCCGCTGGCGGCCTACGCCGAATGCGAGGCCGGACAGTTGCATCTGCGCGCCCTGGTGGCATCGCCCGATGGCAGGGCCATCCTGCGCGCCGAGGTGAATGGCCCCGTGGCCCAGGCGCAAGCCCTGGGCGAGGCGGCGGCCCGCACCCTGGTGGAGCAGGGCGCCGACCGCCTGCTTGCCGGCCTGATCGAACCCTCCTCGCCGGACGCCTGAGCATGCAGGCGTCGCGCCTGGCCGTGCTGACCCGTCCGGCAGGGCGCAACGAGGCCCTGGCCGAGCGCCTGCGCGCGCGAGGCTGGGAGGCGCTGGCGCTGCCCGCGCTGCGCATCGTGCCGCTGGCGCCCCAGCCCTTGCCGCGTCCCGCCGATTACGACGTGGTCGTTTTTGTCAGCGGCAATGCCGTAAGGCACTACTTCTCTTCCCTTGCACAGACACCCGGCACACCCGTGTGGCCTGCCGCGACGGCAGCCGCCGTCGTGGGAGAGGCCAGCGCAGCCGCGCTGCGCGCCCTGCCTCAGTGGCCGGCCACTGCGGTGCTGCTGCAGCCCGCCGAGGACGCCCCCCAGGATTCCGAGGCCTTGTGGGAGATCTTGCGCGCCCGTCCGATCCCGCGCCGGGTGCTGATCGTGCGCGGCACCGAGGGGCGGGACTGGCTGGCCGAGCAGTTGGCCGGGCAGGGCGCGCAGGTGGACATCCGCGCCGTCTATGCGCGGCAGCCGGAAACCTGGCCCCCGGAGGCCCTGGCGCGACTGCACGAGGCTGCCCGCGACGGCCTGGCCGCGCATTGGCTCATCACCAGTGCCGAGGGGCTGCATGCCGTCACCCGGCAGCTCGAACAGGCGGGCCTGCAGGCCTGGTTCGCGGCCTGCCCCGGCGTCACCGTGCACCCCCGCCTGGCCGATCTGTGGCGGCGATACGCCGCTGATACCATCGGACATGACGAGGCCTCGCGGGCGATGGTACAAATCAGCATGCCTGCCGACGAAGCGCTTGCCCGGGCGTTTCCCCTGCAGAACTGAAGGTGGGCCTGATGCGCGGGGCGCGTGGCGTCTGGCCGTGCGCCGTTGGATGGCCGCAACGACTACAATCGCGACATGACTGACAAGACTCCAGATACCACTCCGGGCGCCAAGCCGTCCGTGCCGAGCCCTACGCCAGCCAGCACGCCCCCCGTGCCGCCGTCCCCGCCGCCTGCCGCGCCTGCTTCACCGCCTGCCGGCAAGAAGCCTGCGCCCGCGACTACGTCCGTGCGCAAGTCCTCGTCCGGACTGGTCTTCATGCTGCTGATCCTGGGCGTGCTGGTGGTCGCCATGGCGGCCGCGCTCTGGTATCAACACCAGCAGTCCGAGCGCACCACGCGTGAAATCGCCGCGCGCCTCGATACCCTCAGCAGCCAGCTGAACCAGGCCCGCAACGATGCGCGCCAGGCCATCACGCTGGCACAGACGCAAGGCTCGCGCATGGCCGGCCTGGAAACGGCCGTGCAGGACGCGCAGACCCAGTTCGACTCGCTGGAACAGACCTGGCAAAGCTTCAGCGACAGCTCTGCCGGTGACGCCGTGCTGCTGAACGACGTGGAACGCATGCTGGCGCTGGCCAGCCAGCAACTGCGTCTTGCCGGCAACGTCAGCAATGCCATCGTCGCGATGGAAACGGTGCAGGCCCGCCTGGCGCGTGCCGACCGGCCGCGCCTGGCTTCCCTGCAGCAGGCCGTGAATGGCGACCTCGATCGCCTGCGCGCCGTGCCGCTGGTCGACGTGCCCGCCGTGTCGGGCCGCATCGACCGGCTGATCGACCTGGTTGGCCGGGCCCCGTTGCTGGTGCCCGATGCCGCCGCGCCCGAGGTCACCAGCGCGCCAATTTCCTCGCGTGAGCCCGGTCCGCCCGTGGCGGGTCGCAGCGAACCCGACATCGCGGCCGATGCGCCGTGGTGGCAGCGCACCCGTGCCGAAATGGGCCTGTGGTGGGGCCAGGCCCTGCGCACGCTGGGCGGCGAGTTCGGCGATCTCATCAGCATCCAGCGCGTGGGCAATCCCGATGCGCTGCTGCTGTCGCCCGAACAGGGCGCGCAACTGCGCGGCAACCTGCGCATGCGTCTCCTGACCGCGCAACTGTCGCTGCTGATGCGCCAGTCCGATGTCTGGACGAGCGAACTGGACACCGTGGAGCGCGCACTGGCCGGCCAGTTCGACACCCATTCGGCCGATACCCAGCAGGCACAGCGCCTGGCGCGCGAGCTGGCGGCCACCCGCATCGCGGTCAGCGTGCCTGACCTCGCCGACAGCCTGAGCGCGCTCGAAGCCGTGCGTGCCGCCGGCAACGGCGCGGCCCGCGGAGAATAAGCATGCGTACGTGGTTCTGGACGCTGTTGCTGGCCGCCGTGGCCGTCGCGCTGGCCGTGTTCCTGCGCGAACACGAAGGCAATGTACTCATCCTGGTTCAGCCCTGGCGCATCCAGGTGTCGCTGACCTTCGCCGTCCTGCTGATCGTCGGCGCCTTCCTGGCGCTGTACATCGGTCTTCGGCTGCTGGCCTGGCTGCTGTCCATTCCCAGCCGGGTGCGTGCGTGGCGTGGCCGCCGTGCCCAGGTGCGCGACCATGAGCTGCTGGAGCGCGGCTGGATCGGTTTCCTGGAAGGCCGTTACGCCCATGCCGAGAAAGACCTGACCCGCCTGCTGGGCCAGACGCGCGCGCAGAACCGCAAGGTGGTGGCGGCGTTGTCGGCCGCGCGCGCCGCGCATGCGCTGGCCGAGTTCAGCCGCCGCGACGAACTGCTGGCGCAGGCGCGTGACCACGCCGATGTCGATGCGGGCCTGAACGAAGCCGTGGCCACCGTCGCCGCCGACATGCTGCTGGAGCAGGGCAAGGCCGAGGAAGCGCTGGCGCTCTTGACGCCGCTGCAGGACGGCGGCGCCCGCCACCTGCACACGCAACGCCTGCTGCTGCGCGCCCACAGTGCGCTGGGCCATGACGAACAGACCTTCTCGCTGTCGCGCAGCCTGTTGCGCCGTGGCGTGCTGCCCGCCGCCGAAGGCCGCGTGCTGCTCGAAAGCGCTGCCGCGGCGCGCTTGCGGGCCGCCGGCCCTGGCGACGCCTGGCGTGCCGTCTGGAAGGACCTGAAGAGCGAAGAGCGCGCATTGCCCGAAGTGGCGCTGGCCGCCGCCGTGCGTTTCGAGGCCGATGAACAGCCGGACGAAGCCGCCCGCGCGCTGGAAGCTGCCATTGCCGAGAGACAGGACACGCGCCTGGTGCTGGCCTATGCGCGCTGCGAGCCCGCCCAGGTCAAGCGCCGCCTGGCCAAGGCCGAGGAATGGCTGGCCCGCAACCCGAACGATCCCGACCTGCTGTGCGCGCTGGGCATGCTGTGCCTGGCCGGCCAGATCTGGGGCCCGGCCGAGCGCTACCTGCTGCGCAGCCTGAAGTACCGCAACGACCCGCGCAGCCATGCCTTGCTGGGCATCCTGTACGACCGCCTGGACCGTCCCTCGGATGCCACGCGTCACTGGCGCCTGGCGACTGTCGCCGGCATGCCGCTGCCGGTGCTGGCCTCGGACGGCTCGCTGCCGGCCGCCGACACGGGCGCCGACCCGCTGGGCCTGGACGCCGAAGGCATGGACTACTACCTGGCCGAGCCCGTGCCTTCGGACCTGCCCGAAGCGCTGCCCGAGCCCGAGCCCCTGGAGGCCGCCAGCGCGGCCGACTACGTGCTCGATCCGGATGCGCGCACGCATGGCGAGGCCGGCACGCCCGCGCCCGCCACGGTGCCGGTGCGCCGCCTGGACGACGACCTGGACGAGTACTTCGACAGTGCGCCGATCCCGGGCGTGAACTTCGACGACGGCGACGACCACAAGCCCGCGGAGGGCAAGCCGGAGCAGGGTGGCGCGTCCGGCGCATCCTGGTCCTCGCCCAAGAACTGAATCCCCTTACCCTGATATACAAGGTCGAACAATGAGTCTTGATCGTGTCGCCGCTGGCAAGAACCTGCCCGACGAATTCAACGTCATCATCGAAATTCCCGCCAACGCGAATCCGGTGAAATACGAAGTGGACAAGGAAACGGGCGCCGTTTTCGTTGACCGCTTCATGCTGACCGCCATGCACTATCCGTGCAACTACGGCTACATCCCGCAGACCCTGTCCGACGATGGCGACCCCGCCGACGTGCTGGTCATCACGCCGTTCCCGGTGGCCATCGGCGCGGTCATCCGCTGCCGTCCGCTGGGCATCCTGCACATGGACGACGAAGGCGGCGGCGACGCCAAGCTGATCGCCCTGCCGGTGGACAAGCTCTACCCGGTGTATCGCGACATCAAGCGTCCGGAAGACCTGCCGGCCGAAGACCTGGCCCGCATCCAGCACTTCTTCGAGCACTACAAGGATCTCGAGAAGGGCAAGTGGGTGAAGGTCAAGGGCTGGGGCGGCCTCGATGAAGCCCGCGCCGAAGTCCAGAAAAGCGTCGCGGCCTACCAGGCCGCCAACAAGTAATCGATAGCACCAAGCGATAGAAGACCCGGAGGAGACAGGCAGCATGGCTTTCGTCATTGATTCAGTTCAGCAGGTGTCGGTGCCCGTCGCGGGCAGCGACAAGCGTTTCCCGGTGCGCCGCGTGTACTGCGTGGGCCGCAACTACGCCGAGCACGCGAAGGAAATGGGCTTCACCGGCCGTGAAGACCCGTTCTTCTTCTCTAAGCCGGCCGATGCGATCCTGGCCGTGCCGCAAGGCGAGACGGGCAAGATGCCTTACCCCCCCAAGACGTCGAACCTGCACTATGAAATGGAGCTGGTGGTCGCGATCGGCAAGGGCGGCAAGGACATTCCCGTCGACCAGGCGCAAGCGCATGTCTGGGGCTACGCCCTGGGCCTGGACATGACCCGCCGCGACCTGCAGGCCGATGCCAAGAAGCAGGGCCGTCCGTGGGAAACCGCCAAGGGTTTCGACCTGAGCGGCCCCATCGGTCCCATCCATCCGGTGTCGGCCACGGGCGTCATCGACAAGGGTGCCATCACGCTGGACGTCAACGACACGCGCCGCCAGGTCAGCGACATCGACCAGCTGATCTGGAACATTCCCGAGACCATCTCCTATCTGTCGGGCCTGTTCGAACTGGCGCCTGGCGACCTGATCTTCACGGGCACGCCGGAAGGCGTGGGCGCCGTGGTGCAGGGCGACGTGCTGGTCGGCAAGGTCGATGGCCTGGGCGAACTGCGCGTGCAGATCGTCTGAGCGGCACGGTCTCAGCGTTCGTGGAAACGCCGCCTTCGGGCGGCGTTTTCGCTAGCGTTCCGGGCGCGTCCCCTGTCCGCTGATGCGGGCCAGCACCGACTGCATGGCGTGTTCCAGCGCTGTCGATCCGCCTTGCTCCGTGAACTGCGCGTGCATCTGTTCGTTGATGCCGCCCGCCGTCGAATGTTCGGCGCGCAGCACCGACAGTTTGCGGTCCGGGTGCCGGCGCGCCACGTCGGTGACGCTGCCCACCAATGATTCGACATAGCCGCGGGCGGCGTCGGGCGCCATGCCTTGCCCGGCCAGCCAGCCCGAGGCCGTGTCCAGCAGGCCGAAGAACGTGCCCATCAAGGCGCTGCCCACGCCCGCCAACTCGTATTCCGCCTGGGTCTGGATGGGGACCGCCGTGCCCAGCGCGTCGAACAAGGCCATGACCTGCGGCGTGGGCGGAAACACCGCCGTCACGCCCTGCTGTTCGGCGACGAAGGGCAGGGGAATGGCCTGCGTCAGCGTCACGTCCGGCCCCACCCAGGCGCGCAGCGTCTCGGCGGACGTCGCCGCGATCAGGCTCACGACCTGCTGGCCAGCGCGAAAGCGCAGCGCGCCCAGCACCTCGGCGGCGATCTGCGGGCGAACGGCCAGGAACACCGTGTCGGCGCCATCGATGACGGCCTGGTTGCCGTCGGCGATGCGCACGTGCGCGTGGCGTTCGGCCAGCCGGCCCGCGATGTCCGCATTGCGCGGCGAGACGAGGATGGCGGATACCGGGTGTGCCGTGCCGGCCAACCCGTCGATGATGGCTTCGGCGATGGTGCCGGTGCCGATGAATCCGAGTGTCATGGGGCTCCTTTGCGTGCGTGGCTTCAGCCAGGGAGGATAGCCCGGATGTCCTGCCCGGGGCTTTTCGCTCAAACTGCCACGCGGGCCAGGATGCGTGGCCGGCGGCGGGAGTTTGGCCATGGTCGGCGCTGTCGTTGTGCTGGGCGCTGGGGTCGGGCCTGCCGGATATGATGGGACACCGTCAGGCAGGACGGATTCAGGAAGGATGAGTCATCGTGAGTGAAACACCACGGCCACCGGGCAGCGCCCACCCAGTCACAGACCTGGCCGCGCTGGAAGCCTTGTACGGCACCCCAGCCGCCGCATCGATCAAGAAAGAGATCGACTATCTGCATCCGCATTACCAGGCCTTCGTGAAGGCCGCGCCCTTCGTGGCCCTGGCGACCCAAGGCCCCGACGGCCTGGATGCCTCGCCCCGAGGCGACCCTGCGGGCTTCGTGCACATCCACGACGACAGGACCCTGCTGCTGCCCGACCGCCGCGGCAACAACCGCATCGACAGCCTGCGCAACATCGTGCACGACCCGCGCGTGGCCCTGCTGTTCCTGATTCCCGGGGTGGGAGAAACGCTGCGGGTGAATGGGCGGGCGGTGATCGCCACGGATCCCGAGTTGCTGGCGCGCTTTGCGGTGGAGGGCAAGCTGCCCTTGTCGGTCCTGGTCGTGCACGTGGAAAGAGTGTTCTTCCAGTGCTCGCGCGCGGTGCTGCGCGCCAGGCTCTGGGATCCGGCGGTGCAGATTGCGCGCACGGCGCTGCCGAGCACGGGGATGATCCTGCAGGACTTGAGCCAGGCGGAGATCGACGGGAAGGCGTATGACGCGGCCTTGCCCGGGCGGGTGAAGGCGACGATGTACTGATGTCGTCGGGCATGAGGTGGGCGACGTAGGCGCGTAGGCCGGGCATTCCTGCCCATCACGGCTTTCGCGCATGGCGCGCTGGCCTTGGCACGGCCAGACTGGCTCCTGCACATACCGTGCAACGGGAGCCCATCATGACCTCAGTCCAGCTGCATCCTTTTGTTCATGCCCGCCGCCGCCAGGCCGGCCAGGGAATGACCGAGTACATGACACGGCCGGAAACCCGCATGAATGCTGGGTTTCACCGTCTAGTTCTATAGACTGTCTAATACTCGGCGTCTAAAACTGGATGGCTATCCAGCTTTCTTGCGAGGCCCGCTGACCAGTTTTGGCGACTTGTCGCGCAGGTAAATGGCCGTCGTTCTGCGGTCTGTGTGGCCCAGCAATTCCGTGGCGTTTCCGCCCTGGCGGTCCACTTCGGTGCCCGACATGGCGCGCAGGTCGTGCAGGGTGACGTTCTCCACGCCGGCCTTCGCAGCGGCCAGCTTGAACGACCGCCAGACATTCGAGTGAGCGCGCAGGCGCCCGCCGCGGCCCGCTATCAGGTAGGTCATGTTGATGACCTGGCCTGTCTCCTTTTCTGCGCGCGTCACCGCATCCCGCAATTCCGGCGTCCACGCCACCACCAGCCGCTTGCCGGTCTTCTGCTGCTTGAAATAGATGCCGTCGGTTTCCAGGTGCGCGCGCTCGATGGTCAGCACGTCGCCGATTCGCTGGCCGGTGAGGTAGCAGAGATCCAGGACGCATTGAAGCCAAGGGGCGCATTCCGCATAGATCGCGGCGAACTCCCTGGGGCTGATGAGGCGGTCCCGCGCCGCCTGCTTGTGGCGCTTCACGCTGACTGTGGGGTCGGTTTCCACTATCTGCCGATCAAGCGCCCAGCGGTAGACCAAGCGCAGGACGGTCAGCATGCGGTTTGCGATGGCCACGCGGTCCTTGAAGCCGTCCATCATCTGCACGACGTCGCCGTGGCGCACCTGTTCGGGGCGGAACTCGGCGAACAGCTCCTTGAGCAGCCGTGCGCAATAGGCGTACTGCGTCACCGTCGATGGCGCCACATCGGCCACCAGGGCAGGCATTGCTTTGTCGATCAGATCTGGCACGCCATCGGCGGGCTTGGCGACCGCGCGCGCGTACTCCATGAGGGCCGTGTGCAAATCGCCGCCCAGGCGCGTCCACTTACCGCGCCTGACCAGATAGAAGGCCCCGTGCTTCTCGTACACGCACGGTGGGAGATGTCGGTTTGTGGTTCGTTTGCGCATAGCCTAGGGCGGCTTCCATGGCGGCCCGCAGCACCACCAGGGAGCCGTCGGGCCTGATCTTGAAGGGGATGGCGAGTTGAAGCAGGACCTCGCGCTGTTTTGAGGCGCGCTGGCGCTGGGTCAGTTCGGCCAGCTCGTCGTCGCTAAGAAGAATGCTCACGGCGTCCTCCTTTTCTCGGGGTGAGCGAGATTTGCTCCAGGGCGTCGCAGTCGGCCTGCAGGGCTGGGTCGCGGGTGACGGCGCGAGCGAGAGCCCATCGAGCGCGGACAATCGCGTTTTCGAGGCGTTCGATTTCGCGGTGGGGTTTGCGATGTGCGAGCCCGATCATCCAGCCGAGGCTGAAAGCGCACCCAGCGACGACCAGCAGGGCCAGGATGGGCAGGTATTGCTGCATGTTCATTCCTCCTTGGCGCGCTGGGCGTCGGCAGGTATGGGGATCCACATCACGGGTTCGCTATGGACGTAGGGCCAGATCCAAGCGCCGTTACCGTTGTAAGCGGCCTGCAGCCAGTAGCCGTCCGCAATCTGGCCACTTCGGCCACGAAGCACGACGCTGCTCCTGTCCCTGGGCGCCGTCTCGATAGGCAGCCACTGCTGCCGTTCCGCGCGATCAGCGAGAACGGCGGCGCGGGCGTAGGCCTCCATACTGGGACTCGTGTGGCCGAAGTGCAGCACTTCGCCGCGGGGCATCGGAGGTAGGTTGATGTCTTCAGGCATGGTCAGATCCCCAGTAGCTCAGTTCGTCGCGCACCGCCTCATCGGGGCTGAGTCCGTCCGGCCGGCTGTGCTCGGCCAGGCTGGACGCTATCTGCCAGCAGGTTTTCCAGGAGAGGCGCGTGCGCCAGCGCAACCCATAGGCAGCGCGTGCCGTCCAGACGATTTCAAACATGACCGCCTCCCTTGCTCTCCTGGCGCGCGGCGTCGCGGTCCAGGCGCTCGATCTCGGCCAGCACCAGGGCGCCGGCCTTGATCAGATTGGAGCGATAGCCTGCCGGCTTCCACCATGCCGGCGCCCAAGGCCAATTCGGGCCGGGTTTGCCCGGTTCGGGGTAGTGGTAGCGCCCCTGGCTGGCGTAGCAAGCGGCGGCAGAGGCCATGTCGCCTGCCGTGTACTTGTCATCGTGTTCCGGCGTCCAGCCCTCGACGCTGATCTGCCGCTGGCGTTCGGCCAGCACGTCCTGCGCGGCCTGTGTCAGCGCATCCTGCGCCTGCCCGCTGGCCTGGGCGGCTAGTGCGGCGCGGTAGCCCTCCACGAAATAGCTACCCTCGGTATTCAGCCAGTTGCGGTCATGCCCAAAATGGCGAACAAACGCAGCATGCATCGTCAGTGTCGGCAACTCTCCGGCATTCCCGGATGATTGAGCCTGGGCGACGGCAGGTTTGCCGGCCTTCTGCCAATCGCGCAGCGGCTTCAGATACCCGTCATGGGCATCGTGGATTGCCTTGATTGCTGCGTTCGGATCATCTGCGTGAGCAGCGTTCCACCCAGCCGTCACGCCAGCGAGGTAGCGACTGTCTACCAGCGCATCACGCACTTCCTCAGGCTGGGCCTGGGTGGCAACGGGGGCGGCGAGCATGTGCATGCTGCGGGCGTCGTCGATTGCGCAGCGTGCGGCCGCGCCTTTCAGCGTGTTCTCCACAAGATGACGCTCGGCCCAGGCCAGCACATCAGCATCGCTCGCCCGCCACGGCTCCGCGCTCGCGGCAGGCTGCGCACCGTGGCGGGCCACAGCGGCATTGAACCGCCGCACAGCGCCGTCCGTGTCATGCGGATGGCCCGTCACATCCAATTCGCGCTCATGAGCGATGTACATGGCAAGGTTCAGCAATTCATCATCGCTCGGCGCGTCCTGCTCCTGCACCGCTGCCGGGGTGGCGGCAGGCTGGGCGGCGAAGCCCAGGGCAAGGCGAGCCAGATCGAGCGCCATGTCATCAACGGCTCGACCATCCATCCGGCCGCTGACTTCGTGTACAGCGAGATACTCGCGGAACGCCCGCACTGCGGCGCCTGCGGGGTTTTGATTATTGGTCATGGGTGGTCTCGTCAAAGAGCGGCAGATTCGTCTGCTGGGCTGTAAGCCGGGCATCAAGCTCACGCTGAATCCCTGAGGCCGTGGCTTCGTAGAGGACCGCGTTGTGCTGGGCGGTGATGGTGCTGCCGCAACAAAGTCCATGCGCGACGCGGAACCGTTCGTGGGCGGCGGCGGCCTGCCAGTCTGCGACCGCCTGCCGCATTTGCTCGACCGTGGCAGGGGGATGCGGGATCAGATACGCACTCATTTGGCATCTCCTCCACTGGTAGATTTGAGGGCGCGGGCAGCCTTCAGCGGGCCGCTGTCCAGCACGAGCGGGTCAGGGTTTTCCGGTAGGCTGTCGAAGAAATCGAGGATGGCGTCACGCTTTTCCGCTTCCCCTTTTTGGAAAATGACGTGGCTGGATCCATCAGCGTGCGACTCGCCCCAGTCGTCCACAGCACGGTCTACGATCCGAGCCAGTTCGAGCAGGTTGGCGATGACAGCATCCCGCACTGCCTGCTGGTCGAGCGCAGCCGGGGGAGTGCAATCCGGGCACGGCACGGTGTCGAGGATGTTGCCCAGCGCACCGTTATCGCCGCAGGTCAGGCATTTCGGGGGAGTGGGGGCGGCGGCCAGCATGGCGGCGTAGGCGTCCTGCATGTCGTGGTCGTCAATTGCGCGGCGTTTCGAGTACCAGACCTCAGCGAACGCGATAACCATGTCGAGCGTGTGCTCGACCGGCACCAGCACATACCCAGCCGGTGCGCTGGCCTGGGCCTGGAGGGAGGGAGTGGGGTTGCGCTCGATCCAGCCCGCCAGGGCGCCAGCAAGTCTGTCCTGCTTGTGGTGAGAACCAGGTTCTCGGCTGGGGTGCACCACGTGGCCCAGGTTCGTCATGGCAAAGCGCGCCAGATCCAAGTGCCAGAGGTCGTAGCTATGTGGCGTTTCGGGGATCGACAGGTTGCCGCCACGGGCATAGGGGGCGCAGCCGGTTTCGGTCTGCTGCCGGGATTCAGGGGTGGGGGTGGTCATGCTGCTTTCCTTGTGATGGCCAGATGCGGCGCGTTCAGCGACAGGAACCCGACCGCCATCATCGGGTTTACGCTGTTGCCGACCATCCGTACCTGGGTAGATTTCGAGAACCGCCGCCCGTCGTGGCCGCGGTCGATGATGTAGCTCTCAGGGAAGTCCTGGGCTCGGAACAGTTCACGCGGCTCCAGCATGCGCAGACCGATATCTACGATGATGTAAGGTGTGCCCTTGATGGTCACAGTCACCAGCGCCATTCGGTCCTTGGTGGTGATCGTGGTCAACGGGTCGCGCGGGTCGGACCACTGTCCGCCCTCGCCGTAATACCGCATGAGAAATGCGGCGACACGCTCCGCACCTTCGGTCTGCTCGGGTGACAGCGAACACTCGACGACGCCGTACCTGGGGGCGCCGGCCATCACGGTCTGCGCAGGGTCGCGCATGTCGTGGCCGACTGCGTTCTCGCCCATGGCGAGCATGTGCGCCGTGACAAGCCCGTGGTGCTCGCCGCCAGCAGAGATCGTGCGCAATGGCTCGGCGGCATCCCGTGCATCACAGTTTGCGCGCAGATGCGCCAGGTGGGCCGTTATCAGCTGCTGCTGGCTGCCGCTGTTCGTGATGGTGCTCATGGGCTGGCGCAGTTCGTGCCCCGGCGTGGTATTGAATCCGCCGTTTGCCTGCATCAGGTATGCGCTGGCGAGCGCGTGCTTGATGCCGCCCGCCGTCACCACGCCGAGCGGCTGGTGGATGTCCAGGGCACGCGGCGCCTGCCCCTCTCGCTCGCCGTATCCCGCCTGGATGAGAGTCGGCGCGACCAGAGCGTGCTTTCCCCCTCGCGGCCATGCGGTAATGGTCGACAGGGGATCGGTCACCGACCGCGTGCCGTCCCTGGACCAGTCCGAAATGGGAACAATGAACGGGTCGCCCGAATCCAGCACGTACCTCTGAATGCCTCGCGCGATCCGGCGCAGGGTGGCGTCTGCAAGCGGGCGCTTGCGCTCGAAAATTGACGGACAGGGGATTGCCCATTCGATGCAATCGGCTGCAGGCTGCCAGCGCCGCTGGCCTCGCGCTGGCGCTTTGTGATGCGTCTGTGGCTCCCATTGGATCGGCTCCCCCACGCGGTTGCCAACCTCGAAATGGCGCTCTCGCGTCGTGTGCCCGCCCTGATTGGCGGCGAGGATGTTGCGGCTCTCCAGTGCGTAGCCCATGCCGCGCAGGATGGCGCGCCAACGGCGATAGGTATGGCCCTCGCGTTTCGGGTCCGGCACGAGGAACTGATGCTGTACCGGAACGCGCTCGCCAGGCGCCGCAATGCTCCCGTCGAGCTTCACAACGCGCTTGGTTTTCGGGCAGCGCTTGGCGATCAATGGCCCCCACTTCGTGAACTGCTTGACGTTCTCCAGGCTCATCCAGTCAGGCTGTGCCTGGCCAGCCCAACGGCGCGCGATCCAAGCCAGTGCCCGGATCTTCGAACTGCGTGGCTGACCGCCTTTGGCCTGGCTGAAATGGGTGCAGTCTGGGGATAGGTGAAGCCAGCCCACCGGCATGCCTCGTGTGGCTTTGCGTGGACACACCTCAAACACGTCTGCGACGTAGTGCTCTGTCTGCGGGTGGTTGGCCTGGTGCAGGCTCAGGGCGTCGGCATTGTGATTGATGGCGATGTCCGGGCTTCGGCCCCAAGCCATCTCCATGGCGACAGACATACCACCGCCACCTGCGAACAGGTCTACGATCAGCTTGCGGTCCAATCCAGTCAGGCGTAGTTGCGGGGTCAGCATGCTTTTCCTTGGGGATATAGGGGTGGTGCAGGGTGGGGGCGCGAAACGCGTTACGGCTGCTGTTCGGTAATCGAGTACGCCGCACGGCCAAAGCCGTCGTCATACTTCCAGGCGACCTGTAGGGCTTCGAAGCCGCTGCGCATCGCCAGCCGCGCCCAGTCAATGGCGAACTGCGGCGCGCTGTATTCGGGGCTCAGTTCGATCCGGGGGGGCAGCCCGGACGCGCGCGACAGCTTTCGCAAAACGCGTTTCAGTGGATGCAGGGGTGGGGCACTTCTTGAGGCGGCGCTCTTGGGCTTTCACCAGGACGCGAGCGCGCTGCTCGATGCGTCCAGGGCGGACGCCAAGGACTACGAAACCAGGCATGTGGGCCTCCGTTTCCGTTGGGGTGGGGTTGGGGTACGATCAACTTCCCAGCAACTGGAGAAGCTGACATGGCGTGGAATCTGACTTTCAATTTCTCGTTGAACGGAGCGACGCGCACCGCCTACGTTTCGCGTAGTGCCGTGTCCTTGCTGCAAGATTCGGATGATCTGTTCAACGAGGATCAGGCCCGAGCCATGCTGGAGTTCAAGCGAGAGCTCGTGGAGCGGGCCTGCCTTCACTCGGCGCGATTAATGGGCGGGGAAGAGGCAGGCGGAACAGTGAATGTCCAGCCTGCAAGCATCCGAGCGGCGCTTGCAGGCTGGAGGGATCCGTATGAAGAAATCTTCCGGCGCGACACCGTTTAGTCGGCATTCGCGGTCGCGCCGGATCCATCAAAAGGGATATCGTCATCCATGTCCGCGAGCCCGCCGACACCAGCGTTTGCGGGGTTGCCTGCCAGAGGCGCGGCGCGGCCTTCGCGCGTGGCCTGATAGTCCTCGGCTGAAGTAGCCTGGCGCTGGCCGCCCTGCCCACCACCCTCACGCCCGCCCAGCATCTGCATCTGGTCGGCGATTATCTCGGTTGTGTAGCGCTCGATGTCGTGCTTGTCGGTCCATTTGCGGGTCTTCAGTCGGCCCTCGATGTAGACCGAGCGCCCCTTCTTCAGGAACTCGCCCGCGATCTCGGCCAGCCTGTTGTAGAAGACGACGCGATGCCATTCCGTGTCCTCACGCTTTTCGCCGGTGTTCTTGTCCTTCCACTGGCTGGTGGTGGCGATCGAGGCCCGGCAGATGGCGGCGCCATCGGGCGCGTACCGCACCTCGGGATCTCGCCCCAGGTTGCCGACGATGATGACCTTGTTGACGCTGGCCATGCTCAGGCCCCCGTCTCGGTGAATTCGCGGTACATGGCGCTGTAGGCTGCGCGCACGCCGGCCGCCACTGCCTCCTGCTCGGCCATGACGCGGCATTCATCGCTGCGCTGGAAATTCCGCACGGCGCGGACGCCCGCGGCAACCATGTTGTCGGAGGGTTCGGGCGGCATGCCGGACGGCGCAGGCGCAGGCGCGGGGGCGGGGGCGGGCGCCTGGGCGACCACCGGGGCAGCCGGCGTGGCCGGTGCAGCTGGAGGCGCTGCCGGGGCCTCCTGTGTGGGCGTGGATCTGGGTGCCAAGCTTTTCGCGGTGACCTTGGCCTTCCCCTGTGCCTTCGCCTCGGCCAGCTTGCCGTCCAGGACCGCGCCGGCGCGCTCGCCGTGCTGCCTCACGATGGCGGCGGCATTCTTGGCAGACACTGCGCCAGCCGAAACGTGTTTCTGCACGTCGACATTCGCGTTTGCGAGGGTCAGCAGTTCGCTGACGTGTTGTTGGGAGCGGTGGACCTTCTCGGCGATTTCGGCGACCGACAGGCCATAGCCCTGCATGCGCTTGTAAACCCGGGAGGTCTCCAGGGGGCTGAGCGGGCGTCCGGTGGCGCTGGTGACGATGCGTGCGTCGCGCTCGGCGTTGTTGCCAACGAACTGGTCGATCTTCACCCACTCGATGGGCGCACCGCGCTTGATGGCCTTGCCAATGGCGGCGTGGCGGCAGTGCCCTTCAACGACGTACACCTTGCCGTCCTCGCTCACGGTGCATTCCAGGGCGGGGTACTGGCCGCCTGCCATGATGTGGACGGTCAGCGCCTCGATATGGGCATCCAGTTCCGGCCCGGGCTCGCGGGTGTTGAAGCCAGGCATGATGTGCAGATCGGCGTAGCGAATCTTCATCGCGTCTGCGCGGGCGATGGTCTTGTTGTCGATCAGCTGCCGGAACGACACGGGGCGTGCGGGTTTGGTCATTTGGGATCCTGGCGGCGCTGCTCGAGTTGAATAGCGCTGATGAGGGAAGGAGTGACGCCGTACTGGGCGGCGAGTTCGGTGGGGTAGAGGAAGCCGCGGCGGGAGCGGATGAAGGCGGCTTCCTCGTCGGTGATGCGTGAGGGCGGTTCGGGGCTTTCCTCTGGCAGTGCTGCCGGTGGCGGAATCGGCGGCGACCAGCCCGCGCGGTCGCGCACGATGAATTCGATGCCGTTCACATGCCCGCCCCGTGCGCCATCCAGGGCAGCACTACCAGGAACAGGAACGCGCCCAGCAGGGACAGCGGCCATGCCTGCCAGGGGATGCGGCTGTTGTTGTCCCACGCGCCCTGTCCAGCCAGGTCGGACGGCGCGATCTTTTCCGCCAGGGCACTGGCGACGCTGGAGACGGTGCGCGGGGGCGCGCTGGTGGTTGTCGTGGTCATGGTGGCGATCCAGGGGTCTGAGGCGGCGTGTTGGCGGGCCAGGCGGTCGCCCATGAAGCAAAGGGCGAGCAGGGCCGGCACGACCGCGAGGGCGGCGTGAATGGTGGTCATAGGGGGAGGGTGCGAGAGGAAGGTTTGCCGGTTACGTCTTTCCGGCGCTGGTGGGTCAGCCGTCCGCGTTGCGCACCCAGGCGCCCCAAGGGCCTGAGCCGTGGCGTTCACGCAGCCACGCAGCCCGCTAGCGCTCTGGCATCGCGGTATTGCGCCCCAGGCTCTTTATCTCTCGCGGGGGACGAGTCGCAGGCCGACCGGGTTTGCTGCCGTTCGGGGGTCTGCATTTCTGGGCTTGGGAGAGCGGGCCAGGGTGTGGGACCTGGAGCAGTTGGGATGCAAACGTGTTGAGCGCCGGCATCCGAGCGGCGAGGCCCGCTCTCCGAAGCCGCCGCGTGGGCGGCGGGGCACAGAGGGTCAGAGGTGATCGAGGAAGTTCAGGACGTCCAGGAGCTCTTCGATGAACTTGCCAATGGCTTCGAACATGGTTGTGTCAGGGGTTGAGGGTGGATGGAGCGGGCTGCCAGGAATAAACCGAGCTAATGTGTGACAATCACGCCTTATCAAACTAGAGAGGCTTTTATGGGCAACAAAATCGTTACTGAAGCGGACCGCAAGCGCACCCCCCGTCCCATCGCTCCCAAAGGGGTGACGTTCAGGAGCGACGGCGGTGGCCAGCGTGTGAGCAAGGAGCGTGGCTCGCATACCAACAACAAGAAAAATGCTGGTAAGCGCCACCGCTAGGGCGAATCTCCTGTCCGTTCGCCACCTTGCTTGCTGATAGCCAGCGCGTACTGCTTCGGCAGAGGCGCTGGGCATAATTCGATCCCCCGCACGCGAGGGATGAGCCGGGGCCGTCAGGCTTTCTGACCATTCAGCCAAGCAACTCGGGTTGCTGCAGCCTCGGGGTTGGCGTGGTCGCCATCGGGGTGCCATTTGCCGGTAGGGTCGTAGAACCCGACCGTCCAGAGCCCAGGTTCGGACTGGATATAGACGTACATATCACTTCCTCCAGTGCCGCCCCGCGCGAGGCGGGGCGGCACATGATTAGGCTTCGGCGGGTTCCGCTTCTTGCTCAGCGGGTTCGGCGGGCTTCGCGCCGCCCGGCACAGCCGGCGACATGGCGATGATCTGCTGGATGACCGGCTTCCACTTGCGCCACCACTCCAGCGCGCGCTCGTCCATGCGGCGAATGCAGTCGTCGCTGAATCCCCACCAGCGTTCCAGCGTGTGGTGCTGGCAGCCGATCTGCATGTGGGTGGCGGTGTAGGTGACGCCCCAGGTTTCCAGTTGAAGGCTCTTGATCTCGGCGCGGTTGCCGGCGGTGTCCCAGATGCTGGCCAGTTCGCCCAGGTTGGCACCGCCCAGGTTGGCACCGCGCAGGTTGGCATCGCCCAGGTTGGCATCGCCCAGGTTGGCATCGCCCAGGTTGGCATCGCCCAGGTTGGCATCGCCCAGGTTGGCACCGCGCAGGTTGGCATCGCCCAGGTTGGCATCGCCCAGGTTGGCATCGCCCAGGTTGGCACCGCGCAGGTTGGCACCGCGCAGGTCGGCACCGCCCAGGTTGGCACCGCGCAGGTTGGCACCGCGCAGGTTGGCACCGCGCAGGTCGGCACCGCCCAGGTTGGCACCGCGCAGGTTGGCACCGCGCAGGTCGGCACCGCCCAGGTTGGCACCGCGCAGGTTGGCACCGCGCAGGTAGGCATCAGCGGCCACGGCCTGCTCCAGCGCCACGCGGGCAATGAGCCCGCTCTCGGTGCCCTCGGGCACGTCGGCTTCGAACAGCACAGCGCCGGTGAAGCGGTTCTTGATCTGGTGTTTCATGAAAGCTCCTGGCCGCTGGCCCAGTGAGTGAAGCTGTTGGGTTGAAAACGCGTTTCGGTAAGCGCTGCGCGCAACGCTGGCCCAAACGTGTTTGCTGCACCCGGCCCCCCACCTGATCGGCGGGAGCGCTGGGCAGGGCCGGGATTCCAACCGGCATGACCATTTCTGCTCTTGGCTGTCTACGCCTCACCCTGTTCACCCGTTGACCGCGCTTTGGCGGACTGGGTACGGAGGGGATGCCGCGCAGAGCTTCGGCCATGCCCGAAGGTGCGATTGAGCCGGGCGAACACCCCACGGGCGGGGTGAGCAACATCGGCGGTTGGGTTGTTAAAGAGCGGTGTTGCTAGAGCACTGACCAGAAGGCCAGGGCCTGCACTGCCAGGGTGGCCGCCAAGAGCACGGCATGAATGCAGGTGTCCATACCTCCCTCCCTGTTGCTTCCCATGCCCACCCGACTTTGTGTCGGTAACGTCCTCCCGCTGGGAAACGGGGCCGAGGGCTGGACTGAAACGTGTTTTGCTCCGCAGCCCTTTGGCCTAGGCGTTCTCTGCTGCGTTGGATGGATAATCGCAAATGCGCTCGAGCATGTCAAGCGCATTTGCGATTAAAAAGGCAACGAAAGCCTCCCTGTCCGGTTGCATGGGATTGGGCTACCATTGAGAATTATTTTGTTACGTACTGGGGTGCCTATGACAACGGCGACGAAATTTAGCGGTGCGGCAGCACTTCTGGCTGTCTTGAGCGGGGCCTCAGGTGATGCGGCGGCGCAAGAGCATTGCAAGGCATTCGATGAAGTGCTGGACAGGCAAGCCAAGGCCTTGTCCTATGCGACGTACAGTGGCGTGCTTGACGACTCGGCATATCGGCGGCAGAACCGGCTGACGGAAGCACAGATCGCTTGGCAAACTATTCAGGCCAACCTGACGCTTATGGCTGGGGCCAAGTGCCCACTGCCCAAGAGGCCCATCGTTGCTGAGACATACAGATCTGCAGCATTCGAATGCTCGATGGAATTGGAGTCTCCAGCGTCTAGGAACAGGCCCGCGGGGCAAGTTTTGCCAGCCTGCGACCGTTCCAAATGGGAACCGGCGAGGTAGAACAGGATGAGCGACGAGGTGATGTACTCGTTACTGGCCCTGGGTGCTGCAAGCGTGTTTGCAGTGATCTGGGCGCTGCTGTCGTGGCTGGCGTGCGCTTGCCTGTCGGCATATGTGGCCTCGACGAAGGGCCATTCGGCCTTCTGGTGGTTCCTGTGGGGTCTGGTCTTTGGCCCGCTGGGCCTGATCGCATCCGCGGGTCTTGGTCCGGCAGTGCAGCGGGTGAGGGTAGTGGGGGCGCTAGGTGTAGAGCCTATCCCGACGCTGCCCGTCTCGACACAGCGGCGACAAGAGCCAGTCTTGGGAGGAGACTGATTGCTTAAGTTTCGCTGTGCCATCGGCTGTCTAGCTGCAATCGTGTTGGGCAGGCTCATGCCAGCTTAGAGCGCAAGGACGGCTTCGATGTCTGCTTGTATGTGTCCGAGATCGCCAAGGAGGCCATGACTAGGCGGCAGGCCGGTGTGCCGTTGGAGGAGAATCACCGCCGTTTGCTGGTCTTCACCTCTGGTGGCATGACGACTTGGATCGACTGGATCCTAGACGAGGCCTACTACATGAAAATTGGCTCTGAATACATGCAGCAGCGCCTGCCGATCTACTTTGAGAAGCGCTGGCGCCGCCTGTGCGTGGAGGTGTTGGCCACGCCCGACACACCTATCGAAGAGGCCAACGCGGACTAAGCCGCCCAACAAAAAGCCCCGCTCGGGGCGGGGCATCACTTTGGGCGGAAGGGAAGATTGTTGCGGTTGATCAACTTGACGCGGGCGTGCCCGCATCGGTAGTGCCGCGGCTCCATGTTCCAAAGTGGCGTAGGCGCGCTTTCAGGATGATTTCTGGCACCCGAATAAGCTGAGCCAAGGTCAGATTTGCATTTATGCCCTGGTACCTCGCGGCGATGGCGTCTCTGGCTTTCTCCAGGCAAGGAATCCAGGAATCAGGGATCAGGTATAGACCGGCTCCCAGCCATGCAATCTGATCCACAATCGTCTGGGGCGATTCAGAAGCGAATGCTTTTTCAACCAGTAGGTCATCAATCAGCGCATGAACAAGGGGCATGGTATTCGTGGCCGCGACACCATCCTCGTCCAGAAAGCAGTGCATCAACTCCTTCGCTGCTACGAATCGAGCCACGCAGTAGTTTTCGGTGCTGACCACTATTTGGCTACGCAGTCGACCATTGCCCAAGTCCCGGTAGGTCTTGAAGTAAGCCGGCAGGAACTGGTGCGACGGGTTTACAGCCCAAATTATCTCTGTAGGGCGACGCATGTCGTTTGCTGACTGGAGCAGGCTAGCAGGTGCGCCTTGCTCAAATACCGGTATCGCTCGCATTTCTGCGGCGTTTTTAGGTTCGAGAGGGATGCCGTTTGCTTCGCAGATTTTTTTTTGCAGCCCGTTGGCGGTGTCGACGACGAGCTTTGCGTAGAAGCGCTGTAGTTCTTGTTGGTATGCAAGCGACATAAAAAAGAAAAGGCGCCTTCCGGCGCCTTGGCGAGTCTCAGAATGACCCTATTCTAATGAAAAGTTACGTTCTTGAGAACATCCATGATGCCTTCCGGCACGGCGGATTGCGGCTTAGGCGCATCCTTGATCAAGCCGGCTTGAATAGCCATTTCGGTGGCCAGGAATTCGCCCTGGACGGCCTCACTGGACACGTCCTTGCCAGGCACCACGGCGAACTTGATGTCGACCAGCCCCTGTTCAAGCTGGCCTGAAAGCCATGTGTCAAAATTTGTGAGAGCCATGATTTTTCTCTGGTTACAATTCGTAATTTACTGCGAAGTCGGCAACTATAGCACGGCGATAGGGACGATTTCAACGCTTGTTGACGTTGCGTCAACTCATTCTCGTTGCCCGGGCCGGCCAGGTCAAGTGAATTATCCTTGAATCCGTTACGAAAGCTTCATCAGGAAGGTAAATCGAAGCATGTCGAGGGGATGAGCCGAATAGAGCGAGCAATAGCAGGTTGTTTGCCGGTTCAACACAAGCGTTGCAGGATGAACACGGCCCGAGGCAGGTCAAGCGGCGAATCCTGCGTTCAGCAAAACGAGCGCCAGTTAACTAGACTACGTCGGTCATCAAAAGTTCAACCCTACCAATCACTGATGTGTCATCAGTGCAGGGAACTGGGGGGAACTTCTTCTGTTCCTGGTTGCTAGACACGAGGTACCAGCGGTTGTTGCGCCGCTCGGCGCGCTTGAGCGTGAACTCGCCTTCATGGTTGAAGGCGTAGACCTTGCCGGCTACTGGCGTGCGCGCGGCGATGTTCACGACCACGATGTCGCCTTCGTGGATGCGGGGGAACATGCTCAAGCCTTTGACCTCGACCGCAAACAGGCATTCTGCGGCTAGGCCACCTTCCTGGATCCACGACCGCTGGACCAAGTGCTGGCCCATCTCACCGACATGGACCTGGTCGAGCGCCACGCCCGAAATGGTAGCGGCGATCTTGATAGGGAGCTTCGGGATGGCCACGTATGTGTCGTCGTTGGCCGCCTTCTTTCCTGAAACGCGTTTCGGGGGCGCGACGTCCAGGCCGGAGTCCAGCATGGTCAGCGTCAGACCGATTGCGCCCTGCAACCGTTCGAGCTGCGCGGGGGCGAGCGCTTCGATACGTTCTCGGGGGATGGCGGGGAGAGGCCAGATCTCACGGCTCAGCCTAAGAGTTTCACTGCCGTCCGCTTCGCTTGTCTGGCCATCCCGCATAGGGCCTTCGCCTTTCGCTAGCCATTCAACACGCACACCGAGTTCGCGAGCTATCTCGACCAGCTTCGCAGAGCTGTGGTTACGGCCATTCTCGATGCTGGCGAGCGTGGACTGACCTATTCCAGCCAAGCGGGCGAGTGCGGCCTGCGGCAGGCGTGCCTCAGTACGAGCGTGCTTAAGCCGTTCGGCGAGTGTCTTCATATCGCAATTGTGATTGAAACATCGATCGCAAAGGCGCTTGACCGATTAAGCGCAATTGCGATTAAATGGGCGAATGAACTGGACATCCCTCATTGCAGACATTCAGGCGCGCGGCTGGTCACAGGCGCGTATTGGGAAGGCCCTGGGCGACAAGCCCCAGAGCTGGGTTGCAGACATTGCCCGCGGTCGCTATCGCGATCTCAAGTGGCAAGACGGCCAGAACCTGATCGGACTGCACAAGCAGGTGATGACAGACCAGCCCCAGGAGCCCGCTCATGCGTGACCTATATGCCCGTTTCATCCTGTGGCTGATTCGGCCAGCGCTGAAGACGCTGGCCGATCGGGAAAGCCACGCCCACGTAACTCTCACTGCAGGCGGGCTTCCTCTGGTCTCCTCTACGCAGCCCGGCTTGCCGGACGGATGCGCTTCGTTTGGAGCAGAGTTGGGGCGGCACATCAATGATCGGGTGTTGGGCCTGCGTCGTCCGGCAGGCCGGCGACAACCGGGAAACCCTGAGCGGCAGTCTGCATCAACCCAAGAATCTCTTCCCAGCCGGCCCGAGCTGAAGGGCGAGCCAGCGCAGGATTGTTGCGCAGCATCCCTGAGTAGTAGCGGGACAGAGTGTCTCGGATCAGGTCTGGCCGAGGGTGAGTCTCGATGAGGGCCATCACTGCCAGCGCGAGCGAATACACGGCTCCGCTGAGGTGTTCCTCTCCGGGCGTCAAGTCTTCCATGGCCAGTCCCTCTTGGGTTTGGTTGAGGTTGGGGAATCTCAATCATATCCAGCTTGGGCTGGCCGCCATTTCCAAGTGAGTAAGCAATGTGTGACCCCAAAGACCGGCGCGACGACCGCATCCCGATTGGCCCGACTGACGTGTAGTCCATCAGTGCATGGTCACCGATGGGTCGCGATCCAGAAACGCGTTTGTTTCTTCGATGGTGAGCGCGTCGTTTTCGGCGCATAGCCGGCGGAACACGGCCATGACGGCGCCGCGCGTGGGGTTAGGCAGCACGATGGCCGCGACCTCTTCGGCGAGTTGAAGCAAAGCGATGGTTTCAGCGTGATCGTCCATGGCGAGATTGTGAGCGGGGGCGGGTAGTCCGCCCATCCGTGGAAACCGAGACAGGCTGCATTGTGCGTACCGGCTGCCCGTGCCGATACGCTGAAATTTGAGGGAATCCAGCGTAATGACCTGCCACTACACGATGACCTACTGGCGCGACGCGCTCTACAACGCGGTGCGCGCTGCTGACGGTGGCATTGAGGCCGCGGCGCAGTTCCTGACGAACAGGCGCGACACGTCGATCCACCCGGAGTCCCTGCGCCGGAAGCTGCAGGGCCGGGACACGCTCGATGTCGACGTAGCTGTGCTGCTGGCTGAGTTCGTCGAGAACGACGCCAAGGCCGCCCAGCGCGCCAACGACTGGCTGCTGGCCCTGTGTGCCCAGGAAGGGCTGCACGTCGATGACGTTCCACCGCCGCCGGAGGGCGGGTGGGCCTGCGAAGCCAGCGCGCTGCAGTCCAAGTTCATGACGATCAGCTCGAAGGTGGGAAAGATCGCCGCGGTGACGGCCCAGACGACGCAGGACGGGCGTATTGAGCAGGATGAGGCCGACGAACTGGTGCCGCTGCTGCGTGCCGCCCGCGTGATCCTGCACCGCATGGAGCGCAACGTGTTGCGCGCGGTGAAGACCGGGGGCGCGCAATGAGCTGGGACCTGCAGCGGCGCACGCCGTTGAAGAACAAGACGCAGATGAAACGCGGCGGCTGGTTACGCACCACGCGCGCCACGCCGAAAGGGCCGGGCCTCGCGCAGCGCCTGGCAACGGTTTTGGGCGTGGCCGTCGACCACAAGCCGAAGGGGCCGACGGTGTACCGCAGCCGCCAGCACCGGGAGTACGTCGCGGCGCTGGACTGCGTGCAATGCGGCAAGCAGAAGCACAGCCAAGCCGCGCACCTGAACCTGCTGGCGGTAGGGAAGGGGAAGGGCTTGAAGGTGAGCGACGCCCTGACCGTGCCGCTGTGCGCCGACGGGCTGGCCTTCCGAGGTTGTCATTCCAAGCTGGACCAGGGCGGGGTCTACGACAAGGCCACGTCCGCATCGTTGCAGATCCTGTGGCTGCAGCAGACCCGAACCGAACTTCAACGCCTGGGCCAGTGGCCTGAGGCAGCCGAGGCCGATTTTGTCCGGCACATCGGCGCATACCTTGCGAGGGGCGCATGAAACTCTATCTCGCCGGTCCGATGACCGGTCACCCCGATCTCAATTTCCCCGCGTTCCATGAAATGGCAGCCCGTCTGCGCGGCCTGGGCCACGAGATCATCAATCCTGCCGAGATCAATCCGAACCCAGGCGCCGCCTGGACGGACTGCATGCGCGCTGACATCGCCCAGCTGGTGACCTGCGAGGGTGTGGTGACTCTGCCGGGCTGGGAACGCTCGCGCGGCGCGCGTATCGAGGTGATGCTGGCCGGCGAGTTGGGCATGTCGGTGCTGGACGCCGCTCGCCTGGTCGGCGATGTGGTGCTGCGCGCGCCGGCCGAGGTGCTGGCATGAGCGTGCAAGCCCAAAGCTGGGCACTGCGCCAGCGCATCGTCACGGACCCGACAGCCCGTCATGTCCTGCTGTGCCTGGCGAACTACGCCGGCCCGGAAGGTGAGGGCGCATTCCCCTCCGTGGCCACCTTGTGCGATGACACCGGCCTCTCACCACGCACGGTGCAGTCCAAGCTGCGCGACCTGGAGGAACTGGAGGTCATCCGCCGCGGGAATCAGGAACTGGTGCGCGCTCATATCCGCCGCGCCGACCTGCGCCCGGTCTGCTACGACATCGATCTGTCACGGGGTGCAAATCCTGCACCCCGCGTGGAACACCCCGAAGATGCTGAACGGGGTGCGGCTGCTGCACCCCGTGTGGAACGGGGTGCAAATGACGACGCAACGGGGTGCATTTCACGACCGAACGGGGTGCAAATGACGACCGAACGGGGTGCAGGTGCTGCACCCGATCCATCCATAAATAAAAACATAACCATCAATAAACCTAAGGGCGCGCGCGAGCGCTCGCCGTCAGGTGGTGGATTCGATCCTCGGGCAATCGAGTTGCCGGACTGGCTGCCGGCCGAGGACTGGCAGCGCTGGTGCCGCCACCGCAGCCAACTGGGCAAACGCCTGACCGAGTTGGCCGTCCAGCAACAGCTGAAGGACATGCATGACTGCGTGCAACGTGGCTGGAAGCCCAAGGACATGATCGACGTGAGCATTGGCCGGGGATGGCAAGGGCTGTTCTCGCCGAAGGGAAATCCGGCTGACGGGGGCGCGAACCAGTCCCCGCAGAGCAGGGGGGGGCGGTTTGACCCGCTGCAGCACATGAACCGAGATCGCAACCAGGGGAGTCGCTATGACGACGATCGCACCGTTGATGTCTGACGTGATGACGCTGTGGACGGCGCCGCGCACGTTCCCGGACATGCAGGAGCCGCAGGCGCCGATTGCACGCCTGTTCAACCGCCTCGCCGGGATATACGGGGGGCGCTGGACCAGCCAGTTCCAGGCCGCCGAGTCGGTGAACAACTGGGAGCGCACCTGGTCGGAGGCGCTTGCGGCCGAGCGTCTGACGCCCCAAGAAGCCGCCACCGGCCTGCAGAACTGCCTGGGCATGTACGAATGGCCGCCGAGCCTGCCGGAGTTCATCAAGGCCTGCCGCCCGAACCTTGCACCCGAAAACGCGTTTCAGGAAGCGGTGCGCGGCATGCTGGACCGAACCCGCGGGGAAATGGGGCACTGGACCCACCCCGCCATTTTCTGGGCCGCAGTGCGGGTGGGGCAGCACGACATCATGCACCTGGGCTATGCCGTGATGAAAACGCGTTGGGAAGCGGCGTTGCGCGACATCCTGCAGCAGGGGCAGTGGAAAGACATTCCCGAGGTGTCGATGGCATTGCCCGCGCCCGGCAACACCCAGGCCGATCGCGACGCCGCCGCCAAGCAGATGCGCGAACTGGGCGCAGGGGCGGCGCTGGATCAGACGGGGCGTGACCCGCGCCGGTGGATCGCCAAGGTGCAGCAGCGTTGCGCCGACGGCCGCAAGCCGAGCCCGACCGTCTTGGCAATGCTGCAACGGGCCACCGGGGGCGCACAGGCATGAGCGCGATGTCGAGGAACAAGGGTGCGGCGTACGAGCGCAAGGTGGCGAACATGCTGACCGAGGCCACGGGCACGAAGTGGCGCAGGCGTGTGCGCAACATTGCGGGCGACAGCGACGTGGTGCCGGACGACGTGGCATTCGGGCGGCTGGTGATCGAGTGCAAGCACGCCAGCCGTCTGTGCTTGCCTGAGTGGTGGCGCCAGGCGCAGCAGCAGGCCGGCGAAAAGGGCGTGCCCGTACTGGTCTATCGCCAGACGGGTCAGGTCGGCGAGTTGGTCATGCTGGACGCCCATCACGTCAACAGTCAGCACTGGCCAGTGCGGGGGCGGCACACCGTCACGCTTGGCTGGGACGCTGCAATGCAGTGGATGCGCGAAATGCTGCCGGCCTCAACCTATTCCCCCGGGGTTATCTGATGGCCCAGGGGGATGCCGAGTTTCTGCTTTGGAACTGGGCGCGCTGGACGTGGTCCGGCGATGCAGTGGGGAACATGCAGCGTGTCTTGCCAGAGGGTGATGACTTCCGGCCAATCCAAGTCGCTCATGCTCAGGCCGTCGAACGGCTGCACGCCTCGCTGCCCTGGCATGAGCGAATGGTGATCACCGCCGAGTATCCGCAGCGAAACGGTCGGTTCTTAGGCAAAGCGACCGCAGCGCGCCGGAAGGCTGCTCGGGACTGGATTCTGGAGGTGACAGGCGTCTCGCTCGCCGACGTTGATTACCAGTTGTACCTGGGGCTGTTCAAGGAAGAAGTGAAGAGGAAGGTTCGATGAAGTACGCGGCTGAACTGATCGGCCTGATGGCCCCGTACCCAGGTCGACCATTCAAGATGGACGCGTTGGTTCGTCATTCCACGGGGGCGCGACCGCTGACGGATAGGGAGCGGGAGGCGGCACGCAAGGCTGTGAGGCGGGCACTGCAGGCGCTGATTGAGGCGGGCACCGTGCAGCAGCAATCGGACGCGCCCAAGTCCGCTGCCTACGAATGGAAATCTGGGACATGAAGTAGGTGCAATCTGGGACAGGTTCTGGGACAATTTCCCCGTCCACAGTTGCGTCCACACGAAACGCAACGCCAAGCCCGCCGGGAAACCGAGCGGGCTTTTTCATTTCTGCGGGGTAGCGCAGTGGTCAGCGCGCTGGGTTCATAACCCAGAGGTCGGCGGTTCGAACCCGTCTCCCGCAACCATTCAAAGGCAACTCGTGAACATCAACTCCACCAAGCAAAACCGCGACGTGCATACCGTCACTGTGGATCAGGATGTGGCGCTCCGGATTGTTGCCGAGAGAGTGGCAGAGAAGCTGGGAGTGAGCCTCGGTGCTGAGGGTGTCAGTTATCGGGCGCACATCAATACGAGCGACACCAGCACTGGCATTCAGCGGAACGTGTTTATAGAGATCATCGACGACCACACGGCCAAGCGGACGGCGGGCTGATGGCACGCGCAAGCACCACTATCACCGTTCGCCTGCGCTTCGCCTGGTGGCTTCGTTGGTATCTGGCTGGCGTGGCCCTCACCGCCCGCATGTCTGGGCTGGAGCCCGACGCGAATAAGGTGGCAGGCTGGGTGCGTCGCGCTGCCCGCGTGCAGGCGGTGCGCTGATGGCGAAGTTGCAATCGGTGCCCGCCATGGTGCAGGCCGCGCCCGATCATGGGCAGCGCATCACCTCTGGTTCCTGGCGTGCTGGCAAGACCAGTACCCAGCGCGGCTACGGCTACCGCTGGCAGCAGGAGCGGGCCGAGTATCTGCGACTGCATCCGTTCTGCGTGCGATGCCTGGATGGCCTGGGCCTGGCACGGGCGTCGTCCGGTGAGGCTGTGATCAATGCGTGCGGCGACCTGGGCCTGCCTGTGCCCTGGGCTGATTTGGTCGACCACATCATCGAGCATCGGGGCAACCCGGCATTGTTCTGGGATCGGGGAAACTGGCAAGGCCTGTGCCAATGCCACCACAGCGGCGACAAGCAGCGCGAGGAGGCGGCAAGGCGATGAGGTCGCCCGATCCCTGCGCGGCCCGCCTGCGGGCTGTGGTGGCCTGCCCGGGGCATCTAGGAGGGGTGGGCGGACTCGTGGAAGGGGGGGGGAGGGTTGATGTTCAGGGCGTCGAAACGCTCTAGACCACCTGTTCCCTCACGCGCAGATTTTTTCCCCTTTTCAAAACGATATTCAAATCAGGAATTCAAATGGCTGGTGTCAAAGGCAAGAGCGGCGGTGCGCGCCGCGGCGCCGGCCGGCCGCGAAAATCCGCTGCGGTCAAGCAGACATTGGAGCCGCAAGCCCACGGCGGGGCGCTGAAGCGCGAGCATGACACGCCCGTCCCGGTCGAGGTGGAGGGCGACGACATGCTCAAGTTGCTGAAGATGATCGCGCTCGGCCATGTCGAGGTCTCGGCCCTCCAGGTCCGCGCCGCGATCGCCGCGGTGCAGTACGAGCACGCGAAGCCGGCCGAGGGCGGCAAGAAGGACGCGCGCCGCGGCGCCGCGAAAACCGCCAGCGCAGGTAAGTACGCGCCTGCCGCTCCGCCGCCTCGCTTGGTGCAGTGATGGCGCCGACATGGACGACAGCCTGCCCTGACTGGGCGGACCGGCTGCGACGCGGCGCGTCGATCATCCCGCCGCCCATCTTCCCGGAAGAGGCTGAGGCCGGCCTGGCTGTCTTCAAGGATCTGCGGATTGTGGACGCGCCGGGCTGCCCGCGTGTGGGCGATGCCGGAGGGCAGTGGGCCTTCGACCTGGCTGCCAGCATCTTCGGTGCGTATGACGCCCAGAGCGGCCGCCGGCTGATCCGAGAATGGTTCGTGCTGCTGCCGAAGAAGAACTGGAAGTCGGGCTTGGCTGCCTCGATCATGGTCACGTGCCTGATCCGGAACTGGCGCCGCTCGGCCGAGTTCACGATCTTGGCGCCGACCATCGAAGTCGCCGGCAACAGCTTCGGCCCGGCGCGCGACATGGTCGAGTACGAGGATGAGGACGACGAGGAGGGCAACCCGCTCAAGGATCTGATCCATCCGCAGCCTCACCTGAAGACGCTGACGCACCTGGACATGGGCGCCACGCTGAAGGTGATCGCCGCCGATGCGAACACGGCCGCGGGCAAGAAGTCGGTGGGGACGCTGGTTGACGAACTGTGGTTGTTCGGCAAGCGGCCGGATGCCGGGAAGTTGCTGCGGGAGGCTACGGGCGGTATGGCCAGTCGCCCGGAGGGCTTCGTCATCTACCTGACGACGCAATCCGACGAGCCGCCGGCGGGGGTCTTCAAAGAAAAGCTGCAGTACGCCCGTGACGTGCGTGACGGGAAGATCCGCGACCCGAAGTTCGTGCCAATCCTGTACGAGCACCCTCCGGAGATGGTGAAGGCGAAGCAGCACCTGCTGCTCGGCAACCTCCCGATGGTAAATCCGAACCTTGGCCGCTCGGTGGACGAGGAATACCTGCAGGACGAGTTCGTCAAAGCGCGCCACGAGGGCGAGCATTCGCTGATGCAGTTCCTCGCCAAGCACGGCAACGTCGAGCTGGGCCTGAATCTGCGTAGCGATCGCTGGGCCGGCGCCGACTTCTGGTTGCCGGCGGCGGACGAGACGCTGACGCTCGACGCGCTGCTGGCGCGCAGCGAGGTTGTGACGGTCGGGATCGACGGTGGCGGCCTGGACGATCTGCTCGGCTTGGCGGTGCTGGGGCGGGAGCGCGGCACCAGGCGCTGGCTGCATTGGGGAAAGGCCTGGGCACACGAGATCGCCCTGGACCGGCGCAAGGACAACGCCGAGCAGCTCGAGGACTACCGTAAGGCGGGCCACCTCACCGTGGTGAAGCTGCCCGGGGAGGACATCGAGGAGCTGGCCGCAATCGTGTGCCGCATCCGAGACATGGGCCTGCTGCCGGAGAAGTTCGCCGTGGGCGTGGACGACGCGGGCATCAAGGACATCATCAAGGCCCTGATGGCGCCCGAGCACGGGATCACCTATGAGCAGATCGCGCGTGTGCGGCAGGGTTACAGCCTGAACGGCACGATTAAGACCACTGAGCGCGCGCTGGCCGGCGGCACGCTGGTGCACGGCGGCCAGCCAATCATGGCCTGGGCGGTCGGCAACGCGCGCATCGAAGACCGCGGCAACGCGATCCTGGTGACGAAGGCGGCCAGCGGCAAGGCGAAGATCGACCCCGTGATGGCGCTGTTCGACGCCGTCGAAATGATGGCCCTGGAGCCTGTGGCGGCGGCCAGCATCGACGACTTCCTTTCACACACATTGAGCGCCTGATGGCAGATACCGATTACAGCATCGACCTGCGCACGCGCAGCCCGGTCTGGGCGCGCATGGCGGCATGGTTCGTCGGTGGCCGCCTGGCCACGCCGGAGAAGGGCTCGCAGCTGGGCCCGACTTCCGCCAGTGGCGCGGTGGGCGACTCGGCGGTGACCGACGAGCGCACGCTGCAGATATCCACCGTGTGGGCGTGCGTCAACCTGATTTCCCGCGTGACGTCCACGCTGCCGCTGGACGTGTACCTGACGACTGACGGCCAGCGCGAGAAAGCCGGCCTGAACAACCCGCTGGCGCGCCTGCTGCGCTACAGCCCGAACCAGTTCATGACGGCCACGGCGTTTCGCATGGCCATGACCATGCAGCTGGCGCTGTATGGCAACGCCTATGCGCTGATTGAGCGCAATGGCGCCGGCGACGTCATTTCGCTGTTCCCGCTGCTGTCCGTGAACATGGACGTGCGGATGGAGAAGGGCAAGCTGGTCTACAAGTACCAGCGTGCTTCCGAGTACGTGGTGTACGGGCAGAAGGACATCTTCCACCTGGTGGGCCAGGGCTTCAACGGCTATGTCGGCCTGTCCCCGATCGCATTCGCTTCCAAAACGTCGGGCGTGGCCATTGCCATGGAGGACCAGCAGCGCGACTTCTACGCCAACGGCGCGAAGTCACCCAAGATCCTGACCACCGGCGGCAAGATCCTGGACCGTGAGCAGCGTGAGGCGGTTGAGAAGAACTTCGCCGAGATCACCGGCGGCCCGGTGCGCAAGCGCCTGTGGGTGCTGGAGGGCGGGTTCGACACCAAGGACATCGGCGTGAGTGCCCAGGACGCCGAGACCATGGCGGCCCGTGGCTTCCAGGTGAGCGAGCTGGCGCGGTTCTTCGGTGTGCCGCCGCACCTGGTGGGCGACGTCGACAAGTCGACCAGCTGGGGCACCGGCATCGAGCAGCAAAACATCGGCTTCCTGCAATACAACCTCGGCGTCGTGCTGAAGATCTGGGAGGCGGCGATCTGGCGCTGGCTGGTCAAGCCTGCCGACATCGAGCGCGTGCATGCCGAGCACAACCTGGAAGGCCTGCTGCGCGGCGACTCCGCCGCACGCGCGTTGTACCTGAAGACCATGATCGACTGCGGCCTGATGACGGTGAACGAGGTGCGCCGGCTGGAGAACCTGCCGCCACTGCCTGGCGGCGACGTGGCCACCCGGCAAAGCCAGAACATTCCGATCGACCAGCTCGGTCAACAGACCCCCAGCCCCGCCCCGAGCGGGGCTTAGTTTTTCTGGAGCACGAAATGCCCGCAATCATCAAGGCCATCGCCTTCGACGACGCGCAGATCAAGTTCGCCGCGGACGGCAAGCAAGGCGTGTTCGAAGGGTATGCCAGTGTCTTCGACGTGGTCGATTCGGATGACGACATCGTGGCGCCCGGCGCGTTCAAGTCGGCCCTGGCCACCGGCGCGCGCCCGGCGATGCACTTCAACCACCGCAAGTTCGAAATTCCGGTGGGCAAGTGGACCCACCTGGAAGAGGACAGCCGAGGGCTGTTCGCCCGCGGCGAGCTGACGCCGCGGCACTCCACGTCCGAGGACCTGAAGGCGGCGATGGAACACGGCACGGTGACCGGCCTGTCGGTCGGCATGCTCATCGACAAGTCCGGCATGGACATTCGAGCGAGCGGCGGCCGGATCTTCCGTACGGTGAAGACGCTGCGCGAGATCAGCCTGTGCACGAACCCGGCCAACGATCAAGCCCACATCGACAGCTTCAAGAGCCTGGACGGTGTGGAAAGCATCCGCGACGTGGAGGACTGGCTGCGGGATGCCGCCGGTCTTTCGCAAGCGCAATCCCGCGGCCTTATCGCCCGGGTCAAGTCCGCGATTCGGAGGGAGTCCGAAGACGACGGCATCGCTGCCCTGGTGCAGCAAATCAGTTCGTTCCCCTCCACCATCAAGTAAAGGATCACTGGATCATGGATCTCAGCGAAATCAAGAAGGCCCTGGACGCTTCCCAGGCCGAGATGAAGACCCTGCTGGACGAGCAGGCCAAGGCCGTCAAGGAAACCGGCCAGGTCAGCAAGGCCGCGCAGGATGCGGCGTTGAAGCTGCAGGAAGAAATCAAGACCATGGGCGCCCGTCTGTTCGACCTGGAGCAGAGCGGCATCAAGGGCAAGGACGAGAACGGCGACGAGAAGTCGTTTGCCCAGGACACCGCCGAGAAGGCGCTGAAGGACTGGAACGGCAGCCGTGCGCGCGTCGAGGTCGGCACCTTCAACAAGGCGCTGGGCAGCGGTGCCGCCTCGGCCGGCACGCTGGTGCTGCCGCAGACCCGCGCCGGCATCCTCATGCCGGGCCTGCGCCGCCTGGTCATCCGCGACCTGCTGGCCCAGGGCCGCATCTCCAGCAACTCGCTGGAGTACGTGCGCGAGAACGTCTTCACCAACAACGCCGCGCCGGTGGCCGAAGGCACGCAGAAGCCGGAATCGAACCTGACCTTCACCAAGGAGTCGATGACCGTCAAGACCATCGCCCACTGGGTGCAGGCATCGCGCCAGATCATGGACGACGCGCCGGCGCTGGAGTCGTACCTGGGCAACCGCCTGATGTACGGCCTGGCCCTGGTCGAAGAGGGGCAACTGCTCAACGGCAGCGGCACCGGCGAGAACCTGCTGGGCCTGAACACCGTGGCCACCGACTACGACACCGACCTGGACGCCAGCGGCGATAACCGCGCCGACCAGATCGCGCATGCGATCTTCCAGGTGAGCGAGTCCGAATTCGAGGCCTCCGGCATCATCCTGAACCCGCGCGACTGGCACGCCATCGCCCTGATGAAGGACAGCGAAGGCCGCTACATCTTCGGCGGCCCGCAGGCGTTCACCAGTCGCATCATGTGGGGCATGCCGGTGGTGCCCACGAAGGCGCAGGTCGCGGGCACGTTCACCGTCGGTGCGTTCGACATGGCGTCGCAAATCTGGGATCGCATGGACGCGTCCCTGGAGATCTCGCGCGAAGACCGCGACAACTTCATCAAGAACATGCTGACGTTCCTGTGCGAAGAACGCCTCGGCCTGGCGCACTACCGTCCCGCGGCGATCATCAAGGGCGAGTTCACGCCGGCCGCCGGCGGTTAACCCAAGGGCCCGGGCGGGCAACCGCCCGGGGTACAGACCATGAAGATCAAAGCACTGCGACAGTTCTCTCACTACCACCTGGGCACGGTCGACCAGGACGAGGTGAGGAACGTGCCTGACGCCGTCGGGCGCGCCCTGGTCGGCATGGACCTGGCCGAAGAGATGGGCGGCGGCACCGACAAGTCCAAGCCGGTCGATCAGGCCGCCAAGCCGGCGCCGAAACGCCGGGGGCGGGCCGCGTCGTGATCGATCCGTTCGAACTGGTGCCGCTGGACAAGACGCTGGGATTTCTGCGCGAGGATCTCGACACGCCGCAGGAGGCCGTCGAGATCCAGGCGCAGGCGGCGCTCGATCATTGCCTCGCGTACTGCGACCGCGCGGATTACGACAGCGCCGAGGCGCTGCCTCCGCGGTTCAAGGCGTGCTACCTCATGACGCTTTCCACGCTGTGGAACCACCGGGACGCGGCGACGAAGTTGGATCTGAAGGCCAATCCGGTGCTCCAGGACATGCTGTATTCGATGCGCGACCTGCGGGACAAGACCGCCGAGGAGGCTTGATGGAATCGGGAGAGCTGAACCGCCGCATCCACATCCAGCAGCGCGGGCCGGGACGCCTGCCGTCTGGGCAGCCGGCCGAGGTATGGACGAACGTCACCGCGGCGCCGATCTGGGCCAGCATCAAGGCGAAATCGGGCTTGCAAACCGCCGCGTCGGACACCGAAGTGTCGGCTTCCCGATACAGCATCCGCGTGCGCTACAGGCCCGCCATCCAGGCCAACATGCGCGTCGTGCGCGTGGACGGCACCGGTCAGCCGGTCTTCGATACCGTCTACGACATCCGCGCGGTGCTGCACGACGAGACGGGGCGCGAATATACGGACCTGGTCTGCGAGACCCGGCGCGGCGATGGCTGAGCCGTTCTCCATGAGTCTGGATGGCGACCTGGTCGGATATCTGGACGGCCTGAACAGGGGCATCCAGGAGCAGGTGCTGCGCTCGGCGGCGCACGCCGGGGCGAAGTTCCTGCAGGACGTCGCGCAGGCCAATGCGCCTGTGTACGTCCCGAAAGGCCTCACCAAGCGCCGGATCAAGCCAGGCCAGCTGCGCGACTCGATCTACCGCGTGTTCAGCGAGTCTCAGTCCTCCGGCACGTTCAAGCTGTACGAGGTGTCATGGAACCATACCAAGGCGCCACACGGCTACTGGATGGAAAACGGGTTTTGGTTGACGAAAGGAAAGCGGCGAAGCGGCCAGCAAGTGAAAGTGCGCTGGGTGCCGGGCAAGGCTTTCATCCGGCGGGCCGGCGACCGATCCGACGAGGCGCTGCGCATAGCTACGCAAAGGGCCGATGAACGGATGCACGAACTGGTCCAGTCGCTGCAGACGGGGGCTTCCATGAAGAAGGACGTCGATCTATGACCGTCGAAGCCGACATCTTCCAGGCCCTGCAGGGGCTGGTGGACGGGCGGGTGTACCCGGACCAAGCGCCCGAACAGCCTCAGACCCCGTTCATCATGTATTCGCAGGTGGGCGGCCGGCCTATCAACTTCCTGTCCGGCGTGCCTGGGCGACGCAACGGCCGATTCCAAGTCAACGTGTGGGCCGGCACGCGCGATGAGGCCAGCGGCTTGATTCGCCAGGTCGAGGATGTGCTGCGCCTCGACTCGAGGCTGCTGGCGGTGACGCTTAGCGGCGCCCTGAGCGACTACGCCGAGCCCACGGGCTGGCACGGGTCGCAGCAGGATTTCAGCATCTGGTTTACCGACTGACGCCCGCTCGGGCACAACCCTCTGCCGCCTACGGGCGGCTTTTCATTGGAGTTCACCATGGGCGTTTTCCTCCCCAATGGCTCGACCATCTCGATTGCCGGCACGCTGGCGGTCGAAAAGCTGGTTTCGGCAATCTCGAACGCGTCGCCCGCTGTGGCCACGTCCGCAGACCACGGATACTCCGCGGGTGACATCGTGCTGTTGCGGTCGGGCTGGACCTCGCTGCAGGATCGTGTGGCTCGGGTGTCCACCCCCACCGAAAACACCTTTGCGCTGCAGGGTGTCAGCACGGAAGACCTCAAGCGCTTCCCCGTCGGCTTGGGTGCCGGCGGCGCACGCGTGGTGCCGGCGGACGGTTGGACTGCGATCAGCCAAATCCTGGACAGCACCAACTCGGGCGGTGATCAGCAGTTCTACACGTTCAACTTCCTGGAGGACACGGGCGACCAGCGCCAGATCCCCACCAAGCGCACGCCGCGCCAGATCCAACTGCAAGTGGCCGACGACCCGAGCATGCCGCATTACGAGGTACTGTCGGCTGCTGACGCAGACCGCCTGCCCCGCATTCTGCGGCTGACGCTGTCCAGCGGGGCGCTGATCTACTACGCGGCCTACGTGTCCTTCAACAAGGTGCCGACGCTGACCCAGGACCAGGCCATGGCCCTGACCGTGACGTTGTCCCTCGCCTCGGAGCCGACCCGCTATGCCAGCTAAGTCCGCAACTTTCGTGCTCCAGCCGGCGCCGACCTTCGAAGCCACGGTGCAGATCCCTGTGCCTGGTGGCGAGTCCCGGCCGCTGGTGCTGATCTTCAAGCACAAGACGCGCGAGGAAGCCACCGCGCTGCTGGCCCGCCAGCCCCAGAAGGGAGACACAGACGGCTCGGTCTTCGACGAGATCGTGGCCGGTTGGCGGAATGTGGAGGAGGCCTACAGCCCCGAGAACATGACCACCCTGTGCCAGAACTTCGCCCAAGCGCCTGAGGCGATCATCGCGGCGTATTTCACCGAACTGGGCATCTTCCGCCGAAAAAACTAGAGGCCGTAGGCCGCGCGCTTTACTGGCGCGCGCCGAGCGCGCAGCAGCTCGCCAGCTTCGGCCTGACGCTGGACGACGTGCGGCCTACGGGCATCGAGATATGGGCGGAGAACGCCGCGGCGGTTGATGTGTTCGTCGACATGGGCACGCAGTGGCGGGTGGGAATGGGCGGGGCGACAGGCTTGGACTATGGGCCGCTGCCCTTCGTGCTGCGCGCTAGGGGTATCAGGCGCGAGCACTGGGGGCAGGTGCTTGAGGATCTTCGAGTCCTTGAGCAGGCCGCCCTGAAAGAAATGCACCGAGGTTGATATGTCGAACGTAGCGGGAAAGGCAGTCCTGCAGGTTGGGATCGATGGCTCCCAGGCCAAAGCTGGCTTGCAGGACATCAAGCGGGAGGTGCAGGGCACCACCGCGGCCGTTTCGCAGGCGGGCGCGCAGTCGACCAGGTCCTTCGGTTCGATAGGCAAGGCCGCCGACGATGCGGGCGGGCGTGTCACGTCGAGCGGCCAGCGGGTCCTGCGATCTCTGGAGCAGCAGGCAAACCGCCTGTCCATGACCACTGCCGAGTACGCCAAGTTGCGTGCCGAGCAGGCGGGTGTGGCTGCCCAGGCTGCCCCGATGATCGCCCGCATCGAGGCGGCGACCACTCGGGCCACCAGCAGCATGGGGATGTCGGTGGCAGCCCAGGCGGCGGCCATGCGCATGGTGCCGGCCCAGTTCACCGATATTGTGGTCGGCCTGCAGGGCGGCCAGAACCCGATGACTGTGCTGCTCCAGCAGGGCGGGCAGTTGAAGGACATGTTCGGCGGCCTTGTGCCTGCGGCGCGCGCCCTCGGCGGGTACGTGGCGGGTTTGATCAACCCCTTCACGCTCGCTGCGGGCGCGATCGCGGCATTTGGCATTGCTGCGTACCAGGGTTCGAACGAAGCGGGCGCATTCCAGCGCACGCTGATCCTGACGGGTAATCAGGCGGGCGTCACGGCTGACCAGCTGTCAACGATGGCGCGTAGCCTGGGGCAGATTGAGGGCAACCGTGGCAAGGCTGCGGCTGCGCTCACGGAGATTGCCGCCGTCGGGCGCATTCCTGGCGACATGCTGGCAAAGGTGGGCCAGGCCGCGCTGGGCATGCAGGAGGTCACCGGCAAGGCGATTGAGGATACCGTCAAGGAATTCGTGTCGCTGGGCGAGAAGCCGACCGAGGCCATCGCCAAGCTGAACCAGTCGCAGAACTTCCTGACGACGGAGATTTACTCGCAGATCTCCGCCCTGGAACAGCAGGGGCGCCAGCAGGACGCGGCGCGCCTGGCCCAGGAAACCTACGCCAACGCGACGATCGAGCGGGTGGGCCAGGTGCGGGAGACCCTGGGTACGCTGGAGCGCGGCTGGAACACCATCACGTCGGCAGCAGCGGCGGCCTGGAACGCGATGAAGGATGTTGGGCGCGAGAACACCCAGTCCGACGTGTTGGCGGGGCTGGAGCGTCAGCTTCGTCAGCGTGAAGAAAACATCCGGATCGCTCAGGAGAATGGTGCAACGCCCTCCGAGAAAGAACTGGAACGCCTGAAAATTGCACGACAGGCGGTCGAAACCAAGCGCGCCGAGATCAAGGCGACCGAGGACGCTGCCCAGGCCAAGGCCGACGAAGCGCGGAGGACCCGCGAAGCTGCGGAAGCGCTGGCGGCGTGGAACAAGCAGGGTGAGCAGGTCCAGACCCGCGCCCAGCAGCGTGACAAGGAAGAGCGTGAGGCCATGCAGCTGGCTGACAAGCTCGGGCTCGGCGAAGAGGAGCGGGAGAAGCGGCGCGCGTTGATCCGCGAGAAGTACAAGGACCAGAAGGGGCCGGAGATCCGCGACGCAGCGGCCACATCCATGCTCGCGCAACTGCGTGAGCAGGAATCGGCGCTGACTCTACAACTCAACGTCGACACCAAGCTGACGGCCCAGGCCAGGGCGCGGGTGGAGTTCGAGCGGCAGATTGCCGACCTGAGGGACAAGAAGGTCCTGACGGCGCAGCAGAAGAGCCTGCTGGCGGACGAGGACGCCATCCGCGCGCAACTGACCAAGAATGAGCGGCTGGGTGCCGAGATCCAGGCGCGTGAGGCGCTGCTCAAGATGCAGGAGCGCGGCCGGCAGATCGAGCAGTCGATTGCGTCGGCGCGCGAGTCTCGCCAGGAGCAGTACGAGCGCACGCTGGGCGCGATGGGGCAGGGCGACGTCGTCGCTCAGCGTGTGCAGGCCCAGCAGGCCTTGCGCCGCGAGTTCCAACGGTACCAGGACCAGCTGAATCGGGCCACGCCGAAAGACCTGTTGGGCACTGAGCAGCACCGCGAGCAGGTTTCGGCTATCCAGGCGGCCTTGCAAGCGGCCCTGGCGGAGCAGGAGGCCTACTACGTCCGTGTGGATGAAATGCAGTCCAGCTGGGCACTGGGGGCGCAGCAGGCGCTTGCGAGCTATGTCGATTCGTCGCGCAATGCTTACCGCATGGTGGCTAGTGCCGCGACGGGCTGGATATCGGGTTTCGAGGACCGGCTGACCCAGGCCGTCACGACCGGGAAAGCCAGGTTCAGCGACCTCGCCAACAGCGTGATCAACGACCTCATTCGGATACAGATTCGGCAGAACGTGACCGGCCCTCTGGCCGGCATGCTCGGGTCGCTGGTGACGACGGCAGTCGGGTCGATGAGTGCGAACTGGACCACCACGAATACCAGTAACCCCTGGAGTCTGGAATCCCTTGGTGTGCTCGGGCAGCGCGCTGCCGGAGGCCCCACCGTCGCCGGCGGCCTGTACGAGGTGAACGAGCAAGGTCCCGAGTTGTACACCGAAGGCGGTCGCACATACCTGATGGCTGGCAGTCAAGGTGGGTACGTCACCCCCGCCTCCCAAGGTGGGGCGACAGGAGGCGGCGTGCAGGTATCTGTGAGCATCCAACAGGGCCAGGGCGCCAATACGGCTGCCACGCCGGGGTACGAGCAATTCGCCCAGGACATCGGGCAATACATCGACCAGCGCTTCAACCAGCTCGAGGCTCGCTCGCAGCGGCAGGGCGGGATGGCCTGGCGTCAACGTAACGGAAGAGCATGATGGCGGAAACCTTTGCCTGGCGATCCATCAATGACCCCCAGGGAGCAGTGACATATCGACGCCTGGTCGCTCAATTCGGCGATGGATACCGCCAGGCTGTCGCCGACGGGATCAACAACGAGGTGCAGTCGTGGCCCCTGCAGTTTGTAGGCACTGGCGAGGAAATGGCGCAAATCGCAGCCTTTTTTCGGCGCCATGTCGGCGCACGTTCGTTTCGGTGGACGCCGCCTCTTGGTGTGGAGGGTTGGTATGAGGTGGCCGCATTCAACGCCACCCCCATTGGTGGTCCCGTATTCACCATCAACGCGACCTTTCAACAGGTGTTCAAACCGTAATGGCTATCCAACAGATCAACATCGGCCAGGCGCCGAACGACGGCACCGGCGACCAGCTGCGCTCGGCCTTCGCCAAGGCCAACGCGAATTTCACCGACTTGGACACACGGGCGAGTGCTGCCTGGACGCGCGCGAACGAGGGTGTGGCGGCAGCGGCTGCCGCGCAGTCCGCGGCGGACGGGGCGGCGTCGGGCGCCACGGCGGCGCAGGCGACAGCGGATGGTGCTCAGGCGACAGCCGATGACGCGATGGGTGCGGCGACCGCGGCACAGTCCACCGCCGACGGCGCGGTGAATGCTGCGGGAGCCGCCCAGGCCGACGCCACCTCTGCGCTCACCCAGGTGGCAACGCGCGCGCCGATCGCCAACCCCTCGTTCACGGGCATCGCGGTCGCGCCGGACATTGCGATATCGAAGGCGGCAGGGACAAATCGCCGGCTGCTGCTTCGGTCCGATGGCGTAGACCGGTGGGGCCTCGAAAGCAACGGCGCAGCGGAAAGCGGCGCCAACGCCGGCAGCAATCTCGTGGTCCGCAGGTACAGCGACGCCGGAACGGCTATCGACACGCCGTTCATGCTCGACCGCGCCACGGGGCGCCTGGCTGTAGGCCCTGGATCGACGGCGGTGGATGCCAATGCTGCACTGCTGGTCACTGGTGGCCTGCGCGCCGGGTCGTGGTTCCTGCCGGGTGCGTTCACGTTTTCGACGCTGCCGACGCCGGCCGGATGGCTCAGCGGGGCGATCACACATTGCAGCGACGCTGCTGGCGGCGCATCCGACGTGCAGTGCACGGGCACGGAATGGCTGTCGCTGAAAACGGGGCTGCCAGCGAATCTTCAACCTACGGGCGGCTCCGGGAGCAAATTCTGGCGCCGAAACGCTGACGGCACGATGGACGCGTGGGGTAGCGAGACGATCGATATGACCGGGTCGAATTGGGCCGGTCTAGGACCCAACGGCGGGCGACTGACCGTTACCGGAACGATTGTCTATGGCGGCCCGGCCTTTGTGGCTGCTCCTCTGGGGGTTGCATCATGGGTTGATGGTGATATCAGCACATGGAGCAGCTACATGGCGTATTACTCGCTGGGCACGGCCGGGGTTGGCGGTGGCATTGAGTTGATTTCACCGTTTAGTCGCGGAGTCCGCGGCCCTGGCTCGGGCATCATTTCTTACAACGTTCGGGGCCGCTGGAAACTCTAAAGGAACATCAGATCATGGAATTCATTGCTGAACTCGTTGTGCGCGGCACGCCCGCAATTCGCGGCGACCGCCAGAACATGAGCGCGCATTACATCAAGGGCGTCGTTCGCCAGAATGCGGACGGGGACGATGAGGTTGTGTACGGCCAGCCTCGACCGATCATCAGCGAGGACGCCCTGAATGGGGTGATCGGCCAACTGCATGCCCAGGCCCTGGAGGTCATCGCAGCGCAGGAGAGCCAGATCGCGCAGTTGCAGGCCGAGGCGCAGGCGCTGCGCATGCAGCTGGCGGCCCTGCAGCCCGCCGAGCCGCAGCAGGCCTGAGCATGCCGATCACTGCAGACATTCAACGCCTGGAGCCTGGTGCGCTGGTTCGCCTGTACGAGCTCGACCTGACGAGCCTGGGCGGCGACGTGCTGCGCTTTCACGGTCACACGCAGGCAGGCCCGATCTTCTGGCGGGGCGAGGCGTACCAGCCCTGGGCCATCGAGGCCCGCGACTTCGCGCGTACCGGCGAGGCCCAGCAGCCGGCACCGACGCTGTCGGTGGGCA
>CAADIO010000005.1_pt1 | contig 97028 bp, 92 predicted proteins | sample 2381421 | NCBI WGS metagenome assembly CAADIO01 (sample SAMEA5147530, study PRJEB30075) | plant metagenome | biome: Evergreen rainforest; feature: Forest; material: Leaf | place: Madagascar | collected 2016-11
AGGCCGGCGCCAAACTCGTCGGCCATGACGCAGGACCCGTCCGCGCCCCCCTCACCGACCTCACCGAAGAGGAAGTCGCCATGCTCGACGTACTCATCCGCAAGCTCGGACCGCAGTAAGGCCCACCGCCATCGAATGACGCAAACGCCCTCTCTCCCGGAGGGCGTTTGCGCTTCCAGGCAGGGCCTTCCAGCGCTTCAACCTCCCTGAGCAGGCCAACACGTTCCCGGCGCTCCCAACGCCGCGCCTGCCGGCGCAATCAGTCGATCGCGCCGGACTCGATCCCCGCCACGCGGCCCAGAAAGGCATCGAGCGCCGGATTGTCATGCCGGCTGCGCCACGCCAGGTAGATGTCGGCATGCAGGTCCTTGTCGGCCAGGGGGCGGAACACCACGCCCTCCAGCCGCAACTCCCGCGCCGAGGCCGGCACGATGGCCATGCCCAGTCCGGCCCGCACCAGCGCCAGCACGGTATGCGTCTGCCCCGCGCTCTGCACGAAGGCCGGCTGCACGTCGGCCAACTCCAGCGCCCCCACCACGCGGTCATGGAAGTACTTGCCCTCGGTCGGGGAATACAGCACGAACGGCTGCCGGTGCAGGCCTTGCAGCGGAATCTGGTTCAACACCGCCATCGGATGCGTGTCGGCCAGCGCCACCAGCAAAGGCTCGCGCTGCATCAGGTATTTGTTCAGGCCCGATTGCGGCGGCAACGCGCGGGTCAGCACCGCATCCAGTTCGCCCGCCACCAGGTGGCGCGCCAGCTCGGGCGTCACCATCTCGCGCAGCAGCATTTCCACGTCGGGCAGCAGCTGGCGCGTGCGCACCACCAGGTCAGGCATCAGCCGGTAGCCGGCCACCGCGGTGAACCCCAGGGTGATGCGGCCCGCCCCGCCCGAGGACGCCCGTCGGGCATTGCGCGCGGCGCGCTGGGAATACTCCAGCAGATAGCGCGCGTCGCGCAGGAAGCTGCGGCCCGCCGTGGTCAGACTGACCTGCCGGCTGTTGCGCTCCAGCAGCAGCGTGCCCAGTTGCTGCTCCAGCAACTGGATCTGGCGGCTGAGCGGCGGCTGCGTCATGCCCAAGCGTTTCGCGGCGCGGCCGAAGTGCAGTTCCTCCGCCACCACCACGAAGCACGCCAGTTGCCTCAACTCCATCGCCGGTCCCGTGTCCGCCAGGCGCGTGGCGCCCAGCGATTCAATTTTTGTATTGGTCGATGTTATTTATAGCTCCTATACGGAATGCCGGAACGTCTCTCCCTATACTTTTTTTCACCCCCGCCCTGGCCTGCGCGCCATGGAGACGGGCCGCGGACCGGCGCGCAGCACCGGTCTCCGACACAACAGCCGTCCCAGGCGGCACATTCCTTCCTTATAAGAGAGACAATGATGGAGACAACTCATTCAACCCGCTTCCGCCGCCGCCTGCTCGGCGCGGCCCTGACCATGTGTGCCTTATTCGCCGCGCCGGGCCAAGCCGCCTCGGACTTCCCCAACCGACCCGTCTCCGTGCTCGTGCCCTTCTCGCCCGGCGGCGGCACCGACATCTCGGCACGGTTGCTGGCCACCAAGCTGAGCCAGACCACCGGCCAGTCCTTCATCGTCGAGAACCGGCCGGGTGCCGCCGGCCAGATCGCGGCCGACGCGGTCGCGCGTGCCAGGCCCGACGGCTACACGCTGCTGTTCGCCAACTCGGGCATGCTGGCCATCAACCCCTGGCTCTACAAGCTGACGAGCGACCCGGAAAAGGCCTTCGCGCCGGTGTCGATGTTCTCGGACCTGCCCTTCGTGCTGGTGGTCTCGCCCAACGTCAAGGCCAGGACAGTGGCCGAACTCATCGCCCAGGCCAAGGCCGAACCCAGCACGCTGACCTTCGCCAGCTCGGGCTCGGGCGGCGCGCCCCACCTGGCCGGCGAGATCTTCCAGGAAGCCGCGGGCGTGCAATTGATGCACGTGCCCTACAAGGGCGGCGGCCCGGCCATGACCGACCTGATGGCGGGCCACGTGGACATGCTGTTCGCCTCGGTGCTGGAAACCGGCTCCCATGTGAAATCCGGCAAGCTGCGCGCCCTGGCCGTGACCGGCGCCCAGCGTTCGCCCACGCTGCCCGACGTGCCGACGCTGGACGAACTGGGCCTGAAGAACGCGCAGACCCAGTCCTGGACCGCCGTGCTGGCCCCGGCGGGCACCTCCAAGGAAGTCGTCGAGAAGCTGGCCGCCTGGGTGCGCGAGGCCGCCGACGCCCCCGACGTGCGGGAAACCCTGCAGGCGCAGGGCGCCGTGGCCCACGGCTCCACGCCGCAGGATCTCTCGCGCATTGCCGGCGAAGACCGTGCGCGCTACGGCGACATCATCAAGGCCCGCAACCTGAAGGTCGAGTAACGACACCCGGCAAGACACCGCCAAGCAGTCCCCGGCGGGCCGTCACCAGGGCGGCCCGCCTCGTTTCCTGGAGCAAGCATGTCGCAGCAGTCACTTCCCGGCCTGTGGATGGCCGGCCCCCTGGCCCCGGATCTCGTGGCCCGGATCGAACCCCAGTACCAGATCCATCGCGGCTGGGAAGTCAAGGACGTGCCCGCCTACCTGCGCGAGCATGGCGCGGGCATCCGCGGCATCGCCACCAGCGGCCGCTTCGGCGCGCGCCGCGCGCTCATCGAATCGCTGCCCGCGCTGGAAGCCATCATCAGCTACGGCGTGGGCTACGACCCCATCGACATCGACGCCGCGCGCGAGCGTGGCGTGGTGGTCAGCAATACGCCGGGCGTGCTGGACGCCTGCGTGGCGGACACGGCGCTGGCCCTGCTGCTGTCGGTGTCGCGGCGCATCTGCGAAGCCGACCGCTACGTGCGCGGCGGCCACTGGCCGCAGCAAGGCAATTTCGCGCTGGGCCACAGCATGAACGGCAAGCGCTGCGGCATCGTCGGCCTGGGCGGCATCGGCCTGCAGATCGCCAGCCGCGCCGAAGCCTTCGGCATGACGATCTCGTATCACAACCGCCGCGCCCGCGCCGATGCGCCGGCGCACTATGACTACGCCGCCAGCGTGCGCGACCTGGCGCGCGACAGCGACTACCTGGTGCTGGCGATCCCCGGCGGCAATGCCACGAAGCACCTCATCAACGCGGAAGTGCTGCAGGCGCTGGGCGCCGATGGCTACCTGATCAACGTGGCGCGCGGCACCGTGGTCGACGAGCAGGCGCTGATCCAGGCCTTGCAGGCCGGCACGATTGCCGGCGCCGGCCTGGACGTGTTCGAGCACGAACCCGAGGTGCCCGCCGCGCTGCGCGAGCTGGACCAGGTCGTGCTGCTGCCGCACATCGGCAGCGGCACGCACGAAACCCGCCAGGCCATGGCGGACCTGTTCATCGAGAACCTGCAAGCCTGGTTCGGCGAAAAACGCCTGGTCACGCAGGTGGTGTGAGCCCCCGCAGTCGCGGCAAGGGGCAGGGAAAAGCGGGTTTTCCCCCCGCCTTTTCCCTGCCCGGGGACGGGAAAACGCCACATCGGCCGACCCATACAACCGTACCGATCTCCCTCATATCTCCGCTCATCACAAAACATCACGTATTTATTTCCCAGAATCGTGAGTTTTTAACAACTTGATACCATTGTCTGGGCAAGCGTACCTTTCGATACATGACTCTTACCTGGCAGGTCCGCACAATGCCCGGGCGGCTGCCTCGCTGTTCCACCTCTCCACGAAAGGCGATGGACCACCAGGCGCCGCCCCACTCATCCAATAGACATCGTCCCGCATAACGGCGACGAGCAAACGGGGCACGCAGCTATGACCAACCGGCTTCCTCCTTTCGCCTGGCTACGCAACATCACCATCCGCAAGATCGTGCTGGGCGTCCTGCTTCTCATCAGCCTGCTGATCGCGGGCCTGTCGGCGCTCAGCATCCAGGCTCTGCGGACCGCGGGCACTTCGCTCGATACCAGCCACCTGCTGGTACGCGAGATATCCGAACTCTCCAAAGCCAATGACCAGATCATGCGCGCGCGCCTGCGCCTGGGCAGGCAGATGGAATACCTCGAGGCAGGCGCCGCCAACGAGGCCGCCAGCGAAGGTGCGTCCGTCGAGCAGGCGCTGGCACTCGCCCGCCAGCATTTCGACCGATACCGCGGCTACGTTGCCCAGCACGACGCCGACGGCGTGGCGCAACCGCTGGACCGCGCTTTCAATGCCCTGATGGCGCAAGGGTTGGAGCCCTTGCGCCAGTACCTGGCCAACAGCGACGCGCGCGGCTACCGCCAGCACAACCTGCAGGCCGTGGTGGGACTGAGCCGTGGTTTCGGCGAAGCGATGGCGGCCTATGAAAACTATGCCGACCGCCACGAGTCCGCGCTCATCGACGAGTCCAGCGCCAGCCGCGGCGCCGCCATCACGGCCATCGCCGCGATCCTCGCCATCTGCCTGGCCGTGCTGCTCCTGGCCGACCGCTACATCGTGCATTACGTGCGCCGTCCCCTGGAGGCCGTGCGCGGCCACTTCCAGCGCATCGCCGCGGGCGATCTCACCGCCCGCATCGCGCCTTTCGGCGACAACTGCGTCGGCCAGCTGATGCCGCCCCTGCGCGACATGCAGGCCAGCCTGGCCCGCACCGTCGGCCAGATCCGCCACGGCGTGGACGAGATCCATGTCGGCGCGGCCGAGATCACCGCAGGCAACAACGACCTGTCGCGCCGCACCGAAGAGCAGGCTGCCGCGCTGGAAGAAACGGCGGCCAGCATGGAACAACAGGCGGCGACCGTGCGCCAGAACGCCGACAACGCCGCCCAGGCCGACCAACTGGCCCGCCGGGCCTCCGAGGTGGCGCGGGCCGGCGGCGACACGATGGAACGGGTCGTCGCCTCGATGCAGCAGATTTCCGACGGCGCGCGCCGCATCACCGACATCGTCGGCGTCATCGACAGCATCGCGTTCCAGACCAACATCCTGGCCTTGAATGCCGCCGTGGAAGCCGCCCGCGCCGGCCAGCAGGGCCGCGGATTCGCCGTGGTGGCGACCGAGGTGCGCGCGCTGGCGCAACGCAGCGCCATCGCCGCCAAGGAGATCAAGACGCTGATCGAGTCCTCCAACGACAGCGTGCAAGCCGGCTCCCAGCAGGTCGAGCAGGCAGGCCAGACCATGCAGCAGTTGCTGGCCTCGGTGCACCAGGTGAGCGGCGTCGTCGGCGAAATCAGCACCGCCTCGGCCGAGCAGACCAGCGGCATCGAGCAGGTGAACCTCGCCGTCTCGCAGATGGACGTCAACACCCAGCGCAACGCCGCGCTGGTCGAGCAGGCCGCCGCCGCCGCGGCATCGCTGGAAGCCCAGGCACGGCAGCTGCAGCAAGCCGTGTCCGCGTTCACCGTCAGCGAAGGGGAAGTGATCGAGCTGGGCGGCGCCACGCTCGGAAACAGCCAGCACGGCACGGAAAAGCTGGCGTACGCCGGCTGAACCAGGCGCGGCCCGCGTCTGCGGGCCGCTTGCCCTACAACGCGGCAGGCGGCGCCTCCCAGCCGCCGCCCAACGCCCTGAATGAGCAAGGTGGCGCGGGAAACAGGCTTATCGCGAGAAAGCCTCTACACGTCACTGTCCGTCATCCCCCCTTTCGCAACACCGCCCCTGCTGCCTCCTGCATGGCCCGGCTCACCGCCTGCAGCACACTGGACCGCACAGCCCCGTGCTGCCAGTACAGCGGCACATCCAGCCACCGCCCCGGCGCGATATCCACCACCGACTTCGTCTTCAGGCCCTGGGCGATCATCGACTCGGGCGCCAGGCACCACCCCAAGCCTCGGGTAGCCGCCTCGACGAAACCCGCGGCGGTCGGTAGGTAATGCACCGGGGGCGCAAGCGTGGCCCGCGTGATGCGGCGCAGGAAGCGCCACTGCAAGGCATCCTTGCGATTGAAGACGATCATCGGCGCCTGGGCGAACGCCGCCGTATTGGCACCCTCGGAAAAATAGCGCCGCGCGAAGGATGGCGAAGCGATGGCCAGATAACGCATCACGCCCAGCATATGCACCGTGCAGCCCTGCAAGGGTTTTGCCTGCGACGTCACCGCGCCCAGCACCGCTCCCTCTCGCAACAGGTCCAGCGTGTGGTCCTGGTCATCCACCCTGACGTCGAACAGGTAGCCGTGACAGGCGTGCAACGCTGACAGCGCGGACAACAGCCAGGTATCCAGCGAGTCATCATTCGCCGCGATGACCAGGGCGCGATGGACGGCACTGCCGTTGTCCTCCGGCAAGAACTCCGCCAGCGCCTCGGCCTCCAGCACCTGCATCGGCCTCACGCGGCGCAGCAGGCGCTCGCCCGCCGGCGTCGGCCGACACGGCGACTGCCGCACGACAAGCACCTGCCCCAGCCTATCCTCCAGGGCCCTGATGCGCTGCGACACCGCGGACGGCGTGATGGACAGGCGGCGTGCCGCCGCCTCGAAACTCGCCTCTTCCAGCACGGCGGCAAAAGCGGCAAGTTGGGGATGGAGCAAATCCATGCACGCGCTTCCTCTGATTAGAAAATCTTCATTTAATTAAGAACATATAGTTTTACTTCACCAAGTGGCAGGCGCAACATCCCCTTCCCTTTCCATGTTCCTGCTCGCCATGCCCCTCTCCTTCGCCGCCACGGGCTTTGCCACCGCCGCGGGCCTGCTCATCGCCATCGGCGCCCAGAACGCCTTTGTCCTGCGCCAGGGCCTGCAGCGCCAGCACGTCGGCCTGGTCGTGGGGACGTGCGCGCTCAGCGACATTGCGCTCATGCTGGGCGGTGTCTTCGGCATCGGGCGCTTGATGCAGGCCTGGCCTGCTGCGCTGCAATTGCTGCGCTACGGCGGCGCGATCTTCCTGGCTGCCTATGGCGTAGTCGCCGCCTGGCGGGCCTGGCGCGGCGCAGGCGAGCTGTCGCCAGGCACCAGCGGGGAAACCTCGCGGACCCAGGTGCTGCTGACCTGTCTTGCCTTCACATTCCTGAATCCGCACGTCTACCTGGACACCCTGGTGCTGATCGGCAGCCTGGCCAACCGTCATCCCGACCCCGGCCGCTGGTTCTATGCCGCGGGCGCCTGCACCGCCAGCGTCGCCTGGTTCGCCGTCCTGGGCTACGGCGCGCGCCTGCTGTTGCCGCTCTTTCGCAGTCCCGCCGCATGGCGGGTGCTGGACGGCCTGATCGCCGCAATCATGTTCGGGCTGTGCCTGACGCTGTTGCTGCATGCACCTGTCTGATGACAAGGCCAGGCCTTACTATCTCGCAGTCTTTCCATTGCCCGCGGGGACGACCCCGCAGACGGGCTTTGCATCCGCCGGGACGGCCCGGCATAGACAACGAGGGCCTCATGGCTTGGATACTGTTGGTGCTGGCGGGCTTGCTGGAAGTCGGCTGGGCATACACGATGAAACTCTCGGACGGCTTCACGAAGCTGAACTACGCCGTCATCACCCTGGTCACTGTCTCGGCCAGCTTCGCCCTGCTGTCCATCGCCATGCGCAGCCTGCCGCTGGGCACCGCGTACACCATCTGGACCGGCATCGGCGCCGTGGGCGCATTCGTGGTCGGCATCTTCTTCCTGGGCGAAGCGGCCACGCCGCTGCGCATCCTGGCGGCCGTGCTGATCATCAGCGGCCTGCTGCTGATGAAGCTGGCATCCTGAAGCGAGACACGCCATGCAGACCGACACGACACCCCGCACGCTCTACACCGCCACCTTCACCTTCGCCAAGGGCGAGTACGACGACGACTTCCTGACGCTGGATGCGGCCATCGCCGAGGTCGCGAAGTCGCTGCCCGGCTATCTGGGCGAGGAAGCCTGGGAGAACCCGGCATCCGGCCTGATCTCGACGGTGTACTACTGGGACAACCAGGAAGACCTGCAAGCCTTGATGCGCCATCCGCTGCACCGCCAGGCCAAGACGGAGCAGGCCCGCTGGCTGAAGGGTTTCCATGTGACGATCGGACAGATCCTGGGCAGCTACGGGGATGGCGGCATCACGCATCCGTTGACCGGACGGGACGTCCGCTTTGCGCCGGTGACAGGCGACGCAACGGAGGCCTGAGCATGTCCGGCACGCTACTCATCGAGATCCCCGGCCTGCGCTGGAACACCGTGCAGGCGCTCGCTATCCGGCAACTGACTGCCGGGCTCACGCTGGATATCCTGACGGCAGTGGACGCAGACGATACGTGGATTTATGCCACGCTCGACGGCAAGGCGCCCGAACCCATGCTGTCGGCATTGCGTGCCGCCATCGCCCAGGTGTCGCCGGGCCACGCCATCAGGCACCGCACACTGCAAGCCCTGACGACACTGGGCAATACCGCCGACGGCGGGACCCAGCCCTGGCACTACACCTCCCAGACCGACATCCCCGCCGACGTGGAAGCGGAGTTCAACCAATGGTTCGATGAAGAGCACCTGCCAGCCCTGGCCGGACTCGACGGCACGGTGCACGCCCGCCGCTATCGCACCGACGGGGCCCCGCGCTATCTGGCCAGCTACGACCTGAAGACCCGCGACACGCAAGGCAGCCCCGCCTGGCGCGCCGCCATCGACACGCCCTGGCGGGATCGCATGCACCCCCGGTTCGTCGATCCTCGCCGCGTCATGTTCCAGCGCCTGCCCTGAGCACCGCAAGTTTCCTGGCACGCAAGCGAAGGGAAGGCCAGCGCGGGTCACGCTTCGTGACCCCCTCTTACGTCATGGGTCCTTATGATGGCAATTGTGTTCCTCATGCCGGGAACACACGTTCAAACCAGGTAGGCGTGCTGTCCTCGCGGGGAGCACGACGACCGCCCTGACGGAGAAAAAACCTATGGCCTATACGAGAACCACGGCGAAGAAGCTTCTCACCGCAAGCGAACTGGAAGTGTTCGATGCCGCCACGCCGGCAGGCATCAAGACGCTGACCAAACCGCAATTGCGCAGCAAGCTCGAGCGCAGCCGCAAGCTGCGCGACAAATACCGCGATCTTTTCCGCCGCCAGCGCCTGGCGCTGCGGGCCGAGGTGGGCAGCAAGGCCGGCACCAAGGGCAATGCCAACGAGCGCACCCGCCAGAAGGAAGAATTGCTTGCCGAACTGGTCACGAAGTTCGAGGCACGCATTGCGCAGATCGAACAGGCTGAAGACAAGGAATTCGCCAAGGCCTGCGCGGTTGCGGAAAAACGCTCCCGCGCCTGACCCGAAGCAGCCCGCCCGCTCTCACGGGGGGGCGGGCGCTGATTTCCTTACCACCCTCTCGAAAAGGGCAGGCCCTGTCTTGTTGGATGCGCACGGCGCCCGCTCCCGTCCTCGGCGACCGTCAAACTATTTACAAGCCGCCACACCTGTGCCGTAGATCGCTAACATTCCTGGCGTAGCATCATCCGGAAACGTTCAACGACAAACAACAAAGCAGGACACCCATGTTGACGCTGGAGACAGGCCTTTATCTACGCGTGCAGGAGTTGGAAGGTGGCCCGCTACCCTTCCCCCTGCGCAGCGGCTTCAACGCAGGCACGGCATACCGCGCGCTCGGCCTCTTCAACCCATCCGAAACCTCGGACGCTTTCTTCATCCTGTCCAACGACCGGGATGAGGTCTGGTTCATCTGCAACCGCCACCTGCGCACCGTCACGATCGACGCGCAGAACAAGGCGCTCAAGGCTCCCCTCTCCTCTTTCAAATGAGTCTGGGCGCACACGCCTCAAAAGCTGTGCTGGCGAGAGTCCAGGGCCCGTCAGGTCTCCTTGGAACCGAAGGAATGGCAATCCATGCTTTCGAAAAACAAGCGCTTTTCGGCGCATCAGCCTCGCACTTGACTCAAAACCAACCAACCAGTAGATTGACAGCACCATCCAGAATACCGACTCCCTCCATGGACACCGATCTCTCGCCCAGGGCCGCCGAAATCGCCGAGCACGCCAAGACCTTGCTCGCGGCTGGCGGCTACAACGGCTTCAGCTATGCCGACATCTCCGACCGCGTCCGTATCGGGAAGGCCAGCATCCATCATCACTTCCCCAGCAAGGCCGAACTCGTCCGGACGGTGGTCATCCAGCATCGCGCGCAGACCCAGGCCGGCCTGGCCGCACTGGACCGGCAACTGAAGGATCCTCGCGCACGCCTCGATGCCTACACCGGCTACTGGACCGCGTGCATCCGCGAGGCCACCTCGCCCATCTGCATCTGCGCCATGCTCGCGGCTGAACTGCCGTCGATTCCCGCTGAAGTGGCCGACGAAGTCAGGGCCTATTTCCACGCATTGTCTGCCTGGCTTGCGTCGGTGTTGGAAAAGGGTTCCAGCACCGGACAATTCCACCTGCAAGACACGCCCATCGCCGAAGCGAACACCTTCATGGCCACCGTGCACGGCGCGATGCTGTCCGCCCGCGCGCTGGGCGACCCAGCCCTGTTCGAATCCATCACCCAGGCTGCGATCCGCCGATTGGCGCCGGAAAAATGATGTGCCACCGCCCACTTGCACCGGGCTTTTTTTATCGAAAAAACCAACCAACTAGTTGATTGGAATTTAATCCGAATCTCGTCAGGAGCACTCACCATGCCCGGTCCTCTTTCGCCCATCGGCATCGGCCACACACTGATCAGCCTGGTCCCGCTCGGCGCGGGTGCCTACAGCTTCGTCCGATACCACCACATCGATCCCGGCACGCGTGCAGGCAAGACCTACCTTGCCGGACTGACCTTGGTGGTCATCACCGCCTTCGGGCTGTCCAGCACAGGCGGCATCAATGCGGGCCATGTGCTGGGCGTTCTCGCATTGCTTGCCGCCTGGGGCGGCGCGCTCCTGCCTCGGACACGGCTTCCGGCACGCCTGCAGGCCTACGCCTGCCCGGTCCTGCTGTCCTTCAGCTTCTTCCTGCTGGGCGTGCCAGGCATCGGTGAGACCCTCAGGCGGCTGCCGCCCGCGCACCCGCTGGCCGACACCCTGCAGTCTCCGATCCTGCTGGGCACGCTGGGCACGTGGCTTGCGCTGTTCGTGCTTGGCACGGCACTGCAGGGCTGGTGGATCTGGTCACGGCGCAAGCAGCGGGCCTAGCCGCCCGGTGTCGCGCAGCGCAGTCTCTCTCATCGGAGCGTCCGGATGCTCTTGCCCATTTCCCCCTCTGAACGGCCGTCAGTACAGGCGCCGCACGCGGTTCGGCGCGTGGCGCAGGCACCCCTGGCAGAACAAGCCAGGCCCGCTCACGCGCCTTCGCCGCCGAGCCTTTCCGCCACGCCATCGGCGTCCAACGCTGCCATTCCGCCCAATCCGGACCTGCTGCGGGACCACTACGCCGATGACCGCGTGCGCAAAGCGGTGGAAGCCTTCCAGGCATCAGACCCGGCCCAGGCCGCCTGCATGGGTGCGGCCTGGGGAACGGTGGATTGCCTGCAGCCGTTCCAGCGTTATTTTGTGGTCCACGGCGAGCCGCCGCCGGATGCCGCGGCGGCGATGATGCCGCTGAAGCGGCGGCGCCTGGCCGTGGCCGACATCAAGAACGCGGCGCTGGATGAAGGCTTCGAGAAGTCCCGCCAGGGACGCCAGCAGACAGCGTGACCCGCGCTATAGCGACATCCACAACAGCATCGGCAGGCCCTCGCCACGCGCACGCACCGCCAACGCCTGCAACGCCTGCAGCAGGCCTTCGGCAACCAGCGGCGTGAGGCCTCTTGCGCGCGCCTCCTCCCCCGCGGACCAGGCCTTGGCCAGCTTGCCGACCCCATGCGGCGCAAGGGTGGCGAGCGAATCACGGAGCGCCATCGGCAACACGTAGACCCACGGGCCTTGCGCTTCGTCCTCGAAGCACGACGGGTCCAGCTCCTGGATGGCTTGCACCAACTGCTCCCGCCCCATCGCCACGGCCAGGTCTTCGAGCACCAGCGTGTCCAAGCCTGGTGCCGCGACAGCGGGCCATCGCTTGTCGCGTGGCCAGTCGGACAGGACTTGAGGCGCTTCACTGACCGGGGCAAGCAGGATATCCGTTAGGACTGACATCGCGTCTCCTTGTGGGTGCAACCCGTTGCCAGCTTACCGCCTCCGGCGCCGAGACGGCACTTTTCTGCAAGGTATAGTGCCTCTGCCCCCCTTGGGCAACCCGGCGCTCCAACCAGGAGGGCCATGCTGCCGTTGCCCTGCCCGCGCTGCCCCCTGAGCACTGAACCAAGAGGAAACGATGCCAAGCCAGCAAGAAGCCCAGTCGATACTGCAGCAATTCATCGCCGATGAGGAGGCCGACCTGGCCGGTCGTGGCGGCGGGTCGTTCTGGCCGTCGAACTGGCATCGCATCACCCCCTTGGAAGCCAGGGCGGAAACCTTGCTCGATGCCGCCGCGCACGAACGATTCTGCCTGCATTACCTGCGCCGCACGCATGTGCCGCCGGCGATGAGCGAAGCCGCCTTGCCTCGCGTGCTCGACGCCTATCGCCAGTGGTTGCCACGCGCACAATCGGGCGACTCGGGCGCCAAGCCCCATGCGCTGGTATTCCTGTTCGGTTTCGATGCACGCGGCGCCTTGCCCGGCGCGCTGAAAGACCTGAAAACCCTGCAAGCACGCAGGAAACTGCTGACCCACCTGGGCAATTTTTCTCACCTGCCGGGCATGCGGGCCAAACCCAAGGGATTCCAGCCCTTCCTGCCCTTGGCCGGGCACATTCTGCAGGTGCTGCGGCACACGTCCTACCGGCAAGACTATGCGAGCGTCGATGCCCCCTACCATGCGTTCACCGACTTGCGATTCTGGGGCATGGTCTACATCGTGCTGATGACCCCATCGCTACGGGAAACACTGCTTGCCGATCTGATGGACGGCCATCCGGATCTGCCGCGGCGCGATGAGGTGCTGGGCATCCTGAACGAATTCGTCCAGGCCGTCCTGCCCAACTGCGCTGCCGAGGAAACCGGCTTTCTTGCCCTGGCTGCCAAGCTGGACGCACAACAGCGCAGCCGTGCCGCGCAAACGGAATCGGCGGCGCTGGCAAGGCAGTTGCAGCTTCCCTTCGGCGAGAACGAGACCTGGAACATCACCATCAATGCGCCGCTACGCGGCCACGACTGCTGGTATTCGCCGCCGTACATGCAACTGGTCATGCAACCCGACCCTGACTTCGACTGGCGCCTGCTGCTCGATACCGGCAAACAGCGCTACTCGGTCAACAGCGGCGACACGCTGCAGAACGACGGCAAGCTGCCTCCCCTGGCGAAGCTGGCGGATGTGCCGCAATGGCTGGCGCAGATCAGGACCAGCCATGGACTGGATTTCGATTTCGACCAGGGCAGGATCGCCTGCGGCAGGAAGCGCGCCATGGCAAAGACGATCCGGCAGTGGATAGACGGTGGGGCGTGATGCCCCGCCGTGCCAAGCCGCCCAGGCGGGCATCAAGATATCCGAAACGCGCGAGATTCGGCGTAGCCTCTAAAACAAAAGGCCTTGCAGAGAAACCTCTGCAAGGCCTTTGAATTCCTGTGGTCGGGGCGGTGGGATTCGAACTCACGACCCTCTGCTCCCAAAAAGGATTTTTATGGATTTTAGCGGATATTGGCGAACGCCCGCGAACGATAAAATATCCTTTTAAATCATATACTTATTGATTTTTTTGCGTTCGTGGCGGTACGCTGGCAGCCAAAATACGGTTGCCCCATTGGTTGCCCCATTGGGCCGGACCGGGGCTTGAGAAACTCCGACATGACGCGATATCCGAAACGAGGAAAGAACTACCGCTGGACGGTGAAAGAGCTGGAAGCGATCCCTGTTGAATGGCAGGGAGATACGCTGGCAGATGGTGATGGATTGCAGGGAGAGGTGCGCCTGACTGGCGAAGGTCTGTTGGTTTCCTGGCGCTATGCCTTCAAGTGGGAGGGCAAGGTCAAGCGCTTCTACTGCGGGTCTTGGCCGGCAGTGACGCTGGAAAGCATCCGGGCCGCGCGGGATGATGCGCGAGCGACGATCAAGCGCGGGGTAAACCCGTGCGACCAAAAGAAGGCTGAAGAGATCGAAGCGCAGCGGGCTGTATTGGCGATATTGGCGGAAGCCGAACGGGAGCGTGCCGGGAATCTGCTGGTGCGCGATCTGGCGCTGACCTGGCTGGCGAACGGCGTGCGGCGCAAGGATGAGAACGCCGAGGTCAAGCGGATTCTGCACAAGGATGTGCTGCCTATCATCGGCGACATCCCGCTGCGCAACTTGAAAGAGGATGATCTGCTTGGGGTCTTGCGGCGGATTGTGAAGCGGGATGCGAATCGACTGGCCGTGATGGTGGACGGGTTGATTCGGCAGATGTTGTCTTGGGCTGAGCGACGCCAGCCGTGGCGAGGACTGCTGATCGAGGGCAATCCGGCCGACCTGGTACAGGTGGAGAACGTCGTTGATCCCGACTACGATCTTAACAACGTGCGGGACCGCGTGCTGTCCGACGATGAGTTGCGGGAGCTGCGCGACATCTTTGCCCGGATGCAGCATGGCTTCGAGAATGCGCCAGATCGGCGCAAGGCGACGCGGCCGGTCGTGCTGACCACGCAGATTGCACTATGGGTGTGTCTGGGCGCGCTGACCCGGATCGGCGAGACGGTCAAGGCGCGGTGGGAGCATGTCGATTTCGCGGAACGGACTTGGTTCATCCCCAAGGAGAACGTCAAGCGCGTGCGCGGCGGGTCGCGGGATCATGTCGTTCATCTGTCAGACTTTCTGTTTGACCTGTTCAAGCTGCTCAAGCGGCGGACGGGGCATTCGCCCTATTGCTTTCCCAGCCGGCTTGCGGGGGATGAGCCCGAGCTGGCCACGCACCTGTCGCCGATGGCAGTCTCCAAGCAGGTCGGAGACCGGCAAGTGTGCTTCAAGGATCGCATTGCCCTGAAGAACAGGCGCAATGACGATTCCTTGGTTCTGGCTGAGGGGCGAAACGGCAACTGGACGCCGCATGATCTGCGCCGGACCGGGGCGACGATCATGGAAACCCTAGGCGTGGAGGAAAAGATCATCGATCTTTGCCAGAACCATGCGATCCATACCGGGGCGAACAAGATCAGACGGCACTACCTGCATGCGGATAACAGGCCGCGCATGCGGCGGGCGTGGGAGTCGCTAAGCGAACATCTAATCAAAACCGTAGGAGAACCAAACTTCTTGATTCTCCACCCAGCTTATCAAAGCCTTGATCTGTCACAACAACTAGACGCAGTATGATGTGAACATATTTGGCTAACGTACCGCTATTCCCAAGATAGCACATACATCGTCGGCAAAGCGCTTTTCTTCTAGGGCTAAGTTCGGCGCATTGAGGGCAATGGAAAATCCATAAAAATTAACACCTCCGACTGCCCCGAAATTATCAACTCGTCCAGCCTTACCGCTGGATGGATATACTAAACCACAAATTGGAGTTCCATAAGCCAAGGCGTAAGTAAGCGCTTGGTTAACGTCAGTGCGATCTGGCATGCCCGAGTAGGGCTTGTACTTCACGTCAAGAACACATACAGCGACACCATGATCGTTACGGATGAGCACATCAGGTGTCTTGTGAACGTTGCGCGTGAGCGGGCTCGCGGCCTCAGGGAACAGGAGTTCCTTTGCACCCATCGGCGGGGCGATATTGCCATCAACTACGGATGCTACACAGTGCTCAGCCAGACACACCCGAACATATTTCTCAAAGGCTTCAGCCAAGTCAAAAATCAGTGAGCCTAACAAAAAGCTAGGAGGCAAATTCTGCTGACTGGGCCCATAATTTCTGAGCACGGCGTTAGCTAATGGCAATGTACTTAAATAAGGAAGAGACAACCCTTCATACGGCATGCGACGATCAACCTCGTCAGCAACAGAACGAGCGCTTCCGCTGTTTCTAATCTCTGAAAAACCCTGCCAAGCCACATTCAGCCGAGACAATCGCTGATTGTGTCTCGATCCCACATCCGAGGACAACAAGCGAATTAGATGCTCAAGAGCAAGGCGAACACATGCATTGAATAAGTTGTCCGAGCTACGCTCAAACCGTGAGGTAGTTGCGAACACCGTCCCCGGATTTTTTGCACGTAGCTGCGACGTCTCTTTAACAAGAATTCGTCCAGATCTAGGATGCCCTTTATAAATCGATCGACCATACTCCTTGTGCTTTCCCCACTCCATAATATCTTCGACGCCTTTTATCAAAGCATCTGCTAAGAGGTCTATAAGATACAACGCCTCCTCAGATGCACCATACCCGCGGTTAATAAGCGTCAATATATTATGAGCTGCGTCAGCTTTCTGAAGAATGTGGTCTAAGTTCGAGATTTTTACGCGAGGGCCAACCTCTATAGCTACGTTTTCATTTATAGGAATAAGACCAATGTAGCCCCCACACTGGAACACTAAATCAGCACCGCGTGAATAAACCTGAAAGTAATTTTTCCCTTTTATCTCTTCAAAGATATCCAATCGATCATTTCGGAGCATCGAAGCGAGCGGAATAGATACTTCCGCATGCTCATGCCCTCGATATATTACTGGCTCTTGAAGGGAATTTAGTTCGGTCACCAAGGCAGCCTGAAACGTGTTTACGAAGTGGCTGCCGCATCAGGATCTAAAGGGCGCTGAGCGAGCTGAATCCCTTGCTCCGCCTCAGATGTAGCTTCTATCGTCGAGGATGCAGGCTCTGTGGAGGCAGTGTCCCTGAAGATCGCTTTCCAGTCACTTGAAATCTGAGTGAATTCCTGCGGGTTCTGCCGAAACGCCTTTTCAAAATGAAAACGGAGTTGGTAATCCCACAAACGCTGAAGCGCGTCAATAGAATTAACGCGAGAGAAATAAGCGTGCCCGATGCGGGCAAAATGGTTCCTATGCTTCTGCACGCGTTGAAAAAAAGCCATTACTCGCCGAATCTGTACCTCAGGCAAACCATTAGCCGTCAACATCTCCGAAAGAACCTGCGAATCTGGATCCATGGAGATCTTTGCAAAGCGACGCTCAAAAGCCATGTCGAGTTCATCGACCCCACGGTCCCACGGATTCATAGTGGCAACTATGAAAATGTTCGAGGGAATATGAACTCGCCGACCAGATGCAAGCTCAAACTCCACATTTCGTTGAGATTTTTCTAGATACGTAAGTGCCTCGCCGAACACACGGACCGCATCGCATCGACTTAATTCATCGATAACTAGGATGAATGTGGAAGCAGGGGAAACCGTCGCTTGCTCGCACAGAGTCAAAAATGTACGCGCCTTGGGCTTAAAGCCTCCGCTTTCCGTTGGCTCGTAACTCTCGATAAAGTCTTCGTACTGATACGAGGGATGAAATTGGACAAAACGGACTCTTTCAGCCTCGTTATTAGTCAACGACAACGCAAGTCTTCGCGCATACCAACTCTTGCTCGTTCCTGGGGGGCCAGACAGGATTACACCCGCAAATCCATCCTCCATTAAGTCTTTCGTCCGCAGCAGAATGGGATTGTCGGGCGGAAGTGGCGACGAACTCGCCAGAGGCACTTCAGGCGAAGACGTCGCTTCCACGACCGGCGCCGGAAACGGCTTCACAATCCCAATATCGGAAGCCGGGGTCCTACGCATCGGAGCAGGTGAAAGACTTGTTGGCATAACGGATTATCTGTTGGTCTAGTTGATTTGAGTGCTACTGACAGCCCATATCTTACCAAGGTCGAAATCAAGAATTTCCTCCTCATTAAAGATCACTCTTGAAAATCCGCCCTCGCCGAACCCAAATGTGCTGTACAACTCTTTAGCCAAATCAGCAATTGTAGGTGAGTATCCTTCGGATATGATGAATGAGTGATCCCGAAAAAGGAACCCTGCCAAAGCATAGACATTCATAGTATGCCCCGACAACAAATAATCCAAACAAGCGTTTTCATGCTCATCAACTAACGTGAAGGTTGCGGACTTCCCCGTGCCAAAGAGTTCTGCCACTCGACGCAGCGGCGCCTGGGGCCGTAAAGAACTCACAGCATATGAGCCCGCAACATTGCTGTTAAGCCAAACATTTGCTTCAGCACTGCCAGACTCGTTAAATGGCACAAGATATGGAGTGGACTCAGGGGCCTCCCCAACCGTCAAAAAACGGTCGAAGAAAGCCTTGAACCCTGGCTTCAACTTCTCCGTCTTTCCTTCAAGCGCCGCCGTATAGCAAAGACACAGATAACCGGCAAAGTGCCGGTGAGTCTTCTGTCGTCGCAGATACCCAATGCATCGAGTCACAAACCCTAGGTCCAGAAAGGAAGATTGCTGAATCGAGGTTGAATTTTCTACCATACTCACTCGCTAATGTGAAGATCTGGAGCAAGATCAACGCCTATTGCGACCCGACCCATTGCGCTCGCAACGCGCAGCGTTGTTCCAGTCCCACTAAATGGATCTAGGACCACTGCAGGACGGAAATCAACCTTGCACGCGCAACTAGTCCAACCAACCGTCCTCTTCTTAGCAAAAGTAAACTCGCGAAAATATCCACCCAGTGCCTCCTTGGCTTCGGCCGCGAGCTTTTGCACATTTATCGCATTTTTCCCAGTGCCAGTCTGTACGCGGAGCGCTTTACCCGCATCTGAAATGCCCGTCGCTTGGATCGCAGCTATATGCGCTGGAGTTAATCCCCTTTCCCGAGCTAACTCCATCGCACGACGTCCCTGTGGTCTCGATTCGTCAAGCTCTGCCGTGCGTTGATAGATACGCGATCTAAGATGCCCACATACCGGGCACACTTCGCTAGGACATGCCAAAGTAATGGCTCGTTCGACTAGCTCCTCAGGAAATGGGGCAAGGTGATTGCTCATGTCACGCTTGACGTTTACGTGCCAAACGTCTCCCGGATTGGCTCCCCGCCCATATTTTTCTGAATATCCAACGATGTCGTAGTAGTAGCTCGACGTCCGTGTCAAATGGAGAATATATTCGTGACGGTTAGCGAGGCGAGTCTTCGAGGGATCAGGCATACCATTTTCTTTTGCCCAAATTATCCGATTTCGAAGTTTCCAGCCATCGTCGCAAGCTGCAGCTTCAATTCTTCCCGGAATGCCCGCAAGACTTTTATTGTGATATGTGTCCCCAATATTCAAGAAAATAGATCCACTAGGTTTCAAAACCCTCCGCCATTCAGTCAAAGCAGCGAAAATATTGGAAACAAACTCTTGAGGCGTACGTTCCAAGCCGATTTGTTCCGGGTAGCCATAGTCTCGCTTTCTCCAATAAGGAGGGGATGTAACGATCAAGTCGACGCAAGCATCTGGCAGCGGAATCCTCCGAGCATCCGCCTTTATAATCTTAGTTTCCCCAGCCATGGTTGGGATGTCTGAGTAAACAGCAGATTTCTTTCTTGATCCGGGCCGTTTATTCTCAATCCCATTGTTATCGAAAGCCGCTATCGGCCGCGCATACATACCTAATTCGAGAGTCATTAGTACTCCAAATCTTGTTCCGTCGCTTACCCAGATCGTCAAGTGATCTTCACGTGCTCGACTTGGATGCTCTGTTGAGCAGGATAATTCTCTCGATTGAGGAAATCTCGGACGAGGCGCGCGATTAATGTGGACTTCTTGTGACCAAATTCTTCACAATAGGCCTCAAACCTATGGGCGTCGTCGTCCGGGAGTAGGACGGAGACCTTTTGCATAGAGCGCGTTTCTGTCTTCATGCCTCTTTATTAACACTTGGGAGAGGATAAGTCAACATAAATGAGGAAAAGTGCGCACTTCAGCGCACGCCTCATTATACTGGATAAAAACACAGTTTTTTGAAAGGGCTGCGGCAGGCCCGGCAGCATCCTAAGTCTCTAATTTGTATAAGTAAAATACCCGTCTTCCCTAGTGTCGCAACTTGTAGGGGAGAGAGACCGCACGCGTAAGATGATCTCTTGCCCACATAGCTGTAGTTGTCGACTGCAAGGCTAGTCCGACAGGTTCGTTAGGAAGGCAGCGGAAACACGATGCTGAACTTGGGCAATAATTTTTGGTTGCTGACTATCAATAACTACACATTGTCGATAGCTAGCCAGTGGCTGATATAGCCGCAAAACGAAATCTGCTGGCTCGAAGAAGCGGACGTTCAATGGGCGAGCAGACCAGTCCTATCGATGGATTCCCGCGACGTCGGCGCCCCACCAGCGCACTTATTGTGCGCACCGCCGATAACCGTTCTAGTAAGGTAGATAACGTCGTGCCGACCTTAGGTCGCGCAGTAACTGGCTAATAGCCCGGTCTCCCTGGCGCGACTTAAGTTCAGCATTGAGCCACGTGCTGGCTTGATCCAGATACTCAAACGAGCGTGGTGAATCAGGAAACTTCTTTGCATATTTAATGGACTGATCAGAAAAGACCTTCGCGTGATAGACCTTACGCAGGTCTTCCGTATAGCATTTTTGCAGTATCTGCATGCTCTCATCAAGAGTAGCTATAACTTCCGGCGCAGAAGTTGATTTATCATAGTTCGCGTTAAACATAATGACGGCATAAGTATTTCTTACCGATGCCGCTCGTCTGCCCGCGATAGCCATGGCCTCATCGATCCACTTGAATGCCAGCGGGTACTGTTTCTTCCGTGAGAGATAAATAGCTCCCTGTTGCTTAAATGAGTGAGATCGATCCCGATCAAAGCAATTTTCGTAGAAATCGAGTCCATCCTCCCATTCTGGAAATGCTCGATTTGTCAGATTTGCGTCATAGGCCATCCGACGGAAAATGTCATATCGAGGAATCTTTGTTGGGGATACTTCAGAGTGGAACTGGATAAGCAAACGACGAAGATCGGCTGATCCGACACGCCTCATTACTGCCTCGGCGACCGACCGTGATCTGGGCACGAAAAAGGCCTGTTCTGTTTCTGCAAGGCTACCTTCATAAGGTGACAGCAGCGAACCCATACTGACAAGAAGTTCATATACCCTCTTCGGATCGCCAACTACTTTCGAAAGGAATGAGATTGCCACGTCCAAAGATGTGGGGACTCTGCAGGAGTAGAGGTAACAAGAGAGCAGCAGAAGGTCATGTTTCTCTGGTACTTCTTTTTTCAACTCCTGGAGTGCCTCAATAAATCTGTCTGCCAGTAAGTGGCCAGCAATACATAAATCCAAAACCTCAAAGAAAGTGGGGTCAAAATCTACGCGTAGCGGCTCGTAGATGTTCTTAGTACCGAGCCGTTGAACCCCTGAAGGAATCTTGTCAAGAACAGCTTGGGCATCAAGATCCGAAAGTCCAGACACGTCAAAAATTTCGAATTTCCCGCGCGGGAATCGGTGCGCAACGCTATCGAAGATGTAATCTCGCTCCGCTGAGACGATTTGAATATTGTTGCTTGTACCAAGAATTTCTATAGCCTCCCAAGCGTCAGCTGCATTATCGATAAATGCTACAACCTTCACGCCTTCAGCATCAATGTCCTTCTTCAGTAACTGCGCCTTCTCAGGGGTAAGTTCTTCAATGAAGAGCGGTTGAGCAAGGTCGGGGGCACTATTAGCAAGCAACCGCAGCAGCGTCGATTTCCCCGTCACCGCTGCTCCGATTAGGAGGCAATTATTGCCTCCTGCAATCGAATTCTGTGCCATATTGAAATACTTTGTCTTGTGCAAGCCGCCCAGAAATATGTCATACCAAGTAGGCTCAGCCCCAAGATAGAATTCAGTCAACGTGCGAACTGGCACCCTATTTACTGGAGGGATTAGGTATTCGGAAAATCGCTTATCCAGTAGGCGCTTTGGTGAGCCTAATGACTTCTCGACCTTGATCTGGCCAATGTACTTTAGGAGATCATTTGTCTCCGCAATGATGATTTGAAAACCGAGTGATGAGTAATACTCTATGGCTTCATCATCCTCGGTCTTGAGCGTAACCCAAGCGGGAGCTCGTTCTCGTCCGTTTCCAGTTTCTTTCGCTAGAGCCTGCAGCACACTGGCGTCCGCCATGCTGTATCCCCAGTAAAGAGTTGGCGTCTGTTGCACTCGGCCTATGTATCCAAACCATTTATCTTTATCACGCTCAAAGCTTGAGGCGATCTCTACGGGAGAAAAGTCCAGGCCTTCGGACGAAGGATGGATTACTGACCCATGCAGCGCTATATAGTCGATTGCACTCGAACCTACAATTGACGGGCCTCGCAAAGAAATATCATTAATGTAATATTTTTTACTTTCTTCGAAAATTTTAAATACTAGGTCGTCTATATTTGTTGTGAATATAGCCTTAACGTTGATTCGTTCAATATTGCTATACAGCTTGCTAAACTCGATAACTGCAAATCGCTTGCGCAAGAAATCATTTAGTGCATCGCGTTGTGTTTTTGAGATAATCTGACACAGCTGCGGAAGCAACATCCGCGAATTTTCATCTCGACTAAATGTTTTGAGTATTTCTTTCCTAAGGTCGTCGCCAATTGGCATGGCCTTAGGTTTGCCTTGAAAAATGCCACTCGCCTCAACCGAGAACCCAGCGCCCAAGAAGAGGTTGATGCCTTTCTGAAGATGGCTTTTGAAGGAATTTTCATTTTCGATCTTCATGTGCGGTCTCACGGTTATATAGTGGGCTCGACAATCGTGGTTGCCGAGAATTTGTAGCACAACGCTAGAGAGCGTAAGCATACTTCAACGGCTGACAAATGTCCGTTTACCGCAAGGATCTTGAATACCTGTTTTTGGCCGAATGCAGAGGTCGATATTGATAATTACACGTTATCGATAGCCAGCTTTTGCGGCAAAAACTGTACAGATGCGGGCTTTGGTCATTGATCTCCTTTTCAACCAAAGCCCGCAGCTCACTTCATCTCACTAGCTCTGACGCGGCGGGTGGTAGCGCTCCTCCCGCAACGCCCCACCGGGCAACGCCATGATGTTCGCCGGCGTGAAGATATGGGAAAGATCAAGCGCCTCGTCCACGTCAGGGCAGTACCTCATCGAGACATCAACTCCGATAGCTTCAAGGATCGCCTTACGGTGCGTCAAGACCGTCGCTCGGGACGAGTACAGCGACTCGATCTCCTGGCCAGCCTGCCACGCAATGTAGGTGCGCAGATAGGGCTTGGCAAGCGCCTTCTCTGCAACGTGAAGAGGCACCTGCTTCTGGACTGCACCTGCAAGGTTGTACTTGGCCATGGTTTCGAAAAACAACGAGTCCAAGTCCACCGCACGCCAGTTGCGAAGCGTACCGAGTCCGCGTGCAAGCAGGCCTGCCCGATACAGCTTGAGTTCGACCCGAATCGTTTGTCCCGCCAGGGCAAGCAACTGAGTCTTCAGCGGGCCGACCTCGCTCCACAGTTTCTTGAGCTGTTCGTGCTTGCAATAGATCGTCAGCATGTGATGAGCAGACCTCTTCAACGCCCCGCCAAGCGTAATCCACATCTTGTCGGGCCGCTGCTTGCTCTTCTGGAAGCGACCATCGATAAGATCGAACAACGCAAGCTTATCCCCGTCGAACCAGAAATTGGCCGTCAAATGCACCTCGTGAATTTGAACAAGTCCACTGTCCCAAAGCTCGCGGTCATCCAGGCTGACGTCGATTTGATGCTTTTCTACCTCCCTGTCAAAGATATCCAGCACGTAATCGCCAAGCACTCCGTGTCCGAAAACGTTGTGCCCCTGCAGAACATTGCCGGGGCAGCAGCTAATCTCCAGCTCTTGCGCCAAGCCGTCCTGCCCACCGAGCTTGTGAGACCTTAGATAAGGCTCAGACCCGGTATTGCCCACGGGCCTCCTCGGCTTGATTGCGCTGGCGCCAGCCGGGACCATCCCCATAAGGGGGTCGTGAATGAAGAAAGTCTTTCCGAGGGGCTCGTGGGCCAGCGGTCCGACGCACTTGAAAAAGTCGATGTGGACATGGCCCAGTTCATCAGGAACGTTGGGCTGGTCCGGGGTGATAATTGCACTCATGTGATCCTCAGGTAAGTGAGGGGCGGCCAGTCGGGCTGATCGATGAGCGATAACCATACGTATGTTGGCTTGTATAGCTCGCACTCAGCCACCACGGCCGCCCCTGGTATCAAGGCAAAACAATGGAAGCGGCAAGCCTGTTTCTAATGCCGAAAATGACACACGAAACAAGCTGCCAACTGAGCATCGATTTCCGAACTATTGGCTTACCTCCCCTACCTCACCTACAAGACGATCGCGATATGCCAAAAGGTCTTCGAAAGGAATCAAAGTGCGCCTTCCGATCTTTACTTGACGGATCTCTCCTTCTTTCAAAAATTCAAAGATTTTGGTACGGCCAATTCCAAGGAATGCCGTAGCAAAGGCTACGCCTACAAGGGATTTGTTGTGCATGAATATCTCATGCCTCGCTGGGGTCCATTCGATCTACAGCCGAACCAACCTGTTGCGTGCGCGTGTTTCACGCTAGGCCGGTGCTTTACTACCCCCCACTCCTTGGGAGGCGTCTGTAGATGGTCAACTGAAGGTCAGCTGACAGTGCATCCTTTGCAGATGCTATTAGCGAGCAGACACTATCTGACAGTGAAGCATGTTCACTTTTCGTCAAGTTAAGTTGGTCCGACGTTAGTCACTACAAACTTCTGCAGAATACCGACTAACGATTTTTCTTTTCAATCAGTTGATTGACCGCATCCGACAAGGGAGTGGCTGGTGCGATGAGATGATGCTAGCAAAAAGGTCGCTCGACCGCAACAGCAGCAAGGACGACCCGACTCGGCCCACTCCCTATCGGAAGCGTTAGTGGACGGTGACGTAAAACTCACCCGCCTGAGAGGTATTTTCGCTCGAGTAGGTCAATGGAAACTCCCATCCACCTCCCACCTTCAGAACGGCAGCACACTGATGAGCACCGGTACTGGAGTCTGTAGCGATGGTTCTGATTGACTCGAGCGACAAGACGAGCTTGTCGACATCTCGAACATTCACAAAGGCCATACCGACAAGCCTCTCTTTCGCGATATCGAGAACAACTTCTTGGACTTCGAGTGCTGCACAATCTGGTGCCTGAGCACCACAACCGGCTAGCCCGGAGAGAAGAAGTACTCCGAACAACACGGCTTTCGACCGATTATTCTGTTCATTTTTCATGTCTTTTTTTGCCTAGTATTAGTTTTCCAACAGTCGCGACAATGGCGCCGATTAAGACGCACGTTATTGCAGCACTCGCTCTAACCACGCCTCTATCGGCAAACTGGAATCCCTGAGCACAGCGTTTTCCGTTCTAAGACGCTCGAGGTAGACATTTTTTCCATCAGGGCGAAACGCGAAATCCAGTTGCAAAAGCGTTCCGGGCTGAACTTCGCTAATGGCGTCCTCTATCGCGCCCGTGCGGGGGCTGCTCATACGGATAGCGCCCAAATGGTCGCTTAATGATTGGCGGACGCTGGCTGCTGCGTCTGGCCCTAGATAGCCCTCGAACCGAATCAACGTAGCGCCTGAAGAAAGTTGCTCACTCCGCCAAGTGGGGTCGCGAAAGCTCCAATCCAACTGCTCACCTATCGTGTACTCGGACTGCGGATGAAGTCGCTGCGAACGAATCTGCTCACGCAGCAAGGTGACCCTATCCGGTGTAGAGAATGTCGAAGGCGACGGCGGCGAGGAAGGTGTTGTTGAGGCTCCCCGCAGTGCTGACTGACCATGCCCGGCCTTAGACAGCGCTTGGCTATAGCTTCGGTCGAACTCCTGCTGGTATGACCGATTGAACGCTTGCGTAAAACCCTCCGATGCCCCAGGCAATTGAGAAACCCCGATCACAGACGCGACAAGCAGCAGAACAGCCACCAGGATGACTCGTTTCCATCGACCTTTGGGCTTCGCTTTGTTTGTGGGTGTCGGGGTGTCGGAAGATGTGCCTGGAGCCTTAGATGTCCCGTGGCTACCTTGGGAATCCCTATCGGTCTCGCGGTAGGGAGGCAACGGGTAGCCAGCGAAATCCTTCGGCGCGGCGCCGACCGGGGACGAGAATTGCGACGGTTGCGCAGAAATCGGCGCCGGTATCGCAGAGGCCCCTTGCCCCAAGCCAGCTCTCGCATCCGCAGCGGTGACGGGCCGGTGTCCCCTAGGTGCTATGGGTGGCATGTCAGATACAGGCAGCCATTGACCCAAGACCTCTGCCGCCGGCCGCCAAGACGCCATCCCTGCCCACCAGACAAGGTCCGTGCCAACCAACTGCCGCTGCGCGATCAATTCGCGTACCTTGCCCTGCTCGAAGGGACCGTATTGCACGCCGTCGCGCCCGATGTACAGATGCGTCATCTGTCGATCTCCGGCCTATCCGACAGCCAGCCCTGATCGCCATCGTTGTCATAGTCGTCTTCACCCTCCACCACACCATCACCACCCTGATCATCGGGGCGCTCTGACCACTGGAACTCCTGGGCCAAAGAGTCGGAGATACGCTGGGGATCTATCAACTTGTCGGCACCAACCATGCCTTTGAGCCGCTCCACATGCCTTGCCCACGGACTCCTGGATGCTTGGGCTTGACGGGTGCTTTGCGGTCCGTCTGGGGCCGCCGGTGCTGTCTCGGCACCGGACTGAACAGTGGGTGCGATCACGGTATTTTGTTGAGCGGCATCCGAGACACCTAGCAAGGAGGTAGATCCCATAGCAGGCAAAGCCCCTTGCCCCCGCAGCTCTGACGCGAATGGGCTTCCGTAGGTGCTCGCCCCGTCCTGAATCCGATCAAATATTGATGCGCTGGCTGGACCGGACCGTAGTATTTGCGCACCGGAAGGTGCCGTCGGGTACACGGATGGCAGCGGTGGCGGCATCGGGGGAGTGGCAGGGAACCATCCCGCTAGCGCTAACGATGCGGGCGCCCATGCTTGCATGTCCGCGAACCAGACCATGTCGCTCGGCACGAGCTTTCGCTCTGCGATGAAGAGCCGGACTGTAGGCTCGGGGAACGGACCGTACCGCACCCCGTCGCGCACCATATATAGATCGATCATTTAGATAGCCCTAATCGGTCCGCTTAGTGCGCAGACCAAGAATCACAAAATTCGTGCAAGGAAGTCTGGTTCGGATTTGCACGAAAGCCAAACGAATGAGTTTGGTCGCTGAGTGTATCAAAACCAAACTTATAGTATGTGGAGTTGGAGCACCACATCGCCCAAGCTTGCGCCCGTGCACAAACCTCCCACTCCCCCCGATGATGGGGTTCAGTTTCTGTTTGGTGCCAACGTCAGACGGGTCCGTACAGAAAAACACATGACCCAGGAGCGGTTGGCCGAAGCTGCCGGACTGCATCCCAACTACATCAGCTCCGTCGAGCGGGGCGAACGCAATATCTCGATCCGAAACATCGAGCGGCTAGCGCGCGCACTGAACGTCCCGATGGCATATCTCGTGACAGAAGAGCCTTACAGCTAACTTTGCTGATAGCCAACGCTGCAGAAAAGCCACCATCTACAGCAAGCTCATAAGTTGCCTGCGCTGCACCGGCCGGATGTAGCGATAGACCATCTCGAGCGACTTGTGGCCGGTCTGGCCCATGATGGCGCTGTTGCGCAACCCGACAGTCGCTGCCTCCGTCACGAACCCTGCCCGCAGCGAGTGCCCCGAGACGGCCTTGCTCGCCTCCGCACCGCGCGCGGCACGCATCGCCGATTTCACTACCAGCGCCACAGACTGCGCGGTCAGCCGCGTCGAAGACACTTGATCGTGCCGGTTGATCGGGCGAAAGAGCGCCCCTCGCTCCACGCCCGCCAACTCTCGCCATGCAGCCAATGCGGTGACCGGGCAACGGTCCTCGTCGGACGCATGCGGAATGAACACTGTTCGGCCCTCGCCCGTCTGGTCGGTCTTGGATCGGCGAATCAGCACCTCCAGCCCGTGCGGGTAAGTCGTGAGGTCAGCCACGTCCAGGGCGACGAGTTCAGACCGGCGAAACGCGCCCGCGAAGCCGACCAACAGAAGCGCCTTGTCGCGCGCCGCGCGGATGGGTTTCTGCTGCCCGACCGAGACCAGCAACTCAAGCAGATCATCCTTCACGACTGCCCGCACGCGCCGCTGCTTGCTGCCCGCTGAGCGCCGGATGCCCTGCATGGTCTTGCGCACCAAGGAGTCCTTAGCCGGACTCTTCAAGCCCCGATCCACGTGTGCCCGGTGGATCGCGATCAGGCGGTGTTCCAAGGTCGAGACAGCCAATTTGCCCGCGAACGAGGCCAGATAGTTCGCCAACATCCGAGCGCTACCGCCAATGCGTCCGCCATTAGCCTCGAAGTGACGCACGGCCTGCGCGTAGCTGCGGCGTGTCGACGCGGACTGCGCAGCCAGCGTCAAAGCTTTGACCGCTTCTGATGGCCCTTGTTTGACGCGCACCTCGGAGGTCCGCGGCGGCGCTACCGGTGTGTTATGTAAGCGGCCCATTTCAGTACTCCTGCGGCAACAGGATGCACGTACTGGCGCGAAGACCCGAATCGTTTGCCGCATCGGTGATGACCCAGACGCGCTCACCCCCTACGTCATAGGCGCTCAAGAGTCTGCCGCCGCCGTCCAATGCGCTGTCGTTCGCGGCACGGTCTTGCGCGCAGACCAGCCCCCAGTCACCGCGCGCGTGACGGGATAGCAGCGCCAGCGCAGACACGCTGTGACGTGCCATGTGTTCCATCGCGCCCGGCGTCGCGAAGGTTTGGCCCAAAGAGAACTGCGTGGAAACCGCGCGCGAGGATATTCCGCGCGCCAACGAAGATGAAGGATGTGTGTTCATGGTCACTTTGCAATGGCTGAAAGGTCAAAGCGCCGGACAGCCCAATAGACTTGCCCGGCGCCAACTCGGTTGCCTGTTGCTCCTACTTGCCCTTGACGCTGGCATAGGTCAGTGGCTTGACCTCGATGTAGTACCCGCCCTCCAGGCGCAGATGCCGAAGATCCATCGTGATTTGCTGCTTGGCTTCGATCCACGATGCTGGATCGATGACGTAGTTAAAGCTGGGCTGTCTCTCCGTGCCGCGCACGTGATGCCAGACCACGTGCCGGCCGATCTCTGTCTCCGGGTCGTAGTTCACCAGTAGGATCGCCACGTCGGGCATCACCGCGGTGGACACGAACTCCTTGTAGTCCTGCGACCGCTCGGTGCCGAACTCCGCCAGCAGCTTGGCGATCAGCGGATACGCGGCCCAGGCAGGACCGTGCGCCGGATAGCCAGCCTTGATAGCTGCGGCGTTCACATCATCCAGCGTGCGGTTGGTCAGAATCGCTACGCACGCCAGCGCATCATCGATCCGCTCACGCATGGGCACGCGCTTGAAAGGCGAGGTGAATCCAGCTGGCAGTGCGCCAGCCTGTACAGAGGAGGTGGCCATGAAAGGCTCCAAAAATGAATGAAAGGAGCGCGCAGGCGGGCACGCACGGAGCCGATAAGCTCAGTGCCAGGAACAAGGAATGAGGGGGATTGAGGTGGGCAGAGTGCCCGAGAGATTCTTGATCCGCGTCGCCGTGCGCGGGTAGGTGGGCGGCAAGTTCAGCGCAGCCGAACAACGCGCCGCCACCGAAAAATCATAGCCAAAAGGCGAGCGGCGTGGGCGATGTCATTACTTTGTGCGGGCGCACGCTGAATCTGCCCGACCAGGCTGGAAATGCGGCGTTTTCAGCGCGTTTCGCACAGACTTGTGCGATGGGCAACCCATGCAGTAAGAACGCTGCTATGGGTCGATTCCCCCCGCTTGCGGGGTCGGACAATAGTCGGCGGTTTCGTACCGGCAGTCGGCCGCAAGCTCCACGCACGCGGTGGCAAGCGCGCTCAGCTCCGCGATCAGATCGCCGATGCCCGCCAATGCCGCCGATGCACTCAACCGGGAGGCGTCACCTTCCAGCGATGCCAGCAAGGTGCCGAGGCTTTCCAGCCCCGCATGCGCACGCAAGACGACACCTTCTGCCGCCTCCGCCACGGCCACCATCGCATCCGCATCGCTGGACGCGAAGTCTATGCCGCGTGCATCGCCGTCCAGACGCGGCAACTGGCGAAGCAGCATGGGAAGGGATCGAGCGGGAAGTTGATCGTAGAGTTCTTGATTCATGGCAGGCCAAAGGCGATCTGACAGCGGCGATGCCGAGCCAGCCGAAAGAGGCCCGAGCGCCGTGACAGCCAACCATGATAGGGACGGCGAACGAATAAGGGGAGCGCGTCGTTACTTTGCGCATACGCGCGCTGGGTCCGTGCGAGGACGGCCACTCGCCAGCCCGCCATCCGGCCCGAACAGATCGTTCAGCACGGCTCCGGGCCGCAACCGTTATCCGCCTTCCAACGCCGGCAACCGGAGGCAAATCCCATCCACGCGTCTGCCGAAATCCGCATAAATACACGGCCGTCCGCCCGCCGGTTGCCCCATTGGTTGCCCCATTGAGCCCGGAAACGAAAAAGGGCTAGCCGAAGAAAACGGCTAACCCTTTGAATTCATTGGTCGGGGCGGTGGGATTCGAACTCACGACCCTCTGCTCCCAAAGCAGATGCGCTACCAGGCTGCGCTACGCCCCGACGGGCTGCCAAAGGAGTGCTTCCTTCGGCAACGGGGCGGATTGTACCTTACCTCCGTCCCGCCGGCGCGCAGGCGCCCGGTGCCACATTCGCCGCATCCACGCACGCCGCCCAGACTTGCGGCGCAAGGCTGGGCACCAACAGGAAGCGCGTGCTTCCATCCACATACCAGAAGACCCGTCCTGGATGTTCCCGCAAGGCATCCGACACCTGGCGCGACGCGACAGGATCTGGCTTGACGCGACCCGTGGCATCACTGGCGCCGCTCACGACGACGGTCTGCCACGCTGGATCCCAGGACCGGGCGCCAGGATCATCCTGCGCAAAACCCGCATCCAGGCGCACGATCCGCCAAGGCTCGTCGGGAATGCCGGTTTCCACGGCATTGCCGCCTTCTTCTTGCCATACCATCACCCGCTCCCGGGTCTGCGCGGGCATCACGAAAGCGGGATTGCCCTGCCCCGACACCATCACGCCGCGCGCCGACGCCAGCGTGAGCCGGCGTTTCTGCTTGCCGTCCGCACCGAACTCGACCACGGTATGCGGTTGCCCCGTGGGGCGGTGATCGATGGCGCGCAGCAAGGTGCCTGCCTCGTCGCGCACATAGCGCACGTCCCCGCCCGCGGCCTCGCCGCAAACGGCGGGCACGAATCGCGTCACATGTCCCGCCGCATCGCGCAGCAGGCAGGCGGCGTCGCTCAGTTGCAGCGGCGCCTGCCCGCCCTTTCCAAACCGGGCGTCGTAGGCGGCATACCCGGAGGGACGCCCGGCGGCGTCGTAGGCGGCATACCCGGAGGGACGCCCGGCGGCGTCGTAAAAAAACGCCCAGCCGCCATCGCGCAGCCGCTCGCCGCGCACCCAAGTCCAACGCGCCAGACGACACAGCGTGCCGTCCGCGTCACGGTACGCAAGCGTGGGCGCGGCGTCGATGTCCTGCGACGCATAGGCGCGCCAGTCGACCCGCGCCGCCCAACCGGCCAACTGCAGATCGCCATCGGGCCTGACCGTGATGGGCGCGCCAGCGGTATCCACCCGGCTGCCATCCTGGCCGAGCAGGACACGCACGCCTGACAGTTCCACGGCCACGCCCTGCACGTCGAGGCCTGGGACCGCCTCGAAACCGGCGGCAGGCGAAGGACACGCCGCGGTCCCGACGCCAGGCAGCACGGCCCCACACAGCAGTGCAAGGCGGACCAAACGCTTACGCATAAGGAAGATTCCCCAAATAATCGATCATTCCCCAGAACTCCCTGGACACGCCCGCGAAGCGCAACGGCCCCGGCGCGTCCTCGAAGAGCAGGAAGGGATAGGCATCGCGCGCGAGCACACCCGTGGGCGGCAGATGGTAGGGCCGGAAGCGCGCCGCATCGTTGAAGTAGGATTCCAGTTGCCCCCCGCCATCGACATGGACATACCACGCGCGCACGGGCGTGGCGGCGTATGCCGGGTCTGGCTCGGGAAAACGCCCTCCGTCGCCGGCCACGACCGCATCGCGCAGCAATGCCAGGAACAGGCGACGTGCCTGGGGTTCGGTGGCCAGGGTCGCAAGCAGGACGCTGGCACGCGAATCCGGCACCACGCTGCGCGCGCTGGAACCCGCATCCAGGCGGTGATCGTCCTGGAAGGCGGAAAACCAGGCACGGTAGCGTCCCTGCGCGGCCACCCGGTCGAAAGCTGGCGCCGCGGCAAGCGCGGGGCAGGCCGCCCACGCAGCAATCCCCGCGACAAGACCCACGCAGCGTCGCCGATCGAGCGCGACCGTTAGTTTGCTTTCATCACGCATCCTGCCTCTCTCCCCTGGCGAGTCCTTGCGCGGCTGCCCCCGCAGCGCCGTCCGCAAGGCGGCGCATGGCCTCGAATCGAGGCCCCTCCACGCCGGGGGCAATCGTACTGCAATGAGGAAAATCGCTGGGGACACGCGTGGCATGGCACGTCATGACACGTTATTTTGTTATGTTATAACATCCCATTAAATGACTTCCCGCAGGTGTGCCCATGCCTCTCTCCGCTTCCCGTCTTCCCGTCACGGTCCTGTCCGGCTTCCTCGGCGCTGGCAAGACCACCCTGCTGAACCACATCCTGAACAATCGCGAAGGCCGACGCGTGGCGGTGATCGTGAACGATATGTCGGAGGTGAACATCGACGCGATGCTGGTGCGTGATGGTGGCGCACAACTCTCCCGCACCGATGAAAAACTGGTGGAAATGAGCAACGGCTGTATCTGCTGTACCTTGCGCGAGGACCTGCTGCTGGAGGTCGAGCGCCTGGCGCGCGAGGGCCGCTTCGACCAGTTGGTGATCGAATCCACGGGCATCTCGGAACCGCTGCCGGTGGCAGAGACCTTCACCTTCGAAGGCGAGGATGGCCGTTGCCTGGGCGACGTGGCGCGGCTGGACACGATGGTGACGGTGGTGGATGCCTTCAACTTCCTGCGCGACTACGGCTCCCGCGACAACCTCGCCGCGCGCGGCGAATCGCTGGGCGAGGAAGACGACCGCACGGTGGTGGACCTGCTGGTGGAACAGGTGGAGTTCTGCGACGTGATCGTGCTGAACAAGCTCGACCTGGTCAGCGAGGCGGATCGTGAAAAGTTGGTGGCGATCCTGCACCAGTTGAATCCACGCGCGAAGATCGAGTTCGCCGAGTTCGGCAAGGTGCCGCTGGACCGCGTACTGCAGACGGGCCTGTTCGATTTCGCCGAGGCTTCGCAGGCGCCGGGCTGGTTGAAGGAATTGCGCGGCGAGCACGTGCCCGAGACCGAGGAATACGGCATCGGCAGTTTCGTCTACCAGGCACGGCGTCCTTTCCATCCGGAACGCTTCGCGGCGGTGGTGAATTCGGAATGGCCGGGCGTGGTGCGTTCCAAGGGTTTCTTCTGGCTGGCCACGCATCCGTCGCTGGCGGGCTCGTGGTCGCAAGCCGGCGCCGTGGCCCGGCATGGCGTGGCGGGTTACTGGTGGGCGGCGATGGCCAAGGACCAGTGGCCGGAGGATCCCGAGACCCTGAAGCTGATCCAGTCGAAATGGATGGACGGGGTGGGCGACGCGCGCCAGGAACTGGTGCTGATCGGCATCGGCATGGATGAAGCGGCGCTGCGCGCACGGCTGGATGCCTGTTTGCTGACCGACGGGGAAATGGCGCTGGGGCCACATGGCTGGATGGCGTGGCCGGTGCCCTTTGCGGACTGGCCGGAGCGGGGCTGAAAGGGGCGGCGCCCGATCGTTCAAATTGCCTGCTTATCTACTAGACGTTTGAGCGCGCCCGAAAATGCACGGATCTAGCAAATTATTACAACTTGACGATGGCGAGGGGATGTCCTGAGACGGTTTTCGCCACGCCGAAAACCTCGGAGGCCTCACGTCAACTGAGGATGACCACGTCACCCAGACGACGCACACGGGCACGGTACAACTGCTCGATCAGGATGATGGCGCGGTCCAACGCGTCGACCCGGAAACGGCCACTGATGCGCTGGCGCCCCAGCGCGCTGTCCATGAGCACGACCCGCCCTGGCCGGTATCGGTTGATCTCGGCCACGGCCTCCGCAAGCGGCGTGTCCTGGAAAACCACCCTGCCCCGACGCCATGCGCCATCGGACGTGCCGCTGGTGGCCCGCCGGACCGCGTCCATGCCGCTGCTGCCATAGGACACCTGCTGGCCCGCCACCAGCGAAACCTCGCGCTGCGCATGAAAAACCTGCGCCGTGCCTTCGGTCGCGCGAACCACGACACGCCCTCCTTCCAAGGTGCGCAGCTCCACGCCCCCTTGCCCCACGTCGACCCTTCCCCCGCCCGCGAGGATGCGCAAGGGGATGGCGCGGCCGTTGTCCACGGCAATCTCGCCCGCAAACAGCTCGACGCGCACGCCGCCGGCGTCGGTGGGCAACGACAGGCTGGTCTGGGTATTCAACTCGACATAGGCGCCCTCGCCCAGGCCAATGCGCCGTCGCTCACCCGTGCCGGTACGGAACTCCGCCCCCAACACCTGCCAGGAAGGCCATAGGCCCAGCGGCGGACGAGCGATGGCGAAAGCCCCGAGCGCCGTTGCGCCGGCGATCGCCGCGCCCATGAATCCTCGCCGGGTCAGCCGCGGAAGCGGCGCACGAAGCCCGCGCTGGGCTGGCTCGGGATCAGCCGGCTCTGCGTGCAGGACCCGCCCCAGGATTTCCCACTCCCTGGCGGCCTGGTGCCAGCGCTGCATGTGCCCACGGCTTTGTGCACGCCACTGCGTGAAGGCATCCAGGCATTCATCCGTGGGCTGCCCCATGGAAAGGACACGAACCCAGGCACGCGCTTCCGTCAGTACGGCAGCGCCCCCGCCCGCCTCCTCGGCTCCCTTGGCGACAGCCCGCAGGCCTGGCCCAGCCATGATGCCCTGTACACAGGACTCATGCGCTGCCTGCAATTCCCTGGCGACGAGCCGGGTCGAGATTCCCCAGCGTTGCGCCAGGACCTGGCTGGCAGCGCGCTCGATGCGTACCGAGTAAAGAATATGGCGCAGGCGGGGTGGAAGGGAGTCGACCTGCCGCGCCAGCAAGGACAGGTCGCCGCAGTCGGCATCCTCGCGCATCCGGCCATCCGCAGGTTCCATGCACTCGCGCAGCCGCGCCAGACGATCCGTGACGGAAAGTCTCGCCAAGGTTTTCTCGCTCATGGCGCGCACTCCTGGCGCACGCGCTCGTCCTGCCCACTCAGCTGCAATGTCAGCGGTTGAGGCAGGTCCGTGGGGGCCGTCATGCCGATGGGCAAGCCATCCAGACGCGCGTGGACAGGCGCCTCCAGTTCCGGACGCCCCTGCGCATGCACACGCAAGCCCTCGATCCGGCGCTCGGGCCCCACCGTGAACAGCAAGGTCAGGTGATAAGTCCTGGCCTCCAAGGCAGGCTCGTCGCACAGCGCTTGCGTCACGCGTGACTGGACCTGTGCATGGAAGGCCTGCGCAACCAGCGGCGAAAGTTCGCCGCTTCCTCTGGGACGCGCCTTCAACATGAATGCATCCGCCCCGGAGAAATGGGGAGACAGCCCACTGAGGGAAATCAACTTGCGCAACGCCTCGTCCGGATCAAGGACACCCTGGACCGGCGCTGAGTACAGGCCTGCCACCTGCCGTGCGTCGTAAAGCACGGAACGGCCGGTGATCTCGCTGTATTGCTGCAACGCGTCGTGCAGGCGCAATCGGGGTAGCGCATAGCGATGCATGCCTGGCGGCACGGTTGCGCCTCGACCCGCTTCATTTCCCGGATACCGGGGAATGGCGGCACGCGCCGACCCGGCAGGCTCAGGCCAGGCTGCTGTTGCCACGAACCCTGACAACAGCAAAGCCAGGGCTGGCGACAGGGCACCGTTCAACCGGCGAGCAAGCCGAGCCCGCTGGCGGAATGACCCCGGTAGCAGGCTCACCAGGACACGCAGGGGAAGGAAAACATGGAACGGGAGGGAGGCGGACAGCCTTGAAGACAAGGCGCGAAGCGGCGTCGGTACTGTCCCGGCAAATGGTAGTCAGCCCCCATGACAGAAACGTTACGCCCCATTACCGGATGCATCCTGCAGACAACATCCTCCCAGGGAAGACCATATCCTGTTACCTATATGTCCGTCACATTCATGTCACATTAGCTGCGTAATCTGCGCTTCGTCTATCCACCAGACGAGAGGATCTTCTCATGTTGAAATTGTTCAAGCAGGTCTCGATCGCCGCTGCGTTCGGTGTCGCTGCCTCGTTCTCCGTGCAAGCTGCCAACATCACCGGCGCTGGCGCTTCGTTCCCCTACCCCATCTACGCCAAGTGGGCTGCCGACTACAAGGCTGCCACGGGCAACGCCGTCAACTACCAATCTATCGGTTCGGGCGGTGGTCAGCAACAAATCATCGCGAAGACCGTCGACTTCGGCGCTTCGGACGATCCTCTCAACGCTGAAAAGCTGTCGAGCAGCAACCTGGTCCAGTTCCCGGCCGTGATCGGCGGCGCCGTGCCCGTCATCAACGTCCAAGGCGTGAAGCCGGGCGAACTGAAGCTGACCGGCGAAGTGCTGGCCAACATCTACCTGGGCAAGATCAAGAAGTGGAACGACAAGGCCATCACCGACCTGAACAGCGGCGTGAAGCTGCCGGACGCCGACATCGTCGTCGTTCACCGTTCGGACGGTTCGGGCACCACGTTCCTGTGGACCAACTACCTGTCGAAGGTCTCGGCTGACTGGAAGAGCTCGGTTGGCGAAGGCAAGGCTGTGAAGTGGCCCGTGGGTCAAGGCGGCAAGGGCAACGAAGGCGTTGCCGCCTACGTCGGTCAGCTGGCCAACTCGATCGGCTACGTCGAATACGCCTACGCCAAGCAAAACAAGCTGGCCTGGACGCAACTGCAGAACAAAGACGGCAAGACCATCCAGCCGGATGCCGCCGCCTTCGCCGCTGCTGCCGCCAACGCCGACTGGAACAGCGCTCCCGGCATGGGCGTGGTGCTGACGAACGAGCCGGGTGCTCAATCGTGGCCCATCACCGCCGCCACGTTCATCCTGATGCAGAAGACCCAGGACAAGCCCGAGCAAGGCAAGGCCGTGCTCGATTTCTTCGACTGGGCCTTCAAGAACGGCGCCAAGTCGGCTGCCGATCTGGACTACGTTGCGCTGCCCGACGAAGTCACCAACCAGATCCGCAAGGTCTGGGCTGCTGAAATCAAGGGCGCCAACGGCCAGGCCATCTGGAAGTAATCGCTCCTGACAGCGGTCGCTGCACCACTCTGGCCGGTCGCCTGATCGGTCAGGGCACGCAGCACGCAATAAAGCGGGGAAGCCTTCGGGCTTCCCCGCTTTGTTTTTGCCTTGCCGTTTCGCTGCCCCGTCACTTGTGAGACAAACCGCGCCTCCGGTAGACTACGGCACGGGTGTCCGCCCCATGCGGGGGCGAGGCAGGTTCATGCGATGGTCGGGCCGCCACGCGGAGACTTGCCGACCATGCACCGTCACTCCGTCGGGCACGCTGCCCTGCCGCGCGCCGCGCAGTTCGCAGAACGCGCCCACCACCTGTTCCTCCACCTGTCGCACAACCCCGCTCTGGCCGGGCTCTTGCTGCTTGCCTGCGCCCTGCTCGCGCTGGCCTGGGCCAACTCGCCCTACGCGGACAGCTACTACGCGTTTTGGCAGACCCCCGTCACGCTGGCCGTGGGCCAGCTCAGCACCACGCAATCGCTGCAGTTCTGGATCAACGACGGCCTGATGACCGTGTTCTTCCTGGCTGTCGGCATGGAGATCCGCCGGGAGATGCACGATGGCGCGCTGGCCAGCCTGCGGCTTGCGGCCTTGCCGCTGGCCGCCGCACTGGGCGGCGTGATGGTGCCGGCGGGAATCTACCTGTCTCTGAATGGCGCCCTGCCGCAACGCCAAGGCTGGGCAATACCGACAGCGACGGACATCGCGTTCGCCGTCGGCGTGCTCGCGCTGCTGGGCAAAGCCGTGCCCGCCTCCATCCGGATATTCCTGCTGACGCTCGCCATCCTGGACGACATCATGGCGGTGCTGATCATCGCCGTGTTCTATTCGGACGGACTGGGATGGCAAGGACTTGCCATCGCCTTGATGGGCATGTTGCTGGCGACAGGCATGCAGCGCGTGGGCGTCGGCCGGGCTCTGCCTTATCTGCTGCCAGGCGCCGTGGTCTGGGCGGGCCTGCTTGCCGGCGGCGTGCATCCCACGCTGGCGGGTGTTGCCATGGGGCTTATCACGCCCGTCGCTCCCCTCGCGCAGCGGGACACGCAGCCCCCCGTGCTGCGCGTGCAGCACGCCCTGCATCCTTGGGTCGCATTCCTGATCATGCCGGCGTTCGCGCTCGCGAACGCCGGCGTCACCGTCGACATCGCGGGCTTGGCCGACGACGCTGCCCTGGCGGTCATGCAGGGAACCACTTGGGCGCTGTTGATCGGCAAACCGCTGGGCATCGCCGTCTTCGCTGCCCTGGCGATCCGGCTGCTGGGCTGCCAGCTGCCTACGGGCATGTCCTGGCGCGAAGTGGGCCTGGTGGGGATATTGGCGGGGATCGGCTTCACGATGTCGATATTCATCGCCACCCTTGCCTTCCCCTCCCCCGCGCTGCTGGCATCGGCCAAGCTGGGTGTGCTGTTGGCATCATTCACGGCAATCTGCGCGGGCCTTGCCTGGGGGCTGGCGCTGCGGTCACGCTGGCAGGCAGAGGCACGGCGGGATGCCGCGCACCATTGAAGCAGCGTGCCGCAAGCGCATGTCCCTGAAAAGCAAAGGCCCCGCCTGCTCAGCGGGGCCAGCTTCGTGCGAAGGATCAGGTCAGACCCGATCCGATACGGGGATCTTGGCCAGCCAATCCTTGTCGCCAAAAATGCCGTCCACGGTATCCAGGTGCTCCGCGAAAGGCGCTTCGCTACGAGACGCCACGCGGCACCGGCTGGCGTCGGGATGGGAGCCATTGAGCAGATACTGGGGCGCGCCGGACAGGCTGGGCACCTCGAGCAGCAGGGACTCGCCGGACTCCAGCCACGCCTGGCCGAAACCGCGCGACACCGAGACATCCGATCGCCAATTCCGAGGCGCGGCACTGCGCAATACGCCGCCCTGGGGCACGCGCACTTCAAGCAGGACATACCCCCGCGGCAAGCGGCGAGGATGCTCGGCCTCGACCAGCGCAAGCCGCGCGCAAATGGCCGCCAGCGGTGAACTGTCCAGCAGAATGGCGTTCGCCCCGGCAGCCACCCAGCGGCCGCCGGGTTGACTGCCGCTTTGCAGCGTATGCCCATTACTCAGGCGCCAAAGGGTCATCACGGCCCGTTACCTTCCTCGATATCCAACAGCCAACGTTCCACCGCGCCCGTGTCCCGAGCGTCGCGCATTTGCAATGCTGGCGGATTACCATAGAGGCGTGCCTTCGGCTCGCTGAGCCAATCCATGGCCAGCATCTTGTCGCCGAAGACCATCTCGGCCAGCCAGATCATGCGCAACAGGCGATACAAGGTTGCCGCGTGTTCAAGCTGATAGACGCTTGCGCCCTTGCTTGCCACCGCTTCAGGCTGGTACAGACGAAGTTCCGGCACCAGCATGTCCAGCGCCGACTGGCGCGGCAGGCTTTGCCTGATCGCGTCCAGCAAGACCGGAACCGCCTCCACGGAGCGCGGCGTGCGCGCTCGGCCAAGCATCCTCCGCACACGGCCATTCAGGTCGTCGCGGACATTGCGCGGGCCGGCCAGGCCCGCGCTGGCGGGATTACTTGACTGCCTCGAACGCTTCGTTGACCGCCTTGCCATCGATACTGACTGTACCGGCATTGACGAGTCCCTCCAGATAAGCACGCGCTGCCTGTTCCTGGCGCTGCGCGCGCAATGCATTGCGCAATTGCACTTGCACCTCGACCAAGGGCGGGGTACGTGCGTCGCGGACGTCCACCAGCTTCAGGATGTGAATGCCACCAGGCATCTGCACGGGGGCGCTGACCTGACCTTTCTTCAGTCCTTGAACGACACTGCGCAGCTCGGGCACCAGTTGCGGCAAGGGCACGAAACCGTTGTCGCCGCCACGTGCCGCCGAATTGGCATCCTGCGAGAATTCCTGGGCAAGCGCGGCGAAATCGGCCTTGGGCGCGTTCGCACGCTTGACCAGGTCGGCGGCCTGCTTGCGGGCGGCCGCCACGGCATCGGCGTCGCCATACGGGGCGGCCAGGTAGATCTGGCTGACACGGTAGCTGGCCGGCTGGGTGAAGCGGTCCTTGTTCTGGTCGTAGGCGGCTTGCAGCTCGGCTTCCGAGGGGTAGTCGTCGGCAGGCTGGCTGACGGAATCCAGGTAGGCACGCATCACGACCTGCTCCTGGGCGGCCTGCACTGCACGGCGGATTTCCTCGCGCTCGGCCCAGCCCTGCGCGTTGGCTTCCGCCACCAGCGCCTTCTCGGCAAGACGCGCGCGGATCACGCGATCGAGCTCGCTGCGGTCTGCCTTCAATTGTTCGCGTTGCGCGGCCGGCAGCGTGCGCAGCAGGTTTTCGATTTCACTGCGGGGGACGCTGACGGCACCCATCGTCGCAATGGCGGGGCCATCGGCCGGTGCGGCGGACGGCTGGGCAACGGGCTTGGACGCAGCCGGCGCATTGCTGTTGGCGGCAGGCTTGGCAGGCGCGTCGTTCTGGGCGCTGCCTTTGTCGCCGCAAGCGGCAGCGGCAAGCACCACGCCCAGGGCTCCGACGACGCGCAACATGCGCGGCATGGCTTTAACGGACACGTTCACATCAACTCCGGGTAACGGCTTGGGGAGCAGCGCGCGCGACAGGCAATAAGCCTTGCACCGCACCCACTGTGCCCGCGCCGGCAAGCGGCGCGGGCGGGGAACGGACTCAGTCCTCTCAGGCCTTGTCGGCGCCTGCTTCGGCGAGCTCGGCAACCGGCTGGCCTTCAGCGCCCTGGGCGGCTTGCGTGGCGTACTGGCGCAGGAACAGCACGAACTCCTGCAGCAGGCGATCCCACAGCTCGGTCGTGGCGCGCACGTGGTTCTCGCTGACGCCGCCAGCCAGGATCACGTCCTTTTCCAGCACCAGGAACGCGCCCTGGTTGGTCAGGCGGGCAAAGCGCTTGCCGATGTTCCAGCTATCGGCCAGGCCGGCGGGCAGTTCGCCCTGCACGCGCAGCGCGCAGCTCAGGGTGTAGTCGACGAAGTCACCTTCCTGGGCGGCGGGGTTGCCGAAACGGACAGCGAAGCCAATGCCCTGGGTGGCGCTCAGCAGTTGCACCAGGCCGTTCTGCTCGGACAAGGTGACGCGGTAACCCATTTCCTGCAGGATCTCTTGCAGGCGCGCAGCGTTGAGGGATTGGATCAGCGTGGATTCAGTCATTTCACAATTCCATAATAAAAAGGGTGGGCAAGGCACTCGCCCTGCCCCTGCCTGCCATCGTTACTGCGCAGACTTTGCTTCGGGCTGCGGCACCATCCTGGGATCGTACTTTCCGTCATACAGCTTGTCACCATAGCCCTGCGCTTTCTCGTCGAAGGCCACGCGGGCCTTCTGCGAGAACGGCTGGCGCAAGGCCAGCATGTCGCCCGTGCTGAACGATTCGTAGGCCGCCAGGATTTCCTTGCCCGCGGCATACAGTTCGTCGTTCTTCACTTCGCAGGTCTTGAGCTGGGCATCGCGCTGCTGCAGGTTGCCGCTCAGCGCGACACGCTCGGCTTCCTTCGAACGAGCCAGCGTCAGCAGCTCGTCGTAGGCATCCTTGAACTTCCCCAGTTGCGTGTTGGCCGCGGCGATCTGCGAGTTCGCGCTCGCGCGCATCGCATCCTGCTGGCCAGCCAACTGCTCGGCGGCGCCCTGGGCCTTGCCCAGTTGCGCCCGCAGTTGCTCGATTTCCTTCTGCGCCGCGTCACGCTGCGTTTCGGCGGCGACCTTGGCCGCATTCACCTGAGCCTGCTGGCTTTGCAGTTGCTGCAGTTGCTGGGTGGCGCTGCGCAGTTGCGTGCGCAGGCGCTCTTCCATGCTTTGCGCGTGCGCGGGCTGGACGGACAGGATGACTGCCATGGCGGCGGTGGTGGCCTTCAGCGCCCACGCCACCTGCCGCAACGCGGGCGTGGCGCTCTTCAGCGCCGGGGCTTGCGCCCCGGACACCGGATTGGAGTGTCGCGTCGTCATGATCAGAACCGTGCGTTGAGTTCGAGCTGCAGGATGTCGATCGCCAGCGGTGCGCCGTAGATCTCCTTCGAGCTGGTCCAGCGCAGCTGAGCGAAGACGTTCTTGTCGACCGCGTAGCCCGCGCCGACGTAGTAACCCTGTGCGTTGGTGCCGCCCAGGTGGAACGTCGAATCGTTGTAGGCATCAGGCATGGCATCCGGCTGGATGTACTTGTAGCCAACGAAGGCCATCCAGTCGCCCTTGCTTTGCAGGCCGAAGCCGTTACCCAGCGTGGCTTGCAGCATCCAGGCGTTGGGGCCGCTCTTCACGCCGACCGCGTTGTCGCTGCTGTCGAACTCCTGGTTCGTGGCCAGGTTGTTCGCGCCACCTGCCCGACTGACGATCTTGCCGTCCTTGTAGGCCAGGTTGCGCACGTAGTTACCCGCGAGGCGCAGGCCCATGCCGTTGAACACGCGGGTATCCCAGCGCATGTTCACGTCCAGCAGGTTGAACTTGGAGGCCAGGCCGACGTACTGCCACTGGTTCCAGTCAGCCGGGTCGGCCGAGGTGTAGACGATATCGCGCAGCAGGAACAGCGTGTTGCCCTTCTGCATGAACGACGGACGCGACCAGTCGGTGTCGCAGACGTCGGCGCTGGAGAGCACCGAGCACTGCGACGAACGCCTGCCCGAGATGTTCTCGAACTGGTAGTAGGCCAGGCTGCCGCGCAGTGAGTTGTCGCTGTTGATCTTCCAGTCCGCGCCAACCTGGGCGCCGAGCAGCCACTTGTTCTCGCTCTTGCCTTCGTAGCTCCAGGCGCTGCTGGAGTTGTTGGCGTAGTCGAGGACGAAGGCGCCGAGCGTACCGAACACCGTGACGGGCGCGCCCGACAGCGGCTTCTTGAACGCGGCAGAGATACCGTCGAAGTTCAGGTCGCTGGAGTACAGCAGGTCGGTGGACTCGAAGGGGTTGCCCGCGCGGCCAGCCGTGGCGCTCATCCAATCGGTGGCGCGATACGTCAGGTAGGCCTGGTCGAGCCACAGGTTCTTCTTGCCCATGCTGTTGCCGAGCGTATCGGACGTCGACACGGGATTGTCGTCGCTGCCGGTGGCCAGGCGCACGCCCGCCGTCCAGGCATCTGACAGCTGGGCTTTCACGCCCAGGCGGGCGCGGATGCGCCACAGGTTGCGGCGGTCTTCACGCGTGTTCGTGAAGCGGCGGTCTTCGAAGTAGTTCTGGTTGCCCGCCACGATCAGCATGGGGCCGTTGTCGTTCCAGCGGTTGAAGTTCAGCGCGCCAGGAACGTTGTTGTCGTCGAAGAAGCGCGACTCGTTGCGCACGCGCACATCGCCTTCGATGGTGATGCGCGAGACCCAGTCCGGGAACGTGTTGGGCTGCGCCCAGTTCTCGGCCTTGGCCTGGGCCATGACTTCGTTCTTGACCTCGTTGCGGATTTCCGCACGCACGGTCTCGGGAATGTAGGGCACGCGCACGTCGCCGGGCTGGGCGATGGCAGCGCCGGCACCGCCAGCGGCAGCCGCGGGGGCAGCCGCGCTGCGGGCACGGACGGCATCGGCCTCAGCCTGCTTGACCAGCGCGTCGGCCTGGTCCTGCTTGATCACGCCCTGCTGAACCAGCAGGCGGATCAGGTTGATGGTGGCGTTGTCCGACGGAGCCGGCGACTGCGCGGCAGCCTGGCCCGTCGAGAGCGCCATGACGACGGCTACTGCGGCAGCCAGTCGGGTCGGTTGAAATTGCATGACAGGAACTCCGGTAAGGAATGTCGGTTACGGCGATCAGGTGTTAGGAGGGCCGGCGACCACTGAGGGAAGCACGCACCGGCATGGCCAGGGAAGCGGGCGGACGCTCATCGACGGCAGGATGTGCGCGCAAGGCAGCGACCACCTTGGCGTCGACCTCGGCGTTGCCGCTGGAACGATCCAGCTCGACGCGCGAAATCTGCCCGGATGCGGTCAGCCAGATCCGCACTTGCACGCGGAAAGCCAGGTTCTTGGTTTCATCGTTCTCGCGCAGGATCTTGCTGAGCGCATACGACATGTACTGGCCGTACGTGGCGTTGCCTCCTCGGCCTCCACCAGAGCCCGCCATGCCGCCACCACTGCCCGCGCCGATGTTGAAGGCGTCGCTGCCGGCCTGGGCCTCGCCGTCGATCTGCATCGGATTGGCGAGGTCATCGGACGGAGAAGGCGGCGCTTCGTCGGCGGGCTTGGGCTCTTCGACAGGCGTGGGCTCGGGTTCGGGCTCGACGACCTTCTCTTCCTTGGGCTCCTCCGGCTCGGGCGGCTTTTCAGGCTCGGGCGGCGGCGGCGGGGGCGGCGGCAGCGGAATGATGGCCTGGAGCTTGGGCGCTTCGCGCTTGATGCCAGCCATATCGTTGGCCCACTGCCAAATGAAGTAGCCCCCCACGGCGAGCAGCGCCACGCCCACCGCCGGCGCGATGAAACGCCTGGGCGACGGTTTGGCGGGCTTCTCGTCAAGCAGGTCAGACAACGGCGAACGCGACGGATCGTGCTTGTTGGGCGGTTCGGGAATATTCGACGACATAGCGGGTTCGATCCAGGCCTACTCAGTTCGCCTTGCCAGTCACGAGACCGACTTGCGACAGTTCCAGGCGGCGCATCAAGTCCAGCACCTCGACGACTTTCTGGTATTGCACGATGGCGTCGCCACGCACGATGACCGGGAAGTCGGGGTTGAGCGCTTTCTCGGTGCGCAGGCGGTCTTCCAGTTCGGGCAGCGTCACCGGATAGGCATCCAGGAACACCTGCCCGGCCTCGTTGATGGAGATCGCCTTGGTCTTGGGCTGCGACAACGACACGCTGGAACTGGCCTTGGGAAGGTTCACCTGGATGCCGGAGATCTGTGCGGTCGCCGTCAGGATGAACATGACCAACACCACCATCAGCACGTCAACCAGCGGGGTGACGTTGATGCCGTCGACGGTGGCGTCGTCGTCATCCATGTTCGATACGGATGCCATGGATGCGCTCCTTAAGCCTGGCCAGTGACCGCGCGGGCGGTGTCGGCCTTGTGCACGGTTTCCTGGAAGTCGGTCTCGCCATGGGCTTCAGCCAGGCGGGCAACGAACTCGTCCACGAACACGCGCATGTCGGCGTTGATTTCCTTGTTGCGGCCAACCAGGCGGTTGTAGCCAAACAGGGCGGGAATGGCGACGAACAGACCAGCGGCGGTAGCCAGCAGCGCCGCGGCCATGCCGGGGGCGATGGCGTTGATGTTCACGTCACCGGCCATGGCGGTGGCCAGGAACACCACCATGATGCCCAGCACCGTACCCAGCAGGCCGATGTAGGGGCCGCCGGCGATGGCGTTCGACAGCGAACCCAGGCGCGCGCCCAGCTTCTGTTGTTCCTTGGTGCGCACGGCATCCATGGAGACGCGGATGGCTTCGATGGTGGCCGAGGAGATGATGCGCGTATCGGCGCCTTGCTCACGACGGACACGCAGTTCGTTGACGGCCACTTCGTACAGGCGCCAGAGCGAGGAATCCTTCAGCTGGCCAGCGGCACGCGGGTCATCAGCCAGCATTTCCAGGCGCTTGCCGACCTTCGAGAAGGCTTGGCGGAAGGCGTCGTTGCTCTTTTCCAGGCGGCCGGCGTTGCGGCTCTTGGAGATCATGATGTGCCAGGACTGGATCATCATGATGGCCAGCACCGCCAGCACGATCCAGGCGTCGAAGGGCACGGCGGCCAGCAGGAAGCCCAGCGCGCCGAAACCGAAGCCCGAGGCCTCTTCGTCGGCACCGTAGGCGATCAGGCGCGATTCGGCGCCTTGCGCGGTGGCGTCTGCCAGGATCAGCGCGGCGGGGCGGGCGATCTTGGACAGGCGGATTTCGTCGATGGCGCCAATGAACGGCGCGTAGGTCACGACCGGTGCGGCAGGCGCGGCGGCGGCGTCAGCCGGGGCAGCGGCGGCATCGGCAGCCGGGGCGGCCTGGCCGGGAACGTCGCCACCGATGGCGGCGACGGTGTTCAGCGGCGGCAGCGCGGCAGCCAGCGTGGCGGCGGCACGGCCGTTCACGTACAGGGCGACTTGCGAGCCATCGGCCGTCACGGCCAGGTGTTGCCAGGCGGCAGGCGACAGGGGTTGACCCAGTGCCGAACGCTGGCCGTTGACCTCGACGAAGGGCACGCCGTTGGACAGGCCGATCAGCAGTGCGTTGCCGGTGTCGCGACGGGCGTACACCAATTGATCGCCGGCGGGCTGGTCGGCACGGATCCAGGCGCTGAACGTGAAGGCGCTGGCGGCGGGCAGGTTCAGCGAGGGGCTGGCGGGCAGCATCAGCGGCGCGCCGCCGGCGAACTGGGCGGCACGGCCGACCACGCCATCGACCACGCCGGCGAGCGGGGTCTGGGCATGGTTGCTGTAGCCGGTGCTGTCACGGGGGGGCGCATCGGCGGCGCCGTTGAAGTGATAGACCAACGTGTAGTTGGGGTCGAAGGTGACCTGGCCATTGGCGGTCGACGGCGCTTTTTCGTTGCCGTAGTACATCCAGATGTCCTGACGCTGGCCGCCGCTGACGGCGGGCACGTCGACCCAGATCACGGCCATGCCGAGCAGGGGGTCGAAGCTTTCGATCTGGTGGTTCAGGACCGTCTTGTCGTCGGACGAGACGAAGCGCACGTCCGAACCGTTCTCGGCCACGCCGTCGAACACGAAGTTGCCGGTGTGCAGGCGCACCAGCAGCGGCACACGGCCGATGTTGTCATTGATGGCCGCGCCGGCGGGCGTGGTGTCAATGGAGATTTGCTTGCGGAACTTCCAGTCGGCTTGCCACCAGGCATTGGCGACTGCCGGCAGGGCGCTGACCATGACGGTCAGCAGTAGCATGAAAAGGCGTTGCATGATTGTCGTGCTCCGAAAATCCGTCAATCCGTTTAGGTTTAGAAACTGGCGCGAAGGTTGAAATAGAGACGCGGGTCGTGGCGCTTGGTGTTGGCCCCCTCCTTGAGGGGGTAGCCCCAGTCCAGGCTTCCGGTGAGCCAGTCGAGCATCTGCAGGCGAGTGCCGAAGCCGACGCTGGCGAGGTCGAAACTGCTGTCCTGCTCGGGGAGCGGGTCTCGCAGGCGCAGCGTTGCCCACTCCGCGAAGGTGTAGGCACGCCACTCATTGACCTTGGGTCCGAGCCACTGGGCGAAGGACGGGGTGCGCAGCTCGATCGAGGCCATCAGGCCGTCGTCGGCGGAGCGCTCGGCGGCCAGGTAGCCGCGAATGCTGCTGGCGCCGCCGGCGGAGAATTGTTCGTTGGACACCAGCGGACCCGAGGCGATCTGGAAGCCCGTGCGGCCAAACAGCTGCCAGTCGCGCGGCAGGCTGTGCAGGTGCGTGGCATCGCCCTTGAAGACCGCGAAGCTGGGGTTGGCGCGGTAGCGCTTGTAGTCGAACTCGTTGCTGCCGCTGCCGATGTCGAAGAAGCTGCGCGTGGCCGTGACGACCGAGAAGCCGACCGAGCTTTGCGCCTCCTCGGTGTAACGGTAGCCGTTGTAGCCGAAGGTGAACGGCACGTACTTGAGCGGCACGGTGTCGCTGGTACCGCCGAACTCCAGGGCTTCGTCGAAATCCTTGTAGTCGATGCCAAAGGAGAACGAGTTGTGCCAGGCCCCCTGGGGAGCCAGCGTGTAGGTGACCGTGGCGCCGAAGGAATGTCCCTTGCCCAGCACGTTGGTCCCGCCGATGGTGGCGACGTTGCTGTCGGACTGGTAGCCCGAGAACATCAGGCTCCAGCGCTCTGCCAGCGGCAGCGTGTACGACGCCGACCAGACCTTGGCGTTGTCGGTGTCCTGGGGCGCCGTGAAGAAGGTCAGCGAGAAGGCATGGCCGCGCTGCCACAGGTTGTCGTAGCCCAGCGTGCCGGTGGCGCGCAGGCGTTTGGTGTCGGCGCTGTAGTCGTTGTTCAGCCCGAAGCTGGCCGTCCAGGGACTCTTGTCCTCGACCTTCAGGTCGATGTCCATGGTGCCCGGGATCTTGCCTTCGCGCACCAGGGGCATGACCTGGCGGCTGGCGGTCTGGTTCAGGCCGGCGAGTTCGGTTTGCGCCTGGTTGAAGTCGGGCACCTTGCCCTCCTGCAACGCGGGAACGTCGTCACGGATGGCCAGCGGCGAATAGTGCTGGGCGCCCACCACGCGCACGCGGCCGACCTTGGTCTCGGCCACCTGCAGGATGACGACGCCGGCGTTGACCTGCTGTTCGGGCAGGTCGACGTAAACCGACTGGTAGCCACGCTCGTGATAGGCGGCCTGCAGGGCATCGCGCGCGCCCTCGATGTCCGTCAGGCTGCGATCGGGCCCCAGGAAGGGATAGACGGCCTTTTCAATGGCGACGGCGTCCAGCACGGTGTTGCCACGAACGATGTACTCGTTGACGTTGACCCGGCGTGCATCCGCAGCCGGCGCTTCCTGGGCGGCGCCCTGTGCCAGTGCGCCACTGGGCAGGCCCAAGACCAATATCGCCACAGCTGCTGCGCTTGCGCAGGCTCGCAGGCCCGCTTTATCGAAATGCTGCATAGGGATGCACTCAGTCCTCAAGATGGGAATCCGATGCGTTGTTCGCATCTGCTTGTTACTAGACGTTTGGGGAAGCGGCCGAGTGCGCAATGTCATAAAAATTTCATGAAACAGCGTCGGGCGGCATTGGAAAGCGAGACGGCCGTCCCCGGAAAGGGGACGGCCGCCGTCGCATGCGCGGAGGGAATCAGGCTATCGGGCGCCCATGACAAAGCCGGGTCCGGGCATCACTCTTGCAGCAGGCGTTGCCGCTGCGCCGCATCGAGCTGTCCGGCGGCCATCACCTGCACGACGGCAAGGCAGTGCAGGCTGGAGAAGCGGCCCACCCGTGACATGCCCATGCCGGCCAAGCGATTGACATAAAACGGTCAAGGAATAAGCCGTACAGCGCCCGCTACACTGATCCCGTCTCGCAACATCCCAGGAGGCGTCGATGCGCGCACGCTTATCCGTTCCGCTGCTGGCCGGCCTGCTGCTGGCCGTCCCGTTCAGCCACGCCGCGGAACAGAAAAAACCCCAGCCCGTCCCGTCCTGCATCGGGGCGGAAGTCAACGGCTATCGCTCGATGTCCTATGACTGCCTGGGACAACAGATGTCCCCCGACACGAACCCCAACCGCCCCAACCCCGCCATGTCCTCGCAGGACGTGACGCGCCGGGCGCCCAATCAGGCAGGCTTGGTCACGCCGGCCACCACTGCCAACCGCATGGGCGGCAACTTCGGCAACTCGGCGTTTCCGCAGCGCCCGCCCGCCATGCAGGGCGGCATGCCTGCTGGTGTTCGCACGCCGCCGCCGGTGCCCGCGGCCCCCGCGCGCTGACGCGCGCGCCCGCTCAGACGGCGAAGTCCAGCTTCAGGCGCAGCACCATGGGCTGGCGCATGTCACGCGGAGGCGGCTCGGACAGCGGCTGTGCGCTCAACACGCCGCGCAGGTCCGCATCCGACTGGGCGTCGCCCAGCGTATCGAACTCAACCCGCTCGACCTGACCCGTCGGTGCCACCCACACGCGCACCACGACAGGTTCGGGCGGCGTATTGCGCTGCTCATCGAGCATGCGCTGCTGCAGGCGCTCGTGCAGACGCACCACGGCAGCGTTCTCGGGATCGCTCAGCCAACTCTGGAACTGGCCGCTGGCCAGTTGCGCGTAGCTGATCCAGTGTTGCGGCACGGCCGCTTGCGCCTGGGCGGGCGGCAGCGGCGCCGCGGCCAGCCCCAGGCCCAGCACGCCAGCCAGGGTGCCGCCCAGACGGCGCCAAAAAGGGCCGCGGCGCGCCGCGGCGGAAGAAGAGGAAGTGGGTTGCGTCATGGCTTGCACCTGAAAAAGGTCTGGAGGGCGAGCATCTCATCCGCAGATGACACCCACCGACAGGGTCGTGGCCCGCGGCGCCTGGGCCTGCAAGGGCCCCAGTTGCGGCACGTCGCTCTCGGCGAACGGCACCGCATGCGTGCGCAGGAAGGATTTGATCGATTCGCCCGACACCGCCTTCACGCGCGAGGCCGATGATGTCCCCGCCGCGCGGGCACGGCTGAGCGCCACGCGATTGGAAGGGTTGCCGTCCAGCGCGACGCGCTCGACGATCACGCCCATGAGCAGGCCGGCGCCGCCCAGGACCGGGCCGCCGCTGGCGCCGGGCTGTGCGGGTGACAGCAGGGAGATTTCCGATTGGCCGGGCACGGTCATGCCATTGAAGACGGTGCTGGCCCGGTCGGGCATGCGCTGCAGCACGTTGTAGCCCTCGGCGAACACCGGCACGCTGGCGCTGGCATTGGGCGTCTTCTGGAAGGTGGCGCTCAGGTAGGGCTTGAGCGTGGTGCCGAGCACCGCCAGGTCCAGCGACTCGTCTTCCACCAGCACCGTGGCCAGCACCACCGTGGCATCCTTCACGGCGTAAAGGGTGCCGCAGTCCCGCACCGCGTGACGGGCGGTCAGCACGTCGCCGTCCGCGTTCAGGAACACCCCGCTGGCATGCGCCGACAGGCCGCGCGGCAGGCCGATCAGTTGCGCCTGCGCGGCGCCTGCGGACAGCAGGAACCCGCAGGCGGCCAGCAAGGCCGCGACAGGCCGATGGAGGGCGGGCATGCCGAACATGAAGGAACCAGGGACGGAAGAAACGAGAAACCGCCTGGCAGGACCAGGCGGCAGAATCACGACGTGGCGGACACGGGGCTTGTTGCGCATGCCGTGAGGAACGCCACGGGGCGCGGCGAGAATATCAAACCCCTATGTCACCGTCGTGACGCCTGCTTGTTCAAGCCGTGCAAAGGAGCATGGCTTCGCCCCGGACCTCAGCGCAACTGCAACCCGATCATCGTGCGCCCGCGCAACACCGTCAGCGCCAGCGGTTGCCCCTCCAGTTCCGACAACAGCGCGCGCATGCCCTCCAGGCGGCTGACCGGCCGCTGGTTCAGGCCCACGACGATGTCGCCGCGCCGCAGGTGCGCCGCGGCAGGTCCGCGGCCCGGGAAGGTGGCGCTGACGAACACCCCGTCATTGCCCTGCAGGCGCTGCGCACGCGGCATCTCGGAAAACTCGACGCCGTTCAGGCGCGGGTCCAGCGACCCGCCGTGCAGTTTTTCGTCCTGTTCGCGCTCGATGCGCAAGGCCACGTCCTGCCGCTTGCCGGCGCGCTGCACGGTCAGGCGCACTTCCTTGCCCACCGGCAGCAGGCCCTCCGCATTGCGCAACTGCTGCGTGCTCTGGATGGGCTTGCCGTCCATGGCCACGATGATGTCGCGCGCCTGCACGCCCGCCCGCTGCGCGGGTGTGCCATCCACCACGCGCGCGACGGCCACGCCGGTGGTGCCCGGGGCATAGCCCAGCTGCCTGACCACGCGCGGCGAGATGTCCAGGACGTCCAGGCCCAGCGAGCCGCGCGTCACGCGTCCATGACGCAGCAACTGACCCATCACCTCGCCCACCAGGTTCGAGGGAATGGCGAAACCGATGCCCACGTTCCCGCCCGAGGGCGTGTAGATCATGGTGTTGATGCCCACGAGCTCGCCCTTCAGGTTCACCAGCGCGCCGCCCGAGTTGCCGGGGTTGATGGACGCGTCGGTCTGGATGAAGTTCTGGTAGCCCGCCGCGCGCAGGGTGGAACGATCCAGCGCGGACACGATGCCGGACGTGGCCGACTGCCCCAGGCCGAAAGGGTCGCCGATGGCCACCACGAAATCGCCCACCCGCAGGTCGCTGGAATCGGACAGGGGCAAGGCCTGCAGGCCGCCAGCCTGGATGCGCAACACCGCGATATCGGTATCGGGGTCGCTGCCCAGCACCGTGGCCGCCATGCTGCGGCCGTCCTGCAGCGACACCTTGATGGATTGCGCCCCGCGCACCACGTGGTGATTGGTCAGCACATAGCCCTGGGCCGCGTCCACGATGACGCCCGACCCCGAGCTTTGCTGTCGCCCGCCCAGGCCGCGCGTCGCGTAGCCCACGGCCTCGCGGTTCTCGCCCAGCGCCGAGATGTTCACGACCGAAGGCGTCACCCGTTCCAGCATGGGCGCCAGCGACGGCATGGGTGCGCCCTCGACGACGGGCGGCAAGGCGGCATGCGCGGTGACGGACACGGCCGCCAGCAGGGCGAGGACAGCGGCGCGGGCCGCGCGATGGCTGGCGCGGCGCACCAGGGAGACACAGGCGGGGAGCGGAATCATGGCGCGCAGTGTAGCGAGCCTGCGCGTCGGCTTGTTGACAGGCCCCTGGACAGCCTGCCGTTTTTTTGCCGCCGGGCCGTCCCAAGGCAAAAAGCGCCCCCCCTGGGGGGCAGCAAGCCGAAGGCGCAGCGTGGGGGCTTTTTTTGCCGCCGGGCCGTCCCAAGGCAAAAAGCGCCCCCCTCGGGGGGCAGCAAGCCGTAGGCGCAGCGTGGGGGCATTTCTTATCAGCCTGACACACAAAGTGAACGAGAATGGATCACAATAAGCACTTTCCAGGCGATGGTCGCCACGAGGGCATGCCGGCATGTATGAAGGCGAACGCTTCAACAGTTGGACCCACCTGATGGGCATGATCCTGGCGCCCGCCAGCGCCGCGTTGCTGATCGCGCGCGCGGTGCGCTTCAGCGCCGACGCCTGGGCCATCGCCAGTTGCGCCATCTTCGCGGCGTCCATGCTGTGCGTCTATGCCAGCTCCACGCTTTACCACTCCACCCGCGGCCTGCGCAAGCGCCTGTGGCAGCGCGCGGACCACTGCGCCATCTACCTGCTGATCGCGGGCACCTACACGCCGCTCTGCCTCATCCCCTTGCGCGACGACTGGGGCCTGCCGCTGCTCTGCGGCATCTGGGCGCTGGCCGTCCTGGGCATCGTACGGGAACTGGCGGGCTCGAAACTGGACACCCCCGCGCTACCGCTGTACCTCTGCATGGGCTGGCTGGGCGCCCTGGCTGCGCTGCCCATCCAGCAGAACCTGGAGACCGTCGCCATTGCCTGGCTGCTGGGCGGCGCGCTGCTCTATACCGTCGGCACGGTCTTCTTCGTGAACGACACGCGCTGGCGGCATGCCCACGGCATCTGGCACCTGTTCGTGCTCGCGGGCAGCCTCTGCCACGTCATCATGGTGTGGCACTTCATGGCATCCAGCGCCCATTGACACACATCAAGGCTACGCCGAACTTCGCGTCGGCATAATGAAGTCGCGGTGGGCCGGCCGCTCCTCGAGCCGGCGCCCCGATGATTCAAGGAGCTGCACATGAGCATTACCGGAAAGATCGCCCTCGTCACCGGCGCGGGCCAAGGCATCGGCCGCGGCATCGCACTGCGTCTCGCGCAGGACGGCGCCGACCTCGCGCTGGTCGACCTGGACCAGGCCAAGCTCGATGCCGTCGCGCGGGAGATCGAAGCGCTCGGCCGCCAGGCCACCACGTTCATTGCCGACGTGAGCGACCGCGAACAGGTCTACGCCGCCGTCGACCACGCCGAACGCGCGCTGGGCGGCTTCGACATCATCGTCAACAACGCCGGCATCTCGCAGGTGAAGCCCTTGCTGGACGTCACCCCGGAAGAAGTCGAGCGCATCTACCGCATCAACGTGCAGGGCGTGCTCTGGGGCATCCAGGCCGCCGCCCGCAAGTTCAAGGCGCGCGGCACGCCCGGACGCATCATCAACGCCTCGTCCATCGCCGGCCATGACGGCTTCGCGCTGCTGGGCGTCTATTCGTCGACCAAGTTCGCGGTGCGCGCGCTGACCCAGGCTGCCGCGAAGGAACTCGCGGCCGACGGCATCACCGTGAATGCCTATTGCCCCGGCGTGGTGGGCACCGACATGTGGGTCGAGATCGACAAGCGCATGGCCGAGGTCACCGGCGCGCCCGTCGGCGCCACCTACAAGAAATATGTGGAAGGCATCGCCCTGGGCCGCGCCGAGACGCCCGAGGACGTGGCCGGGCTGGTCGCTTTCCTGGCTGGCCCCGACGCAGCCTACATGACCGGCCAGGCGCCGCTCATCGACGGCGGGCTGGTCTACCGCTAGGCCCGCCGGATGAAAACGGCGGCGCGTCCATGCCGGACGCGCCGCCGCCAGAGCTGCACACGCTACCGGCGCTAGACGATGCCGGTCATGTAATGGACCCCGATCACGCCGAAGACGGCCGCGGTGGCGATCAGGGTGATGGCGAAGATGTCGCCATAGGATTGGCGGTGCGACAGGCCCGTCACCGCCAGCAAGGTGATCACCGCGCCATTGTGCGGCAAGGTGTCCATGCCGCCGCTGGCCATCGCGGCCACGCGGTGCAGCACTTCCATCGGAATGCCCGCCGCCTGCGCGGAATCGATGAAGGTGTCGGCCATCGCCGCCAGCGCGATGCTCATGCCGCCCGATGCCGAGCCCGTGATGCCGGCCAGCGCCGTCACCGCCACGGCCTCCCCCACCAGCGGATCGGGAATCGCCTTCAAGGCGCTGGCCACCACCAGGAAGCCCGGCAAGGCCGCGATCACGCCGCCAAAGCCATATTCCGCCGCCGTGTTCATCGACGCCAGCAAGGCGCCAGAGACCGCATCCCGGCTGCCTTCGGCCAGCTTGGACACCACGTTGCGCCAGGCAAACAGCAGGATCACCACGATGCCCGAGATCAGCGCGGCCATCACGGCCCAGATGGCCAGCAGCTGTTCGGTGCGCGCGACCACGGGTTCGGACAGGCCGGGCAGCATGATCTCGGTGCCCACCGGATACCAGCCCGGGATCAGGCGCGTGAACGCGAAGTTGGACACGCCCACCACGATGAGGGGCAACAGCGCGATCAGGGGATGGTGGCCCTGCTCGCCCGCGGGCGGTGCCGGTTCATTGAACAGGTCGGTGCCGTAACCTTCGCCCGCGCGCGCGGCGCGCATGCGGCGCCACTCCAGGTAGGCCAGGCCGCCGATCAGCGTCATTGCCGCGCCGATCAGGCCCAGCCACGGCGCTGCCCAGGTCGTGGTGTCGAAGAAGCTGGTGGGGATGATGTTCTGGATCTGCGGCGTGCCAGGCAAGGCCGTCATCGTGAACGTGAAGGCGCCCAGCGCGATGGCGCCCGGCATCAGGCGCTTCGGGATGTTGCCCTGGCGGAACATTTCCGCCGCGAAGGGATAGACCGCGAACACCACCACGAACAGCGACACGCCGCCATAGGTCAGCAGCGCGCAGACCAGCACGATGGCAAGGATGGCGCGGTCCGCGCCGATGAGGCGCAGCACCGATTGCACGATGGTGCGGGAAAAACCCGACAGTTCGATGAGTTTGCCGAACACCGCGCCCAGCATGAAGACCGGCAGGTAGAGCTTGGCGAAGCCGACCATGCGGTCCATGAAGACGTCGGAAAAGACAGGGGCCAGGGCGGCGGGACTGGTCAGCAGCACCGCGCCCATGGCGGCCAGCGGTGCGCACAGGATCACGCTGTAGCCGCGGTACGCGGCAATCATCAGGAAGGCCAGCGCGCCAGTGACGATCAATAAATCCAACAATGCTCTCTCCTCCGGTGTTGCAGCCCGCCTGCCCGCGAGCTCCCGAAGGACGGCCAGCCGTCCCGCGACAGATCAAGTCACAGGAAGGCCATGTGTATGCCATAGCCGATCGTTGCGAACGTGGCGATCACGCCCGCGATCATGAGATATATACCCCAGTTGCGTGAACGCGCACTGTAACCGGCCATGAGCACCAGCAAGCTGATCGCGCCGACGATGAAGTAGAGGGTTTCGTGTTGCATGGCAAAGTCCCTTGCACGCCGCGCCGATATCGGCCCGCCACGCCTTGCGGCACCTTTCAGGCGCGTGTCCGGAATGCCAGGATACAAGTCCGCGCGGCCCGCCCTCTTGATCGGAATCAAGCACTCATCTGACCTAGCGCAAGAAGTGCTCGCACGCACGCGCCCGTCCGCATGGACACGCCCGGGCCGGTCCTGAAGAATCGAGGCCATCCGCACAAGAACAACAACAACGATCGTCTTCCACGACCCAGCACCAGAGACCATGGCCGCCAAGACCCCCCTGCTCGCCTTCTTCCGCAACGTCTCGATCCGCCGCATGACCCTGCTGGCGATGATCGCCATCAGCTTGCTCACGGCCGGTCTCTCCACGCTGAACTACTACGCCCAGCAACGGGCCAGCATCGCCTTCGATGCCAGCCAGTCGCTGCGCTACGAATCGGCCACGCTCAGCAAGGCCAACGACCACATCACGCGCGCACGCCTGCACCTCAACAGCCAGCAGGAATTCCTGGCAGCCTCGGACACTGCACGCGCCGACGAAGAGGCTGGACAGGTCGAGATGGCTTTCGCGCTCGCGCAGGAATACTTCACCGTCTTCAAGGCACTTTCCAGCTCGCACGACGCCGGCCCCGTGGCCGCCGAGCTCGACCGGGCCTTCCAGGCCATGCTGAACCAGGGCGTGGCGCCGCTGCGCGCGCGGCTGGCCGCGCGTGACCTGGCCGGCTATCACCAGCACAACATGGGCCCGGTCGTGGAACTGGGCGCGGCCCTGTCCGCCTCGGTCAACGCCTATGACGCATATGCCGACGTCTATGCCGTGCAATTGAGCGCGGAAGCCTCGCGCATCCGCGACAACACCATCCAGGCCGGTTTCGTCATGCTGGCGCTGTGCCTGATCTTCCTCGTCATGGCCGACCGCTATGTCGTGCAATACATCCGCACGCCGCTGGAGACCGTGCGTGCCCACTTCCAGCGCATCGCCGGCGGTGACCTCACCACCCGCATCGATCTCTTCGGCCGCAACTGCGTCGGCCAACTGCTGCCCTATCTGCGGGACATGCAGGCCAGCCTGGCCCGCACGGTGGGCATCGTGCGCCAGGGCGTGGACGAAATCCACACCAGCGCCCGCGAAATCGCCGATGGCAACAACGACCTGTCGTCGCGCACCGAGCAGCAGGCCGCCTCGCTGCAGGAAACCGCCGCCAGCATGGAGGAGCTGGCGGCCACGGTGAAGCAGAATGCCGACAACGCCCGCCAGGCCAGCGCACTGGCCGACACGGCTTCCGACGTGGCCCGCCGCGGCGGTGGCGCCATGGAACAGGCAGTGGCCACCATGCACGACATTTCCACCGGCTCGCACCGTATCGGCGAAATCGTCGGGGTGATCGACAGCATCGCCTTCCAAACCAACATCCTGGCGCTGAACGCCGCTGTCGAGGCCGCCCGCGCCGGCGAACAAGGCAAGGGTTTCGCCGTCGTGGCATCGGAAGTCCGTTCGCTGGCCCAGCGCAGCGCCGGCGCCGCCCGCGAGATCAAGGACCTGATCGGCAGTTCGCTGGAGACCGTCAGCGCGGGCGCCCGCCAGGTCGAGGAAGCCGGCCGCACCATGGAAGAACTGGTCGCCTCGGTGGGCCGCGTCACCGCCATCATCGGCGAGATCGCCACCGCCTCCGGCGAGCAGTCGGCCGGCATCGACCAGGTCAGCGGCGCGGTCACGCAGATGGACTCGGTCACGCAACAGAATGCTGCGCTGGTCGAACAGGCCTCGGCCGCCGCGGCCTCGCTGGAAACCCAGGCAGAACAGTTGCAGCACGCGGTGGCGGTCTTCCGCATCGGCCAACGGGACGTCATCGACGCCCCGCAAGCGCCTGCCGGCACCCTGCCCGGCGCCAGCCGCAATGAGGGCGCCCCGCGCGGCGAGCCCAACCCGCTGGCCCGCCGTCCGCTGCCGCAACTGGTCTGACGCCGGCAAGCCTGCCTCGGCGGGAATTTGTACAGAAGGAAAAGATCGTTAGGACCGGCAGCGGCGCAGCCCATACTCGATGGCTCGTCCGCTCCGGTCCACCCTTCCCCTACCCTGGCACAGGCGGGTGAACGGAGCGCCAATACCGCCCTTCGCTCACCGCCATGACCCGACCCTCCCCCCTGCTTTCACGCGCTACCGCCGCGCTCCTGGCCGCCGTGACACTCACGGCCATTTCTCCCATCGCCCACGCGGAAGGCCGCATCCGGCTGGCCCAGCAGTTCGGCATCGCCTACCTGATCCTGGACGTGGTCAAGGACCACCAGTTGATCGAGAAACATGGCAAGGCCGCCGGCCTGGACATCGACGTGGAGTGGCGGCAGATCTCCGGCGCCACCGCCATGAACGAAGCGCTGCTGGCGAACAACCTGGACGTGGTGTCGGCGGGCGTGCCGCCCGCGCTGGTACTGTGGGACCGCACCCGCGGGCGCCAGAACGTGAAGGCCGTGGCGGCACTGGGCTCGCTGCCCAACTACCTGCTCAGCAACAACCCCGCCGTGAAGACGCTGGAGGACTTCAGCGACAAGGACCGCATTGCCGTGCCGGCGGCAGGCGTCGGCTTCCAGTCGCGCACCCTGCAGATAGAAACCGCACGCCGCTACGGCAAGGAGAACTTCAACAAGTTCGACGCGATCTCGGTCAGCCTGCCCCACCCCGACGCCACCGCGGCGCTGATCTCGGGCGGCCTGGAGGTCAACGCGCACTTCTCCAGCGCGCCCTTCTATTACCAGGCGCTTGCCGGCAATCCCGCGGTGCACAAGGTGCTGAGCTCCTACGACATCCTGGGCGGCCCCGCGACGTTCAACGTGCTCTACAGCACCCAGGCCTTCCACGATGGCAATCCGAAGACCTACAAGGCCTTCTACGACGCGCTGCACGAAGCGGCTGCCTGGATCCGCCAGAACAAGGCGCAAGCCGCCGAGGTGTTCATCCGCCAGCAGAAATCCAGGCTGTCGCCGGAACTGGTGCGCCAAATCATCGAAGACCCCGAGAACGATTTCACGATCGTGCCGCAACAGACCCTGGTGTACGCCACGGAGCTGCACAAGCTGGGCGTGCTGAAGCACCAGGCGGCCTCCTGGAAGGAGTACTTCTTCGACGCCGCACACGCCCTGCCCGGCAGCTGACCGGCGCGACGCAAGCGCGGCAGGCAAAAACGAACCGGCCGGTGCATCGCTGCACCGGCCGGTTCGTTGATCCCGGGTTGCTGCGGCGTATCAGCCGAAACGGCCCGTGATGTAGTCCTCGGTTTCCTTGCGGGCAGGCTTCACGAAGATCTGGTCGGTTTCACCGAACTCCATCAGCTCGCCCAGGTACATGTAGGCGGTGTAGTCGGAGCAACGAGCGGCCTGTTGCATGTTGTGGGTCACGATGACCACGGTGTAGTCGCTCTTCAGTTCGGCGATCAGCTCCTCGATCTTGGCGGTCGAGATCGGATCCAGCGCCGAGCAGGGCTCGTCCAGCAGCAACACTTGCGGCTTGATGGCCACGCCGCGCGCGATGCACAGACGCTGTTGCTGGCCGCCCGACAGGCTGTTGCCGCTTTGGTGCAGCTTGTCCTTCACTTCGTTCCACAGCGCGGCCTTGGTGAGCGCCCATTCGACGCGCTCATCCATTTCACCCTTGCTGAGTTTCTCGAACAGACGCACGCCGAAGGCGATGTTGTCATAGATGCTCATGGGGAACGGCGTGGGCTTCTGGAACACCATGCCGACCTTGGCGCGGATCAGCGAAATGTCGGTCTTGGTGGTCAGCAGGTTCTCGCCGTCCAGCAGGATTTCGCCCTCGGCGCGCTGGCCGGGATAGAGTTCGAACATGCGGTTGAACGTACGCAGCAGCGTCGACTTGCCGCAACCCGACGGGCCGATGAAGGCCGTGACGCGGTTTTCGCGGATCGACATGTTCACGTTGCGGATGGCGTGAAACTTGCCGTAGTAGAAGTTCAGGTTCTTGACTTCGATCTTGTTGGCGGCCTGATCGACGGCACGAGCAGTATTTTCCATTGCGGGTCCTGAGCGTATTGTGAGGTCTCTGTCCGGGGGGCGATTACTGCTTGCGGAACAGGCTGCGTGCAAGGATGTTGATACCAAGCACCAGCAGGGTGATCAAAGCGGCGCCAGCCCAAGCCAGCGTGTTCCAGTCCTTGAAGGGGCTAGCAGCGTATTGGTAGATGACGACCGGCAGGTTGGCCATGGGCCCGTTCATGTTGAAGGACATGAACTGGTTCGACAGGGCCGTGAACAGCAGCGGCGCGGTTTCACCGGAAATACGCGCCACCGCCAGCAGGACGCCGGTGATCATGCCCGAGCGCGCGGCGCGGTAGCAGACCAGCAGGATCATGCGGTACTTGGGGCAGCCCAGCGCGGCGCAGGCTTCACGCAGGCTGTTGGGAACCAGCAGCAGCATGTTGTCGGTGGTGCGCACCACGACCGGGATCACCAGGATGGACAGCGCGATGGCGCCGGCCCAACCCGAGTAGTGACCGACCTGGTACACATACACGGCGTAGATGAAGAGGCCGATGACGATCGAGGGCGCCGACAGCAGCACGTCGTTCAGGAAGCGCGTGGCGGGCGCCAGCCAGCCACGCTGGCCGTACTCGGCCAGGTAGGTGCCGGCCAGGATGCCGATGGGCGTGCCGATGATCGTGCCGACGCCGGCCATCACGACGCTGCCCAGGATGGCGTTGAGCAGGCCGCCGGCCTGGCCCGGAGGGGGCGTGATCTCGGTGAACAGCGTCAGCGACATCGCCGCGCCGCCCTTGATGATCAGGGTCGCGATGATCCAGAACAGCCAGAACAGGCCGAAAAGCAGCGTGGTCAGCGACAGCGCCAGCATGATCGCGTTGATGACGCGGCGGGTGCGGTAGATGGGGTTCGCCATCGTCAGCACCGAGGCCGGCACCGACTTCGTGGGTTGTTGCGAGGCCATTACGATTTGGTCCCTTCAGTTTTGGACAGACGCAGCAGCAGGACCTTCGACAGAGCCAGCACCACGGTGGTGATCAGGAAGAGGATCAGGCCCAGCTCGATGAGCGCGGACTTCTGCATGCCGCCGGCTTCGTTGAACTCGTTGGCCAGCGCCGAGGCGATCGAGTTGGCCGGGGCGAAGATCGAGTCGGGCAGGCGGAAGGCGTTGCCGATCACGAAGGTCACCGCCATGGTCTCGCCCAGTGCTCGGCCCAGGCCCAGCATGATGCCGCCGATGACGCCGGACTTGGTGAAAGGCAGCACGACCTTCCACATCACTTCCCAGGTGCTGCTGCCCAGGCCGTAGGCCGATTCCTTCAGCAGCGCAGGCACCAGCTCGAACACGTCGCGCATCACCGCGGCGATGAACGGGATGATCATGATCGACAGGATCAGGCCGGCGGTGAAGATACCGATGCCGAAAGGCGGGCCGGAGAAGAAGCCGCCGATCAGGGGCAGGCTGCCGAGCGTGGAGATCATGCCCGGCTGGATGTACTTCTGGAAAACCGGCACGAACACGAACAGGCCCCACATCCCGTAGATGATGGAGGGGATGGCCGCCAGCATCTCGATGGCGGTGCCCAGGGGGCGGCGCAGCCAGGTGGGCGACAGTTCGGTCAGGAACATCGCGATCCCGAAGGAGACCGGCACGGCGATGATCAGCGCGATGAGCGAGGTCATCAGGGTGCCGACGATGGGCACCATGGCGCCGTAGACGTTGTTGACGGGATCCCACTCGTTGGTCCACAGGAACGCGATGCCGTATTCGGCCAGCGTTTCCTTGCTGCCCCATACCAGCGACGCCATGATGGCGGCCAGCAGGCTGAACACGAAGAATGCGAACGTGCGCGTCAGGTTCTTGAACAGCGCATCCATCATCGAATTGCTGTTCTTGGGGGAGGGGGGCATCGAGCCCGTCTCGACGACCGGCCGGGTCACGGCCGATGCATTTTGGTCCATTACGGCACTCATGGAGGGGCTATCCAGGAAGGTGAAAACGGGGAATTGCGTGAAGGGCTGAACGGGTCGCCGGAGAGGCCGCCAGTGCGTCGGGAGGCAGGCAGCGCCTGCCCATCACGACCACCCTTTCATGGGTAGGGATGTTAGAGCGGGAACATGACACATATGTGACAGTCATATTTACCCCCTCTGAGAGCTGACCCAATAAAGCCTTGTAAAACAATCACTTAAAACAGCCCTTAAAAAGGACAGTTTTATTTCACTCCATGACAAGTCCTTATCCGATGCGGCGCAGCTCGTCGTCCAGCACCCGATGCAGGTTGACAGGCTGTGCGCGGCTGCGCACCGGGGCATAGCTGCCGTCGGGACGTTGCTGCCAGGCCAGCTGGTTGTCGCGCAACGCCACCAGGAAGGCCTCGTGGATCACGCGCTTCTTCAGCGCCTTGTCATAGATGGGGAACGCCAGCTCGACCCGGCGGAAGAAGTTGCGGTCCATCCAGTCGGCCGAGGACAGGTACACCGATTCCTTGCCCTCGTCGAAGAAATAGAAGACCCGCGAATGCTCGAGGAAGCGACCCACGATGGAGCGCACCTTGATGTTCTCGGACAGGCCGGGCACGCCTGAACGCAGGGCGCACACGCCGCGGATGATCAGGTCGATCTTCACGCCGTCCTGGCTGGCCTTGTACAGCTCCTGGATCACGATGGGCTCGAGCAGCGAGTTCATCTTGGCCATGATGCGGGCCTTCTTGCCGGCGCGCGCGGCCTTCGCCTCGGCGCGGATCATGCTGACGACGCCGTCGTGCAGCGTGAACGGCGACTGCAGCAGCGACTTCAGCGCACGGCGCGCGCCCAGGCCGGTGAGCTGCGAGAAGACCTTGTCCATGTCCTCGCACAGGCGCGGATCGGCGGTCAGCAGGCCGAAATCGGTGTAGAGGCGCGAGGTGCGGGGGTGGTAGTTGCCGGTGCCCAGGTGGCCGTAGCGGCGGATGCGGCCCTTCTCGCGGCGCAGCACCAGCGCCATCTTGGCGTGGGTCTTGTGGCCGACGACGCCATAGACCACGTGCGCGCCCACTTCTTCCAGGCGGGCCGCCCAGTTGATGTTGGTCTGCTCGTCGAAGCGCGCCATCAGCTCCACGACGACCGTCACCTCCTTGCCTGCGCGCGCGGCGGCCATGAGCAGGCGCATCAGCTCGGAGTCCTCGCCGGTGCGATAGATGGTCTGCTTGATGGCGACCACATCCGGATCCACGGCGGCGGCCGTCAGGAAGTCGATGACGGGCTGGAAGGATTGGTAGGGATGGTGCAGCAGGCGGTCGCTGGCGGCGATGGCGGCAAACAGCTCGGCCGGCTTGTTACCCACCTGGGCAAAGGGCTCGGGCACGCTGGCCTGGTGCCCGGGGAACAGCAGGTCGGCGCAGTCGTCCACGCTGCAAAGCTGCATCAGGCGAGACAGGTTGACCGGACCGTTGCAGCGGTAGGTGTCCGCGCCGCTCAGCTGGAACTCGCGCTGCAGGAAGGCTTCCAGCGCGGGCGGCGTGCTGCGGTCGATCTCCAGGCGCACGGCAGCGCCGAAGTTCCGCTGCGTCAGCTCGCCCTGCAGGGCCTGGCGCAGGTTCGTGACTTCTTCCTCGTCGACGAACAGGTCGCTGTTGCGGGTCACGCGCCACTGATAGCAGCCCTGCACTTCCAGGCCGGGGAACAGCTCGCCGACGAAGGCGCGGATGAGCGCGGTCAGCAGCACATAGCCGTGGCGGTAGCCGGAGATGGCCTCGGGCATCTTGAGCAGGCGCGGCAGCGCGCGGGGCGCCTGCACGATGGCGATGGAGGCCTTGCGCCCGAACGCATCGATGCCGGACAGCGGCACGATGAAGTTCAGGCTCTTGTTGTAGACGCGGGGGAAAGGATGCGCGGGATCGAGCCCGATGGGCGTGAGCAGCGGCATCACTTCGCGATGGAAGCAATCCAGCGCCCAGGCCTGCTGTGCCTCGTCCCAATCGGTGGCCGAATGCAGCGCGATGCCCTTGGTGCGCAGGCGCGGCAGGATTTCCTCGTTCAGCATGCCGTACTGGCGGGTGACCAGTTCGTGCACGGCCTGCTGCACGTCCTCGAAGGCCTCGCCGGGGGACAGGCCATCATCCCCCACCTGGGCGGGGGCGACGCGCAACTGCTCCTTGAGGCTGGAGATGCGGATTTCAAAGAATTCGTCGAGGTTCGAGCTCACGATACACACATAGCGCAGGCGTTCGAGCAGCGGGGTATCGGGATGCTCCGCCATGGCCAGTACGCGCTCGTTGAATTTGAGCAGGGACAACTCGCGATTCAGCAAGAGAGGTTCTACTGCGGGTCGCACAGACATGCCGGATTCCAGAGAGACAAGGGGGCCGGAGGCTTTTTACTACATATCGATGACAGTATTGTTACCCGCTTGACTTGCCGCAAATTCAGGGTTTCCGCCACGCAGGCCCGCTCGGGTCTTTATAATGGCCCCCTTATTTCCGCATTGAAATCGCCCCGCATGGAACATCTTCTGGCTGCAGTAGACCTTGGCTCCAACAGTTTTCGACTGTCCATCGGACGTGTCGTCCAACAGGAGGAAGGCATCGCGCAGATCTACCAGATCGACAGGCTGAAGGAGACCGTCCGCCTGGCCGCCGGCCTGGACGCCTCCAAGCGCCTGTCCGATGACGCCATCGAGCGCGCCATCGCCGTGCTCGAACGCTTTGGCGAACGGCTGCGCAGCTTCCACCCCAACCGGGTGCGCGCGGTCGCCACCAACACCTTCCGCGTCGCCCGCAACACTCCCGAATTCCTGCCCCGCGCCTCCGAGGCCCTGGGTTTCCCCATCGAGGTGATCGCCGGCCGCGAGGAAGCGCGCCTGATCTTCTCCGGCGTGGCGCACAGCCTGCCCCCCTCCACCACCAAGCGCCTGGTCGTGGATATCGGCGGCGGCTCCACCGAAGTCATCATCGGCAAGGGCTTCGAGCCCGTGCTGATGTCTTCGCTGTACATGGGGTGCGTCAGCTACAGCCGCCAGTTCTTCCCCGACGGCGAAGTCGACGCGCACAGCATGCGCCAGGCCGAGCTGGCCGCGCGCCGCGAGATCGAAGTCATCGCCAAGGAATACGGCAAGACGGGCTGGAAGGAAGCCTTCGGTTCCTCCGGCACAGCAAAGGCGCTTTATGCCATCCTGACCGAATGCGGTTTCTCGTCCAACGGCATCACGCGCGAGGGCCTGAACAAGCTCAAGGACCACATCATCCGCGCCGGCCGCGTGGTGCCCGCCCAACTGCCCGGCATCAAGGTCGAGCGCGCCGACGTCCTGCCCGGCGGCCTGGCCATCATGAGCGCCATCTTCGACGAGCTGGGCATCAAGCAGATGAACACCGGCGACGGCGCCCTGCGCCTGGGCGTGCTCTATGACCTGCTCGGCCGCGACGACCAGCACGACAAGCGCGACGAATCGGTGCGGCAGTTCATCAAGCGCTACCACGTGGACGTCCGCCAGGCGAATCGCGTGCGCCGCGCCGCGCTGGAGCTGTTCGAACCGCTGCTGCCCGATGGCGCCACGAAGACGGAATTGAAGCAGGCCCTGGGCTGGGCGGCCGACCTGCATGAAGTCGGCCTGTCCATCGCCCACAACGGCTACCACCGGCACTCGGCCTACGTACTCGAGAACGCCGACATGCCCGGCTTCTCGAAAGCCGACCAGGCCCTGCTCGCCCTGCTGGCGCTGGGCCATCAAGGCAAGCTGGCGAAGGTCGAACCCCTGGTGGCGAATCGCGAGCAGTGGCTGGCGATTCTCTGCCTGCGGCTGGCGTCGCTATTGCTGCGCCGCCGCGAGGACATCGAGGAACTGCCGGTGACGATCTCGGTGCGCAACGACTCGATCGTGCTGCGCGTGTCCCGGGAATGGCGCAAGGATCACCCGTTGACCGACTTTACGTTGGTCAACGAGGAATCAGAATGGCGCAAGATAGGGTTTGCGTTCGAGCTGCTTGAGCTCTAAACGCAAGCGCCGCGTCATCCAGCGCACCAGTCGGATGCGCGCGCGGCGCAGTGTGCGGCGGTGGGGGCGGCGCATGGCTTACCCCTGGCCCGGCAGCATTTCCTGGGGGGCTTCCAGCCCGAAGTGCTTGCGGTAACGCTCATCCATGGCGTCCACCGACAACAGCATCGGGAAGTCAGCAGTGTTGAAATCAGGATCCCAGGCCGGCTCGCCGCACACCGTGGCACCCAGCTTCAGGTAACCCTTGATGAGCGGCGGCACGCGCGCCGGCAGCGTGCTGTCCAGCTTCTCAACCGGATAGCGGTGCAGCGGACGAACCAGGTGCCTGGAGGGATCACGCAGCTGCGGCGCCACCATGCGCCAGACTTCGGCCGCGGTCACGCCGTCATCGCGCAGGCTGACGCTGGCGCAGCCCAGCACGTAGCGGTAGCCGCCACGGCGCAGGACTTCCGCCAGGCCGGACCACAGCAGCATGATGACCGAACCGTTGCGGTAGTCGTGGTGCGTGCAGGAACGGCCGAACTCGACCAGCTCGCTGCGCATGGCGCCCAGGCCGCTGAGATCGAACTCGGATTCGGAATAGTAGCTGCCCGCGAGGCGGGCTTTTTCGGGCGTCAGCACGCGATAGGTGCCGACGATGCGTTGCGTGGCTTCCTCGCGGACCATCAGGTGCTCACACCATTGGTCGTAGCGGTCCTGATCCAGGCCGGAGCCAGAATCATCAAAGACCGCGCCGAGTTCGCCAGTGAAGACCTTGTAACGCAGACGCTGGATTTGGCGCAGTTCCTCGGCCGTGCGCGCCAGGCCGACGGTCAGACCGCCCACGGCAGGCTGCCTCCAATCAGTGGTGGCATTGTTTTCAGCAGGGCTACGAGCTAGTTCGAGCATGGCACGACACTCCTTGGCAATCCAGGCAGTGTGGACATTTTATGTTTCACGTCATTGACGGTCATGTGACGCTAGCATGAATATTGCGCGCTCGCAACAAACCGTCAAAACCGCTATCCGCTCGAAGCAGCTGGCCCTGCGCTCCCTCTAATCCTTGAGATTCACCGTGGCCAGATGCTCGGCGCTTTGCTGCGCCAAGGCCGCATCTTCCGCTTCGACCATCAGACGCAGCTTGGGCTCCGTGCCCGAGGCACGGATCAGCACACGGCCCTTGCCGTCGAGTTTCTGCTCGACCTCTGCCTGCGCCTTCTTCAGCCCGGCGTGATTTTTCCAGTCCAGGCCAGGCGCCAGCGGCACGTTGATCATCTTCTGGGGATACATGCGCAGCTCACCCAGCCACTTGGCCAGGGTGGTGTCGTGGCGGCGCAGCGCCGTCAGCACCTGCAGGGCGGCAATGATGCCATCGCCCGTGGAATGACGGTCCAGGCACAGCAAATGGCCCGAGCTTTCGCCGCCATAGAGCCAACCCCGCTTTTGCAGCTGTTCCAGCACGTAGCGGTCACCCACCTGGGCGCGCTCGAACGGCACGCCCAGCAGTTGCAGCTGGCGCTCGAAACCGAAGTTGGTCATCAGCGTGCCGACCACGCCTTCGACCTTGCCGTGGTCCATGCGCTCGCGCACCAGGGCGAAGAGCAGCTCGTCACCGTTATAGATGCGGCCTTCGCCGTCGACCATCTGCACGCGGTCGGCATCGCCATCCAGCGCAATGCCGATGTGCGCGCCGCGGGCCTTGACCTCGGCAGCCAGCGACTCGGGATGCAACGCACCCACGCCTTCGTTGATGTTGAAGCCGTCAGGCTGGCAGCCGATGGCAAAGACCTCGGCGCCCAGCTCGCGGAAGACGTGCGGGGCGATGTGGTAGGCCGCGCCATGCGCGGCATCGACCACGATCTTCATGCCATTCAGGTCGAGCTCGTTCGGGAAGGTGCTCTTGCAGAATTCGATGTAGCGGCCGGCGGCGTCTTCGACACGGCGGGCGCGGCCCAGCTTGTCCGAAGAGACGCAGCCCAGGGGTTCATCCAGCGCGGCCTCGATGGCCTCTTCGGTCTCGTCGGCCAGTTTCATGCCCTGGGCCGAGAAGAACTTGATGCCGTTGTCCTGGTAGGGATTGTGCGAGGCACTGATCACGATGCCCGAGGCGAGGCGCAGCGCGCGCGTGAGGTAGGCGACGGCCGGCGTCGGCACGGGCCCGGCCAGCAGGGTGTCGATGCCGGCGGCGGACAGGCCGGCCTCCAGCGCCGACTCGAGCATGTAGCCCGAAATGCGGGTGTCCTTGCCGATCAGCACGCGGGGGCGGCTGCCGCCACGGGAAGCGGACTGGCGCGCCAGGACATTGCCGGCGGCATACCCCAGGCGCAGGGCGAACTCGGCATTGATGACCGGACCGCCCACTTCACCGCGCACACCGTCGGTACCGAAATACTTGCGTTGACTCATTGCATGAACCTCATTGAGGAATTGCCCCCTGCTCGGCTGCCTGCCAGACCTTGAGCGCGTCGACGGTCGCGGCCACGTCGTGCACGCGCACGATGGACGCTCCACGCGCCACGCAGGCAAGCGCGGCGGCCACGCTGCCGGGCATGCGCTCGGCGACGGGCTTGCCGGTGGCATGGCCGATCATGGATTTGCGGGAAACCCCCACAAGCAGGGGATAGCTGGAAACGCGCAGGCTGGAGAGCCTGCGCAGCAGTTGATAGTTCTGGTCGGCCGTCTTGCCGAAGCCGAAGCCCGGATCCAGCACGATGCGGCGCGGGTCGACCCAGGCGCCGCGCAGGCGCTGCGCCCGCGCCCCCAGGAACAGGCCGATTTCGCCCAGCAGGTCGGAATATTCGGGCGCGTCCTGCATGGTGCGCGGTTCGCCCTTCATGTGCATGATGCACAGCCCGCAACGCGAGCCCGCCACCGCTTCGATGGCGCCCGGCTCGCGGAAGCCGGCGATGTCATTGATCATGTCCGCGCCGGCAGCCAGCACCGCGCGCATCACTTCAGGCTTGAAGGTATCGATCGAGAGGGGGACGCCGCAATCGAGCAGGCCCTCGATGACGGGCAGGAGCCGATCCAGCTCCTCGCTGGCAGGCACGGGCTCGGCGCCGGGGCGGGTGGACTCGCCCCCCAGATCCAGGATCTGGGCGCCTTCCTCGACCTGCTTGAGTGCTCGGTCGATGGCTGCCTGCGTATCGAATGTCTGTCCGCCGTCCGAGAAGGAATCCGGCGTGACGTTGACTATGCCCATGACCAGCGGGCGCTCGAGATCGAACTCGTAGCGCCCGCACAGGAAGGTATTCGCCATGCGGTTGCGGGGAAGCCTTAGGCGGTGGCCGTGGCGTTACCCGAACCCGACGCCAGGCCGCCCGCGGGCGGGGTGTCGGTGCTGTCCGAAGGACCCTGCGGGGTCTTGGGCGGACGCGGCGGCTTGTCGTTCATGATGTCGTCGATCTGGTCGGAGTCGATGGTTTCCCATTCGAGCAGCGCCTTCGTCATCACTTCCACACGCTCGCGGTTGTCTTCCAGGATCTTGCGCGCCACCATGTACTGCGTGTCGATGATGCTGCGGATCTCGGCGTCGACCTTCTGCATCGTCGCTTCCGAGACGTTATTGGTCTTGGTGACGCTGCGGCCCAGGAAGACCTCGCCTTCGTTCTCGGCATACACCATGGGGCCGAGCGAGTCGGTCATGCCGTAGCGCGTGACGATGTCGCGGGCGATGGCCGTGGCACGCTCGAAGTCGTTCGAGGCGCCCGTGGTCATCTGGTTCATGAAGAGCTCTTCGGCGATACGGCCACCGAACAGCATCGCGATCATGTTCAGCAGGCGCTCCTTGTCCATGCTGTAGCGATCGGACTCGGGCAACTGCATGGTCACGCCCAGCGCGCGGCCACGCGGGATGATGGTGACCTTGTGCACCGGATCGGTCTTGGGCAGGCAACGCGCCACGACGGCATGGCCGGACTCGTGGTAGGCCGTGTTGCGGCGCTCTTCCTCGGGCATGACGATGGAGCGGCGTTCCGCGCCCATGATGATCTTGTCCTTGGCCTTCTCGAAGTCGGACATGTCGACGGTGCGGCCATTGCGGCGTGCGGCGAACAGCGCGGCCTCGTTGACCAGGTTGGCGAGGTCGGCGCCCGAGAAACCGGGCGTGCCGCGCGCCAGCACCTGGGCGTCGACGTTCTGGGCCACCGGCACCTTGCGCATGTGGACCTTGATGATCTGCTCGCGGCCACGGATATCGGGCAGCGGCACCACGACCTGGCGGTCGAAGCGGCCCGGACGCAGCAGCGCCGGGTCCAGCACGTCGGGACGGTTGGTGGCTGCGATGACGATCACGCCCTGGCCGGACTCGAAGCCGTCCATTTCCACCAGCATCTGGTTCAGCGTCTGCTCGCGCTCGTCGTTGCCGCCGCCCAGGCCGGCGCCACGCTGGCGGCCGACCGCGTCGATTTCGTCGATGAAGATGATGCAGGGCGCCTGCTTCTTGGCGTTTTCGAACATGTCGCGCACGCGGGCGGCGCCCACGCCGACGAACATTTCAACGAAGTCGGAACCCGAGATGCTGAAGAACGGCACCTTGGCTTCGCCGGCGATGGCCTTGGCCAGCAGCGTCTTGCCGGTACCGGGCGAGCCCACCATCAGCACGCCACGGGGAATGCGGCCACCCAGCTTCTGGAACTTGCTGGGGTCGCGGAGGAAGTCGACCAGTTCCTGCACGTCTTCCTTGGCTTCGTCGCAACCCGCGACGTCGGCGAAGGTGATGTGATTGGTGTTCTCGTCGAGCATGCGGGCGCGCGACTTGCCGAAGCTGAAGGCGCCGCCGCGGCCGCCACCCTGCATCTGGCGCATGAAGAAGATCCACACGCCGATCAGGAGCAGCATGGGGAACCACGACACGAAGATGCTCATCAGCAGCGACGGCTCTTCGCGGGCCTTGCCCGAGACCTGGACGCCAGCCTTCATGAGGTCGGAGACCATCCACAGGTCGCCCGGGGACGTCAGGCTGTAGGGACGGCCCGCGTCAGGCGTGACGTACAGCACGTCGCCCTGGACATCGACCTTGCGCACACGGCCGGACTTCGCGTCCTCCATGAACTGGGTGTAGCTCACGCCTTCCTGAGACTGCGGACGGCCATCAAATTGCTTGAATACCGTGAACAGCACCAGTGCGATCACCATCCAGACCGCGACTTTCGAAAACGAATTGTTCAAGGTCGATCTCCTGCTCTCGATTCCGACCGGATCGGCGTCCCGCCGCGGCGGGACGCCCTATTATGGGTTGGTTAATGCCTGATTCTACCCTTTCGGGCGAGGGGCGTTTTCAGACGCCTGTTGCCAGAGCTTACACGCCCCCGCATCAGGGGTGTTTCAGGCCCCGGCCCACCAGAAAAGTTTCCGAGGACTTGTCTCGGGACGCCTTGGGCTTGCGCTCCACGACCCGCTTGAACTGGTGCTTGAACGCTTCCACGATCTGCGAGAAACCGCTGCCGTGGAAAGCCTTGACGATGAGCGTGCCCTCCGGACGAAGGTGGGCCTGCGAGAATTCGAGCGCCAGGTCGCACACGTGCTGGATGCGCGCCGAGTCGGCCGAACTCACCCCGGATAGATTGGGGGCCATGTCGGAAATCACAAGGTCCACCTTGCTGCCCTGCAACAAATCGGACAACTGTTGCAAAACCGCATCTTCGCGGAAATCGCCCTGGAAAAATTCGACGCCTGCGATAGGCTCCATGGGAAGGATGTCCAGCGCGATGATGCGGCCGTCCACCACGCCGCCCGCGCCGACCATGCGCTCGCGTGCCACCTGGCACCAGCTGCCTGGCGCGGAGCCCAGATCCACCACGATGTCGCCGCGGCGCATCAGTTTCTCGGCATCGACGATCTCGATCAGCTTGAACGCAGCCCTTGCCCGATAGCCCTTCTGCTTCGCCATCTTGACGTAGGGATCGTTGATGTGCTGCTGGACCCACTCTTTAGAAAATTTCTTCTTGGCCATTCTCGTACAATCCGGACATGCCGAAACTTGAAATTACTCCCCGCGAGCGCAGCGAACTGCGCGCCGCCGCCCACCCCCTGCGCCCGGTCGTGCTGATCGGCGACAACGGGCTCACCGACGCCGTCCTGAAGGAAATCGACAGGGCACTGACCTCGCACGGTCTCATCAAGGTGCGCGCCGGTGGCGATGACCGCGAGACGCGCGAGCAGCTGATCGCGTCGATCTGCGAGGGCCTATCTTGCGCGCCCGTGCACCACCTGGGCAAGATGCTGATCCTGTATCGGCCCACGCCCGAGGCAGTGGAAGCCGCCAAGCCGCAGACGCGCGCCCTGCGCCGCAAGCCCAGCGACCCGCACGTGCCCAAGAAGCAGGCCGCCGAAGGCCACACCAAGCCCAAGCGTGTCGCTCGCACCGAACCCAAGGTGGAAGCGCCGGTACGCCGCGACCCTTACGACACCGACCGCCCTGCCCGCCCCAGTACCCGCGTCCAGCCCAAGCCGGCCGGCACCGGCGCCGCGCGCCGCGGCGGCAGCGCGCTGTCCCTGCGCGCCGGTGCGCGCAAGACGGCTCAACGCAGCACGGCGACCAAACGCAGCCCCAGCAGGGCCACCAAGAAGTAGATCAGTGACGATACGCCGTGCAGCAGGCCGAAATCGGCCCAGGGCGGCGGCGTGATCCCGGCCGCGAGCAGGACGCGGCCGTGGTCCATCAGGGGCTTGAGCCCGAAATAGCCCACACCCACGCCCACCGCCATCAGCATGGCGGCCAGGCGGCCGGCGCGCCCGAGCAGCTCGCCGCCGCCCAGGCGGTCCAGCAGCAGCATGAGCACCGCGGCCACCAGGCCGAAACTTGCCAACGCGAAGAACAGCTTGCCGACCATCATCCCCGCCTCGGCGGGAGACAGCGTCGCGAACAGCGTCGGCGCCACCAGGATGCCGACGCACCACAAGGCGCCCACCCACAGGGCGGCAAGCACGCGAACCAGCACTTTGGACATGATGGCGTTCCCGCCGGCGGCGCGCCTCGAGGGCGCGTGCCGGGATTAGAGGTACTTGACCTCGATGATCTCGTATTCGCGCGGGCCCGACGGAGCGTTGACCTCGACGACGTCGCCGGCACTCTTGCCGATCAGGGCGCGCGCCACGGGGCTCGACACCGAGATCAGGTTGTTGCGGATGTCGGCCTCGATGTCGCCGACGATCTGGTAGACCAGACGGTCGCCGGACTCGAGGTCCTCGATGTCGACAGTCGCGCCGAAGACCACGCGGCCTTCCGCATTCAGTTCGGTGGGGTCCAGGACCTGCGCGTTGGACAGGCTGCCTTCGAGCTCGCTGATGCGGCCTTCGATGAAGCCCTGGCGTTCCTTGGCGGCATCGTATTCGGCGTTTTCGGACAGGTCACCCTGCGCGCGCGCTTCGGCGATCGCATTGATGACATCGGGACGCTCGACCGTCTTGAGACGATGCAGTTCTTGCTGCAGGCGCTCGGCCCCACGCACGGTGATAGGAATGGCGGACATGTCTCTTCCTGGCTAAAAAAGTGCGAAACGCCCCGAGTGGAGCGTTTCGGCGACAACAAGGTATGCAAGGCGCTGGCCCTGCCCCCGCGGGCGCGAACTGGCGGCGGGTGGCGGCAGGGCCGCGGGCACGGCGCCTGACGGCGACGGCGGCAAAACAAAACCCCGGTCCGTGAAAACCGGGGCTGGAAGCCACATTGTCGGCAAAGTCGCTGCGGAATGCAAATAGCGGAAAGGACGGCCCGCCCCCGAGGCGCTGGCGGACCGGCGAAGCCGGCTCCGCTGCGCCCTGGCTAGCAAACGGAGCCGGCCTGCTGTGTCTTACGTACGCTTGCGCAGGTTCAACAGGGCGTAGAGGATGATCGCGCCGAAGGTGGCGGTGCCGATGCCATTGAGCTGGAAGTTGCCCAGGGTCAAGGTGAAGTCGCCCGCGCCCATGACCAGGGTGACGGCTGCCACGATGAGATTGCGGTTGTCGCTGAAGTCGACCTTGTTCACCACCCAGATGCGGGCGCCGGCGATGGCGATCAGGCCGAAGACGACGATGGACATGCCGCCCAGCACCGGCCCGGGTATCGTCAGGATCAGGGCGCCGAACTTGGGCGAGAAGCCCAGCACGATGGCGATCAGCGCCGCGATGACGAAGACCAGCGTGGAATAGATGCGGGTGACGGCCATGACGCCGATGTTCTCGGCGTAGGTGGTCACGCCCGTGCCGCCGACGCTGCCCGACACCATGGTGGCGACGCCGTCGCCCACGAAGGCGCGGCCGAGGTAGCGGTCCATGTCGCGGCCCGTCATGGCGCTGACGGCCTTGATGTGGCCCAGGTTCTCCGCCACCAGGATGATGGCCACCGGGACGATGAGCCCCATGGCGGGCAGGTGGAAGGTGGGCGCCGAGAAGGTGGGCAGGCCGAACCAGGCGGCCTGCGACAGGCCGGTGAAGTCGATGGGCTTGCCCAGGCCGAAGCCGTTGGCCAGGATGCCGTAGAGGATGCAGGCCACGATGAGGCCCACCAGGATCAGCAGGCGCTGCACCATGCCGCGCGTCCAGACCGCGACGCCGCCCACGCAGAGGATGGTCATGAGGGCCATCAGCGCGTCGAAGGTGGAGCCGCCCATGGCGCCCTTGGCCGCGATGGGGGCCAGGTGCAGGCCGATGACGGCCACCACGGCGCCGGTGACGACCGGCGGCATGTAGCGGTCGATCCAGGCCGCCGCCCCGCCCGCGCGGGCATTCGCCGCCCAGACGACGAGGCCGATGACCGTGTAGGCCAACCCGCAGGCGATGATGGCGCCCAGCGCCACGCCGATATTGGCGTTGGGACCACTGCCGGCATAGCCGGTGACCGCGATGACGCCGCCGATGAAGGCAAAGCTGGAACCGAGGTAGCTGGGCACGCGGCCGCGCACGAACAGGAAGAAGATCAGCGTGCCGATGCCCGACATCAGGATGGCGACGTTGGGGTCGAAGCCCATCAGCAAGGGGGCGAGCACGGTGGAGCCGAACATGGCGACCACGTGCTGGGCGCCCATGGCGACGTTGCGAGCGGGCGACAGGCACTCATCGGGCGCGATGACGGTGCCATCGGCGCCATCGACGCGGCGCCAGCGGGTGAGAAAGGTTTCGGTATCGGACACGGCGGGACCCCCGGCAAGGATTTGGCGTTGTTATTGGCGCGCAAGTGTAGGGCCGGGGGCCGGAGGCCGCAAGCACGCGCCCCGTGGCTTGCGGCTATGATGCCTGCCATGATTCACCACGGCGCACCGCGCTGGTGCACCGCCCACCGAGACGTCTACCCGCATGACTGAGATCTGGTTCATCCGCCACGGCGAAACCGACTGGAACGTGGCCCGCCGCATGCAAGGCTGGCAGGACATCGACCTGAACGACACGGGCCGCGCCCAGGCCAGCCTGCTGGCCGCGCGCCTGGCCCGCGACGCCGCCACGACGCCCTTCGACGCGCTCTACAGCAGCGACCTGGCGCGCGCCCGCGACACAGCCCAGGCCGCGTCCGAGCAACTGGACCTGCGCCTGCGCATCGAGCCCGGCGTGCGCGAGCGCAGCTTCGGCGTCCTGGAAGGCATCGACCTGGAGAAGATCGACGCCCTGCAACCCGAAGCCGCGGCCTCCTGGAAAAGCCGCGACCCGCAACGCCCGCTGGAGGGCGGCGAGAGCCTGGGCCAGTTCCGCACCCGCGTGATCACCGCGGTCGAGGACGTGGCCAGCCGCCATCACGGCCAACGCGTGCTGCTGTTCACGCACGGCGGCGTGCTGGACATCGTCTGGCGGCATGCCAGCGGACTGCCGTTGGAAGCGCCGCGGGAAGTCGAGCTGCGCAACGTCGGCATCAACCGGGTGGTGGTGGCTGCGGATGGGTGGCGGATTGCTGGCTGGGGGGATGTGGCGCATACCGAGGTTGAGGTGGCTGCTCGGGATGATGCTTCGGTCTTGGGTCGCTAATTGGGGGGTGTTTGGCTGAGATGTTGCTGAGGTTGGTTGGTTGTGTTTGTGTAGACCGCTAGGTTGACGGCCGCCGAGTGTGGTCGTGCCGTCGGCCGCCTGCCGCGTGGTGGGGCGCCCACAGCGCCCCGCCCCCCGCAGAAGGCGCCCGCCGTCCCGCCCACCCTCGACGTCCTGCAATGTTGTGTTCTGGACCTTGGGCAGCCACCGGAGTCCTGCTCGCATTCTTGCCTGCCGCTCGCTGCCTGCCCGAAGATCTCGGCTTGCCGCTGACCGGAGGGCGCCCACAGCGCCCACCGGGCAGCATTCGGAAAAGCAATGGGGCAGCTTTTGAGAGAGTGGGGGCGGGGGTTGGAGGGAGGTAGCAGCGCGCTTCGAGCTACGGACGCCGCTTGGCGGAATTATCTGCTTGGGGCGGCTGCTCCACCACCGTCACGGAGTGGCCGAAGCCGCCAGGCTCGTCAATTTCTCGGTGCCTCTGCCCACGCAAGACCCTCGCCATTCAGCCATGACAATGGAGCAACGCCTGCAAGCAGACAACGCAGTCTGACGGGGGCCCCCGCCCGAAGCGCGATGCCCCCCACCTCCACTCCCCTTCCCCCCTCTCCCAAAAGCTGCCCCTTTTGCTTTTCCGAATGCTCAGCAATGGGCGCTGTGGGCGCCCCACCACGCGGCAGGCGACCGACGGCACGACCACACTCGGCGGCCGTCAACCTGGCGGCCTACACAAACACAACCAACCTCAGTCAACCCCCAACCCAGCGGCGGCGCCCCTCAACCTCCCCCCTTCCGCGGCTTCCTCGGTGCGTCCTTTGCGGCCCGGTCATACAGCCAATCCGGCAACACCCTCATCAGCCGGGCAACCATCCCCATCTGCCAGGGAATCACCGTGTAGCGCACGCCCCGCGCAATGGCTGCCTCTCCGCGCTCGGCGAAGGCGTCTGCGTCCATCAGGAAAGGCATGCCGTACGGATTCGCCGCCGTCATCGGCGTGCGGATGTAGCCTGGGGCAATGGTCACCACCTTCACGCCTGCCGGCGCCAGTTCCACGCGCAGGCTCTCGCAGTAGGTGGCCACCGCCGCCTTGGACGCACTGTAGGCGCCTGCGCCCGGCAGGCCTCGCACGCCGGCCACGCTGCCGATGCCCACCAGCCTGCCCTGGCCGCGTGCGCGCATGGGGGCCACGAAGGGTTCGAAGGTGGCGACGGTCGCCATCAGGTTGGTGTCCAGGATGGCCTGGAACACCGCGAAGTCTTCGGTGTGTTCGGACAGGGTGCCGGCGCTGATGCCCGCGCTGGCGACCACCACGTCCACCCTGCCCTCGCAACGCGTCAGGAAATCGGCGGCTGCGCCGTGCAGCGCGGCACGGTCGCGCACGTCCAGCGCGTAGCAGGCATGCGTGCCGGGCAGGCTGTCAGCCAGCGTGCGCAAGACCTCGCCGCGCCGCGCGACCAGGCCCAGGGTGGCGCCCAGCGCGGCGTAGCGGCGCGCCAGCGCCTCGCCCAGGCCGCTGCTGGCGCCCGTGATGAAGACATTCAGACTCATGGAAGGATACGCAACAGGTCCGCCGGGCGGGCCAACCGGCGAGACGGGGTCTAGAAGAAAATCAGCGCGAAGATGCCCAGCACCAGTGCCCATTTGAGCACGTAGTACAGCGGCTTGCTGTAGGCCTTGATGCGCTTGCCGAAGCGCCGCACGGCATAGACGGTGCCGAATATCCGGTTGATGCCGCCGGTGCGGTCGCCTGCCTGGTTCGGCGAGGTGGCCGAGCGCAGCAGGACGTAGGCGAAAAAGCGGTTCACCGCGTCGGCCCAGCGGTAGCGCAAGGGCCGCTCGACGTCGGCGAACAGGATGATCCGGTTCTGGTCCGTGCGGTTTTCGGCGTAGTGGATGAAGGTCTCGTCGAAGACGACGGCCTCGCCATCGCGCCAGTGGTAGCGCTGGCCATCGACCTCGATATAACAGTCGGGGCTGTTGGGCGTGATGAGCCCCATGTGGAAGCGCAAGGAGCCCGCGTAAGGATCGCGATGCCGGGGCAGCTTGCCGCCTGGCGGCAGCGCCGCGAACATGGCGCCCTTGATGCTGGGGATGCCGGCCAGCAGCGATGTGGTGACCGGACAGCGCGCGCGCGCCGACGGGTGGTCGGTGTCATACCACTTCAGGTAGAAGCGCTTCCAGCCACTCTTGAAGAAGGAGTTGAAACCCGCGTCGTTATAGGCGCCGGCTGCCTTGATGTGGCCTGCGCCGAACAACTGCTCGGCCTCGGCGCGGATCTCGTGCCAGTGCTGGTGCAGCACGGCCAGTTGGGGAAACTGCTTGAGATCGACGTAGGGCTGGTTCGGGACGCGCGAGAACGCGTACATGAAGCAGTTGATGGGAGCGGTGAAGGTGGAATGGTCCAGCGCCTGCCGCATGAAGCGATGGCGCACCCGGCCACGATAGTGCACCACCGTGGCACAGACGATGAACAAAGCCAGGACAAACCATTTCATGCTCGCCCCCCTGCCCGGGTAGTCACGGGAGGCCGCCGCGGTGCGCGGCGGCCTGGCCCGCTCAATGCTTCATGCTACTACCTGCCTGCGTCAGGCGTCCTGCCTGGCCAGCGATGCGTGCAATTCCTGCAGGGGATAGACCTGGAGGCCCAACCCCTGGCGCAGGTACTGCATGCCTTCGACGGCCGCGCGCGCGCCGGCGATGGTGGTGAAGAACGTGACGCGGTTGGCCAGCGCCTGCGTGCGGATCGTGCGCGAGTCGACGATGGCGTTGCGGCGCTCTTCGACCGTGTTGATCACCAGCGAGATCTCGCCGTTCTTGACCATGTCGACGATGTGCGGACGGCCTTCGGTGACCTTGTTGACCACCTGTACCGGAATGCCGGCGGCCTCGATCTCGGCGGCGGTGCCACGCGTGGCGACCAGCTTGAAGCCCAGGGTGTGCAGGCCGCGCGCGACTTCCACGGCACGCGGCTTGTCCTGGTTCTTCACGCTGATGAACGCGGTGCCGGATTCGGGCAGGCGCACGCTGGCAGCCAGCTGCGACTTCACGAAGGCTTCGCCGAAGCTCATGCCCACGCCCATCACTTCGCCGGTGGACTTCATTTCAGGGCCGAGGATGGTGTCCACGCCCGGGAACTTGACGAAGGGGAACACCGCTTCCTTGACCGAGAAGTAAGGCGGCACGACCTCGGTCGTGACACCCTGCGCGGCCAGGGTCTTGCCGGCCATGGCGCGCGCGGCGATCTTGGCCAGCTGCAGGCCGGTGGCCTTGGACACGTAGGGCACCGTGCGCGAGGCGCGCGGGTTCACTTCCAGCACATAGACGTCGTTGTTCTGGATGGCGAACTGCACGTTCATCAGGCCGGTGACGTTCAACGCACGCGCCATCATGGCGGTCTGGCGCTTGATCTCGGCGATGATCTCGGCGGACAGCGAGTAAGGCGGCAGGCTGCAGGCGGAGTCGCCCGAGTGCACGCCGGCCTGCTCGATGTGCTCCATGACGCCGCCGACGAAGACGGTCTCGCCATCGGCCAGGCAGTCGACGTCCACTTCGGTGGCATCGTTCAGGAAGCGGTCCAGCAGCACGGGCGAGTCATTGCTGACCTTCACGGCTTCGCGCATGTAGCGCTCGAGATCCTGCTGCTCATGGACGATCTCCATGGCGCGCCCGCCCAGCACGTAGCTGGGACGCACGACCAGGGGATAGCCGATGTCCGCGGCGTGCGCCAGGGCGTCTGCCTCGGTGCGGGCGGTGCGGTTGGGCGGCTGGCGCAGGCCCAGCTTGTTCAGCAGCTTCTGGAAGCGCTCGCGGTCTTCGGCCACGTCGATCGACTCGGGGCTCGTGCCGATGATGGGCACGCCGTTGGCCTCCAGGGCGCGCGCGAGCTTCAGCGGCGTCTGGCCGCCGTACTGCACGATCATGCCGACGGGGTTTTCCTTGTGCACGATCTCCAGCACGTCTTCCAGCGTGAGCGGCTCGAAGTACAGGCGGTCGGACGTGTCGTAGTCGGTCGAGACGGTTTCCGGGTTGCAGTTGACCATGATGGTCTCGTACCCGTCCTCGCGCAGGGCGAGGGCCGCGTGCACGCAGCAGTAGTCGAACTCGATGCCCTGGCCGATGCGGTTCGGTCCACCGCCCAGCACCACGATCTTCTTGCGGTCGGTGGGGGCGGCCTCGCACTCTTCCTCGTAGGTCGAGTACATGTAGGCGGTGCGCGTGGCGAACTCGGCGGCGCAGGTGTCGACGCGCTTGTAGACCGGGCGCACATTGAACTGGTGACGCAGCTTGCGGACTTCGCTTTCGGCCGTGTCCAGCAGGAAGGCCAGGCGGCGATCGGAGAAGCCGCGGCGCTTCAGGTGCCACAGGGTGTCGCGGTCGAGGTCGGCCAGCGTCTTCTGTTCCAGCGCCAGCTCGATGTCGACGATCTCCTTGATCTGCGACAGGAACCAGGGGTCGATGCGGGTGAGGGCGTGCACCTCGTCCAGCGAGAAGCCCTGGGCGAAGGCGTCGCCCACGTACCAGATGCGCTCGGGGCCGGGTTCGCCCAGCTCGACCTGCAGCTTCTCGCGGTCGGTGGTCTTCTGGTTCAGGCCGTCCACGCCCACTTCGAGGCCGCGCAGGGCCTTCTGGAAGGACTCCTGGAAGGTGCGGCCGATGGCCATGACCTCACCCACGGACTTCATCTGGGTGGTCAAGCGCGCGTCAGCGGTGGGGAATTTCTCGAAGGCGAAACGCGGCACCTTGGTGACCACGTAGTCGATGGAGGGTTCGAACGAGGCAGGCGTCGCGCCGCCCGTGATCTCGTTCTGCAGCTCATCCAGCGTGTAGCCCACGGCCAGGCGCGCGGCGACCTTGGCGATGGGGAAGCCAGTGGCCTTGGAGGCCAGCGCCGACGAACGCGACACGCGCGGGTTCATCTCGATGACGATCATGCGGCCGTTGTGCGGGTTCACGGCGAACTGCACGTTGGAGCCGCCCGTATCCACGCCGATCTCGCGCAGCACCGCGATGGATGCGTTGCGCATGATCTGGTATTCCTTGTCCGTCAGCGTCTGCGCCGGCGCGACCGTGATGGAGTCGCCGGTGTGCACGCCCATCGGGTCGAGGTTCTCGATCGAGCAGACGATGATGCAGTTGTCGGCGCGGTCGCGCACGACTTCCATCTCGAACTCTTTCCAGCCCAGCAGCGACTCTTCGATCAGCAGCTCGTTGGTGGGCGAGGCTTCCAGGCCGCGGCGGCAGATGGTTTCGAACTCTTCCGCGTTGTAGGCGATGCCACCGCCCGAGCCGCCCATGGTGAAGCTGGGACGGATGACGGCGGGGAAGCCCGACGTGCCGGTTTCACCGGCGATGCGCTTCTGGACTTCCCAGGCCTCGTCCATGCTGTGGGCCACGCCCGACTTGGCGGACTCCAGGCCGATGGCGGTCATGGCCTGCTTGAACTTCTGGCGGTCTTCCGCCTTCTCGATGGCGTGTTCGTTGGCGCCGATGAGCTCGACGCCATGCTTGTCCAGCACGCCATGGCGGGCCAGGTCCAGCGCGCAGTTCAGCGCGGTCTGGCCGCCCATGGTGGGCAGCAGCGCATCGGGCTTCTCGCGCTCGATGATGCGCTCGACGGCCTGCCAGGTGATCGGCTCGATGTACGTGACATCGGCGGTCTCCGGGTCGGTCATGATCGTGGCCGGATTGCTGTTGACCAGGATGGTGCGGTAGCCCTCGGCCTTCAGGGCCTTGCAGGCCTGCGCGCCGGAGTAGTCGAACTCGCACGCCTGCCCGATGATGATGGGGCCTGCGCCGATGATGAGGATGCTTTTCAGGTCTGTACGCTTGGGCATGGGGACTCTTTATTTCTTTTCATTCATCAGGCTGATGAACTTGTCGAACAGCTCGATGATGTCGTGCGGACCGGGGCTGGCTTCCGGGTGGCCCTGGAAGCAGAAGGCCGGGCGGTCGGTCAGCTCGAAGCCCTGCAGGGTGCCGTCGAACAGCGAAACGTGGGTGACGCGGGCATGCGCCGGCAGGCTGTCGGCGTCCACCGCGAAGCCGTGGTTCTGGCTCGTGATGAACACGCGGCGCGACTGCACGTCTTGCACCGGATGGTTCGCGCCGTGGTGGCCGGTCTTCATCTTGACGGTCTTGCCGCCGACGGCCAGGCCCAGGATCTGGTGGCCCAGGCAGATGCCGAAGAGAGGCAGCCTGCGCTCGAGGAAGCTGCGGGCCGCGGCCACGGCGTAGTCGCAAGGCTCGGGGTCGCCCGGGCCGTTGGCCAGGAAGACGCCGTCAGGATTCAGCTTGTAGACCTCTTCGGCGGACGTCTGCGCCGGCACCAGCGTGATGCGGCAGCCACGATCGGCCAGGAGGCGCAGGATGTTGCTCTTCACGCCGAAGTCATAGGCGACCACGTGGAAACGCGACTGCGTGGGCGAGGTGTAGCCCTTGCCCAGTTGCCAGGTGCCCTGGTTCCATTCGCCCTGCTCGGTGACCGACACGGTGCGGGCCAGGTCCTGGCCGGCCATGCCGGGGAAGCCGCGCGCCAGTTCCACGGCGCGCTCGGCGTCCTCGCCCACCAGGATGCAGGCGCCCTGGGCCCCCTTGTCGCGCAGGATGCGGGTGAGCTTGCGGGTGTCGATGCCGGAAATGGCCACCACGCCCTGCGCGGCCAGGTAATCGGGCAGCGACTGGGTGGAGCGGAAGTTGGACAGGCGGGCCGGACAGTCGCGCACGACCAGGCCGGAGGCGAACACGCGGCGCGCTTCGACGTCTTCGTCGTTGATGCCGGTGTTGCCGATGTGGGGATAGGTGAGCGTGACGATCTGACCGCTATAGCTAGGGTCAGTAAGAATTTCCTGGTAGCCGGTCATGGAGGTGTTGAACACCACTTCCGCGACGGTGTGACCCGCCGCGCCGATCGACACGCCCCGGAAAATGGTACCGTCCGCCAGAGCTAGGATTGCAGGAGGAAGCCGGCTGGCTCCCTCGGGAAAAAGTGACGGCAGCACAGTAAACCCCGGTTTCAGTATCAGTAAGCAAACCTTGGGATTATACCCTGCCCGGGTGTCGAGGCCTGAAATGTCGGGTTGGCGCGGCTGAAAGCATCACACTGGCCCTTGTCCGACACGGTGCGCAACACTAAAATACACACCGAATTGTACACACAGGCTTTCCCATGCCCACCACGCTCACAAGCCGCATCTTCAACAACGGCAACAGCCAGGCTGTCCGCATCCCTCTTGCCTTCAGATTGGATGCCCAACGCGTGAGCATCACACGCAAGGAAAACGGCGACCTGCTGCTGCATCCACTCCCCGATGCGCCCGCTGATCGCGCTGCCGCCATCCAGGCGGCGCTGCAGGGCTTCGGCGAACTCGATGACGCCACGCAGCGCGCATTCATCGCCGAACTGGAAGGCAATCGCGCGCAACCCGAGCCGGACCAGGAGCGGGAAGCCTTTTGATGCGCTATCTGCTGGACACCAACATCCTGATCTACCTGATCAAGCACAGGCCTCCCTCCGTCGCGGAACGCATTGCCCAACTGGCGCTGGATGACGCGCTCCATATGTCGTTCGTCAGTTGGGCCGAACTGCTGAAAGGCGCAGAACGCAGCACGCGCGCGGACACGGTGCGCAAGCAACTCCATAAATTGGCGCAGCACATACCGGTACTCTACGAAACCAGCCACGACATGTGCCTGCACCATGCGAGGCTGGGCGCCATGTTCAAGTCACAGGGAAAGCCGATAGGCGCCAACGACCTGTGGATTGCCGCTCATGCGTTGGCGGAGGGGTGTGTACTCGTCACCAACAATACGGGCGAATTTTCACGCGTGCCTGGTTTACCCTTGCAGAATTGGGTCCAATGACCTGACAAGGGATCGAACCGACATTTCCCTGTCACGCCCACCTGTGATCGCGGGCGTGATGGCTAGATTTTCCTCTCACAACAGGACCCTCTTCCGCCATGACCCGATTGCTTGACGCCCTGCGCCGCGCCACGACCGTCGTCGCCGACACCGGCGACCTGGAGGCCATCGCGCTGCACCGTCCCACGGACGCCACGACCAATCCCAGCCTGATCCTGAAGGCCGTGCAACAGCCCGCCTACCGGCCCTTGCTGGACCGCGTGGCGCGCGACCACGCCGGCGCCCCCACCGCCGAACTGCTGGACCACCTGCTGGTGGCCTTCGGCACCGAAATCCTGAAGCTGGTGCCCGGCCGGGTCTCCACCGAGGTCGACGCCCGTCTCTCCTTCGACACGCGTGCCAGCGTTGAACGGGCCCGTCGCCTGATCGCGCTGTACGCCGAGGCCGGCATCGCGCGCGAGCGCGTGCTGATCAAGATCGCCTCGACCTGGGAAGGAATCCAGGCCGCCCGCGTGCTGCAGGCCGAAGGCATCCGTTGCAACATGACGCTGCTGTTCTCGCTGCCGCAGGCCGTGGCCTGCGCCGACGCCGGCGTGCAGTTGATCTCGCCCTTCGTGGGCCGCATCTACGACTGGTACAAGAAATCGGCCGGCGCCCAGTGGGACGAGGCCGCGCAGTCGGGCGCGCAAGACCCCGGCGTGCGCTCGGTCACGGCCATCTACGAGTACTACAAGAAGTTCGGCATCGCCACCGAGATCATGGGCGCGAGCTTCCGCAATGTCGGGCAGATCCAGGCCCTGGCGGGTTGCGACCTGCTCACCATCAGCCCCGACCTGCTGGCCAAGCTGAGCGAGGCCGACGGCGAACTGGCGCCCGCACTGACGGTCGAGAAGGCAAAGGCCAGCAGCGCCGAGCGCGTGCCGGCCGACGAGATCAGCTTCCGCACGCGCCTGAACGATGACGCGATGGCAACCGAAAAACTGGCCGAGGGCATCCGCCTGTTCTCGGCGGATGCGGTGAAGCTGGATGCGCTGATCGAGCAGGCGGCGCGCGGCTGAGAAGCACCTTTCCCCCCAAACGAAAAAGGCCCTTCGATGAAGGGCCTTTTTCATGCGGCGGCAGACGCGATCAGCAGCCGCTGAGCCTGGGCGTCTTTTCCACAACCATGCCGAACAGCGGACGCAGTTGCACGCCCAGCGCGCTGCCCGCGAACGCGGCAGGCAGCCACAGCCAGGCGTGCAGGCTGCCCGACAGGATGCCGCTGAAATAGGCGCCGATGTTGCAGCCGAAAGCCAGGCGCGCGCCATAGCCGAGCAGGATGCCGCCCAGGGCGGCCGCCACCAGCGAACGGGCGGGGATGCGCCAGACAGGCGCGAACTTGCCCGCGGCGGCCGTCGCGGCCAGCGCGCCCAGGATCAAACCGATGTCCATGACCGAGGTGATGTCCTGGCTGACCGGCGCGGTCAGCGGGGCCGGGTTCTTGGCCCAGAAGGCCCAGGTGGCGGGCTCTGCGCCCAGCAGCGCCGCGCCCTTGGATCCCCACAGGGCGAACGCCGAGGTGATGCCCCAGGGACGGCCGGCCAGGGCCAATGTGGCGAAGTTCAGCACGACCAATGCCACGGCACCCCAGACCAGCGGCCACGGACCGCGCAGCAGCGAGGCGGGTTTGCTGGTGCCGCGCGCCGACGACACCAGGCCGCCGTGCCGGCGCTTTTCCAGCACCACGGTCAGGCCGGCGATGGCGGCAAACACCGCCAGGTTGGCGAGCAGCGCGGGCCACAGGCCCCAGGCCTTGACCAGCGTAACGGGCTGCAGTGCGGGCAGCGTGCTCCACCATTCGAAGTTCAGCGCGGCCAGCACCGAGCCCACGATGAAGAAGAACAGCGTGACCAGCATGCGGGTGCTGCCGCCGCCCACCGCGAACAGCGTGCCGGAGGCGCAACCGCCGCCCAACTGCATGCCGATGCCGAAGATGAAGGCGCCCAGCACCACGGACACGCCCGGGGGCGACACGAAGCCGCTGACGGCCTGGCCGGCCAGCGTGCCCTGCGCCAGGAAGGGGAAGAAGAGCATCACGCCCAGCGCCAGCATCAGCATCTGCGCGCGCAGGCCCGCGCCCTGGCGGTCGGACACGAACACGCGCCAGGCCTGGGTGAAACCGAAAGACGCGTGATACAGCACCGCGCCCAGCAAGGCGCCGACGATCCAGAGCGCTGCCTGGCGGCCGCTGACGGTGTCGGCCAGGTACAAGGCGCCGGCGGCGATCAGGGCGAGCGAAATGAGCAGCGTCTTGACGTTGAGAGGAAGGGGCGAGCCCGCTTGCGCGGTCGCGGGGGTGGCGGTGACGGTGGAACTCATGAAGGGAATGGGCGTGCCAGGGGCAGTCTGAACAATGAAGCCGCCAGCGTAACGCCGCCCTTGCCCGGGACGAACGACGGGATGGAGATTTGATTATTTCTTTTAGTTATTAAAAATCAATAATCTCAAAGCAAAAGAAATTCAGAAAAGGCGGGCGCCCGGCAGCGCCCGCTTCCTGCCGGCGATCAGTGCCCGGCGTTCGGATCGTCGTGGCTGTGCACCTGCAAGGCTTCCAGGAAACGCGACACCATGTTGTAGGCCGCGATGGTGGCGGTCAGCTCGATGACGTGGCGGTCGCTGAAATGCGCGCGCACGGCGTCATAGACAGGCGCGGGCACCTGCACCGTGCGCGTCATCGCGTCGGTATAGGCCAGCACGGCGCGGGCGCGGTCGTCGAACAGATCCGACGCCTCCCACTTCCGCAGGGCGTCCAGCTGCGCCTGGCTCACGCCTTCGCGCAGGGCGATGGGAGCGTGCTGGTCGGCTTCATAGGGCGCGCCGTTCAGGTCGGCCACGCGCATGATGACCAGCTCGCGCAGGTCACCGGGCAGCGTGCTCTGCTGGCGGATGGCGGTCAGGTAGTTCAGCCAGCCCGACGCGACGGGCGGGCTGTGCAGCAGCATCTGGTACAGGTGCAGCACGCTGCCGCGCTCGGCGATGATGCGCTCGACCAGCGGCTTGGCTTGCGGGTCGTCCAGGTTGGCGTAGGCAATGCGGGCCATGCGGAATCTCTCCTTTGCGTGAATCTTGCTAAAGCTTCTCTGTTTCGCCCGATTTCGGCTGCCACCGCATCAGCCGTTTTTCGGCGATGCCGACCAGGCCGTCCAGGATCAGCGCGAACACCGTCAGCACCAGAATGCCGGCAAAAACGGTGTTGACGTCCAGCGCGCCCTCGGCCTGCAGGATGAGGTAGCCCACGCCGCTGGCCGAACCGAGGTACTCCCCCACCACCGCGCCCACGAAGGCGAGGCCCACCGAGGTGTGCAGGCTGGAGAACACCCAGCTCATGGCCGAGGGCAGGTAGACATAGCGCAGCAGGCGGCGGCGGTCCGCGCCCAGCATGCGGGCGTTGTCGAGCAGGGTGGGGCTGACTTCACGCACGCCCTGGTAGACGTTGAAGAACACGATGAAGAACACCAGCGTCACGGCCAGCGCGACCTTCGACCAGATGCCCAGGCCGAACCACATGCCGAAGATGGGCGCCAGGATGACGCGCGGCATGGAATTGGCGGCGGTGATGTAGGGATCGAGAATGGCGCTGGCGATCCGAGACAGGCCCAGCCACAGGCCCACCGCCAGGCCAGCCACGGTTCCGATGACGAAGGCCAGCACGGTCTCGGTCAGCGTCACGCCCAGGTGGCGATAGATGTCGCCGTTGACGACGAACCAGTTCCAGATGCGCGACCACACGACCAGCGGTTCGCCGAAGAAGAAGGCGATGTCCGGATCGAGCGTGAGGACGTGCCAGCCGACCAGGATGACGGCCAGCAGGAGAAGTTGGACGGCCCGCAAGGCAGGCGTGCCGGGTTGGATTTTTTTCCACATGGCGTCAGGCCCGTTTCTGCTGGGCGTAGCCCTTGAGCACTTCTTCGCGCAACACGCCCCAGATGGCCGCGTGCAGTTCGACGAAGCGAGGATCGGTGCGCACCTCTGCCACGTCGCGCGGACGCGGCAGGTCGATGACGAACTCGCCGATGGGATGCGTGCCGGGTCCGGCGGACAGCACCACGACACGGTCGCTCATCGCGATGGCCTCGTCGAGGTCATGCGTGATGAAGAGCACCGCGCGGCGCTTGGTCATCCATAGGTCCAGGACCTCGTTCTCCATCAACTGGCGCGTCTGGATGTCCAGCGCCGAGAAGGGCTCGTCCATCAGGATGATGTCCGGATCGCGGATCAGTGTCTGCGCCAGCATGGTGCGCTTGCGCATGCCGCCCGACATCTGGTGCGGATAGCGCGACTCGAAGCCGCCCAGGCCCACGCGCTTCAGCCACAGCCTGCCCTCCTCCTGTGCCTGCTCGCGCGGCACGTTGGCGAACTCCAGGCCTGCCGTGACGTTGTCCAGCGCGCTGCGCCAGGGCAGGAGCGCCTCGCCCTGGAACATGTAGCCGGCGCGGCGATTGATGCCGCGCAGGGGCTCGCCGAAGACCTTGACCGTACCCGACGACGGAGGGAGCAGGCCCGCGCCGACGTTCAGCAAGGTGGACTTGCCGCAACCGGTAGGCCCCACGACGGAGACGAATTCCCCGGGGGCGACGGCCAGCGTCGTGTCCTGGACGGCCGTATAGCGCTGGCCCGGGGTACTGCGTGAAACGAAGGTGCAGGTAATGCCTTCGAGCGAAAGTGCCGCTTCAACCATCGGGGTATCGCTTGTTCGCCACGTCGGTGAACTGGTTGGTCCACACCAGGGCAGGGTCGATCTTGTCGGCCGGGAAGTCGGGCAGGTAGGCGGCAAGCGCCTTCAGGGCCGTGGCGGCGCCATCGGGCGGGATGCGGCCGTCGGGCGACAGGCCATCCATGCTCTTGCGCACGGCGGCCTTGTAGACCTCGGGCTCACCCAGCAGGAAAGCGGCCGGCACCGACTTGGCGACCTCGTCGACGCCCGCCTTCTGGATCCACTTGTCGGCACGCACGATGGCGTTGGCCAGTGCCTGTGCCGACTCGGGGTTGGCGTCCAGCCACGATTGCGGCGCGTACAGCGAACCGGCAGGCATGTTGCCGCCGAAGATCGCCAGCGTGTCCTTCATCGTGCGGGTGTCGGCGATGGTGCGCAGTTCACCCGACGCCTCCAGCATGGAGATCACCGGGTCGGTGTTGGAGATGGCATCGATCTGGCCGGTGCGCATGGCGGTCACGGCGCCGGCGCCCGCGCCCACGCCGATGATCGCGACGTCGGACACCTTCAGGCCGTGTTGCGCCAGGAAGAAGCTGACCAGCATGTTGGTGGACGAGCCGGGCGCGGTCACGCCGATCTTCTTGCCCTTCAGGTCGGCGGGCGACTTGTAGTTCGCCATCGTCTTGTTCGACACGCCGAAGCCGATCATGGGCGCGCGGCCCTGCAGCACGAAGGCGCGGTACATCTGGCGCTTGGATTGCATGTGCAGGGTGTGTTCGAACGCGCCCGACACCACGTCGGCGCTGCCGCCCACCACGGCCTGCAGGGCCTTGGAGCCCCCTGCGAAGTCGGAGATCGTGACGTCCAGGCCTTCATCCTTGAAGTAGCCGCGCTGCTCGGCGATGGTCAGCGGCAGGTAGTAGACCAGCGCCTTCCCGCCGACGGCGATGTGCACCTTCCTGGTGGCGGCCTTGGCATGGACCGAAAAGGGAGCAAGCCCCAAGGCGCCGGCGGCGCCCGCGGCCTGGAGCAATTGACGACGAGTGACGGCCATGATGACGTGTCTCCTGGTGTTCTTGTGAGCAGGCGCCTTATGACGATCCGGCAAGGAATCGGCGCCTTGCATGGCCCGGCACGCGCGCTGGCGCGGCCGGGGCCGGGTCATCATACATCAGGGATCACAGCGCGCTGAGCAGCGCTGGGGAAGTCCCTTAGAGGGAAACCTGAAGGCGTTTTAAGCATTCGAACAGGATGACGTCACGCAGCGGTCATGCGCGTTCCGCAGAATGGGCGCCCCTCTGCTTATGACGAATTATTTCATGCCTTCCCTGCCCTATCCCGCACTCCGCCTCACCTCGCTGCCGGCCCTGGGCCTGCGCGCCGTCTCGCTGGCCGCGCTGCTCGCGCTCGCCGCCTGCGGCAGCAGTTCCGATGACGATGACAACGCGACGGAAGGCCCTGTTGCCATCGTCGTGCCCGATGCGCCCGCCGGCCTGGGCACCTTCGACACGGCGGACGCGCCCGACGCCACCATTCCGGCCGGCCGCACCGACGTGCCGACGCGCCGCATCCACGCCCTGGTGGACGGTTCCAAGCGTGGCGCGGCCAATGGCGGCGTGAACGTGATCGACCCCGTGACCGGCTACTCGCTGAACAACGCGGGCTACCCCTCGGGCTCGGGCGACTCGTGCTATGCCGACGAAAACACCAACCTCAGCATCCGTCCGCTGAAAGGCTTCCTGGCGATCTGGAAACCCGTCACGCCCTACATGGATGCCTATCAAAGCCCCCTGCCCATCAGCAGCGTGACGACCAAGGAAGGCTACAGCTTCCACTGCCCCGCCATTCCGGTGACCATCTGGAGGGGCATTCCCGGCGACGGCACGGACGGCGTGATCCTGGACCCCGCGCTGCACAAGGCCAACCTGGAGTATTCGGGCAAGGTGACGGCCAGCGGCTACCGCAATGCGGACAAGGCGCTCGCCGCCTATCTGGACGATGCGCGCGGCAAGAACTACAGCGTCAGCACCGGCTTGGGCCCCCTGGCTGCCGCCTGGCACGCGCTGGCAAAGCAGGAGTCGTATATCGACGCCGTCCCCACCGGCGGCACCTGCCCCGACGGCAATGTCGGCAGCTATCCGTTCTGCAGCGCCCCTGATGACGACAAGTACAACGTCGGCGAAGGCGCCAGCCATGACAAGGCCGCCTCGGTGGCCGGCAATGCCGCGTTCGGCCTGGTCACGAACTTCGTGATGCGCGCCACCAACGATGGCACGGCCTCGACCAACCCGACCAAGTACTTCTACAAATACGCCCGCCCCTATCGCTGGAACGACGCCGGCCTGAGCCCCGTGCCCATCACGGTGGCCCCAGGCCTGGAAAACGCCCGCAAGCAGCCCGGCGTGGCCAGCGACAACGACATCCGCAAGGACAGCGACTTCCCCAGCGGCCACACCGCCGAAGGCGTACGCGGCGCCTATGCCTACGCCTATCTCGTGCCGCAGCGCTTCCAGGAAATGCTGGCACGCGGCGTGGAACTGGGCGAGAACCGCATCGTGGCCGGCATGCACTCGGCGCTGGCCGTGATGGGTGGACGCATGAACGGCGAGATCGCGGCGCTGAACCTGATCAACCGCATCCCCCAGGAAGAGCGTGACGCCGCCTATGCGCAAGCGCAGCAGGAACTGCGCGCGGCCATCGTGGCCGCGACGGGCAACGAGACTGCCGCGACGGACGCCGGCTTCCAGGCCTACGCGCTGTCCGACGCGGGCAAGGACGCGGTCGGGCCCTTCGATACGCCTTATGCCACCCACGCCTGGAACAAGGCGGAATACCGCCGCGTGCTGACCTACGGCTTCCCCCAGGACCTGAGCAAGGCAGGCCAGCCCGCCGTGGTGCCGGAAGGCGCCGAGACGCTGCTTGAAACCCGCCTGCCCTACCTGAGCGCGGCACAGCGCCGCATCGTGCTGAAGACCACCGCACTCGACTCCGGCTATCCGGTGCTGGATGACGAGGAAGGCTTCGGCCGCCTGAACTTCTTCGACGCGGCGGACGGCTATGGTGCGTTCAATGGCGACGTCGAGGTGACGATGAACGCCGACCTGGGCGGCTTCCACGCCTCGGACGCGTGGCGCAACGACATCACGGGCAAGGGCAAGCTGACCAAACTGGGCACGGGCACGCTGGCGCTGGGCGGCAGCAACACGTTCAGCGGCGGCACGGTGGTGAGCGCGGGCACGCTGGTGGCGACCCATCCCGCCGCGCTTGGCGCCGGCGTGGTGTACCTGAACGGTTCGGGCACGCTGAAGCTCGACGCGGGCAGGACCGCGGTGATGGTCGGTGACAGTTACGTCCAGACGGGCACGTCGACGCTGGATGCCGTGCTCGACGCGGGCCAGGGCGCGGCGCTGCAAGTGGCCGGCCCGGTGACGCTGGACGCGAACAGCGTGTTGCGTGTGCGTGGCGTGAACGGCGCGCAGGCGGGACAGGTCGTGCCGGTGATTGCCGCGGCGTCGCTGCAGGGAACGTTTGGCCGGGTGGAACTGCCGGATGGGGTGAACGGAACGCTGGTTTACAGCGCTGGCGGGGTTGGGCTGAGTATCCAGTAGTTTTTACTGCCCGGGCGGAAGAACGGCCCTTTGCTGAACTGCGCCCCCGAAGCTGGACGACCCGGCGTCGGGGGCCCACCACGGCACGGAAAAAGTTTAGATTCAATCATTTTAGATATGAGCTAATTTTTTTTGTTTCGTTGGCCGGCGCAGGTGGAATTCCTAAAATGAACGGCGTTGCTGCGTCCGCAGCGTAGCGGGAACCCTCGAGGTTCTCGTTCTTACCGTGCGGTGCGCCACGCCCGCCCCGGTGCTACCTGGAATTTCCCTTGTCTCGCCTTGCCCCCCTGGATCAGGCCACCCTCGATCCCGATACCGCCACCACCCTCGCGCACCTGCTGGACAAGTACGGTCCCTACGGCAACATGCTCAACGCCTTCGCCCGTCGGGGCCCGGCGCTCAAGCACCTGTTTTCCTACCTGGTGCAATCCCGGGAAGACGGCCTGATATCGCCGCGCCACCTGGAGATCGCCCTCCTCACCGCGTCCAAGGCGCACGCCTGCCACTACTGCGTGAGCCTGCACACGCCCAAGCTGGCTTCGCACGGCATCGGCCAGGAGGCCATCGACAGGCTGCTCGAGCCCGACGTGCCCGGCCTGGACGAGCAGGACCTGCTGGTGCGCGACTACGCCGTGCTGGTCACGCTCACGCCCAACCGCGTCACCGACGAGTTCCACGCCCGGCTGCGCCGCTTCTACACCGAGGAGCAGGTGGTCGAGCTGACGATCCGCATTGCCCTGTGCAGCTTCTTCAAGCGCTTCAACGAGGCGCTCGAGGTGCCGGACGAGGACATCGTCGCGCTCGAACTGGACAGCGCCAAGGCCTGAGCCCGCTGCTGCCCATGACCGCGAACGCCCCCGCTCCCAAGCTGCAGGTCCGGGACCTGCACAAAAGCTTCACGACGCCCGCCGGCGTGGTCCCCGTGCTGGACGGCATCAGCCTGGATGCACGCAGCGGCGAGTTCATCAGCATCATCGGCCCGTCCGGCTGCGGCAAGTCCACGCTGTTCAACATCCTGACCGGCCTGCTGGGCCACGACGCGGGCACGATCGCGCTGGATGGCCGGCAGCTGCGCGACCTGCGCGGCCGCGTGGGCTACATGCTGCAGCGCGACCTGCTGATGCCCTGGCGCACGGTGCTGGACAACGTCATCGTCGGCCTGGAAGTACGCGGCACGCCGCGCAGGCAGTCGATCGCGCAGGCGCGCGAATACCTGCATACCTTCGGCTTGCTGCAGTTCCAGGACAGCTATCCCAAGGCGCTGTCCGGCGGCATGCGCCAGCGCGTGGCGCTGGCGCGCACCCTGCTGCCCGATCCCGACGTGCTGCTGCTGGACGAGCCGTTCTCGGCGCTGGATTACCAGACGCGCCTGTTCCTGGAGACCATGCTGGTCGAGACCGTGAGCCGCAAGGGCAAGACCGTGGTCCTGGTCACGCACGACATCGACGAGGCCATCGCGCTATCGGAGCGCATCTTCGTGCTGAGCGCCCGGCCGGGCCGCTTGAAGAGCGAGCACCGCATCCAGCTCGATACCCGCTCGCCGCTGGAAGCGCGTCACGATCCGCGTTTCTCGGGCTACTTCGATCTGCTCTGCCAGGAGCTGGACATCCAGACCGGGCAGGCGGAAAAGGTGGCGGCATGAGCGCGGCGGGCCGCCCCAAGGGCGAAGACCGGAATGCGCGGCATGAAGGCAGGCCGGTGAGCCGGCGCGCCGCCAGTACGCGGCTGCCGGTGCTGGCCACACAGTTGCTGATCCTGGCCTTGCTGCTGGGCGCCTGGGAATTCGGCGTGCGCAGCGGCGCGGTCTCGGCGTTCCTGTTCGGCTCGCCGTCGGGCACGCTGGCGTCGGCCTGGCGCATGATGGCGTCGGGCGAACTGTGGGAGCACGCCAACTACACGCTGTGGGCCTCGGTCGCGGGGTTCGTCATCGGCACGGTCATCGGCACGGCGCCCGGATTGGCGCTCTGGTATTCGCCGTTCGCCGCCAAGGTCGTCGAACCCTTTCTCGTGGCGATCAACAGCGTGCCGAAGATCGCGTTCGCACCGCTGGTGATCCTGTGGTTCGGCACGGGCGTGACATCCAAGGTGGCGCTGTCGATCTCGCTGACGTCCATCGTGGCGCTGCTGGCGGCCTTCCAGGCCGCCAAGGACGCCGACCCGGACCTGCAGAAGATGCTGATCTCGCTGGGCGCGAGCAAGTGGCAGATATTCTCCAAGGTTGTCATCCCCTCGTCCTTGCCCTACGTCATCAGCACCTTCCGCATCAACATCGGCTTCGCGCTGGTCGGCACCGTGGTGGGCGAATTCATTTCGTCCAAGTACGGCATCGGCCACGTGATCTTCGTCGCCTCGTCGCTGTACGACCTGAACACCGTCTGGTGCGGCATTTTCTTGCTGATGCTGCTGGGCTTCGTGCTGTACGCGGGCGTGGATATCGCGGAGGCCCGCCTGCTGCGCTGGAAGGATCAGACCTATGCCACCCATTTCAAGCTTTGATCCCCGTCCCACTCTGGAATCGTTTCCCATGAAGACCCGTCCTTTCCTGCGCCTGGCGCTGGCCGTCGCCGCCTCCTCACTGTCGCTGGCTGCGCATGCCAACGACAAGGCCGTCGTCTCGGCCGCCTTCAAATCGGTGTTCTACCTGCCGGTCTACTTCGCCGAAGAGCACGGCTACTTCAAGAACGAGGGCCTGGACGTGCGCATCGACGTGGCCTCGTCATCGACCAATGCGCTGGCCGCTGTCATCTCGCGCAGCGCCGATTTCTCGCTGCACGGTCCCGAATGGACGGCTATTTCTTTCGGCCGCGGCGCGCCCGTCAAGGTCGTGGGCGGCACGCTCAACCGCCTGGGCGTGTGGCTGACCTGCAAGTCCGACTTCCGGTTCGACGGTTTCAAGAGCCTGTCTGGCGCAACGATCTCGACGGGCGCGATGCCGACCACCAGCACCTCGGCGTTCCTGAAGCTGATCAAGCAGGCCGGGCTGGACGCCAGGAAGGACCTCGACATCCTCGAGGTGCCCATGGGCAATGAGATCGGTCCGCTCAAATCAGGCCAGGCCGACTGCGCGGTGTTGTACGAGCCGGGCGCTTCACAAGCCGAGGCACAGGGCTACAAGGTGGTGTCGGCCTTCTCGCGCGAGATCGGTCCCTATACCTTTTCGGCGATTTCCACGCGCCAGGACATCGATCCGCAAGTCGCGCGCAAGTTCGTCTCGGGCATCGACCGCGCGCTCAAGGCCATCCGCAAAGACCCCGAAGCGGCCGTGGCCAGCGGCATCAAGCTGTTTCCCAACCTGGACAAGGGAGTCGTGCGGGCCTCCGTGGTGCGCCTGATCGACGACGGCGTGTTCGCCGATTCGGTCGAGCTTCGCCAGCCAGCGCTCAACGACGCTTTGCAGACGCAGGTGGACCTGGGCAACCTGGCACGCATTCCGGAAGACGGAAAATGGCTGGACCTGTCCTGGGCCAACGAGATCGCCGGCAAGGCCTACTGATCAGCGCCTGAGCCGCAGCCCGGCGTTGCCGCGCCTGGCGGCCGTATCACGTCGCCCGCCGCTCCATCAACGCCCAGGCGATCGTCCCGGCATCCACGTATTCGAGTTCGCTTCCCGCCGGCACGCCCCTGGCCAGGCGCGTCACAGACAGGCCTCGGCTGCGCAGCAGTTCGGCCAGGAAGTGGGCGGTGGTTTCGCCTTCGGCGGTGAAGTTCGTGGCCAGGATGACTTCCTGGACCACGCCGTCACAGGCGCGCGCGATCAGGCGTTCGAAGTCGAGTTCGCGCGGGCCGACGCCTTCCAGCGGGGCCAGGCGGCCCATGATGACGTAGTACAGGCCACGATAGCCGTGGCTGGACTCGATGACGTTCTGGTCTGCCGGGGTCTCGACGATACAGAGCTGCGCCGGGTCGCGGCGTGGGCTCAGGCAGGTGGCGCAGACCTCGTCTTCCGTGAAGGTGTTGCAGCGCTGGCAATGCCCCAGCCGCGCGATGGCGCCCGACAGGCAGTCGGCCAGAAGGCCTGCGCCGGGACGGTCGTGCTGCATGAGGTGATAGGCCATGCGGCGCGCCGAGCGCACGCCCACGCCAGGCAGGCGCCGCAGCGCCTCGATCAGCGCCAGCAGCGGTTCGGGCTCTGGCAGGCTGGGACGGTCCATGGGCGATGCGGGGGGATCAGAAGGGGAACTTCATGCCGGGAGGCATGGGCATGCCGGCCGTCACCGAGGACATCTTTTCCTGGGACGTGGCTTCGGCCTTGCGCAGGGCGTCGTTGAAGGCGGCGGCGACCAGGTCTTCCAGCATGTCCTTGTCCTCGGCCAGCAGGCTCGGGTCGATGGCCACGCGCTTGACGTCGTGACGGCAGGTCATGGTCACGGTGACCAGGCCGCCGCCCGAGGCGCCGTCCACGAGGATATCGGCCAGGGCTTCCTGGGCCTTCTTCATGTTTTCCTGCATCTGCTGCGCTTGCCGCATCAGGCCGGCGATCTGTCCTTTCATCATGGCGATTGGATTCCGTTCAATGAGCGTTGAATGAGATGGCGCCGCGCGTCTTACGCGGCGGGAGGGATGTTCACCGGCCGGATCGTGCCTTGCACGATGTGCGCGCCGAAGTCGCGCATGAGGGCCTGCACGAAGGGATCTTCGTGGATGATGGTTTCGGCGGCCTGCTGGCGCGCCGCGATCTCGGCCTGCGCCACCGCGTGGGCGGTGCCGTCGCCGGTCTCGCCGAACTGGACCTCGAGCTGGACGTGGCCGCCGAAGTGTTCGGCCAGCGCCTGGCGCAGGCGTTCGCGGCCCGGCGTGTCGGCCAGGGCTCGGGCGGCCACGCGCAAGGTGATCAGGCGTCCGCGCACGCCGGCCCACTCGCTCTGGCGCGCCAGCTCGGCGGCCAGGCCGGTGACGGGCAGGCGCGCGGCCAGGGCATGCCACTCGCCTTTCAGTTCGATGGGGCTTTCCCCCGCGGCGGCGGCGAGCGCAGAGGCGGCGGGCACGGCCACCACGCTGCCGGTGGCGGCAGGCAGCACCGCCTCGCGGCTGATGGGATGCGCGCTGTCAGGGACCGGACGGTAGTCGTCGAAGCCGGCGGGTTCATAGCCGCCGTCGTAGTCGGGCGGCGGGCCGTCATCGGGCATGTCGTAGCCGGCGTCACCCGCGTCGTACTGCATGTCGTCAGGCGGCTCGGGTTGGGCGGGTGGCTCGGGCGCACGCGCGGCGGCGGGTGCCGGCGTGGTGACCGGGGGCGTCACCGAAGCGGGCGCCGGGCTGGCAGGCGCAGGCTGCGCGGCCACGGGCGCGGCCGGCTTGGCGGCGGCTGGGGGATCTTCCCAGGCCGGCGTCGACACGGG
>CAADIO010000017.1_pt1 | contig 17850 bp, 10 predicted proteins | sample 2381421 | NCBI WGS metagenome assembly CAADIO01 (sample SAMEA5147530, study PRJEB30075) | plant metagenome | biome: Evergreen rainforest; feature: Forest; material: Leaf | place: Madagascar | collected 2016-11
TGACCGTGCCGTGACCAAGCCCATGTCTGGCACCGACCGTCTTCGCACCACCCAATCCTGACAAATACTGCCTGACTACCTCAAGCTTGAAACGCTCGTCGTACTTCGCCATGCAAAAACCTCCGAAGGTTGGATCTCGTCCAACTTTCGGGGGTCAGTTCACTCGGCCGCCTTTTTCTTTTTCATTGCTACCCGCGTCGTGCTCAGTCGCCCAGCAGTGCCGCCGCGAAGTCCGCGGCCACGAAAGGCTGCAGGTCCTGCAAGCCTTCTCCCACGCCGATCCAGTAGACCGGGATGGGCCGCACGCCCTGGCTGCCCGCGGCCACGGCAGCCAGCGTGCCGCCCTTGGCGGTGCCGTCCAGCTTGGTGACCACCAGGCCGGTCAGGTTGATGGCGGCGTCGAAGGCGCGGATCTGGGCCAGCGCGTTCTGGCCGGTGTTGCCGTCCAGCACCAGCAGGACCTCGTGCGGCGCGTCGGCGTCGGCCTTGCCGACCACGCGGCGCACCTTGCGCAGCTCTTCCATCAGGTGCAGTTGCGTCGGCAGGCGGCCTGCGGTGTCGATCATGACCACGCCGGCGCCACGGGCACGGCCGGCATTGACGGCGTCGAAGGCCACGGCGGCCGGATCGCCGCCTTCCTGCGAAATGACGGCGACGTTGTTGCGCGAGCCCCATTCGATGAGCTGCTCACGCGCGGCGGCGCGGAAGGTGTCGCCCGCGGCCAGCAGCACGCTGGCGCCGCGCGCCTGGAAGGCGTGGGCCAGCTTGCCGATGGAGGTGGTCTTGCCCGCGCCGTTGACGCCGGCGATCATGACCACCAGCGGCTTGGCGCGCGACAGATCGAACTCACGCTCGAGCGGCTTCAGGTGTTCGGTCAACAGTTCGCGCAGGGCCGTCTTGACCTGGGCGGCGTCCTCGATGCGCTCCTTGCGCACGCGGGCGCGCAGGCCGTCCAGCAGGCTGGCGGTGGCTTCGACGCCCGCATCGGCCATAATGAGCGCCGTTTCCAGTTCCTCGAACAGGTTTTCGTCGACCTTGACGCCCACGAACAGGCCGCCCAGGCTCTTGCCTGTCCGGGACAGGCCGGAACGCAGGCGGCTGAGCCAGGAGGATTTCTCGGGCTTGGCGGTCGCGGTCTCGCCAGGCGGCGCGGGCGCGGCGACAGGTGCCCGGGGGGGCTCGATCTCGGGCTCGGCTTGCGGCGCAGGTTCAGGCGGCGCCTCGGGCGTCACGGCCTCGACAGGCAGTGCCGGCTGCGGCACCGACGGCGTGGCCGGCACGAGTTCATCGCGCTCGGGCGCATCGGCGGCAGGCGTGGCAGGCGTTTCGACAGGCGGCGCGTGGCGCGCGGCGTCGTCCTCGCGGGTCTCGGGCTGGGCCGGAACCGGCGGCTTTTTCTTGAAGAAATTAAACATGGCCAAGCAGTATATTCGCATCGTGGGGGGGAACTACCGGCGCACGCCCATCGCGGTGGTCGACGCCCCGGGCCTGCGGCCCACCCCCGACCGGGTCCGCGAGACCCTCTACAACTGGCTCAACCACTTCTGGCAGGGCCAATTCGAGGACAAGCACGTCCTGGACCTGTTCGCCGGCAGCGGCGCGCTGGGCCTGGAGGCCGCCTCGCGCGGCGCGGCCCTGGTGCAGATGGTGGAACGCGATCCCGCCGCCGTCGCAGCCTTGCGGGCGCTGCGCAACAAGCTGGACGCCACGATGGTACGCATCCACCAAGGCGATGCCATGACGGTGGTGCACCGACAGAGCCCCGCCCGCTATGACCTGATCCTGCTGGACCCGCCTTTCGGCCAGGGCTGGCTGGAGCGCCTGTGGCCCCTGCTGCCCAATGTGCTGAAGGCGGGCGCCCTGGTCTATGTGGAATCGGAAACGCCTGTCGCCGCACCGCAGGGGTACGCGCCGCTGCGCCAAGACAGGGCAGGCGCGGTGCACTATCATCTGCTTCAGTTTGCTGCGACGCAAAATTAGATCAATAATCCGCCCTTTCCGCCCAGATTCCCTGTTTGGAGTCCACGCTCAATGATCACCGCTGTCTATCCTGGCACTTTCGACCCGCTGACCCGCGGCCATGAGGACCTGGTTCGCCGGGCGGCCGGCCTGTTCGACAAGGTCGTCGTGGGCGTGGCCGACAGCCGCAACAAGAAGCCTTTCTTCTCGCTGCAGGAGCGCCTGGAAATCGCCGAGGAAGTGCTCGGCCACTATCCCAACGTCATCGTGCGCAGCTTCGCCGGCCTGCTGAAGGACTTCGTGCGCGAGCAGGACGGCCGCGTCATCGTCCGTGGCCTGCGCGCCGTGTCGGACTTCGAATACGAGTTCCAGATGGCCGGCATGAACCGCCACCTTCTGCCGGAAGTCGAGACGCTCTTCATGACGCCCTCGGACCAGTACCAGTTCATCTCGGGCACCATCGTGCGCGAGATCGCCGTGTTGGGCGGCGACGTCAGCAAGTTCGTGTTCCCCTCGGTGGAGCGCTGGCTGCAGGTCAAGGCCAAGGAAAAGCGCGAGCAATCCTGGCCGCAGGCCCAGTAAGCCTGATCACTGAAGCCTGATCACCGAAACCCGCCATGGCCCTGCGCATTACCGAAGAGTGCATCAACTGCGACGTCTGCGAGCCGCAGTGCCCCAATGACGCCATTTACATGGGCGAGGAGATCTACGAGATCAACCCCGACGCCTGTACCGAATGCGTGGGGCACCATGACGAGCCGCAGTGCAAGGTGGTGTGCCCGGTGGAATGCATCGAGATCCACCCGCAATGGCAGGAAGGTCAGGACGCCCTGATGGCGAAATACCGCCGCTTGACTGGCACCTGAGCTGGCACCTGACGCGGCGCCTGGGCGGTATCAGCCCGCCGGCCAGGCCACGGGCGCCGCATCGGGATGCAGCTTGACCAGCCTGCACGGCTGGCCCGCCACATTCGAGAACCACGCGGCGGCCAGGTCGCCCTCGTCCACCACATCCACGTCCTGATCGGCCACCCGGGCCACGCGGCGCACGCTGTCGTCATCCTCGATGACGTCCAGCGGAATGTCCAGCCGCAGCATGCCAGGGGCACGCAGCACCAGATACCCCAGCTTCATCGACGGCGTGACGCCTGACAGCGCGGGCGCGGCCTGGGCCGTGAGCCACGTGCCTGACGCGTCGACGATCAGCCAGCGGCGGTCGTAGGCCGCATCGGCGGCCACGACCGGACCACAGGCGGCCACGGGTTGAAGGGAAGCAGACGTCATGGCGGGTGTCCTGTGTCGTTCTTCCGCCCGCTGCCGATCAACGGCCCAGCAAGCCCTTCAGCGCGTTGCCCAGGCTCTTGACCGTTTCCTGCTCGACCAGGCCGCCCTCGCCCGTGCCTTGCGGCTCGGTTGGCTTCACGGGCAGCTTGGAGGTGTGGCGTTCGATTTCCTCGGCCAGCTTGTCTTCCAGCGACCGGCGCAGCGCTTCGCTGCCCGCGCCACGCCATTGCAGGCTGTAGACAGGCTTGTCCATCGGACCGGCGATCTGCAGCGGGATGGTGACGTTGCGCAGCGCGGCCAGCGCCTTGCCGTCCTGCCCCGTGGACGTGTTGACCACGCGCACGTTCAGTACCAGGTTGACGAGGGAATCGACGAGGTTCAGTTCCGCAGGCTTGCCCTGGCTGACGCGCAGCAGCGGCGCGGCCATTTCCAGGCGGCGCACGGTGGCGATGCCCTTGGCCAGCGCCAGGTCGGCTTCCAGCGACGAGAAATCGGTCTGGCGCGGGCCGCTGATGTCCCCCTCGTCACGCGAGCCCGAGGCCGCGGCGCGGGCTTCGCGCAGCAGCGCGGCAATGTTGATGCCCTTGATCGCGCCGTCGCGCAGGCGCAGTTGCGCCGTGCCGCCCAGCGTGCGGCGCCATTCGTCGCTGTTCACGCCCGAGGCGCGCAGGTCCAGCGTCAGGCCGCCCTTGCCGCTCAGGTAGCTCTGGCCGCGCACGTCGGTCAGGATCGGATCGATGGCGATGTCCGACAGCGACAGCTTGGCACCCAGCTGGTTGCCGTTGGCGTCGGCGCTCAGTTGGCCAGCCAGCTTGCCTTCATAGAGCTGCGCGGCGATCTCGGAGATGTCCAGCTTGCCCTGGGCAATCTTGATCTTGGCGCCGAAGTCGCTGGCCTTCAGGTTGCGCACCACCAGCTCGCCCACCTTGATGCTGCCATCGGCGGTCACGCCGTTCAGTACCGAAAAATCTACCGGTTTGGGCTGGGGAGCAGGCGCAGGCGCGGGAGGCGGCGTGCCCGAGCCGTCGCCACCGCCCGGCGCGGGCTGGGGCTGCACCGGCAGACGGGCGGGCGCCAGCTTGTCGAGATCCAGGGTATCGACGGCCAGGCCGAACTTCACCAGCGGATCGGCCAGACGCGTGACATCGGCCGACAGGTCGAACTTGCCGCCTTCCAGCACGGCATTCAGGCGCGCGCGGGCCTGGTCCTTGGACAGGTCGGCAGACAGGCTGCCGATCACCGGGATCTGCAGCGCGCCATTGGGCAGGCCGGGATCGGTGATGCGCACTTCGCCCTTCAGGGCAGAAAGCGCGAACATGCGCTGCAGCAGGCTCAGCGACAGCGGCGACACGACATTGGCCTGGATGAGGCGCTGGCCTTGCTTGACGTTGACGTCCAGCTTGGCTTCCTTGATGTCCAGCGCCTGGGCCGTGCCCGACAGGCCGGTCAGCCCCACGCCGACGTTCATGGCTTCCTCGCCGTCCACGCGCAGCCTGCCGGTCAACGCCTGGCCGGAAGCCTTGGTGGATTGGATATTGAGGGCGGGCGCATCCACGGCGAATTCGAAGGGGTTCTCGCCCCAGCGGCCGGTGGCGCGGGTCACGAGCTTCTCGATCTGCAGGTGCAGGCGGCCCGGGTGCGCCGACAGGCGCGGCACGGTCATCGTGGCCTCCACGCCGGTGAGCGGCTTGGCGGCCTTGTCGGCCGGCTTCATGTCGCCGGCGAACACCACCTCCAGGCCCGACACGTCCAGGGCGCTGAGCCCGGCGTCGAAAGCCAGGTTGCCGCGCGCCGTCAGCGCGTTGGCGGTCACATCGCCCAGGCGGCCGTCCATGCGCATGTCCAGACGCTGCACGCCGTACTTCATGGCGGCCGGATCGAGCTTGAGCAGGCCCTGGGCCGTCAGCCCGGCGTCCACGCGCGGGTTGCCGCCCTCGATGCGGGCGGACAGGGAGACGTCGAAGGCCTGGTCGAAGGTGACGCGGCCGGTGGCGACGTTCAGGTTGGCGATGCGCACCGCCATGCCGCTTTGCGCGTCCTGCAGCTGGATATCGCCTTCCTTCAGGTCCAGGCCGGCGATGTCGATCTGCATCTCGGTGCGGCGGATGGCCTGCGACACTTCGTTGACGGCGGCGGCGCCCGCTTCGGCGCCCAGGGCCGTGGCGCCAGCCGCGGCCTGGGCAGGCGTGAGATTGCTGGTGTCGGTGGTGGATGCGGCAGGCGCGGGCGTCTCGGGCTCGGCGTCCGGCTCGGGCAGCACCAGCGCGCCGTCGCCCCGATTGACCAGGTTGCCGAAGTTGAACTCGCCGTCCTTGCCGCGCACGACACGCGCCTTGAAACCATTGATGGTCACGTGGTCGACCACCAGTTGGTTGAACAGCAGCGGCCAGACGGCCACCGCCACGCGGGCGCTTTCGATGGAGGCGAACTGTTCGGTGCTGCCGGCTTCGGACAGCGAGACGTCCTGCACCGACAGGCCGATGCGGGGGAACAGGGACAACTCGATGGGACCTTCGATCGACAGGCTGCGGTCATAGCGCGCCTGGATCATTTCCTCGAGCTTGTACTTGTAGGCGTTCGGATCAAACGTGAGCAAAAAGATGGCCACGCCCACGACGACCACGAGGGCCAGCACAACCAGGCCAATCAGTATTCGTTTGATCCAATATTTCATTGCGGCCTCGAAGACCTCCAAGTCAGGCAAGAATGCGGGGCCCTCGCCCCTGCCCAGCTGGCAACAGGGCGAACGTTGAATGCTAACCCAAGACAGGCGCCCTTGCCCCCGCGGCGGGCATGCCGGACGGCACGCGGGCGCGCGTGCGGGCGGTTGGACTGGGTAGCGGATGGGGAGTTCACGGGCAGGCCAGGAAGGCATGCCAAAAAGAGAGATAATGCGCCGCCTTCGGGGGCCGGGGCGCCAGGCGCGAAGAAATTTGAAATATTAAATTTCATTCAGACTTGTTTCGCTACTGACCATGCGAAACCGGAATAGCCATTGCTACCCGCATCGTCAGGATAACCGGTTTCGCCCGGACCGATACAGCACCCCGTAATAATGTTTTGCAAGAAGCTGCGCCATCGTCATATTGGAGTGCGCGATCTCACTACCGACCTTGAGTAATCCTTTGCAAGAATCAATGCCGACGGAGGATACGGCCCGCCAAAACTCGCGCAAATAAGTAACTGCGCTTTCTAGCCGGACCAGTATTTACGTGAGGCATTATGAAAAACGGCGGCAACTCAACTTCACTTCTGACAACGGCGGCATTGTCTTCCTTCAATGACAGCCCTTTAATCACGACCAACAGAAGCCAGAGGTTCGGGGGCGACGCACTTGCCGGGTCGCCCACCATGATTCACACCTCTCGCAGGGAGCAGGTTCTTATCTGCCTGCTGGGCCGCATGAACCTGATGACAGGCACGCGCGGAGAGAGTTTCCTGAAGCAGGCGCAGTTGCTGGCCGCGGCGAGCGCGGCACAGGACAACTGGCACATGATCCACGTGGGCGACCGGGTCACGCTCTACAGTCCCGAGAACGACCTGGCGGAAGTCATGGCCGAATCGAGGCGCTTCCTGATGCTGCCCGGCCCCGTGCCGGATCATGCGCCGCAAGGCAGCAGGACGCTTTTCGGTGTCCTGTCGGATCATTACTGCCGGCAGATCGGGTTGGGCACGCTGACCCGCCGTATCACCTCCGGCCACTCCCCGCCCGGCTGCGCCCAACGGCTGGCGCAACACCTGGTCGACTGGGCCAAGGACACCATGCTGGGCACGCCCAGCTTCTCCGAGATCGACGAGTCGATAGAGAAGACCATCGAATTCGACGTATACGATCTGCTGGAGCACACGCGCAGCTTCGTGCCGGCGCAGAACGACGCCCCACCGCTGCCTGGGGGACGCGAATTGGCTTTCGGCGCCCCCAACCTGGTGCTCCCGCAGATGCTCGCGTGGCTGAAGAAGCACTACAGCGAGCCCGATCTCACCGCCAGCCGGATGGCCGAGGAATTCCGCATTTCGGTCCGGCAGGTGCACAAGCTCTTCGAATTGCGCCCGGACGGACAGACGTTCCTGCAGACGCTCAAATCCATCCGCATGAGCCAGGCCCAGGCCTTCCTGGAGAACCCGGACTTCTGGCACCTCTCCATCGCCGACGTGGCCGAGCGTTGCGGCTTTTCCAATTCGGTTTACTTCGGCCGCGTGTTCAGGGAGGAATTCGGCCTGGCGCCGGGTGCCTACAGGCGCCAGAAGAAAGAGGCGTTCTACCGAACGTGCGCCTTCCTGGCGGCGTCCCACACCCAAGGATCCAGCGACGTCTCGGACAACGCCGCCTGATCCCCCCGCCCCCCAACTGCCGACCGCGCATCGAGATAATGCGCGGTTTTTTTTTGCATTATTCGCGCAGGCCGCAGAATTATCACGCCAAGCGCCAAAAATATTTTTGAAAATGCGCGATTTGGCCGGTGCCGTGCTTTTTTTCATTACCTGCTTGCGCCAGCTCAAGGCAACATCAATCCCAGTGACAGGCGGTAACGCTTATTACCAAGCGCGCACTTCCTGTTTCTGTTCGAGCGGGACAGCTTACCCGCCCCGGATGCCTTGGTGTCCATTCAGCTTTCCATATGGGAGAAAGAGAATGATCAAGCATGCCCCTTCCTGACCGGCAGCCGCTCGGCGCCTGACCGCCCCCTCTCCCTTTTACGCATGACACGCAAGCGCCTTTTTGCATCGCAAGAAGGGGCAGGGGCTGTTTTTTTCTGAAAAAACGCACCAAGGAATCCAACATGGCTCTCATCAATCTCAACCTGCTCGGCAACCAGACCACCCGCGTCCCGCAGGACCAGCCCGTCGCCAACGGCGATACCCTGTCGCTGAACCTGAGCGGCTCCAATACCCTGATCATCGACGGCGTCGACGTCGACCTGGCCGGCACCGTCAGCGCCGCGGTGGGCGGCGACACCATCATCGAGGCGACCAACGGCGCCAACGTCAACGTCACGTCCTTCGCCGGCGTGGGCGCGGCCAACAGCCTGACCTACCGGATCGGCGAGAACGCCTCGCTCGGCTACGGCGGCGGCACCTTGAGCGTGGGCCTGCTGAACAACACCAACATCGAATTCGCGTCGGGCGGAACGGGCACGCTCAGCTTCGTGGCCCCCACGGCGAACCTGGACCTCAGCGCCCGCCCCACCATCACCGGACTGACGGCGGGCGACAAGCTCAACGTGTCGCAAGGCAACCTGATCGGCGACCCCACGCCTGCCTCCAGCATCAACTACGAGAACGGCGTCCTGACGGTCTATCGTGCAGGCCCGCTCGGCACGCAGCTCCCCATCGCCAGCTTCAATGCGCCGGACCTGCCGACCGACGGCAGCTTCTCGCTGGATGCCGACGGCAATGTGGTCTATGCATGCTTCCTGCGCGGCACCCTGATCGCCACTCCCGATGGCGAAACCGCGGTCGAGGACCTGCGCGAAGGCGACCGCGTGCGCACCGCGTCGGGCGGCGTCGCCACCGTCAAGTGGGTGGGCTATCGCAAGCTGCACCGCAACCGCATCCCGGCCAAGGACGCCCTGCGCGCCTATCCGGTGCGCATCGCCAAGGACGCGCTGGCCGACGGCCGGCCGGTGCGCGACCTGACGGTGTCGCCGGGCCACCACCTGTATTTCGACGGCCGCCTGGTCCCCGCCATGGCGCTCATCAACGGCCTGACCATCGTGCAGGACCGCGAGCGGGTCTCGTTCGAGTATTTCCACGTCGAGCTCGACCGCTTCGACATCCTGCTGGCCGACGGCGTGCCGGCCGAGTCGTACGTCGACACAGGCAACCGCCAGATGTTCCAGAACGCGGACGCCGTGGCGCTGCGCCCCGACTTCGGACCGGCAGCCGGGCGCCCGCAGATCGAGGGCCTGACCATCGAACGCAGCGGCCGTTACGTCGAAACCCTGCGCAACCAGCTGCTGGTGCGCGCACAGGTGCTGACCGGCGTGCGGCGCGTGGCCGAACCCGATCTGCGGCTGGAGATCGCCGGGCAGCGCATCGAACCCTCGCGCGTCGACCCGGCAAGCGGCCTGTATGCGTTCGACATCCCGGCCACGGCCGCGGGGCAGGACGTCCACCTGGTCTCTCGCTCGGCGATCGTGCGCGAGACCAGCGTGCATGTGCGCATGGACCGCCGCAGGGTGGGCGTGGGCCTGGCCAGCCTGGCATTGCTGCGTGGTGAGCAGCGCCAGCCCATCGACCTCATGGATCCCCGCCTGCAGGGGTTCAATGATCCGCAGGACGCGCACGGCACGCCCATGCGCTGGACCATGGGCCGCAGCCTGATCCCGGCGGCGCTGCTGGCGGGCGAAGGCGCCGCCACGCTGGAGTTGCGTGTGCTGCGCACCTACTCGTACTGGGAGACGGCTGACGACGCGACGGTCCTGGCGGCATGACGGCCTGAGCGGCACGCGGCCAAGCGCCGTTCAAGCGCCGGCCTGCCTTGCAAAGGCCGGCGCTTCCTCCCGCTCCGCCGAGACGTGTTCGGCCCAGCGCGCCACCTCGGCGGCGCGCTGGCGCCAGGTGAACGCCGCGGTCACCTCCGCGCGCGCGCGTTCGCCCAGGCTGCGCCGCAGGGCCCCATCGACCGCCAGCCGCCGCAGCGCGTCGGCCAGCGCGCGGGCATCCCCTTTCTCGAAGACCAACCCGGTTGCGCCATCGTCCACGATGTCCCGCAAGGCCTGCACGGAAGACACCAGCACGGCCTTGCCCATGGCCATGGCTTCCATCGGCTTGATGGGCGAAACCAGTTCGCAGACCTCCAGCGGCAGGCGCGGGAACGGCGCGATGTCAACCAGCGAGTAATAGCGCGCCACGGCTTCGGCGGGCACCCGGCCGGCGAATACCACGCGTGCGGACAGGCCCAGGCGGATCACCTGCTGCGCCAGTTCCGCGCGCTGGCGCCCGTCGCCCACCACGATGAGGCCGAGGTCCAGCCCTTCGTCCAGCAGCTTGCGCAGGACGTCCAGCAGCGGGCCCAGCCCCTCGTAATGCTCCAGCGACCCCACGAAACCCAGCATCAGGCGATCGGCAGGCACCCCAAGCTCGTGCGCCAGCGCCTCGTCGCGCCCCTGCAGGGGAAAACGCTCGGCATCCACGGCATTGGGCACCAGGCCCACCTTGCGCGGATCGACGCCGCCCTCGCAAAGCACCTGGCGCAGGCCCGTCGTGAGCGTCAGTACGGCATCGGCGTGCGTGGCCACCAGCATCTCCAGCGACCGCTGCAGCCGGAAACGCTCGGACTGCAGCAGGCTGGGGTGGCGCGCGGCGGCGGTCAGCTCCCAGAACCCGCGCACTTCATAGATGAAGGCGCAGCCAAGCCGGCGCGCCGCCAGCAGCGCCGGCAGCGCGTTGACGTGATTGGAGGCCGCGACCACCACGTCGATGTCGCGCGCGGCGGCGTATTGCTCCAGCGCCGTGCTCGCATGCCCCATGTAGTCGCTGAGCGCTTCGCCGTGCCCCACTTCGCAGGGAATGCGATCGTAGGCAAGCCCGTCGACGCGCACCGCCCGCTCCGGCGCCAGGGGTCCGAGCGCATCGCGCCGGTCCCAGGGATAACCCGGCCGGGTGACCACGGACACCTCCAGGTCGTCGCGCTGCCCCAAGGCGCGGGCCAGCGCGTGCGAACGGATGGCGTAGCCGGAGGTGTGCGTGGGCGTGAGCGCGCTGACCACATAGAGCACGCGCAACGGTCCCGGCCGCCGCAGCGGCGGGCAGGCGCGCGCCGGGATGGGGGGCAGTTGCGCCAGCAGCCTGGCATTGTCGCGGACCACCGACCAGGTACGGATCTCGTTGGCGCGCACCACGCTGGCGGCGATGTCGGGGCGCGCCAGCAGCGCGTCCGCTGCAGTGACGTTGCCGCTTTTGTGATGAGCGAACGCCAACCACTTGCCCACTTGCGGCGTGGGATTCAGGAGGTAGGCATGCTCGCCGAAACGCAAGGCCGCGCCGGGGTCGTAATCGATCAATATCCGGGCGGTCTCGTGGGCGGTGAGCGCGGCCAGCGCCGGCGTGCCCTGGCGGGCGCCGATCCGGGCAAGCGCACGCTCGACGGTCAGGGACGGCCATGCCGCGGCGATCTCCCAGGCCAACTGCTGAGCGCCACCCGACCGCCCACCGCCCAGCCTGGCCAGTCGGCGGCCGCGCGCATCCCGGTGGATGGCCAACAGGCGTCCCGGCAAACGCCACAGGCCGGCAAGGGAATGGGTGGCGTCGAGGATGGCGTTGCCGATCTGGTACGAAATCGTACGGTGCAACCATTCCGACTCGATCTGGAGGAACTGTTCCCGCCGGGCCAGCAAGGCATCGTCCCCGGCGCCAGCGGCGGGCAGGGAAGCCTGGACGGACGCGGGTTTTACGCCTTGATTCAAACTGTGGGACGTGACTGCGGAATCATGCGCGTTTTTTGCGATTATTTTTCGCATTTTTATCAGTAGCGTCCGGCAAAAAAGAAAGAAACTGTATATTCGCGCAAAAAGAAGAACCCATTATGGAGAGAATTCATATTAAAAAAATGCACGAAACATGCACAATAAGCGCAGCAGGAATTTTGCAGTTTTCAATTATCTACCAACCCAAAAACTGTCCTGCTAACATCGTCGCTCCGCATCGCCCGCACACCGGCCGAATGTTTTCCAGATAACCCCGGATTACCCCCGGAATGCAGGCTTCGATCGCATGACGATTCCGCAAAGTTTATTTTCCAGACTGTCAGCCTGCATATTGTTATTGGTTTTGGGAGCGCCTGCGGCGGCCCAGAGTTACGAGCAGTATCAGGCGCGCCAGGCCGCGCAGGCAGCCCAGTCGTCCGCGCAGGACACGGCCAGCCAGGCCCAGGGCCAGGGCCAGGCAAGCGCCCCCGGCTTCGTCCGGGATACCTTCAAGTCGATGACCGGCACCTCGCTGGAGGACGTCGCCAACCGCGCGGCGGGTATCTCCGGGGGGCCCCAGCCGAATCCGCAGCCCATGCAACTGCCCGCGGCCCAAGGCGCGCCGGCATCGCTGTACCCGCCCAGCCGGATGTTCGGCGCACAGCTCTTCAACGGCCACTTCGCCATGCTCAACGGCTCGGGCTTCAACCCCGACTACCGTCTGGCGATCGGCGACAAGGTATTGCTGCGCATCTGGGGCGGAGTCAACTTCACCGATACCCTGGTGATCGACAGCCACGGCAACCTCTTCATTCCCGAGGTCGGCCCCGTGCAGGTGGCGGGCCTGCGCAACGGCGACCTGAACCAGGCGATCCGTGGCGCGGTCTCCTCGACCTTCCGGGCTGGCGCAAACAACATCTATGCCACGCTGGACCTGGCCCAGCCCGTGAAAGTGTTCGTGACGGGCTACGTGCGCAACCCCGGCCTGTACCAGGGGCTCGCCTCGGACTCCGTGCTGTCCTACCTGGATCGCGCCGGCGGCATCGACGCGGAGCGCGGCAGCTACACGGTCGTCAACGTGATGCGCAACGGCAAGGTGCGCAAGACCTTCAACCTGTACGACTTCCTGCTCAGCGGCCAGCTCGACCTCGTGCAGTTCTCCGACGGCGACGTCATCATGGTGCAGCCCCGGGCGCACGTCTTCAGCGCCGACGGGGCGGTGCTGAACCAGAACGATTTCGAGTTCCCCACGCCCACCGTGTCCCTGGCCGAGGCGCTGCGCATGGCCCGTCCCACGCCGGGCGCCACCCACGTGAGCGTTCAGCGCCGCCAGGGGCTGGAGCGCCGCACGGAGTACTTCCCGATCGGCCAGGCTGCCGAGGTGATGCTCGAAGACGGCGACACCTTCACCGTGACCGCCGACCGCTACCCCGGCACCATCCAGATCCGCGTCAGCGGCGCGCACTCCGGCCAGCATGCGATGGTGCTGCCCTACGGCGCGCAACTGCGCGACGTGCTGCCCATGATCCAGGCCAATCCGCTGTCGGTGATGGACGCGATCCAGTTGTTCCGCAAGTCCACCAAGGAACAGCAGAAGCGGATGCTGGAAGTCTCGCTGAACAAGCTCGAGGAAAGCGTGCTCACCGCCCGCTCGGCCACCAGCGAGGAAGCCTCGCTGCGCCGCGGCGAGGCGGAGCTGACCTTGAATTTCGTGGAAAAGGCCCGCCAGATCGAGCCGCTGGGCCAAGTGGTCCTGAATGGCAAGGAGATCGGCGACACCATCCTGGAAGATGGTGACGAACTGGTCATTCCCGAGCGCACCTCGCTGGTGGCAGTCAATGGCGGCGTGCTGTTCCCGAACGCCTTCAGCTGGCAACGCGGCCTGGATGCCGACGACTACGTGCAGATGGCGGGCGGCTTCACGCAATCGCCCAAGACCTCCAAGGTCATCGTGGTGCGCCAGAACGGCGAGGCCGTCAATGCCGAGCGGGCCGGGGCCATCCGTTCGGGCGACCAATTGGTGGTGCTGCCGCAAATCGAAACCAAGAGCCTGGAGATCACCCGCGCGCTGTCGACGATCGTGTACCAGATCGCGGTGGCCGCCAAGGTCGTGCTGGGCCTGTAATGAGCCCGACCGGGCCGCGCGCGAAGGAGCGCTCACGCATGGATCATCGCGTCGCGATCATCGGCTACGCCTTTCGTTTCCCCGGCACCGACCGGGATCACTACTGGGAAGACCTGCTGCAAGGGCGCGACCTCGTCACGGCCACCGACGAGGCGCGCTGGCGCAAGGAGGCCTACCTTCATCCGTCGCGCGCGCATCCCGGCACGGCCTACACGTTCGCGGCCGGCTCGGTGGGCGACATCGCCGGCTTCGATGCCGACTTCTTCGGCGTCTCGCCGCGCGAGGCGGCGCAGATGGACCCGCAGCAGCGCATGCTGCTGGAGCTGGCCTGGGAAACGCTGGAGGACGCCGGTGTGCGGCCCAGCACCCTGCGGGGCAGCGATTGTGGCGTGTATGTCGGCGTCTCCAGCGTCGATTACGCCTACCGGATGGCCGAAGACCTGGACGCCATCGATGCGGCCACGGCCACGGGCAATACCTCCAGCATCGTCGCCAACCGCATTTCCTACGCGTTCGACCTGCGCGGCCCCAGCATGGCGCTGGACACCGCCTGCTCGTCCTCGCTGGTGGCGCTGCACCAGGCCTGCCAGGCGATCCGTGCCGGCGAAGTCACACAGGCGCTGGCCGGCGGCATCAGCCTGCACGCGCATCCTTACGGCTTCGTGGTGTTCTCCAAGGCCGGCATGCTCTCGCCGCGCGGCCGCAGCCGTGCCTTCGACGCCTCGGCCGACGGCTACGTGCGCGCCGAAGGCGCGGGGCTGTTCCTGCTCAAGCGCCATGACCAGGCAGTGGCGGACGGCGACCGCATCCTGGCGGTGGTGGCCCACTCCGCCGTCAACACCGATGGCCGCAAGGCAGGCCTTGCCGTGCCCAGCGGCCAGGCGCAGGCCTCGCTGCTGCGCCGGGCCTATGCCCAGGCAGGCATCGACCCCGCGGAACTGGACTACCTGGAGGCCCACGGCACGGGCACCGCGGTGGGCGACCCCATCGAGGCGCAGGCCATCGGCGCGGCGCTGGGCAGCGCGCGTCCCGCGGGCGCCCCCCTGCCTATCGGCTCGGTCAAGAGCAACATGGGCCACCTGGAAGCCGCGTCGGGCGCGGCGGGAGTGGTCAAGGCCCTGCATTGCCTGATGCACCGCCAGGTGCCCGCCACCATCGGCATCGACGCCCCCAACCCCGCCATCGACCTCGATGCCTGGAACCTGTCGCTGGTGCGCGATACCCTGCCGCTGCGCGCGCAAGGACGCTTGACGATCGGCGTGAACTCCTTCGGCTTCGGCGGCGCCAACGCCCACCTCATCCTGCAGAGCCCCGACCCCTTGCGCCAAGGCGGGCCCGCGGCGCGCTCCGCCGACGCGATGCTGCCGGTGGTGGTCAGCGGCAGGACGCCGCAGGCGCTGAACGCGGCCGCCGAGGCGATGGCGCGGTCGCTTGAGAACGGGCGCGGCGCCACGCTGTACGACAAGGCCTACCAAAGCATCTTCCAGCGCGACTGGCACACTCATCGCGCCATCGTCTGGGGCCGGCAGGCCGGGCCCATGGCCAACAGCCTGCGGGCCTTCGCGCAGGGACGCCAGCCCCCCCTGCCGGTGCACGCCGGGCAGGGCGTGGCCGAGGCGCAGGGGCCGGTGTTCCTCTATTCCGGCAACGGGTCGCAATGGGCGGGCATGGGCACGCAATTGCTGGACGACCCCGTATTCCGCGACGCCATACGCGCCATCGACACCGTGTTCCGGCCCCTGGCCGGCTACGCCCTGGAAGACGAACTGGCGCGGCCGCCCCAGGCCTGCCGCTACGACGACACGGCAATCGCACAGCCCGCGCTCTTCGCCGTGCAGGTGGGCATCACGGAAATGCTGGCGCAGCGCCACATCCGCCCGCTCGCGGTCGTGGGCCACAGCGTGGGCGAGGTGGCGGCCGCTTGGGCCAGCGGCGCGCTGGGCCTGGCGGACGCGGTGCGCGTCATCCATCATCGCAGCCGCCTGCAGGCCACGACGCGCGGCCAGGGCGGCATGACGGCCGTGACGCTGGGCAGCCGGCAGGCCGCCCAGGCCCTGGCGCAAGCGGGGCTGGCCGCGCAATTGCATATCGCCGCCTGCAACGGCCCCAACGGCGTGACCGTGGGCGGCCCGGTCGCCGCGCTGGCGCGATTCGAGTCGTGGCTGACGCAGCAACGCATCGCGTGCCGCCGGCTGGACCTGGACTACGCCTTCCACACCCCGGCCATGGATGGCATCGAGGCCGAACTGGTCGACGCCCTGGCGGACCTGTCGCCACGCACCAGCCATACCCCCTTCCACTCCACCGTCACAGGCGGGCCGCTGGACGGCCGGCAACTGGACGCGGACTATTGGTGGCGCAACATCCGCCAGCCCGTCGCGTTCGAGGCGTCGCTGCAGCACCTGACAGCGCAGGGCCTGAACGTCCTGGTCGAGGTGGGTCCGCACCCCGTGCTGCGCGGCTACGCCAACGACGCGCTCAAGCAGGCCGAGCGGCCAGGCGTGGTGATTGCCACCGGCACGCGCGGCGACGACGCGGCGGCCCGGATCGTGGCGGCGGCCGCGCAGGCGGTACTGGCTGGCGCCACCATTGGCTGGAGCCAGGTGTTCCCGCGACGCGGGCGCCACGCCGACCTGCCCGCCTACCCCTGGCAGCGCGAACCGCACTGGCACCCCGTGTCGTCGCGCTCGCCTCGCCTGCTGGCGCGCGGCCCCGCCCATCCATTGCTGGGCTATCCCTGCGAGACACCTGGAACCTGGCAGGCGGAACTGGACACGGCGACACAACCGTGGCTCGCCGACCACGTGGTGGGCGGCGCCATCCTGTTCCCGGCGGCCGGGTTCGCTGAAATCGCGCTGGCCGCGGCGCGGCAACATGCGCCCGGCGACTGGCTGGACGTGGAGGAACTGGATATCCTGGCGCCCCTCGCGCTGGCCGCTGGGGCGAGCAAGGAAATCAGGGTGGCCGTGGACGCCGCGGACGGGCGGCTCAGCCTGTCGGCACGCGACCTGGGCGACGTGCCGTGGCAGCCGCAGTTGCGCGCGCGGCTGCTGTCCGGCGGCGCGCCCGCGGGAAGCGCGCCGCCGGCCTGGTCTCCGCCCACCCGCGCACCTGACTTCGAGGCGGCCGGGCACTACGTGGCACTGCGCGTAGCAGGGCTGGAGTACGGTCCCGCATTCCAGACGCTGGCAGCAGGCTGGTGCGAGCCCGACGGGACGATCGTGGCCCGCTACACCGACGCGGCGCGCCTGGCGGCGGAGGACGCGCCCTGGCTGCTGCCGCCCACGCTGCTGGACGGCGCCCTGCAGCTTGCGGTGCATGGCCAGGGCGGGCCGCAGGCGCACGCACCGGGACCGGTCTACCTGCCGACCAAGATCGGCCGCCTTTCGGTACGCCGCGATGCAGGCCCGCCGGCCTATGCGCGCCTGGTGCCGTTGCGCCGAACGCGCCACTCCCTGCTGCTTTCCCTTACCCTGCACGACACACAGGGCAGCCTCGTCGCAACGGTGGAACACCTGCGTTGCCGCGCGGCGCAACGCCTCGGGCGCGCGGCCCCCACGCCGGCGCGGCTGGAAGAAATCCTGCTGCCACGTCCGCACGCCGGGTCGCCGGCCCCTGCGAATCCGCTGGTGCCATCCGCGCTCGCGGCGGCGCTGCGCGCAGCCAGCCCGGGCGACGCACTGGCCCGCCAGGCGCGGCGCCATGCCGAGGAAATCGATCCCTTGCTCGACAGCCTGTGCCAGCGCTATGCGCTGCACGCCTGGCACTTCCTGGCACAAGGCGACGGACTGCTGCGAAGCGAAACGCTGCAAACGCGGCGTGCGGCGCTACCCGCGCTGTCGGCCTGGCTGGACCACCTGCTCGATGCGAGCGTGGCCGATGGCCTGGCCGTGCCGACAGGCGCGGACTGGCGGCTGGCGCCCCTGGACGAAGACCTGGCGCCGCAGCGGCTCTGGCCGAGCCTGCTGCGCGAATACCCCGATGCCCTGCCAGCCCTGCTTGCCGTGGGACGCGCGGGCCTTGCCCTGGCGGCCGCGCTGCGTGGCGACGACGCCGAGCCGCCGCGCGGCACCCC